>JACCDJ011402333.1_pt1 | contig 11116 bp, 9 predicted proteins | sample 7444481 | NCBI WGS metagenome assembly JACCDJ01 (sample SAMN15323435, study PRJNA562643) | freshwater metagenome | isolation source: river surface water | place: USA:Blue River Watershed | collected 2017-08-15 | reverse complement strand
GCTTGGTCACCACACCCGGGGCGACGCGGTTTTACCGCTCTGAAGCTGGGCTTGCCACGCAACAAGTCAAGGCCCACGTGGCCGCGGGCGGACGCCTAGAGTGGCTGCCCCTCGAGGCGATTGCCTACAACGGCTGTGATGCCCTCAACCGCGCAGTATTTGATTTGGCTCCCGGGGCCGAAATGATGGCCTGGGACATCACAGCGCTGGGCTTGCCTGCGGCCGACTTGCCATTTGAGCAAGGCCAATTTCGTCAACACATTGAGGTCGCGGGCGCTTGGCTTGAGCGCGGCACACTGAACGCCGAAGACGCCCGCCTGATGAACAGCCCGCTGGGCATGGCGGGTCAACGCTGCATGGCCTCGCTGGTGTTTGCCAGCGGCAGCGCCCTCGCGCCAGAGCGCACCGATCGCGCTTTGGCCCTTGCACGCGAATGCATCGAAGCCTCCACGCTGCGCCTGTCGGCCGGCGCCACCTCACCGCACCCACAAATCATGGTGCTGCGCGTGCTGTCCCCCGTCACCGAGCCGGCCGTGCAATTGCTGCGCGAGGTGTGGGCCGCTTGGCGGCACGAGATGTGGGCCTTGCCGGGAACCTTGCCCCGGCTGTGGAATCTTTGAGGATTGAGATAGACCGGCAGTCAATGTCAGCTAAAGGCTGGTAGCAGTCACTCGCGGTAAGTGGTCGCCATAGTTGCGACGATCACTACCGGTCATTCAAGCGGGACTAGCTCCTACGACCGCTGTAATTGCAATACCGGTGACTCGCTACAGACACTCCCGACCCAAAGAGTAGGCGTTCATCTTTAGATAGCTAATGACCTCTTTCGTAGTGATTTAAACCTGCTGCACGAGTTCGGGTACAGCCGCAAACAAGTCGGCCTCCATGTCAAAGTCCGCAACGCTGAAAATAGGCGCCGCAGGGTCCTTGTTGATCGCCACGATCACTTTGGAGCCCTTCATCCCCGCCAAGTGCTAGATCGCACCCGAGATGCCGTATGCCACATACAGCTCTGGCGAGACGATCTTGCCCGTCTGGCCCGCCTGCAGGTCGTTGGCAGCGTAACCAGCGTCCACCGCTGCCAGACTCGCACCAATCGCTGCGCCCAGCTTGTTGGCCAAGCGCATCTTCTCGAAGCGCTGATGGCCCATACATGACGGGCTGCTTTCTCTTTCCTAAATAGCCACATTGGGTCGAAAGCCATCACCCCACCACTTGAGCCGATTTCATCAAACCCTGAATATTCATCGCTTGTCCTCACGTACCAAGCTGGCAAAAATCCTTGTCATCGTTTGAATACACAGGAGACTGGCGACCGTGCCCCAAGTGGCGGCGCCAACAGCATGAGCACCCACCCCCAACAAGCCCTGGCCCACGCCATTCGTTTTTTGTCCATCGACGCCATCGTCAAAGCGCAGGAGGGTCACCAAGGTGTGCCCTTGGGCATGGCCGAAATTGCCACCGCGCTTTACACGCGCCACCTCAAGTTCAACCCGGCTGAACCCCAATGGTTTGACCGCGACCGTGTGGTGCTGTCCAACGGACACGGCTCGATGCTCTTGTATGCACTGCTGCACCTGACGGGCTACGCTGACTTTCCGATCGAGGAAATCCAGCGTTTTCGCGAGCTGGGCTCGCACTGCGAAGGCCACCCCGAGCGCAACCCAGCCATCGGCATCGAGGTCACCACCGGCCCGCTGGGCCAGGGCATTGCCAACGTTTTGGGCATGGCCGTGGCAGAGGCGTATTTGAACGCCCGCTTTGGCAAGGATCTGGTCAACCACTTCACCTACGCCTTTGTGGGCGACGGCTGCCTGCAAGAGGGCGTGGGACAAGAGATGATTTCGCTGGCCGGTCACCTGCGCCTGGGCAAGCTGGTGCTGCTGTGGGACGACAACCAGATCACCGACGACGGCAGCACCACGCTGTCGATCAGCGAAGACGTGGCCGAGCGCTTTCGCGTGGCGGGCTGGCATGTGATCGAGCTGGACGGGCACGACATCGAGGCAGTGACTGCCGCGCTGGATACCGCACGTGCCGACCCTCGCCCGTCGATGCTGGCGTGCCGCACGGTGATTGCCAAAGGCATTGCACGCCTGCAGGGCCAGCGCGGCGGGCACAGTGGCCGCCTGTTTGCCGAAGACGCGCAGGCCGCCCGCGAAATGCTGGGCTGGGCGCACGGCTCATTTGAAGTGCCCCATGATGTGCAGCAGGCTTGGCGCGCCGCTGGCCAACGCAGCCAGGGTGAACACTCCGCCTGGCAAGCGCGGGTGGCCGCCCTGCCCGCAGCCGAGCGCGCCGAGTTTGAACGCGTAATGCGGGGCGAGTTGCCCGCCCACTGGCAGCAGGTGCTATTGGACTACAAGCAAAACGCCTTGCATGCCCCGCCTGCGCCCAGCGGCATCTTCATCTCGGCCGAGATCAACGACCTGCTGACCCCACTGCTGCCTGAACGCATGGTGGGCTGCGCCGACTTGGAAGCTCCCACAAGTCACAAGCGCGGCCTGACTGCCTTCACCGCCGACGACCGGGGCGGCTCGTATGTGCATTGCGGCGTTCGTGAGCATGTGATGGGCTCGATGGCCAACGGCATGGCGGCGCACGGCGGTGTGCTGCCGCTGTCGGTGACCTATCTGGCCTTTGCCGATTACCAGCGGCCCGCCATGCGCATGGCGGCACTCATGGGGCTGCCGGTCAAATTCGTGTTCAGCCACGACTCGATCGGCATTGGCAAAAACGGCCCCACGCACCAGCCAGTCGAAATTTTGGCATCGCTGCGCGCCATGCCCAACATGCTGGTAATGCGCCCCGCCGACGCGGTGGAAGCCGCCGAATGCTGGGAGGCCGCACTGGCCCACCACACCGGCCCGGTCAGCCTTGTCTTTGCGCGCCAGTCATTGCCGCTGGTGCGCACCATGCACACACCGGGCAACCTGGCCAGTCGCGGGGGGTATGTGCTGCACGAAGCTGCCTGCGGCCCGCGCCAGGTCACTCTGCTGGCCACAGGCTCCGAGGTGATGCTGGCGGTGGCTGCACGCGAACAACTCGAAGCATCGGGCATCGCCACCGCCGTGGTGTCACTGCCTTGCTGGGAACTTTTCAACGCGCAAGATGCGGTCTACCGCCAAAGTGTGCTGGGTAGCGGCGTGCGCATCGGCATCGAGGCGGCCGTGCGCCAGGGCTGGGATGCGTATATCGGCATCGACGGCGGCTTTGTGGGCATGACCGGCTTCGGTGCCAGTGGCGCTGCCGATGCGCTGTACAAACTTTTCAATATCACCCCCGAAGCCGTGGTGGCTGAAGCGCGGCGTCTACTTAAAATCTGATCCACTGTACAGCCCGGGACGCGCGGCAACGTGACGCTCGCCCTGCCCCGCTCACGCGGGGACTGGGGATTAGGCCGCGACTTGTTTCACCCTTTGACAAAGACAAGTCCTTGACCACGCTGTTGATCCACCGCGCCCGCTGCATCGCCACCCAGGACGATGCCAACACCGAAAAAATGGGCACTGGTCGGCCACGGCATACTGATGCGCGCTGAGCGGGACATCCGGCCCCACGTGGCGCAAAGCCAATTGGTGCAACTGCTGCCGCAGTGCCACACGCCCGATGCGGACATCTATACGGTGTAGCCGGCACAGCACAAATCGACCGCACGGGTGCTGACTTTTGTGGACTTTGTGGCCTATCCGTTCAGGCCAGCCAAGCCTTGATTCGGCTGTTCATTTTTTCAGCCGAAATGCCGTAGCGGTCGTGCAAGGTGGGCAAAGCGCCTGCGTCCAGGAAGGCATCTGGCAAAGCCAGCATGCGGAACTTGGCAGGCATGACGCCTTCGCGCATCAGCAAGCTGGCCACCGCCTCGCCCAAGCCCCCCACGATGGAATGGTTCTCGGCCACCACCACAAGGCGGCCTGGCTTGCGCACCTCGGCCAGGATGGTGGCGTCGTCCAGCGGCTTGATGGTCGGGCAGTGCAGCACGGCCAAATTGACCTTGTCGGCCTCCAGTTGCTTGGCGACTTCGAGCGTGCGCATGGTCATGAAGCCGCTTGAGATCACCAGCACATCTGCGCCTTCGCGCAGCATCTTGGCCTTGCCCAGCTCAAACTTGTAGTTGTATTCGTCTAGCACCAGCGGCACATTGCCGCGCAGCAGGCGCATATAGACCGGGCCGTTGAGAGCGGCGATCTGCGGCACGGCCTGCTCGATGTCGAGGGCATCGCAAGGGTCCACCACCGTCAGGCCAGGAATGGCGCGCATCATGGCCAGGTCTTCGGTAGCCTGGTGGCTGGGGCCGTAGCCCGTGGTCAGACCCGGCAGAGCACAGCAGATCTTGACGTTGAGGTTTTCCTCGGCGATCACCTGGTGGATGAAGTCATACGCCCGGCGTGTGCCGAACACGGCATACGTTGTTGCAAAGGGCACCAAGCCGGTCTTGGCTATGCCTCCGGCTGCACCCATAAGCAGTTGCTCGGCCATGCCCATCTGGAAGAAGCGCTCGGGGTAAGCCTGCGCAAAAAGATGCAGGTCGGTGTATTTGGCCAAGTCAGCCGTCATGCCCACCACTTCGGGGTGCTCGGCGGCGTAAGCCACCAGTGCCTTGCCAAACGGCGCCGCCTGAACGCGCTGGCCCTCGCTGGCGATAGAGGCGATCATTGCCGAAGTGGTCAGCCGGGGTTTCTTGTCGGTCACTGCGTTCATTTTTCCACTCCAGCGGGACAGTTCGCGTCGAGGATTTCAAGCGCCTGCTGCCATTCGGGCGGGTCCACGCGAATGAAGTGGTTCTTTTCACGCGCTTCCAAGAAGGGCACGCCCTTGCCCATCAGCGTGTCGCACAAAATCACGCGGGGTTTGTCGTCGGGCAAAGCACGGGCGGTATCAAATGCACGCAGCACAGCGGGCAGGTAGTTACCGTCCACACGCTGGACATGCCAGCCAAACGCGGCCCACTTGTCGGCCAGTGGCTCGAAACCCAGCACCGTGGTGGACGGGCCATCGGCCTGCTGGTTGTTGATGTCGACCATGCATATCAGATTGCCCAGGCCATGGTGCGCGGCCGACATGGCAGCTTCCCACACCGAGCCTTCGTCAAGCTCGCCGTCGGACATGGAGTTGTAGACAAAAGCCGGGCTCTTTTGGTGGCGCAAACCAAGGGCAATGCCAACGGCAATCGGCAGGCCTTGGCCGAGCGAACCGCCCGAGATTTCCATGCCGGGTGTGTAGGTAGCCATGCCCGACATCGGCAGGCGGCTGTCGTCGCTGCCGTAGGTCTCCAGCTCGGACTCGGGAATGATCCCGGCCTCGATCATGGCGGCGTAGTGTGCAATTGCGTAATGCCCGTGCGAGAGCAGGAAGCGGTCGCGGTCGGCCCAGTCCGGATCTTCCGGGCGGAAGTTCATCGCATGGCCGTAGGCCACGGCCAGCACGTCCGCATAGCCCAAGGCCTGACCCACATAGCCCTGGCCTTGCACCTCGCCCATGCGCACGGCATAGCGGCGGATGCGGTAAGCGGTGCCGCTCAATGCCGACAATGTGGCAGAAGTTGGGTTCATTGAGAAATTTCCTTGATGGTTGGAGAACGGTTTGCTTTAGCGAAGGATGCTGGCCGGTACGTAAGAGACCAAAGCCAACACCAAAAAAGCCACCAGATAAAAAGGTCCTAGCTCGCGCACGGTTTGCCCAACTTTCACTTTGGCCAGTGAGCTGGTGATGAACAAGGTTGTACCCACCGGCGGTGTGTACAAACCAATAGCCAGGTTCACGGTCATCATGATGCCCAGCTGCACCGTGTCCATGCCAATGCTCTGTGCCAGTGGCACAAACACGGGCGTGAGCAACAGCACGGCCGCTGGCAAATCGATGAACATGCCGCAAAACAGCATGAGCAAATTCATCAGCAAAATCACCAGCCAGCCTTGGGCAATGTTTTCTTTGGCCCAGGTGACAACACCATTGGGCATTTGGTCAAAGGTCAGCAACCAGCCAATGGCGCTCGATGCCATGATGACCAGCAGCACCACACCTGTCGACAAGCCCGCGTCCAGCACCGCTTTGTGCAGACGCTGAAGGTTCAGATCACGGTAGATCAAGGCCGACACCAATCCCGCAAACAAAGTGGACAGGATCGATACCTCGGTAGGTGTGGCGATGCCAAAGCGCAAGAAGGCGATAATGAACACCGGCAGTAACAAGGCAGGGGCGGCATAGAGCAGTTGCTTGGCAAACAGCCCTTTATTGAAGGGCGCTCTTTCACGCGGGAAATTGCGGCTGCGCCCCACCCACCAGCACATGGCCATGAAACCACCGCACATGAGCAGGCCCGGCAAAACCCCAGCCACAAACAAGGCAGCAATCGATGCGCCGCTGGACAGCGCAAACAAAATCATGGGAATCGAGGGCGGAATCAGAATGTCAATGGCGGCTGCCGCGGCCAGCGTGGCTGCCGAAAATGCAGGCGGATAACCAATGCGCTTGTGCCACGGAATCATGAGCGAGCCAATGGCTGAAGCATCGGCCACCGCCGAGCCGGACACACCACCAAAAATGGTGGACGACAACACCCCCACTTGAGCCGGGCCGCCGTGGTAGCGCCCCAGCACGCTCGAAAGCACCCCAATCAGTGCCTCGCCGAGCTTGCCACCCATCATCAAACTGCCGGTCAGCATGAAAAATGGAATCGCAATCAGCGGAAAACTTTGCACCTGCTGCACCATGGTTTGCACCAGTATGTCCAGCGGCACACGGTCTGAACTGGCGGCTGCGGCCAGAGCCGCTACCAACAGGGCGTGTGCAATCGGTATGGCCGCAGCAGCAGCCCCTAAGAAAACAACAAGAATCAGAAAACTCATGGTGCCCGCCGTCAAAAATGGGTGTTGGGGCCAGCCTCTGCGTTGGCCTGGGCAATGTCGGCTGCGGGCGTGCGCAAAGCCGTGATGAAATCCTTGAGCGCCAAGGCAAACAAACCCAGCATGCCCAGCATCACACACGCAAAAGTGACCGAACCCGGTATATGCAGGATGGGCGATTTTTCGGCGTGCACCAAAGGCAGCATTTGGGCTGTGGCCACCGTCAAAATGCCGTAGAGCATGGCCACCACAGCCCAAACCACGAGGGCCAATTGGCGTTGTTGCTGGGGCTTGAACCGGTCTCGCAAAAACGTGGTGGTGATGTGGCTGCCGTGCGCGGCAGCGAGTACCACCCCGCTCATCACTAGCCAGGGAAACAGGGTCTCGGGCACTTCGTTGCCCCACTCGATGTCATTGCCCGTGGCATACCGCAGCATGGTTTTGAGACACAAAATCACAAAAATTACGCTGGTGGTCAGCCACAGCACGACGGAGCAAATTTTGCCGATGGCGGTTTCTAGCTTCATGCGCTGGCTTTCGTGTGCTGGGATGTTGCGGCTCGTCATTCCCACAAGACCGGGAATGACGAGCTCAGGTCGCTGGGAGTGGGTTCACTTGCCGCGTGCGGCAGCAATCACTTTCTTCACAAATGCGCCAATATCAGATTTGGCAGCCCAAGCATCATCCACACTACTGGTGGCTTTCTCAAACGCAGCTTTATTGGCCGTGTTGATGATTGCGCCTTTGGCCTTGAGGTCGTTGATGAGTTTGGTATCCGACTCTTGCGACAATTTGCGCTGAAGCTGGGTGGCCTCACCCGCTGCATCCATCACGGCTTTCTTGTCGGCATCGCCCAGTTTGTCCCAGGTGCGTTTGCTCATCACAAAGGGAGTCATCTCGTACTTGTGACCGGTCAATGACACATATTTGTTGACTTCGTAGAGCTTGGCCGAATCGATGTTCATCAAGGGATTTTCCTGACCATCGACCACGCCTTGCTGCAAGGCCACATAAAGTTCGCTGAAGGCAATTTGTTGGGCGCTGGCACCCACGGCTTTCATGATGTCCACCGTCACGGCATCGGGCGGCGTGCGCATCTTCAAACCCTTCATGTCTTCGGGCGTGTTCAGCGCGCGTTTGCTGTTGCTCATGTGGCGAATGCCGTTGTCCCAGTAGCCCAGGACCACCATGCCTTTGTCCTCGGTGATCTTTGCCAGTTCCTTGCCGACTGGACCGTCCATCACTTTCCAGGCTGCAGCCAGGTCAGCAAACAAAAAGGGCATGCCAAACGCGTTGTACTCGGGCACCACGTTGGCCATGGCGCCTTGGCTGTTGGCGGTCATGTCCACAGCGCCCGAACGCACGGCAGTGATCAAGGCAGGATCGGTGCCTAGCTGGGCAGAAGGCGACACCGTCACCTCAATGCGGCCATTGGTTTTGGCCTTCAACACATCGGCAAACAACAGCGATGCGGTGTGACGGGGGTTGCCGGGGGCTGCGCCGTGGCCCAGCGTCATCTTGACGGTTTGCGCAGCGGCAAAGCCAGAAACGGCCAGCAAGGCCGTGGCCAGCACGGTACGGCGAATCAGGGAAGTCTTGTTCATGGTTTGTCTCCAGTTTTTAGAGGTTGAAAGGAACTGCCGGGAAAAATCAGTGAATGAGCATGCCGCCGTTCACATCGAGCGTGACGCCGGTGCAGTACTTGGACAGGGGGCTAGCGAGGAACACCACGCAACCGGCCACGTCGTTGGGCTCGCCAATGTGACCGAGCGGGATGCCGTCCAGAATCGCCTGACGCTTGTCGTCGGGAATCTTGCCCTTGTTGATGTCAGTGGCGATCAGGCCGGGCGTGACGCAGTTGACGCGGATGTTGTTGCCGCCGTACTCACGCGCCATGGCGCGGGCCAGCCCCAAGACTCCGGCCTTGGCCGCCGAGTAGTGAGGCCCACCCAAGATGCCGCCGCCACGCTGCGCCGACACCGACGAGATGCAAACGATGGAACCGCTGTTTTGCGCGATCATTACGGGCAGCACGGCCTGCGAGGCGTAGAGCGTGCCGCGCAGGCTAACGTCCAAAATGCGGTCGTAATCGCTTCCAGTGATGTCCAAAAACTTGACCGGCTGGGTGATGCCTGCGTTGTTCACCAGCACGTCGATGCGGCCGTACTTGGCCTTGATCTGGGCCACAGCGGCTTCGCAAGAGGCCTTGTCGGTCACGTTGGCCACCAGGCCCAAATGGTCAGCGCCCAGACGGGCGGCAGCGGCCTGAGGGTCGGCCACCTCCAGATCGAGGATCACCACCTTGGCACCCTGCTCCGCCATCATGCGGGCGGTGGCAAAACCCAAGCCGTTGATGCCAGCGCCACCGGTGATGACGGCCACTTTGTCCTTGAGCAGCATGTGTGTCTCCTTTGAATGCAATGCGTTGTTCGAGATGGGAGATTGTGTTCAAGCCCGTGCATGAAGACAAACGATATAAACTCACAGGCGATTTAATTTCATTCATGCTGCAACGCAATAACTGAACTGATTTCACGCCATGATCCCACCACTTGCCGCCCTGCAGGCCTTTGAAACCATTGCCCGCCGCAAAAGCTTCTCGCTGGCGGCCGAAGAGCTGCACCTGACCCCGTCGGCCGTGAGTCACCAAGTGGCCAAGCTGGAAAGTCTGCTCGGTGTGCGCCTGTTTGAGCGCTCGGCCCGAGGCGTGGAGCTAACTCCTGCAGGCCAGCAATACCTGCAACGTGTGGCCAGCGCTTTGGGCGCCATCAACACCGCGACCGAAGACCTGCGCCATGGCATGCAAGACACGCTCTATGTGCACAGCAGCCCCAGTTTTGCCAGCCTATGGCTGATGCCGCGCATCGCCCGGTTTGCCGAGCGACACCCCAACATCTCGCTCATGCTGTCAGCCTCGCATGTGCACTCGGATTTTCAGCTGGGTCAGATGGACATCGACATCCGCTACGGCCTGCCCAACTGGCCTAACCTGGAGGTCGAACCGGTTTTCACCGAACAAATTTTGCCCTTGGCCAGCCCCGAATTCATCCGCACCCACGCGCTGCACGACCCAAAAGACCTGCTGCGGGTGCCGCTGATCCAGTCCAGTGTTAGCGTGGTGCAGTGGCCCGAATGGTTTGCCCGTTTTGGGGGCGATCTGCGCCCCGAGCGCATGGGCCTGAGATTTGACCGCGCCATGATGAGCCTGGACGCCGCCATGCAAAAACTCGGCGTGGCACTGGAGAGCTCCAGCATTGGCCAGTCGCTGATCGCCAGCGGTAAATTGCAACCCGTCTTTGCCGAAGACTTGTGCATGCCCGTGCGGGCGCATTTCATGGTCTATCCGGCGCGCCACGCCTCACGGCCGGAAGTCAAAAGCTTTGTGGAGTGGTTGCGGGAAGAAGCTGGAAACTAAACTAAGCCGCTTCATATCAGGCCCAAGCGTTGTGCTGATTCAATTCACCGCAGCGGAAGTCTGTTTTCGCCGCACGCCATTCACCCGCCAGACCGCGCTTATTTTTTGCGAAAGCATTGCTTCCAATTCTTCTCAAATCGCAACCAACTGCTGAATGTTCTTTTCCTTCATCTCGCTGCCCGGCCCACGGGCGATGACCTCGCCCCGTTCCATCACCAAATAGTGGTCGGCCAGTTCTTCGGCAAAGTCGTAATACTGCTCGCACAGCAACACCGCCATGCGCTGGCCTTGCATGCCCACATCGGCCAAGCGCCGGATCACGCGGCCAATGTCCTTGATGATGCTGGGCTGAATGCCCTCGGTCGGCTCGTCCAAAATCAACAGGCGCGGCTTGGCCGCCAAAGCGCGTGCAATGGCCAGCTGTTGCTGTTGGCCGCCTGACAAGTCACCCCCACGGCGGTGCAGCATTTGTTTAAGCACGGGAAACAGCTCAAACAACTCAGGGGGTATAGGTGTACCGCCCGGTTGTGTGGCCAAGCCCATCAGCAAGTTGTCTTCCACCGTCAAACGGGCAAAGATTTCGCGCCCTTGCGGCACATAGCCTATGCCCGCAGCCGCGCGCTCATAGGGCTTGGCCTGCGTCAGGTCATGCCCATCGAGGGAGACGCTGCCGCTTTTGATCGGCACCAGACCCATGAGCGATTTGAGCAAGGTGGTTTTGCCCACACCATTGCGACCGAGCAACACAGTGACTTGCCCTTGTGTGGCGCTCAAACTCACATCGCGCAAGATGTGTGAGCCACCGTAGTACTGGTGAATGTTTTTAACTTCAAGCATGCTCAGCGTCCCAAATAAACCT
>JACCDJ011364461.1_pt1 | contig 11116 bp, 8 predicted proteins | sample 7444481 | NCBI WGS metagenome assembly JACCDJ01 (sample SAMN15323435, study PRJNA562643) | freshwater metagenome | isolation source: river surface water | place: USA:Blue River Watershed | collected 2017-08-15 | reverse complement strand
TCTCGCTCGTTCAGTGGTACACGGGCCGCCACGGGCCATGGGTGGTGGATCCCGTGGTCCTTACGGATTGGATCCTCATCGTGCTGTGCCTCGGTGAGGTGTGGTCGATCCTCATGCGTGGGCGGGGATCGTGGACGGCGCCACTCCTCCCGCTGCTCGCCGCCATCGCGACGATACTGAACCTCTGGCTCAACGGCCCGGCGCACCTGCCGTTCGTCATGCTCTCGGCGGTGGTGCTCTTCATCTTCCTGTCGATGCGGGCGGCGACCTACGGGACGCTGGGCATGCTCTGCGCGAGCGCGGCGCTGCTGCGAGGCCCGTGGCAGGCCGACGGTGTGACGTTGCTGCTGATCCCCGCGGCCGGTGGGAGCATCCTGGCCCTGCTGATGATGGCGCGGCTCTCGCTCGACCGCTTGACCCGCAGCTACCGCTCCACCTCGACGCTGCTCGAGGAGACGCTGGCCTCCGCGGAGTACGGCATCGCCGTCATCGGTGCCGATGGCGTGGTGAAGACGTGGAACCCCAAGGTGGCTGAGCTCCTGGACGTCCCACCGCAATATCTGGATGGGCGGCCGGTGCATGTGCGGGAGATGATCGCGCTGGCCGAGTCGCGCGGAGAACGGCCTCTGATCGCGGCCTCGTCTCCCGAGGCCGCCCACGCGCAGGCGCTCGGGGACAGGCTCTGGGATCCCTCCTACCCCCCCCGTTTCGTGCGGCGGTCCCTCCAAGGTCGCTGGATCGAGGTCGTGACCCGGCAGATGCCGTCGGGGGATATCGTCCGTTCGTACGCGGACATCACGCCGTACCAGCAGGCTGTGCAGGAGGCGGAGCAGGCGTCTCGCACACGGGCGGTGCTCCTCGGGAGCGTCAGCCACGAGCTGAACACCCCGCTAAACGCGATCCTCGGCCTCAGTCATCTCGCGCTGGACTCCGAGCTGTCCGTGCGGCAGCGGCAGTGGATTGAACAGATCCAGGGGTCCGGGCTCCGTCTCGCGCGGCTCGTCGCCGACGCGTTGGATCTCTCCAGTCTGGAGAGCGGGGCCACCGCGCTCCAGCGGCAGCCGTACCGGTTGCAGGAGATCCTGGCACCAGTCGAGCAGGCCATCGGACCGCGCTGTGCGGCGAAGGGGATGGCGTTCGAGGTCGTCGTCGCCCCAGACGTCCCGGCGGAGCTGACCGGGGACGCCGAGCGACTCGGGCGTATCCTGATCGGGCTGGCCGACGAGGCGGAGCAGGTCGCTGAGCGGGGTCGCCTCGAACTGCGGGTCACGACGTCGAGAGACGCGTCGGGCTCACCATGCGCCTGCTTTGCCATCCGCCTCTTGGGACTGGCGACGGCCACGATGCGGGGACAAGCGGGATTCTCGTCGACGGGCGATGGGATGACCGAGGCGACCGCACGAGGCGACGGGGGGCTCGGGCTCAGCCGCCGGTATGTCACATTGATGGGCGGGACCTTCGCGGCCGAGCACGTGGATCGTGACGGATGGGCTGTCAGGTTCGCGATTCCCACGATGCCACCGGAGCTTTCCCGGGCGTCCGCCGTGCGGCCACTGGACGTCGGCGCCGATGGGGTGCGGGTCTCCGAGGCGGTCCAGGCGTCCCCCAGGGCCGCGGCGCCGAGTGAGGGCACGGCACGCGCGCACGCGGAGTCGGCGGGTACACCCGCAGCGACGGATGCACGTCGTCGGGTCAACCAGCTGATCGAGACGCTCAGCGTGCAGCGCGGCACGCTGGCGGTGCTCCCGTATCGCGGCTGGGTGTTTGCGAATGCCACTGCCGGCATCGGCCTGCTCGCGATGGCAATCCTGACGGTGACGAGCGACCTGAATTTCGGGGTCAACATTCGGAACCGGGTGGGCATCCCGGCGTTCGTCCTCAGCGGCATCTTTCTCGCCACCGCGTGGCGGCATCGACGCCTGGATCGGCCATGGCAGCGTGAGGTCGTGATGCTGATGGGATGCGTCATCGGCGCCGGCATCGCCGCCATCCTGCTCAACGGGGCACAGGCCTCGATTTTCCTCGGCGCTCTGGCCCTGTATGGCTATCTTGTATTGCCACAGCGATGGGCGCGTGTGATGGCAGCGCTGCTGCTCGTGGGGAGCCTCATCGCCTTTCTAGCGCATCCGGGCGAGTTTCTGATCTATTCGCGCGCCCTCACTGCGGGAGCAGTCACGATCGTCATGAGTGAATGGTTAATGCGGTCGCTACGCCTTGCGACCGAGACCTTCGACATCTCGGCGACTGAGTTGCGGGAGGCGTCGAGTCACCTGCTCGCCGAGAATGCCGAGCTGTCCCGGAGTCGGCGTGCCGCCGAAGAGGCGATGGAGCGCCGAACAGAACTGATGTCGGCCGTCAGTCATGAGATTCGGACGCCGATGAACGCCATCCGTGGGCTCACGCAGCTCGCACTGCAGAGTGAGCTCACCGCACGACAGCGCGAGTGGATGGAACGCATCCAGCGCAACGGCGTGATGCTGACGGAGCTGGTGTCCAACATCCTTGACATGACGCGGATGGAGGCGGGCAAGGCCGTGATCGTGTCAGCGCCATTCGATCTCCTCGCGGTCACGCGCCACGCCGGCGACGTACTGGCTGTGGAGGCGGAGGCGAAGCGGCTGCGGCACGACGTCGACGTCGGGGCCGATGTGCCACGGTGGGTGCGAGGGGATCTTGTGCGCCTCACCCAGATTCTGCTCAATCTCATCTCGAACGCCGTCAAGTTCACGGAGCGTGGGCGCGTCGGAGTACGGGTGCGGCGAACGTCCGGCGAGGCGGGTGGGGTCGGGCTTCGGATTGAGGTGCAGGATACGGGTCAGGGCATCGCGCCCGAAAATATCGAGCGACTCTTTCGTCGATTCGAGCAACTCGGGGACGTGGAGAGCCGTCGGTCAGGCTCGGGCCTGGGGTTGGCGATCACGAAGTGGCTGGTGGAGCAGATGGGGGGCGAAATCGGCGTGCGGAGCGAGCCGGGGGTCGGGTCGACTTTCTGGTGCACGGTGCAGCTCGCGGAGGCATCGGCCGAGGACGGTGTGGCGGCATCGGGCGCGGAGGCCGCGCCGCGGCGGAGCCACCGCCTGACGCGCCTCGCGGGCCGCTCCGGTGCCCGCGTGCTGGTCGTTGACGACAATGCGATCAATCGGGAGATCGCGGTGGAGCTCCTGCGGAATACGGGGATCGAGGCGGAGCAGGCGGAGGACGGTGCATCGGCGATTGCTCGCATCGAGTCTGGCTCCTACCAGTTGGTGCTGCTCGACTTGCAGATGCCTGGGCTCAATGGGATTGAGGTCACACAGCGGGTGCGCCGTCGCAAGAGCGCGACAGAGCTTCCGATCATCGCGATGACGGCCAGTGCGCTCGAGGAGGACGTGGCGCGCTGTCTCGCGGCCGGGATGAACGACTATCTGGCGAAGCCGTTCGAGCCGTCCGACCTCTGGCAGGTCGTGCGTCGCTGGGTCCCCGGGGATGAGGAGGGGAGCTCGATGGGATCGCTGCCGGAACTCACCCCCATCGACCCGGTCCGGGTTGACGTACCGGCGATTCGTGGGTTGGTCGTTGCCGAAGGGCTGCAACGCGTGATGGGCAACGTGGTGCTGTACCGGTCGTTGCTCCTGGAGTTCGCGCGTGGCCAGGCGGATGTCGTGCACCGGATCCGCACTACCTTGCTCGCCGATGACCTGACGACGGCGGAGCGTCTGGCGCACAGCCTCACCGGAGTCGCGGGCGGTATCGGCGCCACCGAGGTTCAGGCCGCGGCGGCCGTGGTGGAGCGTGAGGTGCGGCGCGGGCGTGGATGGGCGGAGGTGGGGGCGATGGTCGAGGAGCTTCGATTGAAGCTGGAGCCATTGCTCGCCGATCTGCAGACGTTCGTGGCGCTTGCGCCATCAGGTACGCCCGTGGCCAGGGCGGTCGAGGATGTGCCGGTGCGACTTGAGGAATTCGCCGGCTTGCTCGCTGCCAGTAATCCCGAGGCACGCGAGTGGATGCACCACTATGGAGCCGTGCTCGACCACCTTGGCGCTGCACCTGCGTCAGCGATACGCGATGCCGTGATGCGTTTCGACTTGCCGGCCGCGGAAGCGCTACTGCGCGCCGCGCGTCGCGCTTGATGGAGGCGTTCGATGGTGACCACCCTCGTCCTCGCCGTGACCCTCCTCGGACCCGCTGATTCGATCCGGTTTCCGACGGTGACGTCGGAGAACCTCGAGGGCCGGTCGCTCACGCTTCCGGCCGACTTCGCCGGGGATCGTAATGTCGTCTTCGTCGCCTTCCTCATGCAGCAGCAGAAGGACGTCGACAGTTGGAGCCCGTGGCTCCGACAGGCGCTCGTACGACACCCGGGCTCGGACTTCTACGAGATCCCCACCATCCAGCGGATGGTGGCGCCGATGCGATGGATGATCAACCGTGGGATGCGCGGCGGGATCCCCGACCGGGCGGTACGCGAGCGGACCGTGACGCTCTATATCGACAAGGGACCCTTTAAGGCCGCGCTCGGCATCACCTCGGAGGCGGAGATCCAGGTGCTGCTTGTGGATCGTGCCGGGCGTGTGCGGTGGCGCACCACGGGGCCGTTCACCGCCGCGAAGGCGGCGGAGCTCGACCGGGCGCTCGCGGCGTCCCCTGAAGGGTGCTGCGCCGGCTGTACGTTCGCCCGCGGTTCGAACTACGGAATACGGACTCTTCCCGTCGACGGTTTGGTCGTCGGCGTGGTCGTCGGCGTCCCGGTTCCTGTGGTCGGGGTCGATGGCGTCGGTCCCGACGGACTCGTGCGCTCCAGCTCATCCTTGCCCGTCGTCGGCGCGTCTGCGGTCGCGACCGGCCCGCCCGCCGTCACCACGCCGACCGGCGGGAGCACCGTATACGTCACCGGCGCTGCGACGGGCGTTGGCGCGTTCCGGCCAGAGGCTCGATAGGCGAAGCTCCAGCTCATCACCACGGGGCAGTTTGCGCAGGGAAGATCCCCGCTACTGACGACCGCGGAAGGGGAGGTCGGTGTCAGGGTGATCGCCCTGTTCCGCCCGACCTCGACCTTGGCGGTGAGATTTGTGGCGACGGGGGCGGTCAGGGTGACCATCAGACGCCAGCCAATGTTGCTCCGGACGTTCGCCGTGGAGGTCGCGGTCACGGTGGAGCCGGAGACGCGGGTGACGTTCATGATGGGCAGGACGAGCACGCCCTGAAGCACCGACTGGGAGAGCCCGACCGTTGTGGGTGCCACTTGGGTGACCTGGGCCGACGCGGAGCTGCCAGTCACCCATGCCGCGGCACCGCAGGCAATCGCTATCGCGCGACACCGTCGCATCAGGCGGATCATCACGGGGCGGTCAGTGTGAGGGTGACCGCCATACTGTAGCTCCCAGGCGGGTCACCGGTCCACGAGAGATTCGTCCACCAGTAGAGCGTCTTGATGTTGCCGCCGCTGGCGGGGCCGGCACTGCCGGAGGTGATCGTGGCACCACTGGTCGTGAGTGTGGTGCCGGCACCGGAGGTGACGGTCGACCACCGGACATCACTCACGGGCTTGTTCTGACGCGCGAGCGATCCGGTCCCGGTGAAGGTCGCGGGGCCCGACGCTTCGATTCGCCACGATCGGTTCGCCGCGACCTGCAGCGTCATCGTTTGCGATTCGGTGCGCCCAGCTTCGAGGTCTGCGAGGGTTGGGGTGTCGGAGAAGGTCGTCGGCGAGACGATTAGCTGCATCAACGTCGGCGCGACAAAGCCGGTCGCGTTCTGGCCGGTGATGGGGCCGACCGCACACGATTTCGGCCCGCTCGAGCCGGTGCCGATCGCCGCTGTCGTGCATGTCTGCGCCGACGCGGAGGTCGCACCCTCCGTGCACGCGAGCGCGGCGGCGAGGCCGAGGACCCACCTCGGCGGCATCAGGGCACCCTCGAGGCGCGGAAGGTCCCCGAGGCGGGTGAGCCACCGGCCTGCACCCAATCCCCCGTGAGCGAGTCGCCACGTACCTGTGCGAGATGCGTGCGCAATGCCCCGCTCGCGAGCGTCATCTCGAGCCGCGCGACACCCGCGCTCACCACGGTGCCACCGACGAGTCCAGCGATCGGGGTCCGCTGCCCGGAGAGTTCCACCTGCTCGGCGCTCAACGACCCCTCGATCGACCCGCGTTCGGCCCCGGCGATCTGCAGTTGCCCCACAACCCCTGCGGTCGACCCGGCGATCGACGCTTCGTACCGCCACGTCCCATCGAAGCGCGCGTCTCCGTCACCCGTTCCGGTCGGGCCCTCACAGGCGGCGACCAGGAGCAGGAGGCCCATTCGAACCCACGACGTCCGCCGCCTCATCACTGCTGCTGGCGCTGCTGTTGCTGCTGACGCTGCTGCTGACGCTGCTGCTGACGCTGCTGCTGTTGCTTCTGCTGCGTTCCGCCGACGGCACTCGCGGCCGGCGACGCGGTCCCATTCAGCAGCGCGTTCACGCCGAGCCCCTCGCCGGTCGCCATCTTGATCAGCCGCCCCTGCGGGACGAGCTCGACGCGCTGGGCAGGGGCACCGGGGAGCGCGGAACCGCGGGCGACGACGATGGCCCGGTCGTCCACGCGGAGGGCCGTCGGGGACTCGGCACCGGCCGCCGAAATGACGTACTCACCAATCGGGAGCGCGTCGAACCGGGCGATTCCTTCGGTGTTCGCGACGACGCGCCATTCGCGCCCCTCGGCGTTCCGGACCGTCACCACCGAGGTCGTCGGACGGCTCGCGGCGCTCGTGGTGACGAGGGGCGTGCGGGGCTTCAGGATCGCCACCTCGAGACGGGCCACGGTGCGCACGGGGATCGCCCACTTCTCGTCCGAGCTGCGACGCCCGGGCCGTTGGTCGAGCCGAAGCGAGCGCACGTCGAGCTCCGGCATCGCCGCATCGAGCGGGAGCCGATAGCGACCGAGGTGGTCGGTCGTGACGACGGTGCTACCGGAGCGGACCGTGACCTCCGGGACCGCCGGTTCACCCGCGTCGCGGACGCCGTCATCATCGAGGTCCTCGAAGACGATTCCGGTCCGCTGCCGCCACCGATCACCGGTTGCCGCGAAGGTGTTGCGGACCACGCGGAGCGCGAAGGACGTGCGTGAGGGGACGAGACGCTGTCCGCGCCACGCCTCGTGCTCGACTCCCGCGACCACGGCGAACTCGCCGGGGAGCTGCGCGCGGAGCGCGGCCCGGGCGTTGTCCATCGCCGCGGTGCCAAGGTAGTTGCGGGTGATGCCGCCCTCGAGCGAGAGCCAGGGCCAGCCCCGCACCGGGCGGAGTTCCGATCCCTGCACCTGGAAGCCGAGTTCCGAGGCCTGGGTCGCCGTGGCGGCCGCGAAGTTGGTGCGGAGGGAGAGGGCACCCGCCGCGCCGTGCATCGAGACGCCGGAACGGAGCGCGACGCGCGACAGGCGGTCGGAGACGTCGAGGTTGGCGCCGCGCGCCCAGCGGTCCTGCTGGCGCTGCGTCGCCTCGAGGTCCACGCGGGCGAACCCGAGCGCCGCGCTCGCGCCGAGGCCGAAGTCGAGGTCGGTCGCTCCTTGGAGCATCCCGTCGCGCCCAACGCGGAAGCCGCTCACGCCGAGGGTGGCGCCGATCTGTCCCGTCTGCCCGATGCGATGCGTCGGGGCGACGCTGGCGCCGAAGGACCGCGAGGACCCGACGACGGGATCTCCGTCCGCGGAGCTCCAGCCATTGGTGTTGAGGGCCCAGCGCTCGGAGAGCCGCAGCATCGCCTCGGCGGTGACGTTCTCGCGGGCGATGGCGAGGGCGCTGCTCCCGCCTGGCGCGTGAAGCGCCTGCAGGCGCCCCCGGCCGCGGGCCCCTTCCCACTCGGCGTCGATGGCGACCCCGAGCCCACCCTCGGTCCCCGAGCGACGGTCGGCGAGGGTGAGCCCGACCACCGCGCCCGGCGCGACGGCGTAGCGCGCACCGATGCTGACCGCCGAGAGGGCCCGATCGACGCCGAGGCCGGTGGAGCCGAGCTGGAGTCGCGAGGCCGCGGCCTCCACGCGAAGCGGGCCATCGCCGGTGCTCTGCCAGGTCATCGCCCCCTGCAGGGCCCGGTCAGTGGGATTCCGCACGGCGCCGATGGCGAGCGAGCCAAGTCCGTCGATTGTGAGCGCCGCGCCCTCGCCGCCGAGGCTGCGGCCGGCGAGCTCCGGGAGGCGGAGCCCGACGCGCCCGACCTGCACCGAACCGTACTTGCTCGAGAGGCCGATGCTCGTGCCGCCGAGCGGGGTGCCCACCGTCGCGCTACCCCGAACAATCCCGGGATCGCGGAAGTCGATGGCACCGCTCAGAGTCCCGTTGATGAAGAGGCCGGGCGCGATCGCGCCACCGAGCTCGAGCGCGGCCAGCTGCTGAGCGGTGCCGGTGCTCGAGCCGACCATCGTCAGGCTGCTCGTGAGGCGGAGGGCGTCGGCGGTGGATCGCTGGCCGCGCGTGCCGGCCACCTCGACAAGGCTCTGCGCCTCGACGACGCCGGCCGCGCTGACGGCGCGGACGAGGATCGCGGCGCCCCCCGCCTGCACCGAGGTCGGGACGCGGAGCGAGACACGTACCGGCATCGCGGCGCGGGGATCAAGGACGAGCCGCGTCACGCCGCGCACGGCGGCCCCCCACGCCGCCGGGGCGTGCACGTCGAGGGCGACGGAGTCTGCGGCGTTGCCACCGTTTCGGAGCGTGAAGAGGAGCTCGACGTCCTCGCCCGAGGTAGCCATCCGCAGCGGGATCGCGGCGTGCAGCTCGAGCGCGCGCTGGGCGGTGACCGTCAGCTCGATCGGGACCGTCCGGGCGGTGCTCCCCTGACGGAACACGACGCGTCCGACCTCGCGTCGGCCGGCATCCAGCTGGCTGCCGAGCTGGAGGGAGACGAGGAGCGGGGCACGCTGGTCGGCGGCGAGCATCCCGCTCGGCGTGCTGATCACGCGCACCCCTGCTTCCGTCTCCACCGCGTAGGTCCAGGCACCGTGCAGGTCGCTCGGCACCGGGACGCGGAGGAGCCGCACCGCACTCGAGCCCCGATCCTGCGCGACGAGCAGGACCGGGGCCAGAACGGCGAGGAGCAGGGCGCGCAGACGCGTCACGTGCACTGGTTCTGATTGCTCACGCGGCGGCCGGTCACCGAGAAGGTGAGCGAGGGGCCGAGGTACGTCTGGGGTCCGTCCGCCCACGCGAGCGATGTCTTGAAGTAGACGGTGCCCGTGGCGGTGCGGCTCGAGGTGGTGAGAAAATGACTCGCCACGGTTGCTGCGTTCGTCGAGAGCGGGGCGTTCTGAATCGTCGCGTTCGTCCCCCACGCGACGTCGCTCAGTCCCTTGGCGGCGGCGGCGTTCGTCGCGCCCGCAAGGGCGACCGTCGCGCAGACGCTGGTGCTGCCGCTGAGCGTGACCGTGTAGCTGACGGGGGTGTCGTCGACGATGTAGCCGTTGCCGTAGTCGGCGAGGGTCGCGTTCTGCATCAGCGACCCTGCGTTGCTCACCGTGAGCGTCACCGTCTGCGCCACCGCCGTCGCGGGGTGCAGGCCAAGGAGGCCAAAGAGGATGACGGTGGCCCGGCGGAGCATCAGGGGATCTCGAGGAGGGCCTGGGCCGCGAGGATCTCCTCGGTGCCGATCTCGAGGAGCAGGATCACCGCGTAGCGTCCCGCAGGCATCACGGGGAGCGGGGTGCGGAGCACGCGGCGCGCCCCGCCGAGCACCGGGAACTCCTCGACTTCGACTCTCTGGGCGATGGAGTCATCCTCGCGGCGGATCTCGATATGCCCCCGCCCGATGGTCTGGACGGTCCCGGTGTTGCGGAAGGTGGCGACGAGGGTGTCGGCGCGCTCGCCGGCCGTGGTCCGGCCTGACGCGATGACGGCATCGCTCAGCTCACCGGCCGGCGGGGCGTCGGGCTCGACATAGACCTTGATGCCGTACCGGAGATTGTAGGTGAGCGCCGCCCCCGTCTGGTTCGTAGCCGGGGTGGGGGGCATCTCGACGAAGAGGATGCTGTGGCACGGGGTCGCGTTCGCCGGGACGGAGACACGAATCTCCTCGGCGCGGCCTGGCTCGATGCTCAGCGTCATCGGGAAGATGGTGAGCGCGTCGCGGCAGGAGCCGGCGACGGTGCCGATCTCGAAGTAGCGGTTCTCCCCCGTCTCGGAGCGGTCCCAATCCGAGGTGCGGATGGTGACCTGCACGGCGGACGACGACGGGTTGTTGATGCGAAACGTCTGCGTGCTCGGTGCGGTGGTGCCGAGGGTGAACCGCACCTCGAGCTGTTCGACGGAGATCTGGGCGGCCACCGGGGTGGCGGCGACCAGAGCGCCGATGAACAACCCGGTGAGGGCGCCGAGGCGCCCGCACCGGGTTGCGCTGCCCACGGGACGGCCGGTCAGGGCCCGAGCGTTCGCGGGCAGGGGGTTCATCACGGCGCGACGAGCGTGAAGGTCACGGCGAGGCTGTAGGCGCCCGGCTGGTCCTTCGTGATGTCGTACGCGGTGAGGTAGGTGACCGTCTTCGTCGTCGAGGCGTTGGTGGCACTCCCCGAGGCAATGTCGGTCGCCGAGGCCGCCATCGCGGTGCTGGAGGACCCGCCGTTCACGGACCAGCGAAGCTCACCGGCCGGCTTGAGGTACTGCGCTGCGCCGTTCAGGGCAGTGTGGCTAAAGTTCGCCGCGCTGCTGATCTGCACGCGGTACGACCGATTTGAACGAACGTCCACCGTCGGGCCGGTAGTAATCGTCGTGTCCTGACCGGCCGCGTTGAACGCGTCGATGTTCGCCGGGGTGCCGAGCGTGACCGCCGTGCCGCCCAGCGTGAGCTTCATAATCGACGGCATCGTCATCGAAAGCGTGGTGCCGACGGTGCAGTTGACGGCATCGCCGGAGGTGGAGCTGACGGCGCAGCTCTGCGCCTGCACAGGGGCCGAGGCGACGAGCGCAGCCACGGCGACGAACGGGACGAACTTCCGCATGGTGTTTCTCCTTGAAGGAAAAAGGTGAAAAGCCGGTGGGGTGTTCGGCGTTGGTGCCGTGTCCGCTTTGGCAGACCACATGTATTGAAAGGTCCGTGCCAAAGTCGTAACTGTATAAAAAATAGACAATTATGGCCAAAATCGTGCTAGAAGGGGCATTATTTGTAATAAATA
>JACCDJ011123594.1_pt1 | contig 11118 bp, 11 predicted proteins | sample 7444481 | NCBI WGS metagenome assembly JACCDJ01 (sample SAMN15323435, study PRJNA562643) | freshwater metagenome | isolation source: river surface water | place: USA:Blue River Watershed | collected 2017-08-15 | reverse complement strand
CCTCTTGGTTTAAAGAACCAATCTCTTCATGGATATGATTTACTCTGGTTTCGAAACCAGCAATATCATCTTCCAAATCCGATACTTCCATCGGCAATTCACCCAATACGGCTCTCAAATTGTCTAATTTGTTGTCAATTTGTTGAAGCTTCCAAAGGTCTTGTAGTTTTTTCTCAACGGTTACATCCATGTTTTATCGATAATATTGAATAGGGTTGGTATTAGTTTGTGCAAAAATGGTTGCAAAATTAGGGAATTTTTTTGATAATATTTCCATTATCAAATCAATCGTGTATTTTTCGCTCTCAAAATGACCAATATCGCAAATCATTAATTGTTTCTCTGCATCAAAAAACTCGTGGTATTTTATATCAGAACTAATATAAACATCAGCATTTACAGCCTTCGCCCTCTGTATTAAAAAGGCTCCCGAACCACCACAAATGGCAATCCTCTTGATTTCTTTGCCAAAAAATTCTGTGTGCTTTATCACTTCCAAGTCCATTTTTTCTTTCAAATGATTCAAAAAATCGATTTTCGACATAGAATTCGAAAGTTCTCCCACCACCCCACTGCCAAAATCATGAACCGCGTTCTCCAAGGTTAACAATTGATAAGCAACTTCTTCGTATGGATGTGCATCGAACATGGCCGATAATATTTCCGACGATTTGAAGGTCGGGAAAACCACCTCGATTTTTGTTTCAGTTAAAACTTCCCTCAAGCCAACTTGACCAATCGTTGGATTCGCACCGTCATTGGGTTTGAAACTCCCTTGTCCCTCATGAGAAAAACCACATTCACTGTAATTTCCAATATTTCCAGCACCCGCAGCAAACAATGCCTCCATTAAATTTTGAGCGCTTTCTGTTGGCACAAACACAGTTAATTTTTGAAGGATGTTTTTCTTTGGCAACAATACTTTTAGATGATTCAACTCCAACTTCTGCGCGAATTTTTCATTGACACCCTGCTTCAACACATTGTCGAGGTTGGTATGACAAGCATACAACGCAATGTTGTGTTGAATGGCTTTCACAACCGCTCGCTGAACATCATTTTGCCCAACCAATCGCTTAAGTCCCCCAAAAATTAAGGGGTGATGTGCAATTACCAAATTGCAATTTCGTTCAATGGCCTCATCAATCACCGCCTCGGTGCAATCTAAACACACCAAAGCTTGATGAATTTCTTGATTTTTATTTCCCACCAACAATCCGCTATTGTCGTATGACTCTTGAAGATACAATGGTGCAATAGACTCAATTTCGTGAATAATTTGGAATAGTTTCACCGACATTTTTCAAATCTCTAACTTTTCCTTGAACTTTGCACTTTAAATTGTGAAAAAAGCCATCTTAAAAAAAGGGAAAGAAATTGCCATTGGTCGTAAACACCCATGGATTTTCAGTGGAGCACTCCACTCCATAGATCCGTGTTCTGCAGGTGAACTCGTACAAGTATATGATTCTCAAGGGAATTGGCTGGCTTGCGGACACGTTGGCGATGGAAGCATTACGGTGCGAATTTTATCGTTCACCCAACAGGAAATCGACAATCAATTTTGGATCAACCGCATACAGAATTGTAAAAATCTTCGAGAAAAGTTAAATTTAGGCATCAATCACCCAACCAATGCTTACCGTTTGGTGCATGGTGAAGGCGATTTGCTACCAGGTTTAATCGTCGATATATACGCCGATACCGCTGTCATTCAAGCACATACTGATGGAATGTATTTGTGCTTAGATGAAATTTCAAATGCCATTCAAACCGTCTTTGGCAACGAAATTCAACACATTTACAGCAAAAGCAGTGCAGCCATGCACGACCCTGAAATTAAAGATGAATTTTTGCTCGGTTCACAGGAAGAAACAATTGCCACCGAAAATCACATGAAATTCAAAGTGAATTGGGTGACTGGCCAAAAAACGGGATTTTTCTTGGATCAACGCGAAAACAGAGCCCTGCTCAACCACTATTCTAAAGGCAAAACTGTTTTAAATACCTTTTCTTATTCTGGGGGATTCAGTGATGCTGCGTTAATGGGCGGTGCCGAAAAAGTTATTTCTGTTGATATTTCACAAATTGCAGTGAATTTATCTGAAGAAAACGTTGCACTCAACCAACTTAACACTAAACATGAAGCCATTCAAGCAGACGTGATGAAATATTTGAAGGATGTGGAAGAACAATACGACATTGTGGTGTTGGATCCTCCAGCCTTCGCGAAAAGCTTAAATAAGAAGCATCAAGCAACAATGGGTTATAAACGTTTAAATATGTATGGATTAGACAGGGTTAAACCTGGAGGATTGTTATTTACGTTTTCTTGTAGCCAAGTCATTGATGAAAAGCTATTTGCAAATACCGTTACGGCTGCAGCCATTGAAGTAGGGCGAAATTGTAGAATTTTACACCGCCTCGGGCAAGGTCCAGACCATCCAGTGAACATTTTCCACCCGGAAGGTCATTATTTGAAGGGACTTGTGTTAGAGGTTGAATAGGCCTTAAGGAGCATAAACGGTGGTTCCAAGAATGACTTCTGGAATCACCACATAGACCTTTTTCCCTCCAATAAAATATCGGAATACAGCCCTGCCTGAATGCTTGATTGGAGGATTTACACTTGCGTTTACTTGAAATTCTACATTTGGCATATCTTTGTTTGTAGGGAATTCAATGCGCGACATGATCCTGAAGGATTGTCCTTTTCGCAGCGGATTTGAAGATTTATTTAAGACTAAACCCGCAGAGCCCACCTTTTCATCCATCCAAAGGGAATCAACTCTAAGGAAATCAGACTTTACTTTAGAACCACAATTGACTTTGGTTTTGCAATAAATAAGAACATTATAAACAATAGGAGCACCATAAACACCTGGATAAAAGCGACTTAAAACAACTGAATCGACTTTAATTTCTTTTGTTTCTGGAAATTTAATTTTTGGCTGGGGCTTCTTTTTTACAGGTTGCGCAAAAACAGTCAATGCCATGAAACCAAGCAAAATGCTTACGAATTTTCTCATTTTAACGAATATACGAAAAAAATTACTTCTGCGCAAATCTGTAAAAGACGTACGCTACCGGCACAAAAAGCAAGTTTGGCAACCACACTGCTAGCTGTGGTGGAAGCACATTTGTATTGCCAAGGCTCACAAAATACTTACTGAAAAATAGGAAGAATAAAATCACAAAGATTCCAACGCCTAAGGCAATGCCTAAGCCGCCACGCGACTTTCGGCCAGCAACCGAAACGGCAATGACAATGAGTATGAAGGTACTAAATGGAGATGCAATGCGTCGGTATTTCTCTGTTTCTAAGGCTTGTACGTTGGGAGAACCTCTCAACCGTTCCTTTTGAATGAACGACGATAATTCATTTTGATTGAGCGATTGAACATCCTCCACCCTAAAGAAAAAGTTGGCAGGGTTAAATCCAATTGCGGTATCTAAATAAGGAATACTATTGATGCGTTGATTGCCATCGGGCAAGAATTCTCGTTGGGTCACAATTTCGAGCCTCCAAGTTTTCTGAATTGGTTCCCATCGGATAAACCTCCCGAACAAAACACTCGATAACTCTTGTCCTTTGTATTGTTCCAACGTGACCCCAATTCCCGAGCTGTCATGGTTGCTAAAATACTCCATGTACATCACCACACCCGGCTTAATTTGTCGGTAAATGGCCGATCTAGATTCAGACCAATAGTCCCTCAAATAAGTATTTTCAAATTTAACTCTTTTTTTATCCGAAATTGGGATGATCCAGGCGTTGAGCATATAGCTTCCAAATGCAAAAAGCGCGCCTACGGCAAGGTAAGGAACAAGAATTCTTCGCAGTGATAAACCACCTGCGAGCATGGAAATTATTTCTGTTCTAGAGGCCAATCTTGAAGTAAAATACAAGACGGAGATAAAAATAAAAATAGGGCTAAATGTATTGAGTAAGGTTGGAATAAAACTTACATAATACACCGTGAAAATTTCACTGATGGGTGCATGTTTTTGAAGGAAATCGTCAAGTTTTTCTGCAATATCAAAAATAATGATGATGATGATAAAGAGTAAAATTGTAACAAAGAAAGTTTTGATGAACTTCTTGGCGATGTACAGGTCTAACTCTTTAAAAAATCTCATTATAATTTTCGGTTAATGGTTTTCAGCACTGAATCTTTCCAAATGTGAAATTCATTGTTTTTGATATGAATTCTTGCTTCGCGCACCAACCACAAATAAAATCGAAGATTTTGCAAGCTTGCGATAATTGGTCCCAGCATTTCGCCGGCAACGAATAAATGTCGGAGATAAGCCAATGAATATTCGGTGGTTAACCAAGAATCAATAGGGTCAAAATTATCGGCCCATTTCTTATTTCGAATATTGATGATCCCTTCTCGGGTGAAAATCATTCCATTTCTACCATTTCTTGTTGGCATCACACAATCGAACATATCTACGCCTAGAGCAATGGATTCTAGAATATTTTCAGGAGTTCCAACACCCATTAAATAGCGTGGTTTATCATGAGGTAAAATGTTGCACACCAATTCGGTCATTGCATACATATCTTCATGGGGTTCGCCAACACTCAATCCACCAATGGCATATCCACCGGCTTCGTGTTTGCAAACATATTCTGCACTTTGTTGGCGCAAATCGGGATACACACTCCCTTGAACAATGGGAAATAGTTCTTGGTGATGTCCATATTTTGGTTCGGTTTCGTGGAACCTTTTCATGCACCGATCCAACCAACGGTGGGTCATATGCATGCTTTTTTCAGCATAAATTTTTTCGCAGGGATAAGGTGTGCATTCATCAAATGCCATGATGATGTCGGCGCCTAAGGTGCGTTGAATGTCCATCACATATTCAGGACTGAAGAGATGTTTTGAACCATCAATATGACTTTTAAAAGTGGCGCCTTCTTCCTTAATTTTACGGGTACCAGAGAGGGAGTACACTTGATATCCCCCAGAATCAGTTAAAATAGGACGATTCCAATTTGAAAAGCCATGAATACCACCTGCTTTTTCCATGATTTCCAACCCTGGACGCAAATAAAGGTGGTAGGTATTCCCTAAAATAATATCGGCATTGATATCATTTTCGAGAAAGTTTTTATGCAATCCTTTCACAGTGGCAGCAGTTCCAACGGGCATAAATATTGGCGTTTCGATAGTACCGTGATCAGTTTGAATCACACCTGCCCTCGCCTTGGTGTAAGGATCTCTATGTTGTATTGTAAAATTCAATTTTGAGCCATTAAAGTGATACTAAAAAGTCTTGGGAAAATACTACTCAAAGAACCAGAAAAATAGCTATCTGGAACACGTACGAGTGCATTGTTTAATCCGTTCGACATTTTCAATTCTATCGATAAATCAACGTAGTCCATTCTAAATTCAAAACCACCCCCGAATTCATAATAATAAGTATCTTTTTTCAGGGCAATTAAGGGTTTAGAATTGCCAATAACCAGATCTTCATTGCTTTGAAAGTCATGCGACCAACGCAGTCCACCCAACACAAAGAAACCTGTATTGTTGGGCATATCGGAACGGTATTTGATGGTTAAAGGAATATCGAAACAAATTGATTCAATTTTGATTGTGGGACCGGGTGCTTTTGCCCACTGATAGGTAACATTTCGGGAGTGCAATTGCAACATTGTAAGCATTTTAAGCTCCCAATGTCGGGCAATTCTGAGCGCAACACTTCCACCAAAACCACCACCCATCTGATCTTGTGGTAAAATATTGAGGAGTGAGTCGTTTCGTTGCCAAAAAACCGGATCCAAACTGATCTTCATTTTCGCTTGAGTTGCAGAAAATGCAATTCCCCAGAAGAAATGTTTTCGATAAATTCGCAACGGATCTTTCGGGGTCAATTTAAAATCTAAGGCGTAAGAGGTATCGATTCCAGTGGCTTTAGCCCCTGAAGTGAAACCAATTAAAAGCAATATGACAATTATTTTACGCAATGATATAAAGTACAGATTCCGAAAGTTAATGGTTTATAAGTAACGTTTGAAAATCCAGCAGCTTTTGCTCTTAGGCAAAATTCTTCTCCTTCAGGAAAAGCAGCAACACTTTGTGGCAAATAGGTATAGGCTGTTGCATCTTTGCTAAACAATCGGCCCAATGGTGGCAAAATAAATTTAAAATAGAACCAATACAATCGGCTAAAAATTGGGTTTGTAGGTTTCGAAAATTCTAGGACTACCAAACTTCCATTTTGCTTCAAAACACGACACATGTCGGCAAGTCCTTTGTCTAATGTTTCAAAGTTACGCACACCAAAACTCACTGTAACTGCATCGAATGCTTCATTTTCAAAAGGCAAATTTTCAGAATCTGCTTGTTGTAAAACAATTCTATTGGTGAGGTTTAATTTGATCAATTTCACATCTCCAATATCGAGCATTCCACGGCTAATGTCAACGCCAACTATTTGAGTATCTTTTATTTTTGTTAATTCAATGGCTAAATCAGCGGTTCCCGTAGCTACATCTAAAATCTTTTTCGCATTTATTTTTTCAATAATTTTGCGTACTTTTTTTCTCCAAGAATAATCGATTCCTAAAGATAAAAAGTGATTCAAAAAATCATAACGTGCAGAAATATTATCAAACATTTCCTCAACTTGTTGTTTTTTTGAAGCCTCAGACGACGGATTTGGTTTTACGGTTGCGCTCACAATGAATTTAAAAGTGCAAATATAAGCGATTCATCGTCGACCTGAAACAATTGAAACATCAAATATGAAAATCAAAACTGCAGACTATGTTGGAAGTTGGGAGCGCAATGTAGATATGCCCCACCGCGATAAGCCAGAATTTGCCTTTATTGGCAGGAGTAACGTTGGTAAATCATCGCTTATTAACATGTTAACTGAAAGAAATGGTTTAGCAAAAACGAGTTCTACGCCAGGTAAAACTCAAACGCTGAACCTTTTCAACATCAACAACGAAATTCAAATTTGCGATTTGCCAGGCTATGGCTATGCAAAAGTTTCGAAGGACAGAAGAGAAACTTTCGGTAAAATGATCGCTTACTATTTGCGTGAGCGTCCAAATTTATTTTGCCTTTTTGTACTTTTAGACTTGAGAATCCCCCCTCAAAAAATTGATTTAGACTTCATTGCCGATTGTGGAGACAATCAAATACCGTTGGTCATTGTTGGCACCAAAGCCGACAAATTAAAAGAAGTAGAAGTTGAAGAAAACGCAAATCGCATCAAAGAAGCATTGTTAGAAATGTGGGAAGAAATTCCTCCGTTCATCATTAGTTCTTCGGAAACCAAACAAGGTTTCAAAGAAATTTGGTCGGTTGTAAAAAAAGCAATTGCCGATTCTAAATAACCTTCTCCCTTATCCCCACAAAAAAGAATACGCCTTTGCAATAATTTCTTGCATTGGCATTTCTTGATGGCGGTATGATCCCATTTTGGCGAAATCTTCCCTCATTTTTTCAATCAACGGTGAAGATTTTTCTTCCCTCTGATTCAACGCACCCACGGCACACAACCATTCTATTGCCAATACATTTTTGGTATTTTCTATCACCCTGAGCAATTTTGTAGCCGCATTTGCACCCATGCTCACATGGTCTTCTTGCCCATTACTGCTCACAATGCTATCGACACTTGCCGGTGTGCACAACTGCTTGTTCTGACTCACCAAAGATGCCGCTGTGTACTGGGCAATCATATAACCACTGTCTAAACCTGCGCCGTCGGCAAGGTAAGGACTCAAACCTCTTTGTCCGCTCACCAATAAATACGTTCTGCGTTCGCTGATATTGGCCAATTCGGCCACCGCCATGGCACAATAATCCAATGTCAGAGCCAAAGGTTGTCCGTGGAAATTCCCTCCAGAAACAACCATGTTTTCTTCTTCAAAAACGTTTGGATTGTCGGTCACCGAATTTAATTCAGTTTCCCAAACTTGAAAACAATGTTGTAAAGCGTCGTAAGATGCACCATGTACCTGTGGAATGCATCTAAAACTATATTGGTCTTGAACTTGAACCTTCGTTTTTGCAGCAATGCCAGAACCTTTCAATACTTCTCTAATTTCTTTGGCCGCAGCAATTTGACCCGCATGTGGTCTAACCCTGTGAATGGCCTCAGTAAATGGCTCTAACCTACAATCAAAACCATCAATACTCGCACCTGCAATGAGTGGTAATTTACCAATTATATTTGTAATGTCCTTATAAGCATCTACTGCATGCGAAAGCATGAATTGTGTACCATTGATTAGGGCTAACGCTTCTTTTGGACCTAATTTAATGGGTTCAAATCCTACGCTTTTTAACCAATCCGAAGACGGAATCACTTGCCCATTCACCTTCACATTTCCTTTGCCGATGAGGGGTAAAACCATTTGCGACAATGGGGCTAAATCACCAGATGCACCCAATGAACCTTGAGATGTAACCACTGGAAATACTCTGTGGTTGTGCATGAAAGCCAATCGCTCAAAAATAATAGGCCTAACAGCTGAATGTCCCTTACTCATATTGAGTAATTTCAACCAAAGCATGTTCATCACAAGTTCCTCTTTTAGAGGTTCGCCAACGCCAGCAGCGTGTGTGATGAGCAAATTTTCTTGCAATTCACTGAGCTGTTGGTTCGACACAACCACATTTTGGAGGGACCCAAATCCAGTATTCACTCCATAAACAGGTGCAACTGCATTGTCCATATATCGTTGCAAGAAATCAACGCTATTTTGCATTGTTTTTCTCACTTGATCTGTCAACTCAACGTTTTGACCAATATTCTGAATGGCTTCTGAAAGCGAAAAATGATTATCCATTGTTTAATTTTGATATAATTTGATTGGCATCAACAATTTCTTGATCGCCGGTAAATAAATTTTTAAGTGCCACAGAACCGTTTTCAAGTTCAGTTTGACCAATAATTGCAGCGTATTCAAATCCTTTTGCATTGGCATAATCCAATTGCTTTTTAATTTTGGCTGCACCAGGATAAACTTCATTGGAAATACCTGCATTTCTCAAATTACGGGAAATTCCATTCGCATACACCAAGGCATCGGCATCCATAGCGCAAACCAACAATTTTGGGGCATCTGTTACATCTTGAGGGAATAAATTGGCAGCATCTAGATTGTCGTAAATTCGATCCAATCCAAAGGAAACACCAACTCCTGAAACATCTTTGAGTCCAAATATTCCGGTTAGATTATCATAACGACCACCACCGCCAATACTTCCAATTCTGTAGTCTTCTGGCAAGCGATTGTCGTTCACGGCAACTTCAAAAACGCAACCTGTATAATAGCTCAAACCCCTAGCGAGGGTTAAGTCTAACTGCACGTTTGAAGTATCACCCAACAAATCACACAGCAGTTTCAAATCGGCAATACCTTTATTCAAAGATTCGTTTTGGATGGGCTGATAGTTTTGTAATGCTTGAATGATTTGATCAAAATCAACAATTTTTCGGGCTTCACAAAGCCAATTCCAAGCGTCAACAGCATGCGATAAATTTTTATTGATCAATTCATTGACAACCCCTTCTTCACCAATTTTATCGGCTTTATCGATGATCACCATAAATTGGTTCCAATTTTCTTGACTACCAAGAACTGGCAAAAATGCGTCTAAAATTCCACGGTGGTTAAAACGAACCACAATGCCTAGGTTTAATTTTTGGAAAACCTCTTGGTACATTTCAACGAGTTCGGCTTCGGAAACAATGGAATTTGCACCCACCACATCGATATCGCATTGCCAGAATTCGCGATATCTACCTTTTTGAGGTCTATCGGCACGCCAAACGGGCTGCATTTGATACCGTTTAAAAGGAAAGTGAATTTTATCGCGGTTCATCACCACAAACCTTGCCAATGGCACTGTTAAATCGTAACGCAAACCCCTATCAGAAATTTGAGGGATGAGGGCTTTTGAATTTTTTTCGGCCAAAAATTGCTCGTTGGCTTTGGAAAGAAAATCTCCAGAATTGAGCACTTTGAAGAGCAATTGATCGCCTTCATCGCCATATTTACCTTGAAGGGTTTTTAAATTTTCGATGGAAGGAGTTTCAATTGCACCAAACCCATGCAGTCTAAATACCGATTCCATGATATTTAAAATGTATTTTCTGCGCAACATCATTTGCGGAGAAAAATCGCGGGTTCCCGATGGCAATGAAGGTTTTTCCATGCTGCGAAATTAAAATAGAAAATGCCTCTTTCCTAAATTTTAAAAAAGGTTTTGTTTTTGGCATATTCTTTGCATTAAATTTGAAGCAATGAATATCAAACAAAGTATCGCAATTTTAGCGTTTGTTTTTGGAGGGATTTTCAGTCTTCAAGCTCAAACAGAAACTGTTCCATCGGTTACAGTGAAAAATATCAATGGTGAAAGTGTTGACTTCAAAAAAAGCATTGAACCGGGCAAAATCACCATCATTTCCTTCTGGGCTACATGGTGTGCACCTTGCATTAAAGAACTTCAAGCAATCGATGCAAAATATGCTGAGTGGCAAGAAAAATACAATGTAAAATTAGTGGCAGTGACCATCGACGATTCTAGAAACGTAAAAAAAGTAAAACCAAAAGTTTTAGGTGAAGGCTGGACATACGAGATCATCATCGATGAAAACCAAGACTTAGCAAGAGCCATGAACGTGAATAATCCTCCAATGACATTCATTGTAGACACTGAAGGTAAAATTGTTTATTCTCACCAAGGTTACACCCCGGGTGCAGAAGATGAACTTGAAAAAGAATTGGCTGCAATTAAAAAATAAAATATTATTTGCAATAATCGCAATAAAAAAGGCTTCCAATGGAAGCCTTTTTTATTGAATTTCTTCCGGTGTCGGAATTTTAGAATTGGTTTCAATTTTAATTCCCCTCACCCCTGCCCCATTGGCACAAGTTACGTCTCGATCTCTATCGCCAATCATCAACGATAATTCCGGATTGATTTTGAACCGATGTAACGCCCTCTCAACCATTAAACTGCCAGGTTTACGACACAAACATTTGCCATTGTGAGATTCATGATGTGAACAATAATAAAAAGCCTCAATTTCAAACCCACGAAAAACACATTCGCCCTGAAAATATTGATGCAT
>JACCDJ010671273.1_pt1 | contig 11127 bp, 15 predicted proteins | sample 7444481 | NCBI WGS metagenome assembly JACCDJ01 (sample SAMN15323435, study PRJNA562643) | freshwater metagenome | isolation source: river surface water | place: USA:Blue River Watershed | collected 2017-08-15 | reverse complement strand
ACCTTCTTTATTATTTTTGTGACTATTACCACTGCCAACAATAACAAATGGCGGGTCCCACATAATACTTTTCATTGAATTACTCTCAAAAGGTAGGTTTTCTGAATTGGCTTCAATAACCGATTCATTTATTGGATATAAATCAGTTTTATAAACGGGGGACTCTAAACCTTTCCAAAAATTACCTTTAGAATATGTACAATCTAAATCAAATTTTTCGATGTTGTATAATTCCATTATGTTTTTGATGACTTCAAAATTTGAGCCGTACACACTTTTAACTAAATTAAAATCTTTTTCCATTGGTAACTTTATTTCTTGAGAAAATTTATTTATATTTTAGTAAAGTATAACTAATTAATTTCAAATAAACAAAATATTTATAAAAAAAATAAAACTATGGGATGCGGTTGTAAAAAAAGAAATCAAACTCAGGAAAATACTTTTCCACAAACTAACATTAATCAAGTGCCAACACCTCAGGTGACTCAACCGGCACCACAAAGCTAATAAATCGAGATTTAATTATCTCGATTTATTTTTAAACACGAAGTATATAAATAAATATATATATTATATATGAGCAATTCAACAAAATTAACAAGTGTCATAGTAATTGAAGACATTTACAATGACTTTAAGGTAAAAACAATAAGTGATGACATTAATCTACAGAAGTTGGTTAATCGTTCCATTTCACTTTATAACTCAGATGAGGGTTTTAGGAAGATAATCAATGATTATGATAAACTAACAGAAAAAAATAACAAATTTTAATGAAGAAAAAGATATTATTATTGTCTGATGATTTAAGGTCGACATCAGGTGTAGCCACCATGTCAAGAGAATTGGTGTTGGGAACTGTTGACACATTCGATTGGGTTCAATTGGGTGCCATGATTAATCATCCCGATATTGGTAAAATAATTGATTTAAATGATGATGTAAGAAATAAGACAGGTGTTGAAGATGCAAATGTTAAAATATATCCGAGTAATGGGTATGGTGATATCACTTCGATAAGAAGATTATTGGATACAGAAAAACCTGACGCTATTTTACATTTTACTGACCCACATTATTGGCAATGGTTGTACGATAATGAACATGAAATTAGACAGAGAGTCCCGATTTTATTTTATCATATATGGGATAATTTACCTGACCCTGATTACAACAGAGATTATTATGAAAGTTGTGATTGGTTGGGTTGTATATCTAAACAAACTTATGGTATTGTTCACAGAGTGGGTAAAATTAAAACTTCTATCACACATAAACCTTTAGAAGATTGGCAAATTACTTATGTACCACATGGAATAAATGAGAACGTATTTAAACCAATTGAAGAATATGACGATGTGAAGAAATTGATTTGTGGTGAAAAAGATTATAACTTCATTTTATTCTATAACAACAGAAATATAAGAAGAAAACGTCCATCGGATATTATTGCATCTTACAAAATATTCTGTGATGGGTTATCAAAAAAGAATGCTGAGAAGTGTTTGTTACTTTTACATACGGCACCTATTGACCCTAATGGTACCGATTTAGTTGAAGTTGCTAAAAAGTTATGTCCCGATTATGATATTAAGTTTAGCAACACCAAGATTGAACAAGTCGATTTAAATAAACTTTATAATTTGGCGGATTGTACAATTAACATTGCCGACAATGAAGGTTTTGGTTTGGCAACCGCTGAAAGTATTATGGCCGGTACACCAATCATAGTGAATGTCACAGGTGGATTACAAGACCAATGTGGATTTAATTTTACAGCTGATGATTATATTGAAATTGGTTCATTACATGATAAGAAAAAATCGATGCATTTAGTACAAGAGGGTGAGTGGGCATTTCCGGTATGGCCGAGTTCTATAACATTAACAGGTTCAATTCCGACACCTTACATTTACGAAGACAGAATCGATTTAAATGAGGTGGCCGAAAGAATACGAAAAGTATATGACTTGGGTAGAAAGAAAAGAAAAAAAGTTGGTTTAATGGGTAGAGAATATGCTTTGAAAAATTTATCATCAAAAATTATGTGCAATTCATTAAAAAATGGTATATTAGATACGTTCAATAATTTTAATAAAAAAGAAAGATACAAAACATATAAATTATATGAGTAAACCAAAGTTATTATTTAGAGGTCCGGTAGAAACAAGGTCAGGTTATGGTTCACATGCTAGAGATATTTTAGAATGTCTACGTAAAATGGACCTTTATGATATAGAAATCGATAGTTGTTTGTGGGGAGTGACACCAAAAACGGCATTAGAGGAAAATAATGAATTTCATCAATGGATTAAAACAAAAATCGTTAATCAAATAAATTATGTACCCGACATCTATATAACAGTAACCATTTCAAATGAATTTCAGAGAATGGGTAAATATAATATCGGCATCACTGCCGGTGTTGAGACCACTATCGTCACAAAAGATTTAATCGATGGTGTTAATAGAATGGACCTAACTTTGGTTCCTTCAAAGTTTACTCGAGATGTTTATTTGAGCACAGTTTTTAATGAGACTGAACAGAGTACCGGTAAATTAATAAGACAACATAGAGTCATGAAACCAATGGAAGTTTTATTTGAGGGTGTTAACACATCAATATATAACGATAATTTCAATGGTAATATTGACCTTAATATTGATGAGGATTTTGCTTTCTTATTTGTAGGTCATTGGTTAAAGGGTGAGTTAGGTCAAGACAGGAAAGATGTGGGTATGTTGATAAAGATTTTTAGTGAAGTCTTTAAAAATTATGAAAAGAAACCAGCACTAGTTTTAAAAACTCAAGTAGGTTCTTTTTCGGTAAAAGACAGGGAGTTGGTTAAAAAGAAAATTGCCGATATAGTGGGAAATGAATCAAATGTACCACCAATTTATTTAGTGTATGGTGATTTGACCGATGAAGAGATGAATAATCTATATAACCATCCAAAAATTAAAACAATGATATCTATAACCAAAGGTGAGGGATTTGGTAGACCGTTGTTAGAGTTTACCATGACAGGAAAACCTGTAATTGCATCAAATTGGAGTGGTCACAAAGACTTTTTACCAACAGATAAATCAATTATGTTAGGTGGTGAATTAAAAGAAGTCCACCCAAGTGCCACAGATGTATTCATTGTTAAAGATTCTAAATGGTTTACCGCGAATTATAATGAGGTAGGGGCTATAATGCAATTAATCATTGAGAGGTATGGTGAATTTGTTGGGAGAGCCGAGGAATTAAAAGAAATAAACAAAACAAAGTTTTCGATGGATAAAATGCAAGAGGAGTTACAAAAGATTTTAACACCGTTCACATTTAAACCAGAGAAAGTCGAGTTAAAGTTACCAAAACTTACAAAAGTTAATGAATGAGTTTAAATTTTTTAGGGGTGGAGGTAATTTATCTCTTAGTCTTGAGAATTATCAACCATTGTTTATTGCACAACAAAGAATTGATGATTGTGAATTCTGTTTTCAATTTAATGATGATGAACCAATCGTTTTTGCTAGTGGTAATGGTGATTGTAATATTACTATAAGTCCAACTACTAATGGTAATATAACATTTACCAACAATAATAACACTTTTAAGATATTTGCAAGGGAAAGACAATGAGAGAATTTAAGTTTTTTCGTGGCATTATAAGACCTCGTAAATTAAGTGTAACTTGGACTCCTGAAATGGAACAAGATATACAAGCACACCATGGTATCGATGCCGAATCTGAATTGGCGTCATTGTTATCCGAAGAAATTGCAAGAGAAATTGACAATGATATATTGAGGGCGTTAAGAATAAACAGAGATGGTGTGGATACAAATTATTTAAACCATTGGATTAATATGGGAAATAGAGCATGAGATGTGATTGGCATATATGGCAACCAGCGGGATGGGAATTTTGTTGGAGATGCGAAGAGTTAAAACAAAAAGAAAATAAGAAAAAATATGAAGATAAGTTTTGCGATAACAGTTTGCAAAGAGTTGGAGGAGATTCAGAAACTACTACCATTCTTGTTAAAGAACAAGAGAGTAAATGATGAAATCGTTCTCTTATTCGATGAGAAGAATGGTTCACCTGAAGTTTTAGAATATCTATTGTCATTCAACAAATTACCTAATGTTCAAACATGGCGTGGTTTTGATTTCAATAATAACTTTGCGGATTGGAAAAATAAACTAAATGACTATTGTACGGGTGATTATATCTTTCAATTAGACGCCGATGAAATGATTAGTGAGTATATGGTTAAAAATATTAATGTCATTGTGGGAATGAATCCTACTGTTGATGTTTTTTATTTACCAAGAATCAATACTGTTGATGGTATAACAGATGAACATATACAACAATGGAATTGGCGTGTAGATGAAAATGGATATATTAACTTTCCTGACCATCAAGGTAGAGTATATAAAAAAGGTTTAATGTGGATGGGTAATGTTCACGAGAGGATAATAGGATTCAAAGAGTATTCACTTTTACCCGAAGAAAAGGTATATTGTATTATACATCACAAACAAATCGAACGTCAAATACAACAAAACAATTTTTACAATTCACTATGAAAAAATTTTTAGTTTTAACTTCAATCACAAATGGAAAAGATGATTTGGAAGACCCAAAAGTCGTTTTTGATAATTGTGATTACATTGCATTTGTTGACAAGACATATGACAATATAAATGTTTGGGAACAAAGAAAAATATTCAATTTTTCAACCGTTGATTCTTATCAAAACAGAAGAAACGCAAAACCATACAAAATATTATCATCAATAATGTTTCCACAATACGAATATATAATTTGGCACGATGGTAATCATAACTTAAAAATAAATCCTCAAGAAATTATTGAAAAGTATGGTGAAGAAAATGATATCTTATTATTTAAACATCCAGACAGAACATGTGTGTACCAAGAAATTAATGCATGTGCGCAATGGAGATTAGACCATCTTGAAAATTTAAATGCCGTTTACGGTTTCTTTAAATCGGTTAATGTTCCCGAAAATTATGGATTGTATGAGTTATCATCATTCATTATTAAAACAACACATGTTGTAAAAGAATTACAGTTAATGTGGTGGGAAGTTATTACAAGATTCAGTTCAAGAGACCAAATTAGTTTACCATATTGTTTATGGAAACTTGGAGACAAAATTAAAAAGAGAAGATTAGTCGGATACTCAAATTTAGTTACTATGAAAGGTGACTTGGGTGGAAACGAATACTTCGATGATAAAGGTTCACACAAAAAAATAGGATGAAAAGTATAATTAATTATTCAACCAGTGGTTTAGGAAACAGACTAAGACCACTATCTTCTTGTTACGCAATATCAAAAAAATCAGGAAGAAAACTTAAAGCTTACTGGGATAACATCACACCAAATGGATGTTTAGCAAAATTCAATGACCTGTTCGAAAACGAATTAGAATTACTTACACTTGATGATATTGAACAACTTGATGATTGTTTATTATTAACTGAAAGTGGTCACGGTGGACATGGTGTTGATAGAGAGGAATCAAAATTTGGTAGGTCAACTCTAAAAAAATTATCACAAAAAAATACAACCAGAAATTACGAAGCGTTTGATTATAGAGACAATCACAAAAACATTATCATTTATCATAATAACTTCCTACAGGTTATAGATAAGAATGATAGTTTCGAATTCCTTTTAAATTTAAAACCGGTAAAGGAGATTCAAGAAAAAATTGACCATTATGTAAATGAATTAGGTCTTAGTAAGGATGTCATGGGTATACATGCAAGAGGTACCGATTTCGGTGTTAATGTTCATCCTTATGTTAATGCCATAAGAGATGTATTAAAAACTAATCCATCTCAAAAGTTCTTTTTATCAACTGAAGACCCTGAATTTGAACAAATTATCTGTGATGTATATCCTGATAATGTTATCATAAGAAAAAAAGAAAATTACATTACCAAGAAAGATGATTCTTTACCATGGAATGACCACAATAGTTTTGCAATAACAACAGACCACGCAAAGGAAGCGGTAGAAGACATTTATTTATTGGCACATACCAATATAACAATTTCTCATCCTTTAAGTAGTTTCGCGGAAATATCAAAAATAATATCAACTAAATTTTAATTATGCATTTACCAGAAAATTATGTATTTGTGACATCGATGAACACTAGACTGTATAATCATCCACATAATTTGTTTACTACAAATGTCCCACATACATTTCCAAATCACAAAACATTATTCTATCATGAAAATTCATTTGATTCGAAACATTATAATCAATCAATTGACTTAAATGATTTTAACAATAAACCGAACGTCAAATTAATTGATTTATTTGAAGAGTCCGATTGGTTAGAGGAGTTTTTATTGACCTCACCATTTAAAGATTGTTATAAATCAAATGATTATTATTTAAAAAACTCACCTTTTTGGTTTAGAAAGGTGGTTGCAATTTGTTCAGCAATATCTCAATTAGAAAACGGTACTGTTATGGTTTGGGCTGATTGTGATTCGTTTATTTCAAAAAATATACCTGAATCTTTCTATGAATATTTTGAAAATTACGATTGGTTAGTTATATTGAGACATAAGGATTGGATTGAGAGTGGTTTTCAATTTATTAAAATAAATGATAAGACTAAAGAGTTTGCAAAATTCTATTTGAATTTTTATCTTAGTGGTAGAGCCTTCACACAAGAACCTCAATGGGCTGATAACTGGATATTAGAGGCATGTTTTAGAGATTATGAAGGTGAATTATCAACCGGTGGTTTAACACCATTTTATGGATGTCCTATTGATATAAATGATTACATAAGACACTCTAAATCACCATTAAGACAAGTAAGAGATAAACAAAAAATATAATGATTAATAAAGAAAATAACATAAAATTTGGTGACGTTAATTTAACATTAATTGATTTAGAATCAAGTGAAACGTTACATCATTTAGAAAGAGAGATTTGTGGTCATGATGAATATAAATTAAAGAATATCGAATTAAATGATGGTGATGTTATTGTAGATATTGGTGCGAACGTCGGTATTGTTAGTATCTATTTGGCAAAACGTTTTCCAAACGTAAAAATATTAGCATATGAGGCTCATCCACATACCTATTCTAATTTTTTAAAGAATATCGAAGCAAATAATGTGAAAAATATTATACCTCATAATTTGGCTGTGTACTCGAAAGATAATGAAACATTGAACATTACTTTAGATACTATCAACACAGGTTCATCAAGTTGTTTTAAAAATAATGAGGGTCAAATAGCTGAAACCATAAGTACAATATCTTTAGACACAATTATTACCGATAACAATATATCAAGTATTCGATATTTGAAAATTGATTGTGAAGGTGCTGAGTTTGATATATTGGAAGGTTCCAAATTAATTCATGAGATTGAAGTGCAAGACATCGGAATTGAGATTCATTCATTTATGGAGTCTCACGGAAAAAATGTGGGATTATTAACAGAATTAGTAAAAAAAATAAGCGTAAACTCCCCTAAAATTAAAATTTATGGAAACTAAAATACCTCAAGAAATGTACGATGGCTATTCAATGAATGGTAAAGTAGAAATACATGAAAATTATTATACTGAAGGTGGTGCGAATAGAAGATATTTTCACTATTCTGAAGATTTAGTAAATCAAGCAGTTAAGATGGGTCTCGAAAGAAGAGTTTCACACTACCCTGAGACAGATAGATGGTTTTACGAAGCACTTGATAAACATAACATAGAACAAAAACAGTTTTTAATAATTGGTTCTGAAGACCCATATTATGAAGGTATTGCTATAAGTAGAAGAGCAACAGTAACTATGGTGGAATATCAAAGAGTTACATCAAGTCACCCATTTTTAACCACTATGACTGTTGAAGAATTTGAACAGGAGGATTATCAATATGATGGTGCAATTTCAATATCTTCTGTTGAACATTCGGGTTTGGGTAGGTATGGTGACCCGTTAGACCCGGATGGTGATTTAAAATCTATGGAATTTTTACATAAAAAATTAAAAAAAGGTGCACTATTATTCTTATCTGTACCGATAGGTAAAGACCAAGTACTATGGAACATTCATAGAGTTTATGGTAGAGAAAGATTTCCACTTTTGATTAAAGGATTTAAGATTATCGATACCATTGGTTTGATTGATAGTGATTATGATGTGGATGAGAATCAAAGAAGAATAAATGGTAAAGTACCACACAGAGAAGGATGTAATGGTGGTGCTCACCAACCAATTTATGTTTTAAAAAGAATTTAATATGGAAAAAATTTATTCAAGACTACAACCCGAAAAATTACTCCATATTATAGTGAGAAAGGAAGATATGAAACCCGGTCGTGAGGATATCGTATCTGAAGAAAATTTTATTCAGTGTTCAATGTTGAACATGGAGGAAGGAAAAACATTTAAACCACATAGACACATTTGGAAAGAAAGAACACGAAATGTAATTGCTCAAGAAAGTTGGGTAGTTATTCAAGGTAGTGTTAAATGTATCTTTTATGATTTGGATGACACAGTAATTGCAGAGCCGACATTATATCCCGGTGACTCGAGCTTTACATTAGAAGGTGGTCATAACTACCTTATACTTGAAGATGACACATTAGTATACGAATATAAAACAGGTCCTTACGAAGGACAAGAATTTGATAAAAAATTTATTTAATATGAAATTACATTTAGGTTGTGGTAAAAGAGATTTTGGTCCAGAGTGGATTCATATCGATGGTGGTGACCACCCACATTTACATTCAAAAGATATTACCAAGTTACCTTTTGAAGATAATTCAGTTGATTTAATTTATTCCTCTCACGTTTTGGAATATTTCGATAGAACGGAAGTTCTTGATGTCTTAAATGAATGGAATAGGGTTTTAAAACCAAATGGTACTTTAAGACTTGCTGTTCCTGATTTTGGTGCAATGATTTCACTTTACAATCAAGGACATGATTTAGAAAGATTTTTAGGTCCAATATTTGGTAAAATGCCGATGGGTGACCAAACAATATATCATAAAACAACATATGATTTTAAATCTCTTTCAAATGTATTAGAAAGTGTTGGGTTCACGAAAATTGAAAGATATGATTGGAGGGAAACCGAACATTCTCATATCGATGACCATTCACAAGCATACATTCCTCATATGGATAAAGATAATGGAACATTAATAAGTTTGAATATTGAATGTAAGAAATCTTCTTAATTTCAATTATTTTACTTATATTTTCTTTATGTTTGAAGTAGTTCAAAAATTCGAAAAAGAAATTGCCGATTTTTTCGGTGCAACATATGCGGTTGCCGTTGATAGTTGTACTCATGGTATTGAATTAGCATTGAGATACACTAAAGAAGAACAAATCTTAGTACCAAAAAGAACTTACTTATCAATCCCATTTTTAGCAAATAAAATGGGACTTGATTTGTTTTGGAAAGATGAGGAATGGGTTAATTATTATTATTTAACTCATAACATTATTGACGCAGCGGTTCTTTGGAAAAAAGATAGTTACATACCAAATACATTTATGGGAATTAGTTTCCAATATCAAAAACATCTTTCATTAGGTAGAGGTGGTATTTTGTTAATGGATAACGAAGAGGCGGCAATTCAAATAAAAAAAATGTCTTATGACGGACGTTTACCAAACATTCCTTGGAGAGACCAAAATGTAAACACTTTCGGTTATCATTATTATATGACACCTGAGACTGCACAATTGGGTCTTGATAAACTTCCACAAGCAATCGTAACAGAACCGAGACAATGGGTTGTTACTGATTGGCCGGATTTGACTGAGATGGATGTTTTTAAAAATGGGTAAACGAGCATTAATTACCGGAATAAATGGTATGGACGGTTCCCATTTAGCCGATTTACTTTTAACTAAAGGTTATGAAGTATTCGGAATGGAACGTAATGAATCAAGTGAACATAGAGTTAATACTGACCATTTAACAAATAAAATAACATTTTTAAGGGGTGATTTATCAGATGCTAGTTCTTTGTCAAGATGTATCAGAGAGTCTCAACCTCATGAAATATATAACTTAGCGGCACAATCTTTTGTGGGTGACAGTTGGAATACTCCCGAAACAATGGCAAACATTACCGGTGTTGGTGTATTAAGAATGTTAGATGCGATAAGAGATTATGGTGATAAAGATTTACGTTTTTATCAGGCATCTTCATCTGAAATGTTTGGTAAATTAATTGAGAATCCTTCAAAAGAAACCACACCATTTTATCCAAGGTCACCATATTCAATTGCTAAACAATATGGTTATTGGATTACTAAAAATTACAGAGAAACATATGGTATGTTCAATTGTAGTGGTATTCTTTTTAATCATGAAAGTGAAAGAAGGTCTGTGAGGTTTGTGACTAGAAAAATAACAAATGGGGTTGCAAAAATACACTTGGGTTTGGAGGATTCAATTACCTTAGGTAATTTAAATGTTTCAAAAGATTGGGGTTATTCACCTGATTATGTGGAAGGTATGTGGTTAATGTTACAACAGGATGAACCTGATGATTATGTTTTATCCACCGGAATATTGAGAACAATTGAGGATTTATTAAATGAAGCCTTTTCGGTTGTCGGTATTTCGGAATGGTCAAAATATATTAAGACTGACCCAAGATTCGTTAGACCTGTTGAGGTTGACGTGATTAAAGGTGATTCAACCAAAGCAAAAGAAAAATTAGGTTGGACACCAAAAACATCTTTTAGTGATATGATTAAAAGAATGGTTGAAAACGATATAAATTTATTAAAACAAAAATAGAATGAAAAAAGCGTTTATTACCGGTATATCCGGACAAGATGGTAGTTATTTAGCGGAATATCTTTTAGATTTAGGTTATGAGGTTCATGGAACCGTTAGAAGAAATTCAACACCTGAACATCAAGAAAGTAGAATTGGTCATTTAGAAGATAAGGTTAAAACCTATTACGGTGATTTGATTGATTATTCTACATTACATAGATTACTTGATGAAATCCAACCTGATGAAATTTATAATATTGGTGCACAGTCACATGTCAGAATTAGTTTTGATATTCCTATTT
>JACCDJ010558825.1_pt1 | contig 11128 bp, 6 predicted proteins | sample 7444481 | NCBI WGS metagenome assembly JACCDJ01 (sample SAMN15323435, study PRJNA562643) | freshwater metagenome | isolation source: river surface water | place: USA:Blue River Watershed | collected 2017-08-15 | reverse complement strand
CAATCAGTGAGCCTGAGGCTCTAGGTGAGCTTCGCGCGCTCGCCGCTCGCAACCGAATCACCGCGTCGATGATTGGACTCGGTTACTACGGCACACATGTGCCAGGAGTCATCAAGCGCAATGTTCTGGAAAACCCTTCTTGGTACACCGCATACACGCCGTATCAGCCTGAGATTTCTCAGGGCCGCCTCGAAGCATTGATCAACTTTCAAACCATGGTCACCGATCTGACCGGAATGAAGACCGCCAACGCATCGATGCTCGACGAAGGCACCGCCGTTGTCGAAGCCATGATGATTGCCCGTCGCTCGAGCGACTCAAAGTCGAATGTTTTCTATGTCGACTCGGATGCTCTGCCGCAGACCAAGGCGCTGCTAGAACACCGTGCCGAACCCCTCGACATCGAGGTTCGATACTTTGACGCAGCTAAAGGCAGCGACGAACTAACCGGTGAGTACTTCGGGCTCATGCTGCAGTACCCGGGAGCATCTGGTGCGATCACCGACATCAAGCCAGCCATCGATGCGGCACATGCTGCTTCGGCGATTGCCGTAGTTGCCGCCGACCTTCTCTCGCTAACTCTGATTGCTGCACCTGGTGATTTGGGCGCCGACATCGCGGTTGGAACCTCGCAGCGTTTCGGTGTTCCGATGGGCTTTGGTGGCCCACACGCTGGCTACCTCGCTGTTCGCGATGGACTAGAGCGTTCAATGCCTGGCCGCTTGGTTGGCGTCTCGATCGACGCCGAAGGTGCCCCGGCATATCGCCTCACCCTGCAAACTCGCGAACAGCACATTCGCCGAGAGCGTGCCACCTCGAACATTTGCACCGCGCAGGTGCTGCTCGCCGTTATGGCTGGCATGTATGCCGTTTACCACGGACCTCGAGGGCTTCGCGCAATCGCGAACGAGGTTCACACCAAGACCATCGCGCTCGCCGAGTCGCTAACGGCTGCCGGTCTAACGCTTTCGAGCCAAGAGTTCTTTGACACCATCCGAGTTTTGAATGTTGACGCCGAAGCAGTTTGGCAGAAGGCGCGCGCCCACGGCATCACCATGTTGAAAGTGGATGCTTCGACAATCGGTATTTCGGTCGACGAAACCACCAGCGAGGCAACCCTCAACGCCATCGCACACGCGTTTGGTGCGGAGCTTGTCAACATCGCTGACTCGAGTCGCCTATCGAACTTCGCTCGCACCACCTCTTACCTAACGCACGAGGTGTTCAACTCGCACCACAGCGAAACCTCGATGCTGCGCTATCTCAAGCGCCTGGCTGACTATGACTACGCGCTAGACCGCGGCATGATTCCGCTTGGCTCTTGCACCATGAAGCTGAACTCAACCACCGAGATGGAGGCAGTCACCTGGCCCGAGTTCGGCAACATCCACCCGTTTGCACCAGCCGACGACACTCGCGGTTACCTGCAGATGATCGACCAGCTGACCACTTGGCTGTGCGAAGTCACCGGCTACGACGCTGTTTCGCTTCAGCCGAATGCCGGCAGCCAGGGTGAGCTCGCTGGTCTAATGGCAATTCGCGGCTACCACCTATCTCGCGGTGATGTTCAGCGAACCGTGTGCCTCATTCCTTCGAGCGCTCACGGCACCAACGCTGCATCGGCAGTTCTTGCGGGCATGCAGGTAGTCGTTGTGGCTTGTGATGAATACGGCAACGTAGATGTCGCAGACCTTGCCTCGAAGATTGATGAAGCAGGCGACCGCCTGAGCGCGCTCATGGTTACCTACCCTTCGACCCACGGGGTATACGAAGAAGCCATTGTCGACATTTGTGACCGCGTTCACGCTGCCGGTGGTCAGGTTTACATCGATGGTGCAAACACCAACGCCGTTGTCGGTTATGCAAAGTTCGGTAAGTTCGGTGGCGATGTGAGCCACCTCAACTTGCACAAAACTTTCTGCATTCCTCACGGTGGCGGCGGCCCAGGGGTCGGCCCTGTAGCAGCGCGCGCTCACCTCGCACCATTCCTACCTGGTCACTCACAAGCCCAAACCGAGCTTCCGGCGTTCGGACCAATCTCGGCAGCGCCTTACGGCTCAGCCAGCATCCTGCCAATCTCATGGGCATACATTCGCATGATGGGCAACGTTGGTCTTGCTGAGGCAACCGCAACCGCGGTTTTGGCAGCCAACTACGTGGCCAAGAAACTCGAGGGTCACTACGAAGTTCTGTACACCGGAAACAAGGGTTTGGTAGCTCACGAGTGCATTCTCGATGTTCGCCCACTTACCAAAGATTCTGGTGTCACAGTCGATGACATCGCCAAGCGTCTAATCGACTACGGGTTCCACGCACCAACAATGTCGTTCCCAGTTGCCGGCACCTTGATGATCGAGCCAACCGAAAGCGAGCCGCTCGAAGAGCTCGATCGTTTCGTCGACGCCATGATTGCAATTCGCGCCGAAGCTGCCAAGGTTGAGTCGGGGGAGTGGAACGTCGAAGACAACCCGCTTCGTAACGCGCCGCACACGGCTAAGTCGGTTATCGGCGAGTGGAACAAGTCATACTCTCGCGAGCTGGCCGCCTACCCGGTTGCCGGTCAACACCGCAACAAGTACTGGCCAATCGTGCGTCGAATTGACTCTGTTTATGGTGACCGAAACTTGGTTTGCTCTTGCCCTCCACCCGAGGCTTTCGCCTAAGGGCTAACTAAAGCTTCTGATTGCTAGCACGACTGCTAGAGCGATGATCATTGCGCCGCCTAGCAGGCTTAGCCAGGTTCGCACGCGTGGAGTGGTTATGCCGCGAATCGCAGCACCTGTCAAAGCCAGCGCCTGCTGCCAAACCACCGAGCCGATGAAAACACCAGATGCGAAGGCAAAGGTGGCCGAAACCGGGTCTGAGCCGGTGAGCCCGACCAGACTCGGAGTTATCGCCAAAAAGTAAAGTGCCGTTGGCGGGTTCACCACGGTTGCAGCGGCGAACTTTAGGTAGGTTTTGCCTGGTGTGGTCGCTTCGGTCTGTGACTTAGAAGAACTCTCGGATGCACGCCGAAGGCTCAGCGCTTTATAAATGGTTTGGGCACCCAACCCAAGCAAGATTGCGGCACCAATCAAGCTAAACCATATTCCGTAGGTTCCTAGGATGCCCGCAACGGCGGATCCGGCCAGAAAAACCACTACGGCATAGGTCGCGTCGACCGAGGCCATGGCTAGTGCGCCAGCGGCCCCGACGCGGAGGCCGTGGCGCAGGGTTGTGTCAATCAGAAGAAGCGCCATCGGGCCAACAGGTATGGCGAGGGCAATGCCGGCTGTTACACCGAAAAAGAAGAGCTCAGCAAGATTTGGCACACGTTCACCTTATTGGCTGTAAGCGTTTTCGGTTTTCGCACCCAAGTACAAGACAGCACTTAGGTAACAGGAATGTTACAAAATGTAAAAAAGCAAATTTTTGTTAACATTCTGGGATTTTGCACTCTAAAGTTATAAACACCCAAGGGTTATTGCGTCTTTCTCGAGAGACTCAATCGCCCGAATCCAACAAGGAGAAACACATGAAAGCAACACGCATCGTTCGCGCGGTGGCCGTGGCTGCAGCTGGTGCCCTTGGCGTTGCCGGTTTGGTAGCGCCTGCACAGGCTGCAACTCGTACCACTGTTGTGATCCACGCGTCAAACGCGCTCACGTCGTTTAACAGCGGTACCCCTGAGACCAACCTTGTAACCAACAGCGATGTCGGTTACATGACTGGTGCAGGCTTCGCCTACTACGACAACAACAAGAACCTCGTTCGTAACACCACTTTCGGTACCTTCGGTATCGTTTCCAAGAGTGGCTGTGCACTTGCTGTCAAGTACACCGTCAAGCCTGGTCGTGTGTGGTCAGACGGCACCCCAATCGATGGTGTTGACCTTTTGATGAGCCACATTCTTGCAAGCAGCGCTTACTCGAAGGCCGCTGGCCTAGGTGACCCTGCTGACCCAGAAGTAGTTCCATCGTTCAACTCGTTCTACGGTGGCCCTTACGACAGCGCCATCAAGGGCGAGCCAGCTCTTTCAGCTGACAAGATGTCTGTAACCCTCTGCTACTCAAGCTTCGTGCCAGACTGGCAGATCATGGGCCCTGGTCCTGCTCCAGTCCACACCTACGTTCAGCTAGCAAACGGCAAGACCTCTGCTCAGAGCCTCGCTCAGAACAAGACTGACAAGGCCGCGTTCTTGACTGCGTTCACTTCAAAGAACACCACTCTTCTAAAGAAGATCGGTGACGTTTGGAGCAACGACTTCAACATCAAGACCGTAACCGCATCAACCAACCCACTTCTTTTCGTTGGTAACGGTGGTTTCTTGGTTAAGTCTGCAGTTGCTGACCAGTCGGTAACTCTTGCTGTGAACCCTAAGTACAACAGCGGACCAAAGCTTTCGGGCAAGGTCAAGACTGTTATCTTCAAGTTCATCGGTGACTCGACCGCTGCTGCTCAAGCCCTTGCTAACAAGGAACTTGACATCTACGCAGGTCAGCCAACCGCTGACGCTGTTGAGGCGCTGAAGGCACTCAAGGGTGTAAAGACCATCGGTGGAGTTAACGCTTGCTTCGAGCACGTTGACGTTCGCGTTGGTTCGATCATTCCTGACGAGACCTACACTGGCGTATTCGCTGGTATGACCACTCGTGCGAAGGAACTTCGCCGTGCGTTCTTGCTAGCGTTCCCACGTCAAGACATCATTGACACCCTAGTCAAGCCAGTCAACTCGAACGCAGTTCTTGGTAACTCGTCGTTCTTGCTACCTGGTCAGTCGGGTTACAACGAAGTTGCTGCCTACACCAAGTCGATCTACGCTTCTGGTACTCAGGCACAGCGCACCGCTAAGGCTCTAGCTCTTGTAAAGAAGTACTACAAGACCGCTAAGGCCGGAAGCAAGTCGGTGAAGGTAAACATCCTTTGGGGTCAGCCTTCAAACACCCGTCGTGCAAACGAATTCCAATTGGCTCGCTACGAGCTTGGTAAGGCCGGTTTCGACCTAACCAACGCTGGTGGTACCGCTGGTTGGTCTGCGTTCCTTGACTCGAATGCTTACGACGCCGCGTTCTTCGCATGGTGCCCAAGCTCGGTCAGCCAGACTGGTTCGAACGCTAACTTCAAGAGCGACGGTGGAAACAACCTAATCGGTTACAAGAGCGCTGCCATGGACAAGATCCTTGACAAGCTCGAGACCAAGTTGACTCCTGCTCAGGTTATCGCTCAGTACAAGGCAGCCGACAAGCTAATCGCTGACGACGCCATCACTCTGCCGATCTTCCAGCACCCAGCAGTAACCGCGCACAACGCGGCACTGAAGGGCGTGAAGCCGGCCCCACTAACTCCAAACATCGTTTGGAACTACTGGGAGTGGAGCTACTAAAGACTCGCTTGAGTTTTTAGTAACAAGCTAAAAAACCAATGGCACCCGGATCAAATCCGGGTGCCATTGGCTTGCTGGCAGGTAAACTAAATTAGATTTGTTTAGACGCCGTTCATGCGGTAGTCACGACGCAGTGGCGAAAGGTATCAAGTGCTAACGTACTTAGCTCGACGAGTTACACAGTTGCTCCTCATTCTCTTTGTGAGCAGCTACCTCACCTACATTCTTCTGGCTTGGTCTGGTGACCCTCTAGAAGAACTTCGCCTGAGCAGCGACCCCAAAAAAGAGCAGACCATCATCGCTCTGACCCGTCAGCTCGATCTAGATACCCCAGCCCCGCTGCGTTACTTCAAATGGCTTGCTGGCGTGCTAGGCGTGTTCTGGGGCAAGTTCACCATGGGTGATTCGCGACAAGGTCAAGACGTGGCTGAGCTGATTGGCACGGCCATTCCGACGACCATCCGTTTGGTTCTCGCGGCCACGATTCTCGCCATCCTCGTAGGTATCACCATCGGTGTTGTCACCGCTTTGCGCCAGTACAGCCGCTTTGACTACGCAATCACCTTCGTGTCGTTCCTATTCTTCTCATTGCCGATCTTCTGGGTAGCCGTGCTGCTCAAGCAGTACATGTCGATCAGCTTCAACGACTGGTTAGCGAATCCGGTAATCGATCCACTCTGGCTTGTGGGGGCCGGTATAGTCGCGGGTGTTTTCTGGTCAGGCGTTATTGGTGGCACTATACAGAGAGTTTTGATCGTTTTCGCTGCAGCATTTGCGTCGACCTTCGGTGTTCTGTTCTGGCTGTCTAGCACTAACTGGTTCAACACCCTCTCACTTGGCATCGGCTTCGTTATCGTTGTTGGCCTTGGATTGGCCTTCTTGATCGTTACGGCCTCGACCGGACTCTCGAACCGACCATCCCTCTATTCATCGCTGACCATGGTTGCGGTAGGTGGAGCTATTTACTTCCCGATTCAATCTGTTCTAGTCAAAGATTTCAATGGTTGGACTCTCGTCGGTCTTGCTTTGGCAACTATTGCCGTAGGTCTGTTGGCCGGGTTCCTTTTTGCAAAGGAAGACCGAGCTGCTGTTATGCGCACTAGCGTTATAACGGCCGTGGTTGTCGCCCTCCTCATTGTGATCGACCGAGTATCCCAAGAATGGGTTCCTTACGTGAAAAGCGACTTTGTATCAGGTCGCCCGATTCCAACCGTTGGTCAGGTTAACGACCAAATCGCGATGGAACTGCAAGAGAACCCGAACTTCTGGACTGGCACGCTCGACGGGCTACTTCACATCATCTTGCCTACTGTGGCGCTAACCATCGGCTCATTCGCTGGATACGTGCGTTACACACGCGGTAACTTGCTCGAAGTTCTAAACATGGACTACGTGCGCACGGCTCGCGCCAAGGGTCTCACCGAGCGCACCGTTGTGATGCGTCACTCATTCCGTAACGCACTAATTCCACTTACTACTCTCATGGCTTGGGACTTCGCCGGACTTATCGGTGGTGCAATCATCACCGAGAGCGTGTTCGGTTGGATTGGAATGGGAACGCTTGTGCGTCAGGCATTGTTCTCGTTTGACCTAAACCTGATGATGGGCGTCTTCATCATCACCTCAACATTGGCAGTAAGCGCGAACCTGGTTTCAGACTTGCTCTACTCAGCACTTGACCCACGCATTCGCGTAGGAACCGGAGAATAACCATGTTTGGAAAGAAAAAAGCAGCAGACGTTGCAGAGACTTTGTCTTCTGAGTCAAACGAAAATGCGATTTCAAACAAAGAAACAGAAGGTCTGAGTCAGGGCCAGATCGTTCGCCGCCGCTTTGTTCGTCACCGTGGTGCCATGATCGGTCTGTTCACCTTGATCACCATTGTTCTTTTCACCTACTCAGCCTCAGGTCTGCACTTGGGCAACGAGAAAAACCCAATCACCATTCCGGGTTGGTGGCACTACAGCATCAACGACCTTCCAGAGCTTCGCTACGGTGACGCCTGCCCAGACGGTTCAACCGGATGCCCGACTCTAGATCTGAACCCATTTGACGTCACACCAATGGGAACTCTTGCTGGTCTTGAAGGCGACGGATCGAAGGTTCTCGCTACTTTGAATGGCGTAAATGCCTTGAAAGCAGGCGACCAGGTTGTTATCTCAGGTGTTAAGCCAGAATCTTTCAACGGTACCTTCACGATTACCGAGGCAACCGAATATGACTTCACTTTCGAGAGCACAGCTTCGGGAACCCCTGAGGATGTCTCAAGTGCAAGCGTAGGCACAATGCAGTTCGGCCTCGGCGAGCACCCGTTCGGTCAAGATGACATTGGTCGTGACTACTTCGCGCTGGTAATGCGAGGCGCTGAACAGTCGATCATGGTTATGTTGATCATCGGGTTCCTCGGTGGTTTGATCGGAACTGTCGTCGGTGCCGTTGCGGGTTACTTCCGTGGTCGAATCGACGGTTTCTTGATGCGTGTGGTTGACCTTTTCACCACCATCCCGGTCATCCTTATTGGTGCCGTGATCGGTTTCAAGGTCGGTAACCTCGGTGTGGTCGTGTTGGCTGTGTTCCTAGGTTTGTTCGGCTGGATTGGACTCGCGCGTTTGGTTCGAGGCGAGTTCCTAAGCCTTCGCGAGCGAGAGTTTGTAGACGCGGCAAGAGTCGCCGGTGCAAGCCATCGCCGAATCATCTTCAAGCACATCCTGCCTAATGCCGTGGGTATCATCATCGTGGCCGTGACCCTATCGATGTCAGGTGCTATCTTGCTCGAAACCGGTCTTTCTTACCTTGGCTTCGGTGTGGTTTCTCCCGACGTATCGCTCGGTTCGTTGATTAGCCAATACCAAGACTCGTTTGCGACCCGCCCTTGGTTGTTCTGGTGGCCAGGTCTGTTCATTATCGCGATTGCTCTTTGCATCAACTTCATTGGAGATGGTCTGCGCGACGCGTTCGACCCTCGTCAACGTCGCCGCATCAGCAAGAAAGACCGCGAGCAGGCCAAGTTGGCAGCTAAGGTCTCTGCCTAACCAAGGCAGATCAGAAAGTTAAAAGTGCAGTACGTTACCGAGAACAAGCAGCAGAAGGCTAGCGCTCAACAGCGTGATGCCCAGCTTGTCGACGCTACCGCTGCGCTTGGCCGAGGCAATTGTTGCGGCTCGCTCAAACTCGACTCTTCGAGTTCGGGCAACGTGAGCAGCAGCGCCGGAATGACTGTTGGGAAGGTCGCCGGGTCTGAGGCCGAAATCTCTGTCGTAGTTGATGCCTTTGACATCAGCATTGTGAACAGTGCGTCGACGGTAACGTCCCGGAGCGGGGGCAGCCCACGCCACAACCTTGGCCTCACCGCTGTAGATAGTCAAACCAAATCGCGTTTCGATTTCATCGACTTCACCCCAGCCGACAGTTGCTGTGATGAAGGGGTTCACGATGGTGATGCCCTCATCGAAGATCAGAACCTTGGGCTTGATAAAAAGAAGCCAAACGAGGGTTGCTGTGGTGGCAATAACTCCAGCTTGAGCCATCCAGCTGCCGTCGCCGTAGAAAATCACTTGAACGACGAACAAGACATTTATGGCCAGAGCCAAAATCGAGAGAACGATGGCGGATCTAGGTCGAAACACATTCAGATTGGTCACCAGACCATTCTGCCATTGCTTCAAACAACTTCATCAGTAGAAGGAAAGTAGAGATCGTGACTCAAAACGTAGAGCCAATTCTCAAGGTCGAGAACTACAACGTAGAGTTCTGGGTTGATGGCGTCTGGTACCCGGCAGCCATTGACATGAACTACCACGTCATGCCTGGTGAGGTGTTGGCCATTGTTGGTGAATCTGGTTCTGGTAAGTCATCTTCTTCGATGGGCTTGATGGGCCTCCTAGCCTCGAATGCACGCACCACCGGCAAGGTAATGGTCAAGGGTGTTGACATGCTGACGGCAAACAGCAAGACTCTGCGCAGCTACCGCGGTAAAGAAGTTGCCTACATTTTCCAAGAGCCTATGACAGCTCTAAACCCGGTTTACACAATCGGTTTCCAAATCATCGAGACTCTGAAGACTCACTTCGACATCACCACTGCAGCTGCCCGCAACCGTGCGATTGAGCTGCTAACTCTGGTCGAAATTCCGAACCCAGAGAAGTCCATCGACAAGTACCCTCACCAGCTATCCGGTGGTCAGCGCCAGCGCGCCATGATCGCGCAGTCTCTGGCTTGTGACCCGGCTTTGCTAATCGCGGATGAGCCAACTACAGCCCTTGACGTAACCGTTCAGGCTGAAATCATCGACCTGATGCGCAACCTTAAAGACAAGCTCAACTCGGCAGTTCTTTTGATTACTCACGACATGGGCGTTGTCGCAGACCTTGCCGACCGCATCCTCGTTATGAAAGATGGCTTTACCGTCGAGCAGGGCACTGCCGACCAGATCTTCAATGCGCCGCAACACCCATACACTCAGTCGCTTCTAGCTTCGGTGCCAAAACTTGGCTCAGTGCCAGTTCGCGCTCGTGTAGCCGAGGGCAACGAGGCGGTCTTGAGCCTGCGCGATGTCACCATCGAGTACCCGAAGCGTGGTCGAGTACCAGCCTTTACAGCAGCCCAAGGCATCTCGCTAGACATTTATCCTGGTGAAATTCTTGGCCTCGTAGGAGAGTCTGGTTCAGGTAAGACGACCATTGGTCGCGCTGCCATTGGTCTTCTGCCGATCAAAGAAGGAAGCATTTCGGTTGCCGGAAACGACATCAGCAAGGCCTCTCTAAAAGACCTTCAGAAGATTCGCAAGCACACCGGAATCGTTTTCCAAGACCCAGCATCGTCGCTGAACCCGCGACTACCAATCGGTGAGTCGATTGGTGAGCCCTTGTTCTTGGCCAAGGTTGCCAAGGGTGACGAACTAAACAAGATGGTCGAAGAACTTCTCGACAAGGTTGAGCTGCCTCGTTCTTACCGCAACCGCTACCCACACGAGCTTTCGGGTGGTCAGCGTCAGCGCGTAGGTATCGCCCGTGCCTTGGCTCTAAACCCAGACATCCTGATCGCTGACGAGCCTACTTCGGCACTAGACGTTTCGATTCAGGCGCGATTCCTTGACCTGTTGCAAGAGATTCAGCAAGAGCTGAAGTTCGCGTGTCTGTTCATCAGCCACGACATCGCCGTTGTAGAAATCTTGGCGCACCGTATTGCGGTTATGCAGCACGGTCGACTTGTTGAGGTTGGTGACCGCGACCAGGTCTTGCGTAACCCTAAAGACCCATACACGCAGCGCTTGCTTTCTGCAGTTCCTGTGCCAGACCCTGCTGAGCAGAAGCGTCGCCGCGAAGCTCGTATGGCTCTGCGCTCGAACTAAGCAAAGTAACCTAGAACCAGTTGAATCAAACTGGAGACACCTTGAAGCGTTTATTGGCCTTAGTTCTTATTGCCGTGTTCGGCGGTACGTCACTTTCGGCTTGCAGCTCTGAACAAGGCGTAATCGCCGGCAGTCAACTCAGCATCGCTCAAATCGGTGAGTTGAATTCGATTAACCCAGATGTCTCTAGCGATCTCACTACGGCTCACAATGCCAGCGAGTTGGCCAACCTAACGACAGCGAAGTTTTTTGACCTAGGGCCGACTGGTGAGCTAATCGCCAATGAAAAACTGGGAACTGTTGAAGTTTCAGGCACCAAGCAAATGCGTGTCACCTACACTTTGAACGACTCAGCGGTTTGGTCTGACGGTGTTGAAATCGACGCGACCGACCTAGCACTATCTTTTGCCGCCGCT
>JACCDJ010248986.1_pt1 | contig 11128 bp, 7 predicted proteins | sample 7444481 | NCBI WGS metagenome assembly JACCDJ01 (sample SAMN15323435, study PRJNA562643) | freshwater metagenome | isolation source: river surface water | place: USA:Blue River Watershed | collected 2017-08-15 | reverse complement strand
TTCAACAGCAACGACTAACTAGCTTTAGATTGCCACTGCGACCAAAGCTGTCGCAGATCCCAGGCATTCTCAGCCAGGACAGAGACCCCTCGCACTCCGGTGCGGCGGGTCTTTCCTGATATTAGGAGCAGTCGATTGTGGAAAAGCACTTGGCTTGCTCTGCGCTGTGCCTCGTCGAAGAAAGTGGCATCCGCGCAACCCGAGCCATCATCCAAGCTGATGAACACGACTCGCTTACCACTTCGCATCGGGGGAGATTGAGTGGCGACTCGAACACCTGCTATCAAAACCTCGGTATTGCTTCGCAGTGAGACCAGTTCGCTGGCGCGAACCACTCCCATCTCATCTAGCATCTGCTGAAACTGTTCGATTTGATGACCGGAAATCTCCATTCCGGTAATCGAAAGTTCCTGCTCAATTTGTTCTTGGCGAGTTGGCTTGGGAGCACCTTTGCCAAGTGGGGCTTCAGCATCAAAATCAAATGCCATTTGGTTTAGATCTAATTTTGGTGCTGCCTTCGCACTGAGTTGCCTAATTCGCACCATCAAATCACCACGATTGCTATCGGATTGCAAAGTGATTTTGGCCAGGGTGTCTAGCGCTCCGATCAGCGCGAGGCGACTGAGCGTCCTTCTGGATGGCCGTGCCCTGAGGTAGAAGTCACTTAGATTCACAAACGGCTGATTTGCCTTGATGCGTTCCAACTCCGGTTTTGATATGCCGGCGATGTCAGATAGTGCCATCCTGACGCCGAGTATTTCTCCGCTCCGCTCAACTCGGTATTCATCGGTTGAGTAGTTCACATCTATTGGCAATAGCTTTACTCCGAGCCGCCTTGCCTCTGCCAGTAGTAACCGCCGCGGATACATTCCTGGATCGTGGGTCAGCAGTCCCGCAATGAACTCGGTTGGATAGTGGGTTTTTAGCCAGGCGGATTGGTAGGTGGGGAGTGCAAAGGCAGCCCCGTGAGCCTTGCAGAATCCAAAGGAGCCAAAACCCTCAATAATCGACCAGACTCGCTCGATTACTTCCTTCTTATAACCACGGGCGGCTGATGACTTTTTGAAATACTCGGCTATCTTCATGGCCTTATCGGGCTTTGCCAATTGCCTGCGATATTCATCGGCACGAGCCAGTGTGCAGCCGGTCATCACCTGCATGATTCGCATCAGTTGCTCGTGAAACACCACCACCCCGTAGCTTTCCTCCAGGATTGGCCTAAGGTCTGGGTGAATGTAATCGGGGTCTCGAAAGCCATGCCTACCATCCAAATATGGCGAAATCATGTTTCCCTTCATCGGGCCCGGTCTAAACAACGAGATCTGCAGTGTGAGGTCATTGAACTTGGTGGGTTGATGCTTGCCGGTTAGTTCTCTCTGACCCGGGGATTCAATCTGGAACATGCCGAGGGTGTTGGTGGTGCGAATGGTTTGGTAGACGGCCGGATCGGCTCGATCTACCGAATCTAGGTCAACTGTCTTTTCGCTAACCCTAGCTATCTCCTGAATCGTGTAGGCCATTGCCGATTGCATTCTTACTCCGAGCACATCGAGCTTTAGAAATCCCATCGGATCCATGTCGTCTTTATCGAACTGACTCATTGGCAGCCCAACCCCGCTTGGCTCGGTTGGAGTGAGGTTCAAAAGCTCGCGGTTCCCAAGGATTACGCCGCAGGGGTGCATCGAGATGTGTCTGGGCAGTCGATCGAGGCGTTGGGTTATATCAACCAGCAGATTTAGTCTTCGATCTTCTGAGGACTGCTTTGCAAAATCTTCCAGCTCAGGCTTTTTGGCCATTGCTTCGCGGAAGCTTCTAGCTGAAAAACGCCAGATATTTTTAGCAATCTCATCAATCTGATCTTCCTCGATACCAAGGGCAAGACCTGAGTCTCTAACCGCTCCACGCCCACGGTAGGTGGATTGCATCGATAGCAGCGTGACTCGATCGCCGCCATAGCGGCGAAAGATTGCCTTGTAGATATCGTGCCTGCGGGCAGATTCAACGTCGATATCGATATCCGGCAAAGTCGAGCGCTCGGTGGAGAGAAATCTTTCGAATAGCAGACCTTCGCTAATCGGGTCCACCCCGGATATGCCAAGTAGGTAGTTGATTAACGATCCAGCTCCCGAGCCTCTAGCTGCAATTCGAATCCTCATATCCCGAATCATCTGGGCAACATCAGCAACGGTTAGAAAGTAGGTGGCGAAGCCAAGTTGGTTTACTGCAATCAACTCTTTACTGAGCCGGTGCTGAATCTCGGCGAGTTTTGCCGCCGGGGCATTTGGGTAGCGCCAATCGATGGCACCGTGGGTCTTTTGCCAGAGCACCTCAAAGGGATTGCCATCAATACCCAGTGCTGATTGCTCCGGGGTCTTTGGCTTACCCCAACCGCAATCAGATTGTGGCTCTAGGCGACAGCGATCAGCCAGGTTGGAACTGCTTCTCAAAAGCTCAATTGATCGCTTGGGGTCTTCGGTTATTTCCAGTGCCAACCTAACCATTTCGGCCTGCGGTTTCAGCCAGGCTTGCGCGTTGGGTTGCGGGGCAAACAGCCCCAATGGTTCTAGATGCCTGGCGGAATCCAAAACATCTGCGGTTACCGCATCATCTGGTTCTAGGTACCTAACGGCATTGCTCAAGATGCTTGGCAGTTTGCTTAGCTGAGCAAGTCCCAGCATTGCTCTGGCGTGCTCTAAGGAAAGTGCGGTTCCCGGTTCGGTCAAATGAGTTACGACCTCAATAGCCAACTGACCAGGGATATTCAGCTGGTCTTGCAATTCACCGAGTCGAGTCTTAGCTAGTTGCGGATTGCTGAGTACCGATTCCGAGACAATGTTCTCCGGACCGATCAAGATGGTGCAGTGATTTGCTAATTCGGCGAGCAGCTTTAGTTCGATGGCGATGTTCTTTTGTTTACCTCTGCCCGCCTGCGCGGCCGAGATGATGCGGCAGAGCCCAGCCCAACCCTTACCCTTATCGTGACCGTGAGCGAGAATCGTAACCCTGCCAAAATCCACAACTCGCAAATTCACACCGATGATCGGGGAGATACCAAGTTGAACGCAGGCTCCGATGTGTTTTACTGCACCATAGAGGCCGGCCCGAGCAGTTATCGCAAGTGCATCGAATCCCAGCGATTTTGCAGCGATTGCTAATCGTTCAGGTCTGGTGACTCCGTAGTGGGCAGAAAAAGCGGAAGCTACGTTTAGGTGGACAAAACTCATTGACTATTGAGCTGGTTTACTTCCCAGCGATCTTCGGGTTGCTGGTGCCTAAGTTCAAAGAAATAGCGCAATTCTCCGCTTGCTGCCCACAAGCGCCACATCTCAACCTCTAGTAGGGCCGCTCCGGCTCCCTTGGGGGCTGCCTGAGCATCTTCCCACCAGAGTCTTCGCGAATACCAGCGAACCGGCCTGGAGGCGACCAAGAAAGACTTGCCCTGGTAGTTAAAGCCAACTGGAGCACCGTCAAAATCCAGCATTACGCCGGTAATTTCCTCTAGTCGCATTCCCCAAACCTCTCGCAAATCGAACAAATGTTCGAATACTTAGAAGTGTATTGGTGGCACCGACATTTTCAAAATGAACTAGTTGATCCTGGCGATAAGTTCAGCGGAATTGTTCTGAACTGAGCCAACCGCAGCAGAAACCGGATAGAACTCAAGCTCGGCAGCTACCTCATCAGACTCGGCACTAAGCGCAGCTAAAACCTCTGCGGTGGTTTGGTAGTCCGGTGCCAGCCATGCGCTTAGATTCTCCTCGGAGAGCATCACGGGATTGCGGTTGTGGATCTGACTGAGTTCTGGAGCTGACTCTTTAGTAAGTAGCGAGCAGGTCAAAACCCACCTAGTTGGGTCATCCGAAGCTTTGGCTGGATTGCGCCACCAGGAGTAAATGCCAGCGAAGGCGAGCATGCCCTCGGCAGGGTGAATGAAAAATGGGATCTTGCTCTCAGCAATTGTGCTCTGCCACTCGAAGTAGCCATCAGCGGGAATAGCGCAGCGCTTCGAAAGAGCGGCTTCCTGAAAGCTGGGCTTGTCTAGTACCGATTCGATTCTGGCGTTGATTAGGGGAGTGGTGGAAACTTCCTTGGCCCAGCTCGGAATCAGTCCCCAGCGAGCTGCGTGGAGCTGCCTAGATGGCACGCCATCGATCTCACGCTCGACGATCATTGGGATCTGAGTGGTCGGCGGGACGTTATAGTTGCGGAAATCCAGGTCAGTTTCTAGCTCATCGATCTCAAAAAGCTCGGTGATTAGATCGGTGGTTTTAGCAATTACGAATCGACCGCACACTTTATACCTGCCTCATCTAACCGATACCAAGAATCTTGTCACATCAGCACCAAATCAAGGCAGTGCTTGATTAGCTGATTGGCTGCGCCAATAGCTCAAGACGCTTAGCGAACGAGCTGGCGAATCTAGGCGGTGCAAGTTCAATCCCATCCCAAGCCGTTGCGTAGCGAATGCCCTGGAGCGAACTTAGACTCCAAACCTCACAGCCAGTTAGGTCTGTCGGTTTTGCTCGTTCGGTAGCAGTTTTATAACCAGCCTGGTTTGCAAGTTCAAAAACCAGTTCACGGGTTATCGATGGTAACCAGTTGGTGGTCTCATCCGGGCCAAACAAGACGTCATCTCGCCACCAAACAATGGCACTGAGAGCGCCATCGGCAATGTGACCGGAATCGCTTAGCAACACCGCTTCGTCAGCCCCGCTTAGGTTTGCTCTGCGACGAATCTGCTGGCCGATAGATAAATCCGGCCCCTTGACTCGATAATGCTTTCTAGGATCGGGTTCATCGCTAGTCCAAAGCGTCAATGACTCGGTGCGCTCAGGTGCTTCGCGGACTCTGAGGACTAAACGTTCACCAACGGGCAGTTGGTCACGGTATTCCATCCTTGGGAACCAATCACCTTCGAGTGGGATGATGCCTTTCAGGGATGCAAAGAATTGTGTCAATTCGCCCTGTGTCTGCTGGTCTTGAATTGACGATTGAAAGCGGGCAAAGTGGCGCTCAAGTGCACGCACCCTGCCGTTTCGGACTAGAAAGCTGTCGGCTACGGTTAGAGATTCACTGAGTGTGACATCGACGCGACGGAGCTCTCCGTCACGGAATTGAAAGAAATCACCAGCTACGCTCACCTGAACTAGATTAGGGTGCCGAAAGGAGGTCCAATGCCGCTCTACTGCGAATCTTTGCAATCTTGGACCTCTGCGCAGGATATCTTCTGTTCGATCTTTGCAAATCAGCCAAATGCCTTCTGGTTAGATCGTCAGCATCACCCGACCGCACCATTTACGGTGATGGGGGTTGGCTACCCAAGTGCTGAGATTTCGCTCGATGAGGATTTCGAAGATCTTGACCTGCCGTTTGCCTTCCGGCCTATGTTGGTTGGAGTCATGCACTACTCGGGAACCGCCGATTTCACTGGAGCAGGGGACTGGCTAAAGGTCGATCGAGCTTTTGTTTATGATCACACCGATAAACGGCTGTATTTCATTGGGAGATTCCCAACTCGCGAAGATTTTGACCAGTGGCACCATGCGGCGCTGCTTCGGTTGGCTTTGATTGGTGGGGACTCTGCGAGCTATGCACTGCATAACCCGGCAGCCACTAGTCCGGAATTGGTATGCCTAGATGACAAGGCGCAGTACCTAAGCAAGATTGAAAGCGCCAAAGAGCACATATCCAAAGGTGATGTTTACCAGCTTTGTCTCACCACTCGATTGGTTGGTGATTACCAAGGCGATGAACTCTCTTACTTCCTAAGGCTGAGAAAGGCCAATCCAGCTCCCTATGCCGGGTTTATTCGGATTGGTGCGAAATCATATGTATCTATCTCACCCGAACGTTTTATGACAATCGAACAAGGGGTGGTTACCTCGAGCCCCATTAAGGGAACCAGGCCGCGTTCGCAAAATTCCGAGCGGGATGCGCAATTGGCCACTGAGCTTGCCGAGAGTGAAAAAGAGCAGGCCGAGAACCTGATGATTGTGGACTTGGTTCGCAATGACCTTTCGGTTGTCTGCACCCCGGAATCGATTGTGGTTAGTGACTTATTGAGAGTCAGAAGTTACTCGACGGTCCATCAACTGGTATCTGATGTCAGTGGACATTTGCGCGCTGGCATTAGCTCGTCCGCTGCCGTGGCAGCGCTTTTCCCAGGTGGATCGATGACCGGAGCCCCAAAAATCCGAGCCATGGAGATTATCGACCAACTTGAGTCAGCTCCCAGGTCCGGATACTCCGGTGCTATTGGCTTCATTTCTGGAAATGGCAATCTCGATCTTGGGATGGTGATTCGAACCGCCGTGTTTGAAGCGGGCAGGGTAGTCATTGGAATCGGAGGAGGAATCACTTCCGGATCTGAGCCTGAAGTTGAGCACCAAGAGATACAAATCAAGGCTCAAGCCCACGTAAGCGCGCTATCTGCTGCTGTGCGTTGGTAACCTTTTACCCTAAAAGTTTTGAGGTTTTGATTGAGCACTGAGTACAACTTCCACGCCATTCAGCAAAAGTGGCTTCCGGTTTGGGATGAGCGCAAGCCATTCAACTCTGCGGTACCTGGCGATGCTCGACCAAAGAAGTATGTCCTTGACATGTTTCCTTACCCATCTGGTGACCTTCACATGGGTCACGCTGAGGCCTATGCACTCGGAGATGTAATCGCTCGATACTGGGCTCAAAAGGGTTTCAATGTTATGCACCCAATTGGCTGGGATGCCTTCGGCTTGCCTGCTGAGAACGCAGCAATTAAGCGTGGACTAGATCCACGAAAGTGGACCTACGAAAACATCGACCAGCAAAAGTCTTCGATGCGTCGTTACGCTTCCAGTTTTGACTGGGATCGAGTGCTGCAGACCTGCGATCCAATTTACTACCGCTGGAACCAGTGGCTTTTCCTCGAGTTCTACAAGCGCGGCCTTGCTTACCGCAAAAACTCAAACGTCAACTGGTGCCCAAGCTGCCAAACCGTATTGGCAAACGAGCAGGTGGTACAGGGGCTTTGCGAGCGTTGCGACTCGCAAGTTACCAAGAAGGCACTTACCCAGTGGTACTTCAAGGTGACCGAGTATGCCGATCGTTTGCTAGACGATCTCGACACACTCGAGGGCAACTGGCCGGCCAAGGTGCTGACCATGCAGCGCAACTGGATCGGTCGCTCACAGGGTGCAAATGTCGACTTCGAAATCGAAGGTCGTTCCGAGCGTCTAACAGTTTTTACCACCAGACCTGACACCCTCTACGGTGCGACCTTCATGGTGGTGGCTGCTGACAGTGACCTCGCCTTAGAGCTGGCCTCTATGGCAGAACCAACCACACGAATGAAGTTCCAGGACTATCTGGAGAAGGTAAAGCAATCCAACGACATCGAGCGTCTTGCCACCGATCGCGAGAAGACCGGTGTTTTCCTGGATCGTTATGCCATCAATCCACTTAGTGGAGCTCGCATTCCTATCTGGGCATCTGACTATGTATTGGCTGATTACGGAACCGGAGCAATCATGGCGGTTCCAGCTCACGATGAGCGTGACATGGCCTTTGCTAATGCATTGAAACTGCCGGTGATTGATGTTGTTGACACCGGCGATGAGCTTCCATCTGTGTCCAGAATTGCCACCACCGGTGATGGTGTAGTTATCAACTCCGGTCCACTGGATGGCCTTCGCAAGAACGACGCCATTGCAAAAGCAATCGAGATCATCACAGAAAAGAAGCTGGGTGAAGGCGCTAAGAACTTCCGCTTGCGCGACTGGCTGATATCAAGGCAGCGCTACTGGGGAACTCCAATTCCAATCATCCACTGTGATTCCTGTGGCGAGGTTCCGGTGCCACAGGACCAGCTCCCGGTTGAACTTCCAGATAGCGCCGGCCTCGATTTGTCGCCAAAGGGAACCTCACCACTTGGTGCTGCAACCGAATGGGTAAATGTTTCTTGCCCTAACTGCGCAAAGCCCGCAAGGCGCGACTCCGACACCATGGACACCTTCGTTGACAGCTCTTGGTACTTCTTGAGATACCTAAACCCAAACAGCGAAGAGTTTGCTTTTGACCCTCAGGCAGCCAAGGATTGGGCTCCGGTTGATCAGTACGTCGGTGGTGTTACCCACGCAATCCTTCACCTGCTCTACGCGAGATTCTTCACCAAGGTTTTGCATGATATTGGTCTGATCGATTTCGAAGAACCTTTCACAAGACTGCTCAACCAGGGCATGGTGCTAATGAACGGCTCTGCCATGAGTAAGTCTCGTGGCAATTTGGTTCGTCTCTCGGAGCAGCTTGACGAGCATGGTGTGGACGCGATTCGCCTCACCATGGCTTTCGCTGGTCCTCCAGAAGATGACATTGACTGGGCAGATGTATCACCGGGGGCGAGTTCTAAGTTCTTGGCCCGCGCCTGGCGAATCGCACAGGATGTGAATTCGGCACCAGGTGTTGATGTAACTTCCGGTGATGCCGGTGTTAGAAAAGCCACCCACACCTTCTTGGTGGGCTTTAGCGAGGCCATCGAATCATTCAAGTTCAATGTTGGCGTCGCGAAGGCGATGGAGCTTACTAATGCCCTTCGTAAGGCCATCGACACCGGATGTGGCCCAAGCGACCCGGCGGTCCGTGAAGGTGCCGAGGAACTTGCCAAGGCCTTGTCGTTGTTTGCTCCATATGCCGCCGAAGACATGTGGTCACTTCTAGGGCATCAGCCGTGTGTTGCACTTGCACAATTCAGGACTGCAGATCTTTCGCTTTTGGTCGAAGACTCGGTTGTGGCAATTGCCCAGGTAGACGGCAAACTACGTGATCGCTTTGAAGTGCCAGCTGGCATTTCGGAGCAGGAGCTACGTGAACTGGCACTGAATTCAGAAGCGGTAAAGCGCGCTATCGGCGATAGGGAGCTTGCTCAGGTGATCGTAAGAGCACCGAAGCTTGTAAACATCGCAACTAAGTAAGGTCTTTTCCACCAATTAGGGAATAGCTACTTCACTGCCGGTAAGTGTCAATCACGATGATTGCATGCAGAAGATAATTAGCTGGCTATCGGCCTTATCAATCAGCCAAAAAGTCGTTATGGGTTCGTTGGCTGTTGCTGTTCTCTATCTCTTTGGCACTTCTTTTAGTGCTGAAAATCAGGCGAACAAGCTTGATTTGAGTTACGTCGCCGATATCTCGTCGCAATCGAATCAGCTTTCCTCGGAGATTTTCGTTCACGTCGCGGGCGAGGTCAAAAAGCCTGGCCTTTACTCGCTCAGGGTTGGCTCTCGAGTCGAAGATGCGATTGAGCTAGCCGGCGGTATGACTAAATCCGCTCTTGAACAGAGCGTCAATCTTGCCCGCATGGTTTCTGATGGAGAACAAATCGTGGTTTTGGCTAATTCGCAAGTTGCAAGTGGCGGAAAATCTGCTGGCTTCATTTCGCTTAACAATGCAACTCAAGATCAGCTCGAAACTCTGCCCGGCGTCGGTCCATCTCTGGCGGCGCGAATAATCGAACACCGAGGAGCAATTGGTTCATTTTCAGATTTATCGCAACTTAGAGATGTCTCCGGGATAGGCGAGAAGCTCTTTGCGAAGATTTCGCAGCAATTAACCCTGTGATTGTTGTTGCTGCTGCGGCACTCTGGCTAGCTCTCTGGCTAACGGCGCCGGCTGGTTCGCAGTCGAATCTCAAGCTCAATTTCCCAGTCTTTGAGGAAGTTGAAGAGCTGCGAGCGAGATTTTTATTTCATATGACGGGCGTTTCAGAGGACAGTGCCGGCCTGGTTGCAGGCCTTGCCATTGGCGAACGGGGCATGATTAGCGACTTTCTCAGCGAGAACATGAAAGAGCTTTCACTCACCCACCTGGTTGCGGTGAGTGGTGCGAATCTAGCGATAATTGCTGCGACGGTTTTTCTAGCCGTATCCGCAATAGGGCTTCCCAGAAATTGGAGATTTGCCCTCGCTTACGCTGCAATAGCGGGCTATGTACTGCTGGTTGGACCTGAGTCGAGCGTGCTTCGCGCCGGGGCAATGGCGGCCTTCGTGATGGCTGGTTGGTGGCTTGGTCGCAAGGTAAATCCTCTAATTCCACTTTCCTGGGCAGTCCTCTTGCTTCTAGTGATTGATCAAGGGCTGGCTGTGGACATTGGGTTTGCGTTGTCAGTGTTCGCCACTTTAGGGCTGCTAGTGCTAGCAACCGCATTGCACTCAAGGTTGGAGCCCAAACTGGGAATATGGCTGTCGCTTGGAATCTCGGCATCGGTTGCAGCCCAGCTCTACACCCTTCCGGTTTTACTCTTGCTTCAACCTTCGATACCGGTTTATTCCGTCCTAGCAAATCTGGCAGTTGAACCGGTAGTCGCTCCAGTAACCGTCTTGGGTATTTTGGCGGTTGTTGCGACGTTGGTGTTTCCGCAACTTGCCCAATTTCTGACGTTGATTGCCTCATTTGGTACCTGGTGGATTGAAACAGTCTCAAACCAACTTAGTCAAATGCCAGCAACTCGGCTTCCCATGTTGCCGGGGAGTATCGGCATCTTTTTTACTGTGCTGTTGGTAATTGGAATCACACTCATTTTTGTTTCTAAGCATGTCAGCCTGCGATGGCTGGGACTTCTGTGCACCTGCATGTTTGTCGTCCCAATCGGCTGGGTTGCCAGTGACATCCATAGATTTTCAACCTTCCATCAACATTGGCAAGTCCTAAATTGCGATGTTGGTCAGGGCGATGCGCTGCTGATAAGAAGCGGTGGCAAAGTTGCGCTGATTGATGTTGGACGTGAGCCGCAACCAATTGATACCTGCCTCGAAGTCCTCGGCATAAAGCATCTAGATCTTTTAGTGCTGACACACTTTGATGCCGATCATGTTGGCGGAATATCTGGAGCGCTGAATAATCGAACCGTTGAACTGGCTCTGCTATCGGGTTTCAAGGACGATAGGCCGCTTGTCAGCCTGGTGGGGGCAGAGTTGGAGGAATCTGCATCTAGGGTCCAGATAGGCCATGCTGGGCTATCGGGTTATGTGGGGGCGGTGGCTTGGCGGGTATTGGCGCCAAGTTTTGAGGCCACTGAGGCTGAAGATAGCAATGACGCATCCCTTGTTGTGAATTTCAATTTTGAAAAGTTTGATGTGCTGACCCTTGGCGATTTAGG
>JACCDJ011418468.1_pt1 | contig 11132 bp, 10 predicted proteins | sample 7444481 | NCBI WGS metagenome assembly JACCDJ01 (sample SAMN15323435, study PRJNA562643) | freshwater metagenome | isolation source: river surface water | place: USA:Blue River Watershed | collected 2017-08-15 | reverse complement strand
TGTCCAGCAGCCTCTGCCAACTCCCTGACGATCTGAAGGCCGCTAGGTTCGACGGCACGGATGCGGATATGCGGTTGATGTTGCGCCAGTAGATCGCGCGTCTTTCCAGCGAAGATCACCTCGCCTTCGCGAAGGACGACGAGATGTTCGCTGATCATCTCCAATTCACTCAGTAGATGCGAAGAGACGAAGACTGTGATCCCACCATCAGCGAGCCGGCGCAAGAGATCACGTACCTCTTGGATTCCTGCCGGATCTAGGCCATTGGTCGGTTCATCAAGGATCAATAACTTCGGATTGGGAAGGAGCGCTGCTGCGATACCAAGACGTTGCTTCATGCCGAGGGAGTAGGTCTTGAATTTGGAATCCCCTCGATCCCCCAGGCCGACTAACTCCAAGAGAGAGGTGATGGAATCAGCGGAATATCCACCGATCCTTGCCAAGACCTTGAGGTTCTGGAAACCGGTGAGTGCGGGATAGAAGGCTGGTCCCTCGATCATCGCGCCGACGAATGAAAGGTATCGCTCCGGTTCTGAGATGGGGATGTCGAGGACTTCGCCACTTCCACCGCTCGGTGAGATCAAACCAAGGAGCATCCGAATGGTCGTGGTCTTTCCCGAACCATTGGGTCCGACGAAACCACAGATGGTTCCGAGTGGGACTTCGAAGTTCGCATGCGAGAGCGCGTATCTCTCACCATATTTCTTCGAAAGGTCTTTGACCAGCAGCGCGCGGTTACTCACTAACTCACCCTATCAATCGTGTATCTACTCTATTTGTTGAGACCAAGGTATGTGAGGACAGCCAAGACGCGTCGATGATTCTCCGCTTCTACGGTGAGTCCCAACTTACTCAAGATGCTCGATACATGTTTCTCCACCGAACCTTCGGTTATGTAGAGGCTCTTTGCGATACCAGCATTCGATTTACCGTCTGCCATCAATGCGAGGATCTCGCGCTCTCGCTTCGAGAGATCTGCAAGTTCGGGCCTGGCGACCTCATCAGCCATCGCCTCGCGGACCGTTCTCTCACTCACCTTCCGTCGATCCACCCACGATCTCAACTTCGCTTCGATCGACCCATAGAAACCGCCGGAGAGGAGCCCTTCGACCATCTGAGCCATCGCCCTGGTGTTACGTGGGATGAGCCAGAGCGCGAGGAAGATGAGGATCACTCCGACAAGGATCGACCACCACGATTCGATGTTGTAGGTGAGATAGCCACGATCGATCTCATCGCCGATCTCAAGGCGTAATTGACCACTAGAGCCGAAGAATTGGAATGAGCCAGAGAAGGTATCCCCACCGTCGACTACTTCGAAGGACCTGCTGAAGCTAGAGAGAATCACCACCCCGGTCCCAGCCAAGATGACGAAGAGTCCTGCGACACCGAAGACGACGAGGACGAAGGAGAAGATCGACCATCCGAAAGCGATGAAGACGTAGGCGATCGCCATCCAACTACGTAGCGATGTGACTCGCTCCTTGACGCCATCCCAGGAGAAGAAGGGATTCTGGAACCAATTCGGGACAACGGGGAAATCGGTTGCAAGGATCTTGTTGGTGCGCCAGATTTCGAACTTTGCCACTCGCTCCATCAAAGTGAGGACGAAGAGGAAGACCAAGACCGCCAATGGGATCAAAGTGAAACTGTTGAATCCGATCATCACAACAGTGAAGAGTGCGATCGAGACCGGTAATGAGATGAAGAGGTAGACCACCTCGCGAAGGCGCTGGACCATCGATCTTCCGAATGACTTCATGGGAGGAATTCTTCCCCTTGAAAAGGAGCCTTGATCACGGTGCTAGCAGGTGTTTCTCGCTTTGTGACTCAGAGTAGGGCTAACACCAAGAGTACGAGTGAGATCAGTGAGAGATATGTGATCGAATCGTGGAAGACGCCGATCGCGGCCTTCTCTACCTTGCTGGCTTCACCGCGCATCCTTGTCAGCGAAGCAAGGAAGAAGAGGTTGACGAGAGTGAAGATCAGATAGGACCAGATTGGAGCTGAGAGTGAGAAGAGGAGGAGATAAGAGGTGATCACCATGAAGCTGGCGTGCATCCACATCTGCCAGACCACCGTTGCCATCGGCGCTACGACGGGGAGCATGGGGACGCCTGCTCGCGCGTAATCCTCCTTGTACTTGACCGCAAGAGCCCAGAAGTGCGGAGGGGTCCAGAAGAAGATCAAGAGGAAGAACCACCACGCTGGGGCTGCCAAGGTATTGCTCACCGCAGCCCAGCCGATCAGTACCGGGATGCAACCTGCGATCCCTCCCCAGACGATGTTCTGTGGCGTCCTTCGTTTGAGTAGAAGTGTGTAAGCGAAGACATAGAAGGCGATCGCGGAGACGGTGAGCGCTGTCGCGAGTGGATTGGTGAAGACCCAGAAGATCACGAGCGAGAGGATCGAGATTGCGAATGCGAAAGCGAGTGCCTTCTCCTCGCTGACTTGGTCGTTGACGATCGGTCGCTTCGAAGTTCGACCCATCAATTGATCGATATCGCTCTCGATCACCATATTGAAGGCATTTGCCGCACCTGCCGCCAAGGTTCCCCCGACGAGAGTCGCAATTGCAACATCCCACGGTGGCAGGCCATCTGCTGCCAAGAAGAGAGAGGGCACAGTGGTGACGAGAAGAAGCTCGACCACACGCAACTTCATCAGTGCGATGTAGGGCTTCACAATCGGTGAGCGTACCCAAGTTGCTCGGTTAGGGTAGGCGTGTGCGTTCGATCACGAAGTCGATTGCGATACTCCTCACTACTCTTCTCATCTCCATCTCAGCACCGCTCCATGCTGAGGAGAAGAGCGTCGCTGATCGCACGATGAGACTTGTGAAGACCATCACGGGCGACATCGCACCGAAGTCGGTCCGAGCATCAGGAAACGGTCTCGTCAGTGCGCACAACATGATGTATCGCCACTCGGTGACGATCTATGACGCGAAGACGTTGGAGTTGAAGGTCACCGTCCCAGATCGAGTGAGGCTAAGCGACTTCGGTTACTCGAAGTTCCCCTCCGAAGTCCGTGGTGCTCCCGTCGAAGGAACCTACTCACCGGACGGCAAGCACCTCTATGTCACCAACTATGCGATGTATGGGCAAGGCTTCACCAAAGAGGGCACCGATACCTGCAAGCCATCCGATGGATACGACCGAGCCTTCCTCTATCGGATCGAGCTGGAGAAGTTCACGATAGATAAGGTCTATCGCGTCGGCGTCGTTCCCAAGGTGGTCGAGATCTCAAGCGACAACCGTTTCATCTTGGTCTCGAATTGGTGCTCCTACGATGTCTCGATCATCTCCACAGAGGTCGATCGTGTCGTGAAGACCGTTCCTATCGGAAGGTACCCACGAGGTATCACTATCTCTTCTGATTCTCGTTACGGCTATGTCGCAGAGATGGGAGGTTCCTCCATCCATCGCATCGATCTCACCGATTTCTCGACAGTGCGAATTCCCATCGGTTCGAATCCGAGAGCGCTCCAGCTCTCTGCCGATGATTCGACGCTCTACGCCACCCTCAACCTCTCAGGCCAAGTTGTCGCACTCGATCTCGCTTCGCAGAAGGTGATCAAGCGCGTGAAGACCGGTTCGGCAGCCCGCAGTCTCGTCCTCTCCGACGATGGCAGCGCCCTCTTCGTCGTCAACTACGGCAGTGGCACATTGGCAAAGGTCGGAACCGATGACTTCAAGGTTCTTGAGAAGAAGAAGGTCTGTAATGAGCCGATCGGAGTCACCTTCGAGAGGAACTTCGACAGGACATGGGTTGCTTGTTATGGCGGCGCCATCAAGGTCTTCGACAATCGCTAAGCACCAAAGGGGCATCTGATGACACTTCGACGGACTGTCATCGTCGTAGCTCTCGCTAACCTCATGTACTTCACCATCGAACTCCACTTCGGCCGAATCTATAACTCTGTCGCTCTGATTGGAGATAGCGTCGACTTTCTCGAAGATGCATCAGTCAACATACTCATCTTCCTAGCCATCGGTTGGTCACTTGCGAAGCGACAGAGAGTCAGTTATCTGCTCGCGCTCTTGCTCTTGATCCCTGGAATTGCCTTCCTATGGAACTCCATCAGACAGTTCGCCGATCCCGAAATCCCTAATGGCGCTGGGATGGGATGGATCGGGCTTGGTGCTCTCTTCGTCAATGTGACATGTGCGCTCTTGATAGCACGACACAAAAGTGATGAAGGTGGCCTTGTCGTCGCCGCCTATTACTCAGCCCGCAACGATGCGATTGCCAACATCCTTATCATCATCGCTGCGATCATCACCATCAGAACAACGAGCGTTTGGCCAGACCTCATCACTGGCATCGTGATCTTTGCGCTCAACTCCACTGCAGCGAAAGAGATCATCTCTGCTGCAAGGAAGGAAGGTAAGGACCATCGAGCCTGATTCGGATCCTGATCAAGGCGTGATGGCAATTGCCTTCGGAGCGGCCAAGGAGGCGACCATCCGATCAATGGAGGCACGAGCACGCTCTGTCGCGCTGTAGTACCTCGGTATCCGATCCGCCAGGACCGCAAAGACCAACTCCTTCTCGCCTGCAGTGATGTAGCCAGCAAGACTTACCGTGCCGTTGACCCAACCAGTCTTCGCTCTTATCAGTCCGACTGCTTCGGGTGCGGTCTTCTTATATCTCGTCTTTAGAGTGCCGGTCTTTCCACTCTTCGGAAGTCCCTCATATATCGCGGCGTACTCCGGCAAACTCCTGATCGCGGTGAGGAGTGAGACAACTGTCCGCGCTGTCACACGATTCTCCTTGGAGAGTCCACTGCCATCCTTGATCACAAGTCCATCAATGCCAATCGTCTTCGACAAGAGTGCATCCTGATATGTCTGTTGCAAACCCTTTACGTTCTTCTTATATCCATGAGCCACGGCTGAATGCTCCGCCAATCGTTGTGAGAGGCGGTTGTCGCTGAAGCGCACCGCGAACTTCACCATCTCATTCACGGTAGGCGAGAGGATCTGATAGGTCTGCTCGAGAGCGAGTAGTTCTGCTTGACTCTTGGTGACCGGAGTGAAGGTCAGTCTGACGTTGCGCTCTTTGAGGATCGCAGTCAGCCCTGCGATATCACTCGGATAGAGACCGGAGTAGAAGATCTCACGTTTGATGCGCTTCCCCTCTTTCAAGTCATCCTTTGGCAGATTCTTCAAGATGAGATCAGGTGCATATGCTGGCCCGTACTTCGCCGAAACGCTTCGATACATCGTCAACCAGGGATCCCTCTGACCGATGATCACCAGAGAGGTACTCGACTCCATCGTGTGAGCGGAGGTGACGAACTGCTTGCTGCCACCAAGGTATGTCAGCGCAGTGAAGGAGGTGAGGATCTTTAATACTGATGCTGGAATGCTTGGTGAATCAGGGCGATTGCCATGGAGTTCACCTTGATCGGTGGGGTCGATGACGAGGATCGCGGGGTCCGCAAGGGATTTGGAACCCGCTTGCTTGAGGAACTTCTTGGGGACGCAACTCGGGGCAGTGAGCTGACAGGACTGGGTCTGCTCAAGTTCAATCGCAAGAACAGGAGAGGTCGAGAGGATGAGAGTGGATAGAAGTATCGATATCACTGCTCTGCGCATCACGCCTCCTCTTCACTCATTCTCAAACCGATACAACTCTATTCACGCCGATTGGGAATCGACTATAGGGTGAGCAGTATGCGTACGGGTTATCTCTATCACGAGATTTTCGGTTGGCACGATACCGGCACCTATACCGCCGACATGCCCTCCGACCCCGGTGTCGGCTTACAACCATATGTGAACTATGAGAATGCCGACACGAAGCGTCGTATCCATGAATTGATCGTGGTCTCAGGCCTTGTAGATCACTTGGAGCGGATTGCACCGCGCCCAGCGACGGAGGATGAGTTACTTCTAGTCCACACCAAGGAACATGTCGATCGGATAAAGAAGGAGTCAGCATCGACCTATGGTGGAGATGGTGGTGATGGCACCACTCCCTTCGCTCGTGGTGGATTCGAGATCGCAGCACTTGCTGCTGGCGGTGCGATTGAGATGATGGATGCAGTGATCGAGGGCAAGGTGCAGAACGGCTACGCGTTGATAAGGCCTCCTGGGCATCATGCGGTGCGTGAGCGCGGGATGGGCTATTGCATCTTCTCTAACATGGCGATCGCAGTGAAGGCTGCAAAAGAGCGACATGGCAAGGATTTCCGTGTTGCAGTCATCGATTGGGATGTCCATCATGGAAATGGGACCGAATCGATCTTCATCAATGATCCTTCCGTGTTGACCATCTCGCTCCATCAAGATCGTCTCTATCCACACGAGAGCGGGGATATCGATGTTCGCGCTGCCGGAGGAAGCAACATCAACATCCCACTTCCACCGGGTACCGGTAAGGGTGGATACCGCTATGCGATGCGTGAAGTGATCCAACCCGCGCTCTCTGCATTCAAGCCTGATCTCATCGCAGTCGCATCCGGTTTTGACTCTTCAGTCTTCGATCCTTTGGGACGCATGTTGCTCACCGCTGAGGGGTATCGAGAGATGACCGAGATCCTGATGGAGAGTGCGAACTCACTCTGCCAAGGTCGATTGATGGCGACCCATGAAGGTGGCTACAACGCCACTTACTCACCTTTCTGCGGCCTCTTTGTCTTGCAACAACTCTCTGGTGTGAGGAAGCTCGATGATCCTTTCGACCATGCTGATCGATATCCCGGCCATGAATTGAAGGCCCACGAGAAGAGCATCATCGATCAAGCAGCGTTGATGGTGCGCGAGATCGGTCGATGACAGAGGCAGAGATCGGACCTGGCGAGTTCTATCCAGTCGTCGGTGTAGGACCACATCCAAGACCTTGGCCCGAGGATTCGCGGCTCGATCCAGAGCTACTCGAAAACGGCGATCGTCGAAATGTCATCGATCGCTATCGATATTGGAAGGTAGAGGATATCGTCGCCGATCTCGACACACGTCGTGCGCCGCTGCATATCGCCATCGAGAACTGGCAACATGATCTCAACATCGGTTCGATCGTCAGGACCGCGAATGCCTTCAATGTTTCAGGGGTACATATCGTCGGCAAACGTGATTGGAATCGACGCGGTGCGATGGTCACCGACAAGTATCTGACCGTCATCCATCACCCTGATGTCGAAGATCTTCGTCGTTGGTGTGGTGAGCATGAGATGGTCTTGATCGGTATCGACAATGTCGAAGGTTCACTACCCCTGGAAGAGGCAGAACTTCCGAAGAATGTCGTCATGCTCTTTGGACAGGAAGGCGCTGGGATGTCAGAGGAAGGAAAGGCTGCCTGCAGTTCCCTCTATGAGATCGCACAATATGGTTCGACGAGATCGATGAACGCTGCTGCTGCGGGCGCTATCGCGATGTATCACTGGGGTCTGCAACACCTAAAGCGGTGAGAAGACCATCGACCGAACGTTCGACCATCCCTAGGACAGATTCGAAAGCATCATCGCTTCGACCGTAAGGATCTGGCACCTCCCGGAGATCATCAGAGGGATCGAAATCCCGGAGATAGAAGACTTTCGAATGATGATCCGGATCTGAGATAGCAAGGACATTGGAGTAGTTCTCCGAGTCCATCACAAGGATGAGATCCGCACGTTCGATCCGCTCTGGCGTGGTCTGTGATGCGACGTGCGTGTAGGAATAACCAGCGCGTTCCCAGACTCGCTTCGATGGCGGGTTAGGACCTTGGCCGATATGCCAAGAAGAGGTCCCGGAGCTCGTCACCACGATCTCTTTCGTTTCGATTCCACGCGTACGCGTAGCAAGAACAGCCGCTGCCATCGGGGATCTGCAGATGTTCCCAAGACAGACCATCATGACCTCGATCGAGTCACGATTCTTCAGGTGCGATAGATCAGGAAGTGACATCAGCGGTCACGATCGAGGTGGTTAGTCCTCGATCACATCCCGAACCGCAGAAATCCGACGTTCGATCTCATCGGCAGCCTCGATCTCCCCGCGATTGCGAAGGGTCTTTGCGATCTCTTGCTCGACCTCGAGGATGAAGTCGAAATCCTTCTCATCGGACTCAGCGATGGTGTGGAGTACTTTGCGAAGGGTCTGAAGTCCTTGATCCACATCGCCAGTGAGGACTTTCGCCTTACCCAGCTCGAAGAGTGCGAAGGTCTCACGGATGTGATCGTGTGCGGTTTGGAAGACGTCGAGCGCACGTTGCGCAGCGAGCGCTCCGTTCTCTGCATCACCCAGTGCGATCATGCAATATGCGATCTTCTGATCGCAACGGCCGACATGGATGACTTCCTTCAACTTCTTATAGATAGGACGCGCCTGGTTGAATGCCTCGATCGCTTCCTCATAACGACCGAGTTCGCGCTTGGCACAACCGATGAGATAGAAGTCATTGGCAGCACCGATCTCATTGCCATCGACGAGATGTTCCTGTACGCAATCCTCGACACATTCGATCGCCTTCTCATACTCCTTCGAGTTGAAGAGCCACTCACCGAGGGTGCAGGCAAGTTCCAATGCAACAGGTGATTTATGTTCGCGGAGCAGCTCAACCGCCTTGCTCATCGCTTTTGCAGCCTCGTCGATACGACGGAGTTGATTGAGGTTGTAACCAATCGCCGAGTAGGCCTGAGCTAGCCCTTCGACGGGTGCTCCTGCGCCGAGTTCTGAGTAGATATCCCGAGCAGTCTCTGCGAGAGCAAGAGCTTCGTCATACTGGCCACGCGCATAGATTCGCGCGCTCAATTCGTAATAGGTCTCAGCACGCTCCGCGCCTTGAACCTCGGGGATCCGTTCCCAGAGCATCTCTTCAGTGATGATGTCATCGTTCGTGGACTCATCATCAGCGCTCAATGGGAACTCCTTCTCTTTCCTATATCTTTCCAACTCTTCATGCTGGGAAGTGGCGTCACCCTAGCAAGGTCGGCTTAGACGAGGGGCCTCAGGAACCACTTGTTGGGAGAGCCGAGGGGGCGCGTCTCGTTTCGAGACTCTATGCGCCAAGGCCCCGATTGGCCCGGTCGAGATCCTCTTGGAAGTCGACCTCTACAGCAAAGAGATCGGAGATATCGACCGGCAAGACCTTGAGACTGTCATGCTCGATCGCAAGCTCCAAGCCACGTTCGAAGTAATCGCCCTCATCGCATGCGATGAGATGCTTGAGGAGCGAAGCCTTGTCTTGGCTTGAGATGAAGTTGATCCCTACCGCCTCACCAAGCGCACCTTTCACGGTCTTCGAGAGTTCCTTGATATCACCACTTGAATCGACGGTGTACTTCACCTCTTCATCTCCGACAGCAGAGGTGTTGACTGAGACGAAGGAGCGATCCTCATCGACGAAGCGCTTGAGTCGATCCAACACCTTCGCATCGAAGACGACATCACCGTTGAGCCAGAGGACTCCGCCATCGAAACTAGAGGCAAGCGCACGCATCAGACTCTTTGAGGTATTGGTTCGGTCATACTCCTCGTTATAGATGAAGATCGATCGTGGGAAGGATTCCATGATCATCTCCATCTTGAATCCGACCACGATGGAGATTCGACTGCTCTCACCAAAGACACCTTGGATGTTCTCGATCTGTTGTTGCATGATGGTCCGACCATCGACGAGTGGTGTGAGTGGTTTCGGGAAAGGTTTACCGAGGCGCGTTCCCATTCCTGCCGCAAGGATCGTAACCTGGTAATTCACTCGTCTATAGTATCTGACGTGAAATTGATGATCGACGAGAGCACATCGCTCGCATCCATCATCGAACATCTTCGCTCCACTGATCAGGATCTCATCCTTGAAGAATCTGGAGTCGAAGTCCATCAGCCCTATCTCGATGAACTCGTCGACTTCCCGCATCGACAGAGCGCGGCGCTCGTCGCAAGTGGTAAGAATTCAAAGGTCAATGACCTCTTCGTCCGAAACAAATTGATTCGAAGCGTCCGCACCGAGGTCCATGCCTCTCCTGCCGCAAATCGACGATTTGTCGGCGTGATTCGCCTCAGTCTCAATCAACGTTCAGAGATCCTCGATGCCTTGGCGCAAGGCAAGGATGCGAAATTCGCGTCGATCCCACTCCTTGATCTCATCCTCTTGCTCTTGGTCCGTAACGCGATCGCCGTAACCCCCGTCTCTATAGAAGACGCTCCCTGGCGAAATCCTTCGCGCGGCAAGGAAGATGCAATACCTACTCTGACTCCACGAGCAGAGCGACGATTGAAGTTGACCCTTGCGAATCGCTCCAACGATGGTTTCTTCTCCGTCCTCGTCCTTCGTCGCCTCTCAAAGCCGATCACTGCGCTCTCGGTCCGACTCGGCATCTCGCCGAACCTCATAACATTCATCTCACTTCTCATCGGCTTCTACTCCGCCTATCTCTTCTCACAACGCGACTACATCCTTGGTGCACTCCTCTTCCAGCTCTCATTGATCGTCGATTGTTCCGATGGTGAAGTCGCCCGATACACCAGGAAGTTCTCCGACTTCGGTCGCTGGTTTGATGCCAGCACTGATCGCGTCAAGGAGTACATCGTCTATGCCGCACTTGCCTACAGCGCGCCAGAGTCGATGTGGCCATGGGCGATCGGATTGATGGCGCTACAGACATTCAGGCATCTGAGTGATTACACCTTCAGCGCAATCTCTCAAGCACGTGAAGGTGGATTGAAGAAGCGTGACATCTTCGTCGCGGATGATGGCTTGAGTGAACCTCAGTGGCGCGGCGAATCAGAATTCAAATATTGGGTAAAGAAGATCCTCAACTTCCCGATCGGAGAACGGTGGCTTGCAATCTCAGTACTCGCAGCTATCGGTGGGGGCGAATGGGTCTTTCCGGGGATGTTCTTCTTCGGTTCCGTTTCCCTTCTCTACGCCTGGCTCACTCGTGTCCGAAGGACACTGACTTGGAGGGGCGAAGGGCCGAAGAACTCAGTCGTTCTCTACCAACAAGATCTCCTGCTCACATCTAAAGCACTAGGTGGGCGCTACTCCTGGGCGATTCCCTCGCTTCTTCGCGCTATCGAGATCCTCGCAGTCCTCGCCATCGCCTTCATTATGGAAGATGCTGTGATCGACGGATACCTCTTCTTGGCGCTCTTTGCAATCGTCTATCACCACTATGACGCTCTCTATCGTTCACTGCAATC
>JACCDJ010311702.1_pt1 | contig 11133 bp, 15 predicted proteins | sample 7444481 | NCBI WGS metagenome assembly JACCDJ01 (sample SAMN15323435, study PRJNA562643) | freshwater metagenome | isolation source: river surface water | place: USA:Blue River Watershed | collected 2017-08-15 | reverse complement strand
TGGAACCGCGCTCGGAAACGGCGATGACCGAAAGCGCATTTCCACGACCAAGCGAGGTGAGGGTGGTGCCGTCAATTGGGTCTACGGCAACGTCGGTGTTTGGCATGCTGCCGTTACCGACGCGCTCGCCGTTATAAAGCATTGGAGCTTCATCTTTTTCGCCTTCACCAATGACCACAATTCCGTCCATGCTGACGGTGTCGAGCACGTTGCGCATGGCGTCAACTGCTGCGCCGTCGGCGGCGTTCTTGTCGCCTCGTCCCACCCAGCTTGAGGCTGCAAGTGCTGCGGATTCGGTGACACGCACCAGTTCCATTGCGAGGTTACGGTCTGGTCTTTCGCGTGCTGGCATGGCTCAAAATCTAGTCGCAATTCGCATTTGGACTGAAACGATGTAGCGTTCGGGATATGAGCGATTGGAACCCCAAAGACCCAGAGGCGCTCACCACGCGTTACGACCTTTCCGATTGGTCGGTGGACGATCGAGCCGATGTTGCCGCAGCACTTGCGGATGCAGAAATCGCCCATTCGTGGGATGGCTCGGAGTTGCTGGTTTCACAAGACACCGAACAAGTTGTTGACGCAATTTTGGACGAGATTGAAGACGAACTCGACAATCTTGAAGATGGTGATGACGAACATGGTGATGACAACATCACCGAATACGAATTAGACGAATGGTCGGAAGGCGAGCGCAAGCAACTGTGCGACATGCTCGACAATTTGGACATTGGTTACCGCTGGGATGGCACCATGTTGCTGGTTCCTATTGGGGTTGAAGCAGTTGTTGACTCTTGCTTGGACTCCATCGATAGTCGTGGCGTAACTTTTGTAGATGACAACAACTGAGACTTCGGCTCCATCTGAAGTTCTAGCCGAAGTGGAGTTTTGGCACTCCAGGCCAATTACTCCGACACGACGGTTGTCGCTTGGCGGGCTTAACTTGCCAATTGACCCAACTCCTGGGCTTGGCGGAATTTTGCTCGGTGCAATTGTTGCTGCGCATGCTGCAGAAGTGCATGAAGATTTGATTCCCGATGTGCATCGTTTGATCTCACAAATTGAACAAGGCGAACGCATTGTGCAACCACGACTGCGTCATCGTTTCCAAGCAGATCGTCATGGTCTTGCTCGAAGTGTTCATCGCATGGTTGGTGAAAATGATTCCATTCGCTTTGAGTTTTCTGAAGGTGGAACACCGTTGCAACATGTGCTTGGAGCCGTGTATGTGTTGGAACGACTAGACCCAAGCATTCGCAAAAAACTTGCGCCAATGTTGCTGAAGGCAATGAAGTGGCGCGGACCACTGAACCAAACTTTCGTTGCGTATTTGGCAGGCAGTAATGCATCATCAATTGCTGCAATGGCAGACCCGCGCGCGTGGGCACTAGAGATGCTGGGTTTCCCTCCTGGAACGGTGAAGCCTTCCAAGCGTGAAATTCAAGTTCGCTTCCGCGAAAGCTTGCGTGACGTGCACCCAGACCACGGTGGTGATTCGCGAACGGCAAGTGCAAACATCAACGACTTAAGCGAAGCACGTCGCGTCCTACTGAACTCGTAACGCCATGGTGCGCGGGGTAGTGCTGTTTCCTGGCGCTGGAAGTAGTCGCGATCATGCTGCGCTCATAGCCATTGAAAATCAACTCAGCCCACTTCCCGTTCTGCGGGTCGACTTTCCCTATCGCAAGGCTGGAAAAAAGTTTCCTGATAAAGCACCGGTGTTGGTGCAGTGTGTGAAAGATGAAGTGCGCGCGTTTGCGAAAGTTATTGGGTGTGAAACAACAGACTTGGTGATCGGTGGTCGTTCGATGGGAGGTCGAATGTGCACCATGGCGGCGTCGGATACAGAGGATGCTTTACAAGTGGCAGGCGTGGTGTGTATTGGCTACCCACTGCATCCACCGAAAAAACCTGAACAGTTGCGCACCGAGCACTTGCCACGATTGACTACAAAAGCCCTATTCATTAGCGGAACACGCGACGAGTTCGGAACCCCTGAAGAGCTAACGAGTGCGTTTTCGCTGCTTCCTTCACCACCCACTGTTCACCTCATTGAGGGTGGTCGCCACGAGCTAAAGGGTCACGACGAACGCGTGGCCACGCTGATTCAGGACTGGTTACGAACCTTGTAGGTGAGCGTCTTCGGGGTTGATGTCCTCGAGTTCGCGGTGCGCGGTTTCGGGATATTTCGCTGCAACGAGGGCTGCAACGACGACTGGGCCCAGCGCAAACGTGAGCATGACGCGACCATATGACATGCCATTGTCGAGGAGATAGCCGGCGACGACAAGCCCAACGCTTCCGCCAATGAGCGAAGCAACCATGATGAGAATGGAAGCCATGTTGCGGTGTGCAGTAGGGAAGAGCTCGCTGCGAAACACCGCCATTGCTGGATACGAAATTCCAAGGAGCACTCCGCCAGCAATTGCTATGAGCCACATTGACAAACCCTGTAACGCAAACGAAGACGCAAACAACAGCGTTCCCGTTGGCACAGTGGCAATGGCTACTGCTTTGCGTCCAACTTTGTCGGCCAGACGACCACCAGCAACCAATCCAACCGTTGCAGGAATAGTGGTGAGTGCGATGAACATGGAAATCTCGAGTGCCGAATACCCACGCACATCTTTGAGGTATCGAGATTGAAAGATAGAGGCGGTTGCAACGAACACGTTGGTAAGAACTGCAACGGCAATTTGTAACCACAGCCGATCACGGTGAATGTGTGTTTCAACATCAGTGTGATGAACTTGCTCTTCATGTAGTGCAAGAAAACGTTTGGTTTCAGGAAGAGAGCGAGTAAGCACATACGCCACAGCAAGCCAGGCAATGCCAATCAAATACACAAGTCGCCACGATGACTCGGAAATTCCTGCAAGCGGAATTGCGCCAACTGCAGAACCCGCGCCAACACCACTACCTACCGCCAAAATGCTGAGTGCCCATGCGCGTGTGTTAGTTCCCATTTCTTCGGTTGCAAACACCAACACAAACACCGTTAGCGCAATGCCAAGAGGCCGTCCAATGGTTTGTGTTGCAACTAGGAATGTAAACGATGGTGAGAGAGCTCCAAGAGAAATGATGAGTGGCGCAATCCAAGCAAGAGCGATGATGACGCGGCGCCTGCCAACTTTGTCGGCATAGGAAGCAATAGGAATTGCAATGATCACACCCCAGCGCACAATTGCCGCAGCAAACCCCTGACCTTGTTCTGAAATGCCGAATTCGGTTGATGCATATGCAACCGTTTGTGTGAATACGGTGTTCACATAGGCGGCAGGAAGGCATGCAAGCCAGAGCAATTTGAGCACGCTCTTTTGTCGAGCGGTGAGTTGCTCAGGCGCAGAAAAACCCAATATTCGGCTGTTTTTCTTAGGGTAAGCGCTACTTATTGCCACTGCGCGAGCATACTGATTGCGTCATGCAGATCGTCGTTGAGCATTCCGAAGCGCTTCGGGGCGAGGTTCAGGTGCCGGGAGCCAAGAATTCGGTTCTCAAGCTGATGGCCGTCACCCTGTTGGCTGAAGGCGAATATCGCCTGACCAATGTTCCCGACATTGCCGATGTTGACACCATGTGTGATCTGTTGCGAGCACTTGGAGTGCAGTCAAAAAGAATCGGCAAACACGAACTGGTGCTCACTAACTCAGGAAACATCACACCAATTGCTCCGTTTGAATACGTAGACCGAATTCGCGCATCAATCAACGTGCTTGGGCCACTTGTTGGGCGATACGGAAGTGCAGACATTGCAATGCCTGGTGGCGATGACTTCGGTTCGCGTCCAATTGATTTGCATGTGATGGGCCTAGAAGCAATGGGCGCAAAGTTTGAACTGAGCAAAGAAGGCATTCGTGCAACTGCGAAAGAATTGCACGGAGCATCAATTGAACTGAAGTTTCCAAGTGTTGGCGCAACTGAAAACATTTTGACCGCTGCGGTCTTGGCTAATGGCGTGACGGTTATTGACAACGCTGCGCGGGAACCTGAAATTGTTGACTTGTGCAACATGCTCGTCGACATGGGGGCAAGCATTTCGGGAATTGGTACTGACCGACTGTCCATTACTGGCGTGAAGCCAAATCAATTGCACTCGACCGATCATGAAGTAGTGAACGACCGCGTTCAGGCCGCTACGTATATTTCCGCTGTTGCCGTAACTCGCGGTGATGTATTTGTTCGCGGCGCACGTGCAGAGCATATGGAAATGTTGATCAATCGTTTTTCCGAAATGGGTGTAGGCATCACACCACAGCAAGACGGTTTGCATGTGAATTGCCAAGGTCGATTGCGTGCGATTGATTTCGCAACGCTTCCATACCCAGGAATTGCAACCGACTACAAGCCATTGCTCGTTGGCATGTTGGCGGTTTCGGACGGAACAGGAATTGCTACCGAGAATTTGTATCCAGGTCGTTTTCGTTACGTGGATGAGTTGATGAAACTTGGTGCCGACGTACGTATTGATGGACATCATGCCGTGGTACGTGGAGTAGAGCAGCTTGTTGGCGCTCCAGTAAATGCTCCAGATATTCGTGCTGGCGCCGCGCTTGTAGTGGCCGGACTAGTTGCAACCGGACAAACCATTGTGAGCGACATTCATCACATCGATCGTGGGTACGACGACCTAGTTGGTCGTTTGACGGCCCTTGGGGCCCGAATTACTCGGCGTCCGTAGCCGAGGTTTCAGCAGAATCGGCAATGCGTTTGGCGGCAATGCGCTCAGCGCGTTGAGTTGCCTTCCAAAGCACGAGCACAATAACGAGAATTGGTCCTGCAACGAGCAGGATTTCATCCCAACCACCTTGGTGAGCAAGCACCCCCGTATCGTAGAGGACTGAAGATGAATTGGAGCATTCAGTGAGCATGCAGCAACAGGTTGAAGAAACCATCGAAGTGATCCGCCCAGCATTGCAAGCCGACGGTGGCGACATTGTTTTGAAGGAAGTTGATGAAGCCACAGGGATTGTGAAAGTGACTCTTGTTGGCGCATGCGGAACGTGCCCTGCTTCAGATCAAACGTTGAAAGCCGGAATTGAACGCATCATGCGCGATCGTGTTGACGGTGTAACCGAGGTTGTGGCGGTTTAAGGCGTGGCACAACGCATTACAGATCCTTCGCAGCTATTCGAATTGGCTGTTGCAGGAGATCGTGGTGCGCTTGCTCGGTTGTTGTCGCTCATTGAACGCGGCGGGGAAGATGCGCGAACTATTGCGCGACTCACGTACCCAAAGAGCGGAAGTGGCTACACCGTAGGAATCACTGGTGCACCTGGTGCCGGAAAGAGCACGCTCACCAGCGCAACAATTGGTCACTTGCGAACAAGTGACACAAAAGTTGCAGTGCTCGCAATTGACCCGTCATCACCATTCACTGGTGGTGCAATTCTTGGAGATCGCGTTCGCATGCAAGACCATGCAACCGATGCGGGAGTGTTTATTCGCAGCATGGCAACGCGCGGACACTTAGGTGGTTTGTCGTTGGCAACAAGTGAAGCAATCCACTTGCTCGATGCTGTTGGTTGTCCGTGGATTTTGGTTGAGACGGTTGGTGTTGGCCAAGTAGAAGTTGAAATCGCCGGCAAAGCCGACACGACAGTTGTGGTAGTGAACCCAGGCTGGGGCGACTCTGTGCAGGCGAACAAAGCCGGCCTCATGGAGATCGCAGACATTTTTGTGATCAATAAAGCAGACCGTAAGGGTGCAGACGAAACACGTCGCGACTTAGAACAGATGCTCGACCTGTCAGACATTGGCCATGACGATTGGCGCCCACCAATTGTGCAAACCTCAGCCGTATCTGGCGAAGGTGTATCCGAATTGTGGAACACCGTGTTGAAGCATCGTGAATTCATCATGTCGAGTGGGAAACTTGCTCAACGCAGGTCATTTCGGTTGCGCGAAGAGTTGCGCGCAATCATTGAGCGTCGTCTTGAATTACGTGCGCGAGAGATTTGCACAGGTGAGAAGTGGGATGGCCTTGAACAACAAGTGCTCAATCACACGGTTGACCCGTGGGCCGCTGCTGACGACATGCTGAAAGGCATTGGCGCGTAAGCAAATATGAAGTTGCGAATTGAGCCAGAGGTACGCCCTGTAGTTACTTCTGCGCTTGCACTCAGCGGTGCAGTTGGAGTGTTTGCACTTGCATTCGGTGTGCTTGCAGTAGGTGCAGGTGCCAGCGTGTGGCAGACCTGTGCATTGAGTTTCTTTGCATTTACGGGTGCGTCTCAGATGTCGGCGATGTCCATCATTTCAACAGGTGGCACGGTGTCGGCAGCGTTGGGCAGTGGTTTGTTGTTAGCTGCTCGCAATGGTGTGTATGGCCTGGCGTTGTCGCCGTATTTTGGTGAGTCGCTGGGAAAGCGACTACTCGCAGCGCACTTTGTCATTGACGAAACCACTGCAATGATGACGGCACAAACAAATCCGCGATTACAAAAGATTGCTTTTTGGACAACTGCAATTGCGTTGTTTTCGCTGTGGAATTTAGGAACATTGATTGGTGCAGTGCTTGGTGGTTCGATTGACCCACAGACCTATGGCTTAGATGTTGGATTCACTGCCGCATACATAACCATGTTGATTCCACATTTGCGAACCAAAAATGGTCGCATTGCAGCCGCAAGTGGAGGACTACTCAGCGTGGCACTTGCGCCATTTCTGCCTGTGGGTCTTCCGATTTTGGCTTCAGGGCTTGCAATTTTTATTGGTGTTACACCGCAGCGAGCGAAGGCATCAGCTTGAATATGTCGTGGACGCTCGTTATCTGGTTGTCTATTGGCGCATACGCGTTCAAGATGCTCGGTTTTGTAGTGGTTGGATCGCGAACATTGCCCGACGTTTTGTCGCGTTGCCTCATGCTTATTCCAGCTGCGCTACTAGGAGCAATGGTGTTGAACGGCACGTTTACTGATGCGCAATCCATCGTCATCGACGAACGTGCAGTTGGATTGCTGGTTGCAGTTGTTGCTGCCTGGCGTAAATTGCCCCTGATTGTTGTAGTGGTGCTTGCTGCGGCCACAACGGCGTTACTGCGTATGGCTTAATTACAAAAATGTCGCATAAGTGGGTGTGACCGTTATCCCTCAATATTGGGATAAATCATGAAGCGTGACAGTACAAAGGGGTGGAATGTAGACCATTATTGACGCGTGGGAAAGTCCCACGCGTCAAATCAAGGAGATCCCCCAAATGAAAAAAGTACTTGCACTCGCACTTGTGGCGAGCATTTCACTTGTCGCTTGCGGCAGTGATTCATCAACAGAAGTTGTAGATACAACTGTGATGGAAGAAGTTGCAGCAAATGACATCGTTGCTGTTGCAAGCAGCACCGAAGGATTCAGCACCCTCGTAGCAGCACTCAGTGCAGCAGGCTTGGTAGAGACACTTCAGGGTGAAGGTCCATTCACAGTTTTCGCACCAAATGACGAAGCATTTGCAGCATTGCCAGCAGGCTTGCTCGAGAAGTTGCTCTTGCCAGAAAACATTGCTGTTCTTACTTCAATCCTCACCTACCACGTAGTGGCTGGAAAAGTAATGTCAACAGACGTAACCACCGGTGACGCAGCAACGGTTGAAGGTTCAACCTTGGCTTTGGACACAATGAGCGGCGTAATGGTGAACGATGCAACGGTAATCGCTGCAGACGTTGAGGCAAGCAACGGCGTAATTCACGTCATTGACAAGGTGCTTGTTCCACCAACAGTTGATCTTGCATCACTCTAGATACAAGTAACGGTGAGGTGGTTGGGCTTCGGCTCAACCACCTCATTTTTTTATATACGGTTAGTTGTTAAGCGTTTGCTTCAACAATCTTTTTCAGTTCGCGCAGGTTGCGCTTCCAAATCATTCCCATCACCAATTTTGCGCCAACGAGTTCGCCAAGTTTTCCGCCAAGCCACCACGGAAAGTTCAGTTCTTCCGCCCAAGTAAACGTGGTTCCACCAAGGTGCGGGGTGAGCGTAAATTTGCCAGTCCCGGTGACTACGCCAACATGGCGAACACCCATGACCTGCTGAGGAACCCACTCGGTGATTTCCATTTTGTCGACAAGTTTGATTGGCCCAACTTTTGTGTCACAAAAGAACTCAGTGCCAACGCCACGGCGCTGATCATTGAGGAAGCGAATAGCCACTGCGTCTGCCATCCAGTCCACGTGGTTTTCTACTGGTTCAACAATGCTCCACACATGTTCTGGTGTTGCGTTGAGTTGGATGCTTACTTCAATGTGTGCCATATGCGAACCGTACTACGAGTTGTTGATCGGCGCTTTGCCGTACACGGAGATTTGCCGACGTGAATGTTCGCTAAATGGGTCCTTGGCATAGGTTTCCCAGCGTTGTTCAAGTTGAAGTCCTGCACGAGAGGCCATTTCATCAATCTCATGCGGAAAAGCAAAGCGGACTTTCCATTCGCGCCGCACTGCCTTTTCTCCGATCACCTCGATAAACACACCATCAATCAATTGCTGCGCCTTGTTTACATGTACCTCGCTTGTGATGTAACCACGTGATGAACTGCGATGGGGGGTTGGTCCGCTGTGTTCTGGCATGTCGGAGCTGGGCACAAAGCAATCAACAATGATGTGGCCGCCAGTTGCTAGCGATGCGGCGCAACGAAGAAGGCACTCTTGTTGTTCTTGTGCGCTGAGCAAGTTGAACAACGTGTTGTAGGCGAGAAGTACAACGCTGAATGGTCCAGTAGCCATGTCTCGAACCATGTGTCCAAGGTGTGCGTCGATTAATTCAGCTTGTGGTTTGGCAACCAACTGGTCGAGCATTGCTTGTGATGAGTCAATTCCACTCACTCGAACGCCGTTGCCTTCACCGGCCACCGCAATGGGGAGCGCGAGCCTGCCAGTTCCAATTCCAAGTTCGTAAACGCTTCCGTTTTCGGCAAGCGTCAGAACGAAATCAACCACCTGATCGATGTTGTCCAAATCCCGATACCACTCGTCATAAATGTCGGCGAAGTTGTCGCCATACGGGTTATCGGAAAATTCCACACCTGTATCTGACCATTCATTTGCGCTATTTCCAAACCCGAGGTCTACTTATTTGCTTCCCGTTTGATTCTGTAAGTGTTTGTGGAAATTGGGAACGACTGAGTGTGCTTTCACGAAGATGAATTTCAAATTTTGCAGATTTTTTTAGGTAACTGCTGGTCTTCTGGACATGGGGGTTGAGAATTCCAATATCGTCCACAAATGTTCGAGCGATTTGGATAGCACCCGACAAATCGCTGTCGTTGGAGATGACTAATGCGCGGTCAATGAGGTTTCTGGCGCAATCATTTATGAGGTGAGCGGCAAGGTTCACATCCGTGCCTTTCTCTTGTTCAATAACAACTTTTGCCAGATTTGCATCACCCTGTCTTCGCCTGCGCGAATCAGCCCAGATGTATCGAAAAAGTCTTTCGGGTCGAAATCTTGGTTGAAATAACTCGGATGGCTTCTTGTCATTTTCTGCAATTGCTCTCCACTTTTCCGTGGAAATGAAATGTCCGAGATGGACTTGGACGCTTGGAGTAGTTCGAAGTGCACGAAGGTAGATCGATTGTCGAGATCTTGAATTCGTATCTTGACGCAAGTAAATCGGTGCAGTGAAATATCTAATCGTGCCGATCTGATCTTGGGGCAGTAAAACCTGGCTAAACCGTTCGAGGTCAAGCCATCGGTAGGGCGAATTACGAAGTGCGCCATAGTAAAGATTGAGCCCGTCTATGTATATGCCAGTTGCCACGATCCACTCCTAACAATGTTCAAAATGATGTGGAACTGGAGAACACCTTGTGGATAGCCTTTGCTCTACCCACCCTTCTGCTTCGCCGGAAGGGTTCGGGGCCCGCTCTTCGGAGCGGGCCTCTGTGTTTACGGAGTCAATTTCTCTTCTCACTTTCGCCTGCAATTCGGTTTCAAAAGTGATGGCGTAGTCTGAAGGTATGGGTACGTATCTCGACCACGCAGCGAGCACGCCAATGCGCGTCGAAGCGATTGAGGCAATGACCCCATATCTCGACGGCATGTATGCCAACCCGTCGGGATCGCATCGCTTTGCCCGCGAGGCACGCAAAGCGTTGGACGAAGCGCGAGATCTTGTTGCCGCAACACTTGGCTGCAAACCTGGCGAAGTGGTGTTTACCAGTGGTGGAACTGAGGGTGATAACCACGCAATTCTTGGTGCTGTGCGCCGTTTTGGCGGAGTAGCCGTGTGCCCGGCTGCCGAGCATCACGCAGTGTTGCATTGTGTTGAACACGTGAACGGTGTGGTTGTTCGCGTGAACAACGTTGGAACAGTAGACCTTGACGATTTGCAGCGAGTTCTTGAAGAGGCAACAGAAGAACAACCGATCACCGTGGTTTCAGTGATGGCAGTAAACAATGAGGTTGGTTCAATTACGCCAATGCGAGACGTTGCGCGCATTGTTCGCAAGTATGCGCCGAATGCAATTTTGCACACTGATGCTGTGCAAGCTGCATGTTGGGTGGACTTGCGTGAAATCACTCCACTTGTAGACGCTCTGTCGCTTTCGGCGCACAAGTTTGGTGGGCCAAAAGGTGTCGGTGTGATGGTGATCAAAACTGGAAAGAATCTTGAACCACTCATTTTTGGTGGAGGTCAAGAGCGAGATCGTCGAAGTGGAACGCACAATGTTTCAGGAATCATTGCCACGGCGAAGGCGCTTGAAGTCACCGATAAGACACGTGCAGAAGAAACAGAGCGTGTCACGAAATTGCGCGATCGATTAGTCGACGAAATTCGCGCAAAAGTAGATGGTGTGTTGGAAACGGTTCCACGCGAACATCGAGTTCCTGGAGTTGCGCACCTGTGCTTTTCTGGTCTCGAAAACGAAGCCTTGCTCTTTCTGTTGGATCAGGCAGACGTGTATGCATCTGCTGCATCGGCATGTGCCAGTGGGGCAATGGAACCTTCGCATGTTTTGGAAGCAATGGGGATCGAGCGATCGTGGAGCAATGGGGCATTGCGTTTAAGCCTTGGTCACACCACAACCGACGCCGAAATAGACCTGGCGGTTTCGGCCATTGTGTCTGCAGTAAATCAATTGCGTCGTTAGCCTTTAGTTCATGAAAGTGCTTGTTGCGATGTCGGGAGGCGTGGATTCGTCCGTCGC
>JACCDJ010495289.1_pt1 | contig 11137 bp, 9 predicted proteins | sample 7444481 | NCBI WGS metagenome assembly JACCDJ01 (sample SAMN15323435, study PRJNA562643) | freshwater metagenome | isolation source: river surface water | place: USA:Blue River Watershed | collected 2017-08-15 | reverse complement strand
CCGACTAAGGAGAATTTTAATTCATTCAACGCCTACATTTTTATGCAAAGCATTCGTAACATTGCCATTATTGCCCACGTTGACCACGGTAAAACGACTCTTGTGGACAAAATTATTCATGCCTCTAAAATCTTTCGTGAGAACCAAGAATTTGGAGATTTGATCCTAGATAATAACGACTTAGAGCGTGAACGCGGTATTACGATTACGTCCAAAAACGTATCCGTTCGTTACAATGGGGTAAAAATTAATATCATTGACACACCTGGTCACGCCGACTTTGGCGGTGAGGTAGAACGCGTTCTACGTATGGCAGACGGTGTTATCTTGTTGGTAGATGCCTTCGAAGGCCCGATGCCACAAACCCGTTTCGTTCTTTCAAAGGCGATTGCTTTAGGCTTGAAACCAATTGTCATTGTCAATAAAGTAGATAAAGAAAACTGCCGTCCAGACGAAGTACACGAAAGTGTATTCGATTTGATGTTTAACTTAGATGCAACGGAAGATCAATTAGATTTTCCATGCATCTATGGTTCATCGAAGCAAGGTTGGATGAGTACTGATTGGAAAAAGCCAACAGATAATATTATTCCATTATTGGATGCGATCATCGAGCACATACCTGCTTCCAAAGTTCAAGAAGGCACACCTCAAATGCAGATTACGTCATTAGACTACTCCTCTTTCGTAGGTCGTATCGCGATCGGTCGTTTGGAGCGTGGAACATTGACAGAAGGTATGCAAATTTCACTTTGCAAATCTGACGGTACAACGAAGAAAATGCGTATCAAAGAACTTCAGGTTTTCGAAGGTCTAGGAAAAGTTAAAGTAGAGAAAGTAGAATGCGGAGAGATTTGTGCAGTAACAGGTATCGAAGATTTCGAAATCGGTGACACGATCGCTGATGCAGAAAATCCAGAGGCTTTAGCGCGCATCGCGATCGATGAGCCTACGATGAACATGTTGTTCACGATCAATAACTCACCTTTCTTTGGTAAAGAGGGTAAATTAGTAACGTCACGTCACATCCGTGATCGTCTGTTCAAAGAGACTGAGAAAAACTTAGCCTTGAGAGTTGTTACAACGGAAAGCGAAGATAAGTTCTTAGTATTTGGACGTGGTATTCTTCACTTGTCCGTGTTAATCGAGACCATGCGTCGTGAAGGATATGAATTACAAGTAGGTCAGCCACAGGTTATCTTCAAAGAAGGTCCAAATGGCGAGCGTTTAGAGCCAATTGAATCATTGGTTGTAGACGTACCTGCAGAAGTTGCTGGTAAGGTAATCGAATTAGCTACACCAGGGAAAGGTGAATTGTTGATCATGGAACCGAAAGGTGACTTACAACACTTAGAATTCAACATTCCATCTCGTGGTTTGATTGGCTTACGTTCTAAAGTGTTAACGGCGACTTTTGGGGAGGCGATCATGGCCCACCGTTTCATTCAATATGAAGAATTCAAAGGACCGATTCCAGGCCGTATTAACGGTTCATTAATCTCCATGAACACAGGTCCAGCGATTCCTTACGCAATTGATAAATTACAAGATAGAGGGGTGTTTTTCATCGATCCAGGTGAAGAGGTTTACACAGGAATGGTTGTAGGCGAGCACAATCGTCAAAATGATATCGAAGTTAACTTACAGGCATCGAAGCAATTAACAAACATGCGTGCTTCTGGTACAGATTCAAATACCAAAATTGCACCTAAGTTAAATTTCTCATTAGAAGAGTGTATGGAGTTTATTCAGAAAGATGAATACTTAGAAATTACACCAAAATCTTTACGTATGCGTAAAATTTGGCTAGATCCAAATGCGCGTAAGCGTAACGAGAAGAAACCTAGCTAATATATTTCAGGCTGCCTTCGGGCAGCCTTTTTTTTGATATAAACGGCAGGAACCTCCCCTAAAAAAGTTATCCCTTTATTCCTGAATCCACGCAACTGACCTAGCCGATATGCACTAGGCCGGCGTACAAAATACCAATGCGCTTGTGGCCAAAATTGAAGCCACCGCAAATCGCGCGTTGATTTAATAGGTTCAATAATCAAGTCGGTGATTCCAGTCATCCTGGGCTTGCAAGCTTCGCGGACAACATAAAATGTATACGCACCAAAACTCCATACCTGTGGAAGCTTACGTGAAATGGTATCTTGCACATGTCTTTGTGTGAGCATGGGAATGACATTCGATTGCACCCAAGCTGGTGACATGGCTCCATAAAGAGCGGCATGAGTTCCAGAAACTTGAATAGCAACTGCCTGGGCTTGATGAACAGTGACAAACATTCCGTCCGCAGGTGCCCAAAACCATCGGGGCACACTGATGGCTATCCACAAAATGGCCAAAAATTTTATTAAACTAATCTTTCGGAATCTCCACCATAACCCAATCAAAATGATCGATAAATAATAGGCTAAAAGCACGAAAAAATTAAGTTGAAGCAACGGAATCACCGGGTGAAAATAATCCGCAACAAAAAAGAGTAGTCCATGAAAACAGGTAAAGCAAAGTTCCAATAAGTCCCCTAACCAAGAAATTGCCAACGGGCTTAAAGCCAAAAAAACAAATCCAACCCCAAGTGTAATACTTGAGATTAGAATCAACAGCGGATTTAAAAGAAAGAAATAAACTGGATTCGGATATTGATGGAAATAAAAAATGACTAGAGGCCACGTAAGTGCCTGGGCAGCAATCGCGACACACGTGACCTCCCACATTTGATTGCAAATCCAATATCTACTACTAACCATTTTTTTAAGCCCACTTTGAAATAAAATCAGACCAAGTACGGCCATGTAGGACAACTGAAATCCTGCTTGAAAGAAATACTGTGGATCCCAAACCAAAAGAACTAAACAAGAAAATGCGAGTGTATTAACCGGATGATGGTTTAAGCGAAATGACCTAGCTCCCAAAACAATTGAAAACATCCAAGCTGAACGTAACACGGGACCTGAAAAACCAGTCATCCCTGCGTATGCCCATAAAAAAAGCATAATCAGCAAGAAATGTATCCAAGGCCAACGACGGAAAAACCCGAAAATAAATGCCAAGCCCACATATAAAAACCCCACATGCAAGCCCGAAACAGATAAGATATGAATTGCCCCCAACGAAGCATACCGCTGCATCGTTTCGAAATCAATCGAAGACGAGACCCCTAAAAACATAGCCTCCGCAACATCTCGATTTACACCCACAGGCAAGGCTCTCCGCAGCGCCAACTGAAAATATTCCCGGCCTTGACTCAGCCAATCCCAAGTGGATGCAGAACCCCCTAATTGAGCCCAATAGTCCTTTTTGGCATATATTTGACCGCCTACCCCCCTTTGGGCATAATATGCTGGCCAGTCCATTCCGCCAGGAAAAAGTGGTCTTGAGATAGGATTTACATATCCTGAAATTAAATACCGTGCCCCCACCTTAGGCACTTGCCCTGTCTTGTCAAAATAAACCTTCCAATATCCACTTCCTGCAATCCATGTGCCCTGATCGCGCAAAGCAATTGCCTTGCCCATAACAGACCAAGTATTTACTTTTTCGACTGGCTGACCGTCAACTTGTATAACACAAGCACGTGTAGATAAGTCGTATGCTAAAGCACTTGGAATCTGCACCTGCCCATAACGAAAAATACTGAGTGTAATTAATACAAGTGCAAGTAAAAACTCCGTTTGGACTAGACAGATGCAAAGGCCACAGGTAGCCAAGGGAGCCCAAGCCCATAATGGGCAATACCGAGCCATTAACGTCCCCGCAATCCAATATATGAGTAAACGAACGTAAGGAAACGGGCTGAAAAATGAATGCAAGACCTTAGGCGAAAAGGCCTAAAGGTAGAATTTTTTGATAGCGATATATTCCTCAACTTGTTCAGGAACTAGATATTTTATGGATTGGCCATGTTGAATACACGTACGAATGTACGTTGCTGAAATCTGTAAAACTGGCGCATTGATCCGCGTTACCTGTTTATGTTGCCATAAATCACTCGTTGGCTCCTCCCCGCGTGGGTAAACGAAAAGCCCATAATAATCAAGTATTTGGTGGTAGTTTTTCCAACTCGTAAACTGTTCCAAATTGTCTCCTCCAATAATTAACGAGAATGTGTATGTTGGATGCCGTGCCGACAAATGCGTAAGCGTATCAATCGTATAGGAAGGTTTGCTTAAGTGGAACTCGATATCGCAACTCTTAAATTTGAAATTATCCGCAATCGCACGCTCCACCATATCAAGCCGGTCAAACTCATGCAACAAGGATTTACTTTTTTTATGGGGATTTTGAGGGGATACCACAAACCAAATTTGGTCTAGATCCGTCTGATTTAATACCGCTTGCGCAACCATTAAGTGGCCATGATGAATGGGATTAAATGAACCGAAAAATAGGCCAACTTTCATATTAATGGGTAAGTTCGTCGAATAGTCGTTGGGCTTCCTTTACCGCATCCGCCAGCTGATCATTCACTAAAATAACATCAAATTTATCCTGGAAAGACCATTCAAACTTCATTTTAAAAATACGTTTAGAAAGCGATTCTTCCGTTTCCGTACCTCGCGTGCGCAAACGATCCTCCAAAATCTCAAGTGACGGAACTTTGACAAAAACAGCTAAAGCGCGTTCTTTGTAATAGTTCTTCAAAGCAAGCCCCCCTTTAACATCTACGTCAAAAATGACATGTTTCCCAGATGCCCAAATACGTTCAATTTCGGATTTCAAAGTGCCATAATAGGCCCCTGGATATACTTCCTCCCATTCAACAAAAGCATCTTCATCAATTTTTGTGCGAAATTCATCGGGCGTTAAAAAATAATAATCTTGCCCATCTTGCTCCGACCGACCACGCTTATCCCGTGTGCAAGCAGAAATAGAAAATCCAAGATTGGGATTATTCGCAAGTAATTGTTTGACGATTGTTGTTTTTCCTGAACCGGATGGCGCAGAGAATATAATTAATTTACCTTCCAAGGTGTTTAGCTTTGATTTAAGCTAACAAAATAAGGGAATTAAGATGGAAATAAGGATTAAAACCAAAAAAAGTTTTGTCTTTATACGCGCAAACAAGTCCGAAGGACACGAGACCGAACAATTGTTTTTAATTGCTTTTTTCAAGGATAACTCTAAATCATATCCCTCTTGGCAAGGCAAGCATTGATCTTTATTTGCCATAAAGCGCGCTACTTCTTCAGCAGTTGCTTCTTTATCTAATATCCGCTGAATTACCTGAAGACACTCTTTATGCTGGGTACAATTCGTTTTCATTCCTAATAGCTTACTTTGGACGACCCTTACGTAACAATCACGCGGGCCAAATTAGTTCAAATGATCAATGACAAAGTGTCAGACATATCCTTTTGTTTTGGCATAAGTAGCCAACGACTCTTTCAAAAGTGCGCGCGCACGATGTAGTCGTGAACGAACCGTCCCAATGGGAATATTTAAAATCCGAGCCATTTCTTCGTAACTGAATTCTTCTAGGTCACAGAGAATAATAATCATACGAAAATCTACTGGAAGGGCTTGGATGGCCGCTGTAATCTCATCTCCAAGCATATCATTCACAGTCTCTGCTTGTAAATCAGCCTGGTATGCTGGCTCTGAATCCTCATCACCTGTGATGGATTGTTCCACCCATTCAAATTCGACTTTCGATGGCCCGCGCGATTTTTTGCGGTAATCATTAATGAAATTGTTCTTGAGAATTCGGAATAACCAGGCTTTGGCATACGTCCCCGGCTCAAATGAATGAATGAATCGATAGGCTTTCATACAAGTATCTTGAACTAAGTCCTGTGCCTCATCCTCGTCATTTGTTAATTTTAATGCGAAATTATACATCGCATCCATATGTGGGAAAAACTCCTGCTGAAAAATGGCATGAGCCTTTGCAGGTGAAATTTTCGAATCTAGTACTGGAATATCCATCGGTTAGGCATTTAGGCAAAATGTTGCACAGGCTACTACCTACAAATTCGAATCCAAAAAATAAACCGTTAATTCTCTGCCAAAAAGACTTATTGGCCGCGATTAAAAAATTCCAACAACCCGAAAACAAGAATCCCCAGTAAAGCAGAACTAATCGCCCGTAAAATAGTTAGCCCAAACAAAGCAAAGTCACTTGCCTCAAAAAGAAATAAGACCAAATGGTGAGTAACGAGCATCAATCCCACATAAGAAAAAAACCATAACCACTTCATTTCAGCTAATGAGATCTCTGACCGCTCATCATATCCATTCGCAGGTGTTAAGATCCGAAAGAAAGTAGGGCGCAACAAAGCAACTAACACTGTACCGAATGCATGAAGCCCATGCGTATTGTAAAAAACATCAATAAGCCAGCCTGAAAAAAAAGCCACCACTAGCAGCAATGGAGTCGAAGTGCGCATGGGCGCTTTGATAATTACCCATAGATAAACAAAACAAAAGGCCACATTAGCTAAAGCAATATCACGCAAAAACAAAACTTGCATGGCCATCGCCGCCAAGGCTCCAAGAATCCATTTCACCGACAAACTCGCATTCATGCTATTCCGCTTTAGGTTTATTTTGTTCCAATTTGGCTTGTTGGTACGCCAATCTATTCTTGATCACATATACATATTGCAACGTAGAAAACTGCGTCAGCAACATGACTTTAATATCGTGAAATGTATCATCCTTTTCCTTTCCTACTTTGGCTACAATACCAATAGGTACATTAGACGGGAAAACAGCATTATAGTCAGACGTCACCACGGTATCCCCTTTCGTAACCTTTTTATATTTCGACACATCCATAAGCTCGCCAACCTCCGCTTGGTAGCCAGACCATTTCATGTATCCCAACTCGCCAGATGATTTCAATTTAGCAGAAACTGTGTTGCTCGTATGTAAGACAGAAACAATTAGCGATAAATTCGCGGTACTTGACATGACTTTTCCCACGATTCCCGTGGATGAAATAACCGCCATCCCCGGCTTAATGCCATCGGATAATCCTTTGTCAATTGTCAAGTAATTTTGGGAGAGTTGGGTCGTTTGATCAATCACCTTGCAAGCAATCGCCTGGTAGCGATTCATGAGTGCGGCACTCGCAAAATAAGGAATTTTTCCCGCAGGCTGTTGCTGACTTCGTAACTGTAAAATCTGCGTGTGTAAGCGCGCATTTTCAGCAGCTAATTGGCCATTAACAATACGTAATTGATGATACTTTTTAACTTCTTGCGTGGTCGATAAAATGGAGGCCGCCCACTGATTTGTCGTGTTAAAATACCAGGTATGTTGGTACGTATTGTAACTAAATATAGCCCAAAGATTCACAATTTCCAGCACCAAAAACAGGAGGAATGTCCGCTGTCTCCCTAGGAATTGGAACAATTGGTTCATGCCAAACGCGATTTAAATGGGGAAGAAAAACTAGGTGATTAGAACAGGCTTATATTTTTCCAAGTTTTTCAAGATCTCACCCGTACCACGAACAACCGCTTTCAACGGATCATCGGCCACGTGCACTTTCAATTGAGTTTTCTTCTCGATACGTTTGTCCAAACCATGTAACATCGCACCACCGCCGGCCAAGTGAATACCGTTGTGGAAAATATCACCAGAAAGTTCAGCTGGAGCACGTTGTAAGGTTTCCATAATAGCAACCTCAATCTTCGTAATCGAACTATCTAATGCATAGGCAATCTCAGAATAGTTGATCAAAATTTCTTTAGGAATACCTGTCATTTGATCACGACCACGAATTTCAAAATCAGCTGGCGGATTATCTAGTTCAGGTAATGCAGCACCTACTTGAATTTTAATTTGTTCTGCGGAACGCTCACCGATAACCAACTTGTGTTCGCGCAATAAATAATCTTTAATGTCTCGCGTGAATTCATCACCTGCGACACGAATTGAATTTTCAACAACGATACCACTTAATGAGATAATCGCAACCTCGGTTGTTCCTCCTCCAATATCAACGACTAATGAGCCATTCGGCTGTTCAATATCAATACCAATACCAATCGCAGCAGCAATTGGCTCATGTACCATGTAAACCTCACGTGCTCCAGCATGTTCTGCTGAATCTTTTACCGCACGTTTCTCAACCTCTGTAATGCCTGATGGAATACAAATAACCATACGTAAAGCAGGTGTGAAAAAGGAATTTCCCTTATCCATCATTTTGATCAAACCACGCATCATTAATTCCGCCGCGGTAAAGTCCGCAATTACTCCATCCTTAAGCGGACGAATCGTCTTAATGTTATCATTGGTTTTTTCATGCATCATCATCGCTTGTCGTCCAACAGCCAATACTTTATTGGTGTTACGATCGAGGGCAATGATCGATGGCTCATCGACAACCACTTGGTCTTTGTGAATAATCAAGGTATTTGCAGTTCCTAAATCGATTGCAATGTCCTTAGTGAGGAAATTAAATAGTCCCATGGTGTTTCAAAAAAAGGGCGTCTATGCGCCTCCTAATTTCATAAAAAACAAATTTACAGATAAAAAATGACCTAATAATTTATTTTATTTCAATTTTCTGCCAACTCTAAAAATAATTATAAAAAATAGCCTAGCACAGCTTTACAAACAACCAAAATCCTTCAAATGTAGCTTATGGGTATATTACAATAAAATACACTAAAAATGATTTGCCAATTTAGCCAAAAAATTACCTAAAATAATTTGGAATTATTATCTGATTTATTAGTTTTGTCCAAGTTTTGTAAATCAAACTAGTGTTTAAAGCCAATAATTGCAAATTATATGGAAGATTATAATAAAATCATAGAGTCCCTTGGGGTAAAATTTATCAAGGCCCGCAACATTAGAATATTACAACCTATTCGCATCAAAAATTACTATGATGTAGAAAACTCCCTCTTGATTTTGTACAAAGGAGAGGTTTCATTTGGAGAAGAAGAGACTCCAGTTGAGGAAGGCGATATGCTTTTTATTCCCGGCGGTAAAATGATTAGCGTTACCTACGGAAATGCAGAAAAACCAAAGGCTGTTAACAACGAGGAATTCATGACGCATCGTGAATTGTATTTCGACCTAAACATGGATTCATCCCTTGTAGGTTCGCACAACAATTCATTTGGAATGGTCGCTTTCGAAGCGAAAGTATTTGATTCTGTTAATTTCTTTACATCCCTAGATATTCCTCCATTCCTAATAAAGAAAGACGAAAAACTTGCGCAGACGATCAAAGAGATCTTGCTCGAGGACATGTCAGACGAAATAGGTAAAGGTCGTATCATTAAAATCAAAACGGAAGAAATTGTAATTGAAGTCATTCGATACATTATCCAAAACCGTTTATTCGTTGAGCAACTTGCCACAAACAGTACCTATTTCAAAGATCCGCGTTTGATAGACATATTTGCATATATCAAAGACCATATCGGTGGTGATTTGTCGAATAAGGTTTTGGCGAATGTGGCCAACGTATCCGAAGATTACGTAGGTCAATATTTCAAAATGTTGACAGGGATCAATCCACAAGATTACATCGAATACCAACGCATGGAAGCGGCTGTAGGCCTTCTTCGTACCACCAAAAAATCAATTCGTGCCATTGGTTCAGAGGTTGGCTATAAAGACACAGCATATTTCTGCCGTCGATTCAAAATGATGTTTGGTATTCCAGCAGGAAAAATGAGACGCCGTGAATCGTTAATGAATATCTAAGCGTTCTGCTTCATACAAAAAAGGCCCGATTTTCGTCGGGCCTTTTTTTATGCTATAATAAGTATTTCAACTTCACTAACTCACGCTCAGTTAAGTAGCGCCAGCTTCCACGAGGCAAATCCTTTTTAGTTAAACCTGCAAACGTGGTACGATCTAATTTTGTCACTTCGTAACCCAAGTGTTCAAAAATACGACGTACAATCCGGTTTTTCCCTGAGTGAATTTTTACACCAATGACGTAGCCATCGGGAGTTACTTTCGCCAAATCATCTACTTTAATTTCGCCATCCTCTAACGTTAAACCGGCCTTGATTTTCTCAAAGTCCTCATCAGTAAGCGGCTTATCTAATTCGGCTTGATAGATTTTCTCAATTTCATTCGATGGGTGTGTCAATTTATCTGCTAATTCGCCATCGTTTGTCAATAAAATTAAGCCTGTTGTGTTTCGGTCTAAACGACCAACGGGATAAATACGTGCTTCGCCCGCATTTTTCACTAATTCCATAACAGTCTTACGATCTTGAGGATCTTCGGTAGTAGTCAAGAAATCCTTTGGCTTATTTAATAAGACATAGGCTGGCTTCTCACGGTTTAATCGGCGATTACCATATTTTACTACATCCGTTGGCATCACTTGATAACCCATTTCAGTAACTACCTTGTTATTCACTTTAATTTCTCCCGCTTCGATCAACTTATCTGCATCACGGCGTGAGCAAATTCCTGCATTGGCAATGAAACGATTCAAACGAACTTCATCCCCTCTTCTTTCTGTCTGGGCAATTTTCTTTTGAATTTTAGCAGGAGCGCGTTCTTTGTAACGATCTAATTTATATTGTGGGGTAAAGGCAGGTGCCTCATCATGGCGATTTCTACTCTTAAACGTCTCACGTTGTGAAAATTTCGCCTTGCGGCCACCCTCTTCGCGTGGTGTAAACGAACGACGCTCTTCCCTAGGCTCAAAGCTTGGGCGTTCTTCACGCTCAGGACGAGGCTCAAAATCACCCCCATCACGACGGTAAGGCTTTGGTGAATTTTCGCCTCCATCAAAGTCTTGACGAGGTGCGCGTGGTGTAAATGGTTTTCCATTATACGCACGGCGTTCGCCACCTTCTGCACGTGGTGCGCGAGGCGTGTACGGACGATCACTAGATCCTTCACGGTTATATGGCCGACGTTCGCCACCTTCTGCACGTGGTGCGCGAGGTGAGTACGGACGATCACTAGATCCTTCGCGGTTATATGGACGACGTTCGCCACCTTCTGCACGTGGTGCACGAGGCGTGTACGGACGATCGCTAGATCCTTCACGGTTATATGGTTTACGTTCTCCTCGAGACTCGCTGCGCGGGCCTGTTGAACTATCTCCAAAATTTCTTGATGATGATCTACTATCAGATCGAGATGCAGAAGCGTTACGCGGAGCATCTGAACGACGGTTGTCGTCCTTTTGAAT
>JACCDJ010609273.1_pt1 | contig 11139 bp, 5 predicted proteins | sample 7444481 | NCBI WGS metagenome assembly JACCDJ01 (sample SAMN15323435, study PRJNA562643) | freshwater metagenome | isolation source: river surface water | place: USA:Blue River Watershed | collected 2017-08-15 | reverse complement strand
ATGGTGGATAGCATCGCAACACCCAACTCCGTGAATGCAAAAGGTGCATATTTCAGATTATGCCCTCGTCCCTTTGAACCATCGTTCAAGGTCACAAATTGTGACCTTGAAAATTGGATTTCCGCTTCATTCAATCTAAACATAAAACCATCGGGAAACCGATTCGAGTTACGTTTTACCGCTTGATTCAACACCTTGGTTGAAACATGATAAAGCTGTGCAACGTCACGATCTAAAATTACCTGACAGCCCCTTACTTTAAAAATTTTCTGCCGAATACCGAGAGATGCTGAATTTTTCATCCGTCAAATCTCTTCCACTCTCTTTAAATAGACAACCTATAAATTATGCGCATAAAGGGGATGAGGAGATGAGGAGATGTAGGGATGAAGGGATCGGTTTCAAGTATTCATTTTCATTCTGTTTCTCGCTCTGTTTCTCTTTCTCGCTCTGTCTCAACCACCCCGTCCAGATAAGAGCGGGAAACAGAAAGAGAGCGAAGACTATCGCACCGCTAAAGCCACAACTACGATGCGACTTGATTTTTTGTTTCAATTTTTGATCAAGCAAAAAGTGAAGAAAAAAAAGAAAGAGAATGAGAAGCAGAATGAAAATGAATACTAAAACAACCGATTCACCGATCTACAGATTCACCGCTAGGGCGAATGATTATTCGCCCCGACGGCCAATCCATATTACTCTACAATTAATCTAATCCTCTCCTCTCCAACCATCACCAAATACATTCCGGTAGCCAAATCTCCGAATTCTACTTCCACCGAATTGCCATTCATGACAACTTGAGATTGGAAGACCATCTTGCCAGTGATGTCGGTGATGACAATTTGTTTTACTTCCTCTTCATTTGAGCTGGTCATCAAAGTGAAGTGGCCGGTACTTGTGGGATTCGGGTAGAGCGTGACTGCTTGTTCGGGCGAATATTTATTCGCCCTTGCAGCGCTCTCACTCTGCATGCCCATTCCGGCGACTGCAGTTGTGCGAACACATGATGCCGTTCCATAAGGCGTGGTAGTTGCTCCGTCTAGATGAAGCGTACCGATACCTACTCCATATTGTTGACCTGTCGAAATTCCAGCAACAGAAGACAATCCCAATATTCTCGAAGCTCCTGTTCCGCCTAAAACATCGATTGGTAATCCTGAAGTTGGCAATTGTTGTGTCCACTGCCAACGATATCGCGAAACGCCGCAGACACTTCGATTGGTTGCGACAGATCCAGAAATTGGACTCTTGTACACCGGACAAACATCGCTTGAGCGCACCACCACATCTGCCTCAGACGACAAGTAAAATGTACCAATGACCGTTCCTTGCGCGATCAATGTTTCGACTGTACCAAATGCATTGGGCAATTGGTATGACACATCTACAGATGCATAAACGGGTACATTGCTTCCACTAAAATTGGGCGCTGCAATTTTCCCAACTTGACAGACTGTTGAACCCACACCTGGAATTACAAATGACCATTGTGGTGCAACATTCACATCTTCCACTGCAGAAGCCCTGCGGTGAACGGTGTACACTTTTCCGTTTGGTCTGAACTTGGCCTTGAAATTTTGACATGAATTGCTGTAAACGTTGGTATAGTTGGTATAGGCACCGACGTCTGGTTGACTGCCGTACAAGAATCCGATAGACAATTGAACTTGACCTGGGGTGCTGTTTATGTTTTGAACGCAAACGTAATAGACACTGCCAATGGTCAATTGATCGTACAAAAGAACTTCGTTTCCGCCATCTGATGATGCTCCCAAATTGGCAGGAGATACCACGTTCTCTTCATTCAAAGGAATCCAAGTTGTTCCCAAAGCATTGGTGTTGTTGTAAAGCAGAATGCGGTTGTCATCTGCGACAGTTGTAGATCCGCGCAATCCAATACGCACTGCGTTGGACTGAGCTGTGAATTGGTACCACTTGGCCCATCCCGTTCCTGCAGACTCCACATCATCAACACCAGAGTTCACGTTAACGGTCACATTGTTTTGCGCACCTGTTCCGTATTGACCGATGTTGATTGAGACAATAGGATTGGCGGGCGTTCCGATAGTTGGGCAAATCAAATCTGCACCGGAGCAATCTTCATCGATGGCATTTCCGCAAATATCCATAGCTCCAGGATTAATGAATGCGTTGTTTTCATTGCAATCGGAACTGAACAACGAGTAGCCAACGCCAGGATTGCTGCATAGATTAGAAGGAGATCCTGCACCAAAGCCGTCACCATCTAAATCGTTGTAATAATTGACAAAGGTCAAACCCTCGTCAATCAGGTTATTGCAGTTTTCATCTAGTCCGTTGCATATTTCAGGTTGCGGCAAAATACAAGAGCCGTCATCTGTATTGGCCACAGGATTGAAGTTGCAGGCTGAGGCATTGACACAGCCCAATACAACACAAACAGAATCCGTACCTGAGCAATCTTCATCGATGTTATTGTCACAGATATCCGTTGCCCCGACAAAAGCCAGCGCTTCATTGTCATTGCAATCATTGGTATTGGACACAAATCCTAAAGGTTGCGTACAAGCCGATTGCGTTGCATTTGGATTTCCGAATCCGTCACCATCTGCATCCGCATACCAAGAAGACTGGGGAGTTACATTGATATCGATGGAGGCTGTGCAAGATTGACTACCGCTGGTCACCGAGCAAATGTAGGTGGTGCTGGTTGTTGGGGTAACTGTTGCAGTAGATGTGGTCGCGCCGTTGTTCCATGCGTAAGATTGAGCGGTGTAAAGTTGTTGGATTTCGGATTGATTTAATGCATGATTGTAAATGAGACAGTCATCTATACTTCCATAGAAATAGCTATTGGCTAAATCTATTCTGCACCCAATTATCGCAGCCAAATATTGTGTATTCCAATTCTGGATATTCTGCGTTGTAATCAAATTTCCATTTACATAAACCTTACCGACACCGTTCTCCATAACAAAAACAAAATGCTCCCAAGAGTTAGTTGTAGAGAAAGAAACTGGAATATCATCTGCCCATCCTTGGACTGCGTAGTTGTTATTATTACCAATAGCTAGCATTACTGCATTTGAAGTATTCGGGCTTCCATAAGCGAAAATTGTATGAGACCAAGGCGATGAATTGTTCAACTTCTTAAAAAAGCAGCTAATCGTTCTGTTGCTATTTCCATTTGGAAGATTTGCTCCATTGAATGAAATATAATTACTGACCCCATCAAAACTATACGCACCATTCGCATTCCCAAAACGATCAGCCGTCAACGTTGCACCATTCACCGTTCCATTGTTTCCATTCCCACTGGCGTCATTGGCGTTGCCATTGAAAGGATAGTAGGCTACCAAACCTTGTTGCAAATTGGCAGGAAGACCAGATGCTCCTCCTGCAGTGCTGATCGACAGATCCACTGATTCCCCCGCACACAATGTAGTGGTGGGCGCGGTTATATTACAAGTCAACATCGGAATACAAGAACCATCATCTTGATTGGCGTTGGCGTTGTAGTTGAAAGCCGTTGGATCGGTGCATCCCAATACATTGAACAACTGCTGAAATCCCTGAGTGAAGGTCAATGTGCTACTGGGTAATGTTGCGGTAAACGTCTCCCCCATCGACCAGCTGTACTGACTCCCATTGGACATCGTTCCCACATTCCCCGATGTCATCCAAACGGATGGGGTGATTTGTTGGGAGAAGAGGATGGAGGGGATGAGGAGAAAAGGGATGAGGAGATGAAGGGAAATATTATTTTTCATTTTTTCCTTGCTTTTTAATTTCTTTTTCAAATCTGCACTTCAACATTTTCCATTGATCTTCATAGCCAATAGTCGGATCAAATAATGGCTGAATAAAGTAGGGATATGAAGCGTTTTTTTCACTTTGATATCTCATATGATAGATTGCCTGCTCAAATTTTGAATTTTCCTTTTTTGCAAAATTTCTTCTACGAAAGGCAAGTGCACTCCAAAGGTCCCATTCAGCGTGTGAAAGACTGCAACCTAAAAAATAAAGCTCATTGTATAAAAATGGTTCTAACCATGAATGCGGCTTCTTCAACCGCTTCTCTATGAATAGACCTTCATCACCATTTCCTTTTCCTTCTTTCCTTTCCTCTATCTTAACTTTTTCGAAAAGCTTTGGAATAACGGCAGTTTGATTACAGTAACGATGAGCTCCAAAAACAATGGTATCTATACATTTTGAAACTCCATGCGGAAACCAAAATCTAATATTTTCAACACCATCAGGACGATTACGTACAACATAATAATTGCAATTATTACGAAACTCTCGGTCATGTAATTTATCATTATTATCGTTTTCCACCATCTCCAATTCCGACCATTTCAAATCAAATGGCGGATTAAAATTTAGACAAATGAAATCTGTAACTGAATGATTTTTTAAGATCCAACTTAAATCTTTTTCTGATTTTTTAGATAGCTTATCATGTTCAATTACATCCTTAATTTCCTTCAAAATTGAATCTTCAATTTGACTTGCTCTTTTTTCATCATGACTATGGTTACTGATATGCCTAATATTATTCTCCATGGCGAATGAAGCAGGTATATTATCTGCCAATGAAACCATATTAAAACGACTCATAAAATTTCCCCAACTCGATAAGAAATGCTGAGGACCATACAAATGAGCATTAAGCCCCGCGCCTACAATAATAGTTTTCATGTAACTCTTTAATCAATTAAATATTATACCGTAATCAAAAATCTAATTCATAGTGTTTAAAAAGGGCTTGTCCACTGTTCGAATTTCAATAAATGGTTAAAAAGCCCTAACAGCCCTAACATAGCCGTAAGTATCCTTATAGTTGTAGTTGGAGTAGCCACTGCCGAAGTTGAACGACCGTGCACTTTGGGAATTGGTCTCCGTCGAAGACCAATACTCTAAGTTCTGAAATCCGCCAATCGTTGCGCGGTTATTGTACAATTGCCCCAACTCATGTAACGAAGGTAAAAACCAATCACTGTATCCATTCAAAACTAAATTTGCGCATTCCGGAGCTGCTCCTACACAACCTGCATTCACAATGTCCAACGTGTTCTGTGCTCCATTGCCTATGGCCAATCCATCGGCCCCGCTGATGCCAAAACCATAACAACCCCATTTATATGCCAGAGGCAAGTCTTCCGCTGCCGCTATCAATCCATGTGTCTCTCCCACCACATAACCCGCATCACCGAGTTGGAAAATATAGGCCACTTTGCCTCCTTGATAATCTTGGCCAATGATAACATTTACACTAGTGCTAGTCCCTGCACACTGGCAATTGGCATCATACACATCTAGAATTGTATTTGTGTTTCCATCATCACATGGAGAAGCAACATAAATACAAGAGGAGTCACTCAAATTAGCGGATGATGAATAATTACATGCCTGCGAATCTGTGCACCCTTGAACAATCGCAATTCCACTACAAATACAATCTTGAGTGATAATATCATTGATTGTTGAGCTCAATCCATCGTCGCATATTGATGTGGCAAATAAACAAGATGAATCATCTGCATTCGCAGTTGCAGAGTAATTACAAGCTTGCGCATCCATACATCCCATAATAATTGGTACTCCGCTGCATTCACAGTTCTGATTAATATTATCATTGATGGTGCTACTTAAGCCATCGTTACACGATGTATTAAAATAATCACACAAAGCATCATCATTCCAAGTTGCTGAAGAATTATAATTACATGCAGAATTGTCTAAACATCCATTGATTTGCGTCGGCAACGAATTCAAAATAATTATCTTGTATCCTGAAAAAATGTATTGGACCGGAATGGATATTCCAAACATACTTCCATTGATTGTTGCATGGATTTTCAAATTAAAAACTCCAGACATGGCTGGTATTCCACTCACAGAGAAACACTTTGTTTGGCCTGCAGGAAAAATACAATTGCCGCCATCACATGAATAACTCAAGCCCAAACTTGTTAAAGGTTGACCATTTCCGAAGGTAATGTTATCAATAGTGACATTAGAAATTCCAATTCCCGAGTACGCTGGATCAAAATATCCTAAGTCTGAAGGGGGCTTAAAAAAAACACCTTGTTCGTAACTGGAATTTAAGTTACCTGTAATAAAATTGGTTAATGTATCAGGATAAAAAACAATCCCATTTTGCAATTGCATGGCAAAACTGCAAGGGATATTTGTATAATTCGTAGAGATACAATTTTCATCAACATTGCTATCACAATCATTATCCACATTGTCACAAACTTCGATTGTAGGAAATATACAACTGCCATTATTCTGTGTAGCACTTGAATTGAAATTACATGCATCTGGATTGGTACATCCTAAAACTACACCATTATTATTAACAGCGCTAATTCCAGGAATGATAATAAAATTGCCATTTGCCAAATACAATGTATCGCCAGTGGCTGACACGTTTGAAAAGCCATTCCCACTGTGCATCGCATAAGGCACACTCATCATTTGCTGAGTGCCCATATCCACATAGCCATTGCCATCGTTGGCTTCTACTTGGATGAACTTGGTAGCGTTGCTCCAATTGATGGCGGCAAAAGTTCCTTGGACCGCGGTTCCTTGGCCAAATACAGCATTGATCAAACCAAATGCATTGGTCACCAAAGCTTGGGTCTCCTGATACTCGACAGCACCTGTTGTTGTGCTTTGGTGCAACGTAAATCGCACAGTAACATTCGTATTCATCAACGCCGATCCATCACTATTTCTAATCATCGCCTGATAAGGAATTCCTTGTGGAACTTGCGCGAAAAGGAATGAAGGGATAAGGAGAAAAGGGATGAGGAGATGAAGGGATGAGGTCTTTTTCATTTTCTTAGGATTCTATATCATTATTAAAATACAATTTTCAAGTCACCGTTAGCAGTTCGGTACATCTCCCCTGCAACCAAGCCACCTGCAAGCGCGGCAGCGTTATCGGCATATACAGGTAGTCCTGCATTTTTGATTGCCGTTGCTTTATTGGCTTGAATCGCAAAAGGTACACTCATCATTTGTTGCGTTCCCAAATCGACATATCCAGCTCCGGTGTTGGCTTCTACCTGGATGAACTTGGTGGTGTTGCTCCAGTTAATGCCGGCATATGTTCCTTGCGTGGCGGTTCCCACACCAAATTGGGTGTTAATCAATCCCAAGGCATTGGTGGTTAAGGATTGAGTCTCTTGGTATTCGGTGGTTCCGGAAGTTGTATTCTCGTGCAAAGTGAATCGCACAGAAACCGGAGTATTCACCAAGGCCATACCTTCATTATCTCTAATTACCGCTTGGTAAGGGATTCCTGCGGGTACGGATTCAGCAGGCGTTCCCGCTGTTGAACCACTTCCACCACCGCCGTTGTTGTTGGATGATGTTCCGGTATACAACGCAGTGATTTCCTCTTGGGTGAGGGCGCGGTTGTAAATGGCGATGTCGTCGATATATTCTGAAGGAGCCCTCATAATTAAACTCGAAGGATATGACGCATCAGCCCATGATTTTCCTATTGTCAAGCCGGTCGAATTATCTGTATTAACTGTATTTAAGCCATTCTCATTATAATTAAAAATTATAGATGATGTAAGCAATTGTCCATCAATATATATTTTGACTTCATTGAAATTATCACCCACATTTTGCAATTGAAATACATAAAAATGCCATTGATTATCAATTACGTTACTGTCGTGCAACACATACACCCAATCTGCTGTAACTCCAACTCCTTGGTAAATTGTCGGCCAACACCCACACTGATCTAAAGTCTCATTTCTATTAAATACGACGTTGAACTGCGAACCCAAAACGGGCTGATTCGGGTTTCCACCATATGAAATGGGAGTGATTGTTTTAGTCGTATTTCCATTTTTCATCCAAAAACAAAAAGCACGGCTTTGATTTCCACTAATCAAATTAAATGGTGTAGTAATATATTGGTAATAATCAAAAAAATAAGCCCCATTGGCATTCCCATTTCTATCAACCGTCAATGTCGCCCCATTCACCGTCCCATGATTCCCATTCCCGCTCTCGTCATTGGCGTTGCCATTGAACGGATACCACGCTACCAAACCATTGGAAGGCAAATAGCTGGGTAATGTTTGTGATTGAAGTTGGTTGGTTTGTAATACAGAACAAACAACCACCATAACTGATAATAAGGCTTTTCTCATTTTCTTGGCTTTTTAAATACCCTCCCGCAAACACAACACCCATTAACCGAAAACAAACGGGTGAAGTGCCGGGAATCCAAAACTCTGAAAAGTTCTGAATCTCTTTTAAGACCAATATGGAATATCACGGGAAATCAAACGAACCTCAATTCGATTCGCTCTTTTCTATCTCTATTGCCGAATGCAAATACAATCGCTTGATGCGCCGATCTGACTCTAATCTGCGCTCTGTCCAAACTTCCTCCAATGTCAATTTATAGATCCCCGCCAATTTGACCTTTAATTCGCGCAACTTCAACTCTCTTCGCTTTTTTAACGTGTCAAAATTGGGCTGACCATAATCAAAAAACGGATTCAACTCATTCATCTCAACTCCCTCCGCTCGCTTCAAAATCAAAAATTCCAATAGGGATTGCTCCAACTCGGTTAATGCCCATACTGCCTCAACCCCCTGATTATCCATGATTTCTTCTTGTTGCAATTTCTCCTCCTCTAAATCACTTCGCAAATCTCGAACTTCCTCATTGATGACGTCCTGTACCTCTTTCCGCCTCTCCTGCTTGCGCTGCCACCAATAACCCATCGCGAAAATCAACAACAACGATGGTATGATAAAGGACTGCCATTGCGTGTAATGCTTCCTATCAGGGGTATATAGGGAATCAGAAACATAATATTTACCAACCCAGTTATCCTGATTGTATATATGAGTATCAACTATCTTCTGATTATGCTGTATATTAAAAATTAAAAATTGCCCATCATGAACTATAAAATCTGAAACCGACTTAAATTTCTCTGAGACAAATTTTCTGACTTCATTGCGACCCGGAAATAGTTGAAAAAAATTACGTCCCACATGAATCCATCGTCCATCATTATGCCGACCTAAAGGTTGAATAGAAGGGCGTAACTCTGCGCTTGAATTCCATACGCCTTTGTAACTAGTGACCCAAGTCCGTGTGTTTATTGTCCAAACTTCATTAAGAATCTTGGCACCATATGCATCATGAATAGATCCGCCTAAAACATACAATTCATCCCCTTCTTCAACAATAATATGTCCCTCGAAATTCGGGAGATTTTCAGTTCCATTATAATCTCTTATGAACCATCCTTTGGTATCATAATCATAGTAAGTGGTTATATTGGTAGTTTCAAAAAATCCATAACCACCTACAGCATGAACTGTATCTCTAACCGAAAGAAAAAAAGTGCCATGCTGATTTCTGTGATCAAAAGAATTATCAATGCGAATAATACTATCATTGCGTAATTGAAGAAACCAACCGCAGCCATCTACAGCAAAGTAATCCCCTGAATTAGTAGAAATGGGCCAAAAACGCTCTTTGATCATTTTATATTCAAACCCAGCAGGATAACACACCTTGGTCTTTTTCCAATTCTCTTGATAAATTGAAGAAACATATAACGTATCTCCATACAAAATATGAAATTGCCCTTTGGATTTGCTGTAAAATGCTACTGGCAATTCAGGAAATTGCAAAGCCATTGTAATTGAAACAAATCCAAGAGTAAAAAACAAAAAAATCCAAATCCGCATTCCGCGAATATCTCTTTTTTCCCGCTTTTTATCCAAATATTATACGCGAATTTGATGCACATTTAATGAATTTCTTGCTTTTTCGTGCTTTTTTTTCAATTCCCAATCCATAATACCACTGCCAAGAAGAATCTAAATGAATTGCAGAATGGGAATGATTTCTAAAATATTGATTTCCCCAAATCAATGAACGGGCGAATAATCATTCGCCCAAACCGATGAACGGGCGGATAATCATTCACCCATACCGATGAACGGGCGGATTACCTCTGATAATGGGCGTATTGCAATACGCCCCTACTGATGAACGGGCGAATAAATATTCGCCCCGACTCTACATAAACCGCTTTACATCAGCCTCGGAGATGATTTCTCCGCCGAGAATGACCAAGCGCTCAATGACATTGCGCAACTCGCGGATATTGCCGGTCCATGGGTGCTTTTGTAACAACTTCAATGCTCCGGCTTCGATCTTTTTTAATGGACGACCGTAATCCTCACAAACTTTCTCTAAAAAATATTCGCTCAATAACGGAACATCCTCTGATCTCTCCGCCAACGAGGGTACTTTGATGATGATGACACTCAATCGATGATACAAGTCTTCTCTGAATCTTCCTTCCGCTATCTCTTGCTTCAAATCTTTATTCGTCGCTGCCAAGACGCGCACATTCACCTGAATATCCTTCTCTCCACCCACGCGCTGAATCTTGCTCTCTTGCAAAGCTCGCAATACCTTGGCTTGCGCGGTAATGCTCATGTCGCCTATCTCATCCAAAAAAATAGTACCGCCCTCAGCCATCTCAAACTTACCGGGCTTGGTCTTCACCGCACTGGTGAAAGCGCCCTTCTCATGGCCAAACAATTCGCTCTCAATCAACTCTCCGGGAATCGCAGCGCAGTTCACTTCTACAAATGATCCTTGTGCTCGATTGCTCTTCTCATGCAGCTGTCGTGCAATCAATTCCTTTCCCGAACCATTGGGTCCCAATATCAAGACTCGCGCTTCTGTAGGGGCCACCGTATCCACCATGGAAATCACTTCCTGTATGCCTTTGCTGTTTCCTACAATTTGAGTTCCTACTATGCGGGCTACTTTCCTTTTTAACGACTTGGTCTCACGCACCATCTGTACGGATTGGGTGGCATTGCGCACTGTTACCAACACGCGATTCAAGTCCAATGGCTTCTGAATAAAATCAAATGCACCCTTTTTGATGGACTCCACAGCCGTATCTATGGTACCGTGTCCGGTAATCATCACGACAGGCGACTCAACACCCATTTCCTTGACCTTGGATAGAAACTCCAATCCATCCATCTTCGGCATCTTGATGTCGGAGATGATTAAATCAAAAGTCTCCTGACCCACAGCCTTTAAAGCGGCTTGTGCATCAGGAGACT
>JACCDJ011291919.1_pt1 | contig 11142 bp, 10 predicted proteins | sample 7444481 | NCBI WGS metagenome assembly JACCDJ01 (sample SAMN15323435, study PRJNA562643) | freshwater metagenome | isolation source: river surface water | place: USA:Blue River Watershed | collected 2017-08-15 | reverse complement strand
GATCGTGCTCAAGACGGGCGCCGGCCGTGCCGCCTTCGCCTACGTCGGCGATCTCATCACGCGGCTGATCGGCTTCCAGGAGCAGGGGGCCCGCTTCGTCTTCGGGAACCTCGTGCAGTCCGCCGTTCCCGTCTCCGGTGAGGGCGCGACGCCTGGCCTGGTCGCCGAGACCGGCGCCTTCTTCGCGTTCAACGTGCTGCCGACGATCATCTTCTTCTCCGCGCTGATGTCGGTGATGTACTACCTGGGCATCATGCAGCTCATCGTTCGCGGGTTGGCCGGCGTGATGCAGAAGACGCTGCGCACCTCGGGGGCGGAGACGCTCTCGGCCTCGGGGAACATCTTCCTCGGGCAGACCGAGGCCCCGCTCCTCATCAAGCCCTTCGTCGCGCGGATGACGCGGTCCGAGCTCAACACCGTGATGGTGGGTGGTTTCGCGACGGTGGCGGGGGGCGTGCTCGCGGCTTATGTCGGGATGCTCTCCGGTGTCTTCCCCGGCATCGCCGCGCACCTCCTCGCCGCGAGCGTGATGAACGCGCCGGCAGGCCTCGCGCTCTCCAAGATCATCCTGCCCGAGTCCGAAGTACCGGAGACGCAGGCCGGCATCGGCTCGGCGGCAGTCGCGATGGAGGAGGCCACGCCGCGGCCGGGGCGGCGACGTTTCCGGTTCGGGGGGCACAGCGGGGAGAGCGGCGTGATCGAGGCCGCGGCCAACGGGGCCGCGCAGGGCGTCCAGCTCGCCATCAACGTCGCGGCGATGCTGATGGCCTTCGTCGCCATCGTCGCGCTGCTCAACGCGATCCTCGGCTGGGCCGGTGGCCTCGCCGGCATCGACGGGCTCAGCATCCAGACGATCCTCGGCTTCCTCCTCCGGCCGCTCGCCTGGGTGATGGGGGTGCCGTGGGCCGACACGGCGTATGTCGGCAGCCTCATCGGCCTCAAGACCACGCTCAACGAGTTCGTCGCCTACGCGCAGTTCGCGACCGACCTCGGCGCCGGGCAGGCGCTCAGCCCACGGAGCGCGGTCATCCTCACCTATGCGCTCCTTGGATTCGCGAACTTCTCCTCGATCGCGATCCAGATCGCGGGCATCGGCGGGCTCGCCCCGGAGCGTCGCGGGGACATCGCGACCCTTGGCCTCAAGGCGATGATCGCGGGGAACCTCGCCGCCTTCACCTCGGCCGCCATCGCCGGCATGCTCGCCTGATCCCGGTGGGGCGGCCGGCGGTCGCGGTCGGGGCCCCGGAACTTCCCGGCGACACCGGTCATAGATTCGGGTATGGCTCAGATTCCCCGTCTCCCCTCCAGCGAGATCACCCCCGAGTCCGCCTGGCTGGATCGCCGCCGCTTCCTCGCCGCCGCCGGCGTCGCGGGGGCCGGCCTCCTCGGCGCCGGCGCGCTGACCCGACTCGCCGCCGCGCCGCAGCCGCAGCGCCCCCTCGGCACCCCCTACGGCCTGCAGCCGGGTGACGAGCCGACGTCCTACGAGGACGTCACGACCTACAACAACTTCTACGAGTTCGGGACGTCGAAGGACGATCCCGCCGTGGAGGCACAGGGGTTCCGCACGCGCCCGTGGACCGTGCGCGTCGACGGGCTCTGCGCGAAGCCCGGGAACTACCAGCTTGAGGACTTCCTGAAGCCCTCGCGCATCGAGGACCGCATCTACCGGATGCGCTGTGTCGAGGCGTGGTCGATGGTCATCCCGTGGCGCGGCATCCCGCTCGCCGACGTCGTCGCGCGCGCGCAGCCGACGTCGCAGGCGAAGTTCGTCGAGCTCACCACGCTCTACGACCCGCAGCGGATGCCGGGACAGCGCTACGATGTGCTCGACTGGCCCTATGTGGAGGGGCTGCGGCTCGACGAGGCGAAGCACCCGCTCACGTTGCTCGCCACCGGCGTCTATGGCCGCGACCTGCCCCCGCAGAACGGCGCGCCGCTCCGCCTCGTCATCCCGTGGAAGTACGGCTTCAAGGGCGTGAAGAGCATCGTCCGGATCCGCTTCGTCGAGCGGATGCCGCGCACTACTTGGGCCGCAGCGATCCCGAGCGAGTACGGCTTCTATGCGAACGTGAACCCGCAGGTCGACCATCCGCGCTGGAGCCAGGCCACCGAGCGCCGCATCGGGAACTTCCGACGCATCCCGACGCTCCCCTTCAACGGCTACGCCGATCAGGTCGCTTCGCTCTACGCCGGAATGGACCTCCGGCGGAACTACTAGGCGTCGCACAACCACCCACCGTGTCATCCCCCCGCCTCGGCCTCACCCGCGCGCCGCGTTGGTTCGCGCCGCTCCTGAACTACGGTGCCGCGCTCCCAGCCGTCGGCATCGTGTCGATGGTCATCGCCGACGTCTTCTTCGGCCGTTCCTTCATGGGCGCCGATCCGATCAAGCAGGCGGAGCATGAACTCGGTGAGTGGACCATCCGCTTCCTCTTCGCCAGCCTCGCCATCACCCCGCTCCGCCAGCTGACCGGGTGGAACTGGCTCGCCCGACACCGCCGCACCCTCGGCCTCTATGGCTTCGCCTACGGCAGCGTGCATTTCCTCACCTGGGCGCTGCTCGACGTCCAGATCGGGATCAGCGAGTACGTAGGATGGGCGGACGTCCAGACGGATCTCACGAAGCGCCCGTTCATCATCGTCGGGATGTCCGCGCTCCTGCTGATGGTCCCGCTCGCGATCACCTCGACCGCGTCAATGATCGCGCGGCTCGGTCGCCGGTGGCGGACGCTGCATCGCCTCGCCTACGTGATTCCCGCCCTCGGCGTCATCCACTGGGGGATGTCGGTGAAGAAGGACATCGCTGAACCGGCGATAGGCGCGTCCGTGCTCGCCGTGCTCCTCGGCTGGCGCCTCGTCCACGCGCGGCGCGACGCGACGACGTGACCGTCGCTCCCGCGTGACGCTCGGCCGCACCCTCGACGCCTTCGCGGTCACGGCGCCGGGCCTCGCCTCACTCGCGGCCCAAGAGCTGACGGCGATGGGAATCGCCCCGACGGCGACCGAGGCGGCGGGCGTATCGTTCAGCGCCAACGCGGCGCAGCTCGCCGCGGCACAGCTCGGGCTCCGCACCGTGAGCCGCGTGCTGGTCCGGATGGCGACCTTCCGAGCCACCGCATTCCACGAGCTCGAGCGAGCCGCACGTCAGGTCGAGTGGGATGAGGTGCTTCCCGCGGGGGCGCCCTTCACGCTGCGTGTCACCTGTCGGAAGTCACGGCTCTACCACTCCGACGCTGTCGCCGAGCGCGTCGCCGGCGCGATCGTCCGCGCCATCCCCGGGAGCAGCTGGCAGCGCGGCGCCGACGCCTCGGACGATACGGACGAGGAGACGCCGACCTCGCACGCGCCCGCGCAGCTCTTCGTGGTGCGCTTCGATCGCGACCGTTGCACCATCAGCGCCGACGCGTCCGGCGCGCTGCTGCATCGGCGCGGCTATCGGCTCGCCGTCGGCCGCGCGCCGCTACGCGAGACGCTCGCCGCCGCGATGCTCCTCGGGGCTGAATATCACCCAGCGCGCCCGCTCATCGACCCGATGTGCGGCTCGGGGACAATCGCGATTGAGGCGGCGATGATCGCACGGCGGATCGCACCGGGGTTGCACCGTGCATTCGCCGCGGAACGCTGGCCGCGCCTCGACGCCTCGGTGTGGGGGGCGGCGCGTGACGCGGCGTCCGCGGCGATGCGCCCCGCGGCGCCGGCGCCGATCTTCGCATCGGATCGCGACGCCGGCGCGATCGAGGCCGCGCAGGCGAACGCGGCGCGCGCGGGTGTGGCGGGGGACATCTCGTTCCGCGAGGCCGCGCTCTCCGCGCTCGAGGCGCCGCCGGGCCCGGGGCTGCTCATCGCCAACCCGCCCTATGGCGTCCGCGTGGGCGAGACGAAGCCGCTCCGGGACCTCTTCGCGCGGCTGGGGCAGGTGGCGCGTGCCCAGTGCACCGGGTGGGACCTCGTGCTGCTGAGCGCGGACCGCGCCCTCGAGGCGCAGGTGGGGATTCCGTTCACGGAGCGCTTCGCGACCTCGAACGGGGGGATTCCCGTCCGGCTCGTCAGCGCTCGGATCCCATCGCCGGGTTGAGCGACGGTTCCGCCCCGCGGCTCAGCTGAGCAGCGCGCCGAGCAACCACCCCAAAGTACCGACGACCGCCGTTGTGATTGCTCGGCGGTGCTGCGGATCCGGCGTCCGAAAACCACCCATCGCGAGGAACGTGACAGTCCCCGCGACCATCAACCCCGCCCCTTCGGCGGGGAAGAGATGCGTGAGCACGAAGAGCGCGGCGACGAAGAGATATCCGAGGAGGGGACGAAGCATCAGGAGCACCGGAGCATCAATGTGGTGGGCACCGCCCCGACAACGGGCCCGAGGTCGGTGAGCACGGCACGGAGATCGAACGTCGCATGTGGCTCACGCGCGCTGACCCACGACGCGATGCAGGACCGTCCCCAGCCCCAGCGTTCCCACCGCGGAGAGCAGCACCCCAGGGCGCTGGCTGACGGTGAACCCGATCATCCAGAGGCTGATGGCGGTGAACCCGATCGGGACCAGAGGATAGAGCGGTACACGGAACGGTCGCGGGAGCTCCGGCGCGATCCGGCGCAGTCGCATCACGCCGAGCACGGCGAGGAGATTCATCAGGTTGAGCACCACGCCCGCGTAGGCGACGACCTCCTCGAACGTCGAGGTGGCGATCAGGAAGAGCGCGATGCCGACCTGCACGGCGAGGGCGCGCCGCGGAACGCCGTCCGCCGATCGCACACCCACCCAGGCCAGCCGACGCGTCCCCGCCGCGACCGCCTGCGTCACGCGAGAACCCGCGAGCAGGAACCCTGAGACCGTCGCGACCAGCACCGCGGCGATCATCCCGCTCATCACGCGGCCGCCTGCGGGCCCGAGGATGCGCGTCGCCGAGAGCGCGGCGACCTCCACGGTGCCGGCGAGCGCGGCGATCGGCGTGGTCCGCAGGAAGACGAGATGCAGGAGGAGGTAGAGCGCACCGACGAGGAGCACCGCGCCGACCACCGCGCGCGGAATCACGCGCTGCGCCTCCCGGATCTCACCGGCCACGTAGCCGACGGCGTTCCAGCCGTGGTACGCGTAGACCACGTAGATGAGCGAGACCGCGAACGGGGCCGCGGCGATCTCCCGCCACGCCGCCGGGGTCGGCGCGAAGGCAATCGGCTCGACCGGCCCGATGGTCAGGCCGACGGCGACGAAGACGAGGATGACGCCGATTGTCACCGTCGAGGTCGCGACCTGGAAGAGTCGGGCGCCGTGCACGTGCACCCAATGCACCGTCGCGATGACCGCGATCACGCCGAGCGTCGCCACGAGGGGGGGGACCGCGACCACCGCCGCCGCATAGCGACCGAACGCCATCGCCGCGATCGCCATCGGCGCCGCGAACCCCGCGGTGATGGAGACGAACCCGCCGGTGAAGCCGAGCGCGGGCGACCACGCCCGCGCGAGGTACACGTATTCGCCTCCCGATCGTGGAAGCATCGCCCCCAGCTCGGCGTAGCAAAGCGCCCCCATCAGCGAGAGGAGCCCGCCGACGAACCAGAGCGCGAGCAGCGCAAAGCCGGACTGCGTCCCGACCACCTGGAACCCGAGGGAGGTGAACACCCCCGTGCCGATCATGTTGCCGACGATCAGCGCGACGACGCTGGGGAGACCGAAGACGGCGGGGGTGTCGGGGCGCGGCGGGGTCGGCATGCTCCCTGATAAGATGCGGCCATGATCGCCCGCCGCCCAGCGCGGATCAGGCGCCGGCGGCCTCGGGCGCCTCGCTGGCCTCGGGCGCCTCGGCGAGCTGCGCGAGCCCGCGCACCAACGCCTCGAGATGCGCCGGCCCCGTCCGCGGGTTCATCACCGTCACGCGCAGCACCCGGCGTCCGCCGAGCACCGTGGTCGTGATCCACCCCTGCCCGCTCCGATTGAAGGCTTCGCGGATCCGCAGATTGTGCGCGTCGCTCCCGTGAAGGCGGAAGCAGAGGATGTTCGACTCGGGGGCGTGCAGCACCTCGAATCGGGAGGGCTCCGCCGCGAGACGGTCGTGGAGCGCCTGCGCCAGCCCGCAGAGGTGATCGTAGAGGCCCCCGATCCCATCCGCCCCGAGTCGCTGCAGGGTGACCCAGAGCTTCACCACGTCGGCGCGGCGCGAACACTGGAAGCTGCGCGTCCCGAGGTCGGGGCTCGCCTCGCCGTCCCCACCGTGGAAGAGGTAGGGCGCCTGCTGTGCGAAGGCCGCAGTGAGGTCGCGTGCGTCGCGCACGAGGACCATCCCCGCGGAGAGGGGGAGGAGCATCATCTTGTGCGGGTCCCACGCCACGGAGCGCGCGAGGTGGATCCCGCGGACCCGCGACCGATGCGTGGCGGAGAGGAGCGCGCTCGCGCCGTGCGCGCCGTCCACGTGCAGCCAGAGTCCCCGCGCGGCACAGAGTGTCCCGATCGCCTCGAGGTCGTCGAACGCCCCCGTCGCCGTCTGGCCGGCGGTGGCGACCACCGCGAGCACAGGGCGGCCTGAGGCAGCGAGGTCATCCAGCATCGTGGCCAGCGCCGCCGGGTCCATCCGGAATCCGTCGGAGGGAACCTTGAGGCAGTGCGCCGTGCCGAGCCCCATCGCGCCGACCGCGCGCTGCACGGCGTAGTGGGCGTGCGTGCCACAGAGCACCACCGGCGCGGGACCGTCGCCCCAGCCGCGCTCCCAGGCATCGGGCTTCCACGCCGCGCGTGCGGCGAGGAGCGCCGTGAAGGTCGCCTCGGTTCCACCCGAGGTCATCGTCCCCGCCGCCGCCGGGCCCCAGCCGATCAACTGCGTCATCCAGCCGATGACCCGCTCCTCGAGCGGCGTCGTGGTCGGGGACATCTCCCAGACGGCCATCGAGTTGTTGAGCGCGGCGATGACGACCTCACTCCAGACGGCGGCCGCGATGGGAGCGGAGACCTGATGGCCGAGGTACATCGGATGCGTGAGGTGATTCGCGTCGGCGACGACCTCGTGCGCGAGACGCGCCGCGACGTCCGCGAGTGGCCGCATCCCGGTCGGCAACGGCTCGTCGAAACGGGCCGCGATCGTGGCGCGGTCCGCGGTGGTGGAGACCGACCCGTTCCCCGAGCGGGTCGTGGCGTACTGATCGGCCGCCATCCGGAGGAACGGGCCGGCGGCGTCGAGCGTCGCATCCGCCTCGAGGGCGGCGAGCAACGCGGCGGGGGTCGGCGGAGCCATCGCGGACGCGGTGCGGCTACGAGGCGTGGCTACGCTGCGCGCGCGGCGAGCGCCTGCACCGACGCGGGATCCCCCATCACGATCAGCTGCATCCCACCGTCGAGCCGCGTCTCGGCGGCGGGGTTGAACACATAGCCGCCGGCCGCGCTCTGCACCGCGAGGAGGAGGAGCCCTGTCCCGTATTCGTGGAGCGCGAGCGACCCCACCGTCGCCCCGTCGAGCGCGCCCCCCGCCGTGACACCGACCTCCTCGATCCGGAGGTTCCGGTTCGTGTCGCGGAGCATCGTGTCGAGGAACCCGACCACCGTGGGGCGCACCATCTCGCTGACGAGCCGCATCCCGCCGATCTGCGCCGGCGCGACCACGCCGTCGGCGCCGGCCTGCCTCAGGCGCGCCGTCGCCTTTTCGGTCGTCGCACGCGCCGTCACGCGGATCGCGGCATTGAGCTGCTTCGCGAGCACCGTCGTCACGAGCGCCGTCTTGTCGTCATCGGTGCAGATGACGATCCCAGACGCGCGCATCACGCCCGCACGCAGGAGCGTCTCGTCGTCGGAACAGTCCCCGAGGAGGTACGGCACCTCGGCGAGCACCGGATCGAGGGCCGCGAGCTGCGCCTCGCTCGATTCGATCGCCACGCAAGGGCGCGCCGTCCGCACGAGCTCGCGGAGCACGGTCGAGCCCGTCTGCCCCGCCCCGCACACGATGATGTGGCCCTGCATCGCCTCGATGGCCTTCCGCATCCGCCGCCTCCGGAATCCCTGCGTGATGTCCCCTTCGACCACGAACGCCGTCAGCATCGAGAGGGTGTAGACCGCCGCCGTCGCGCCCACGACCAGGATCGCCATCGTGAAGAACTGCGAGGCGACGGTGTCGGTGGGGACGACCTCCTTGGTGCCGGTCGTCGTGAGCATGATGACCGACATGTAGAGCGCGTCGACCCAGCCGTACGCGTCCCCGCCGATGATCCGGTACCCGACCACGGCGACGCCGAAGATCGTCGCGAGCGCGAGGAGCGCCCCGAAAATCCGGCGCTGGATTCGTTCGAGGTTCGGGTCGTCGGCGAGCATCCCGGGATACTACACCGCACTCGACCGGAGCGGGGGAGGCGCCCGTGTCGAGGTGCCGGTGCCGAAAGTGTAGATTTCTGAGACACCTGTCGCCGACCTCGCGCGGCGCCCTCCATTTGCCCGCCTTCAGGTCCCTGCAATGGCCCAGACCGAACTCGACTGCCGCGGCATGAACTGCCCGATGCCAATCGTCCGAGTCTCCCGCGCCGTGAAGGACATCGCCGTCGGTGACACCCTCGCGGTGACCGCGGACGACCCATCCTTCCAAGCGGACATTCAGGCGTGGATTCGGATGAGCGGCCACCTGTTGCAGGGCCTCACCGCTGACGGCGTCACCAGCACGGCCGTCATCGAGCGCCGCAAGTGACCCCGCCCGCCCTGACCCCGGAGCTCGAAGCCGCCATCACGCGGCTGGTCGACGCCCGGGTCGACGCGCGCCTCCAGCACGTCGACGCCCCGGAGAGCAACCGCGCTTCGCTCCTCGTCTTCTCGGGTGACATGGACCGGCTCTTTGCCGCCTTCACGGTCGCACTGGCCTCCGCAGCGAGCGGACTGGAGGTCTCGATGTACTTCACCTTCTGGGGGCTCACCGCCCTGCGGAGGCGGAAGACCTTCGCGGGAAAGTCGCTCGGAGAGAAGATGGTCGCGATGCTTCTCCCCTCCGGCCCAGGCTCGACGGGAACCAGCAAGCTGCACCTGGGCGGTATCGGCCCCCGTTTCTTCAAGCACTTGATGAAGCGGCGGAAAGTGGAGTCGCTCCCGAGTATGATCGCGATTGCCCAAGAGATGGGGGTGAAGATGATTGCCTGTGAGATGTCGATGCACGTGATGGGAATCACGCGCGAGGAACTCATCGATGGGCTCACCTACGGCGGGGCCGCCACCTACGTCGCCGACGCCGCTGGCGCGAAGGTCACCCTGTTCGTCTGACGGCGCAGCAGACGGAGGCCCGGGCTGCCCCCACGGGACCGGCACTGTCTGCACGCGCCCCGGCATCAGGCGCCAGCAGCGGCCCGGTCGGGCTCGGAGGTCTCGGCGTCTCCGACACCGGCATCTGGATCAAAGCGCCGCGAACGCTGCGCTTCCGCCCGCCTGCTCCTGTCTGCAGACTCTCTGCGGACTCCGGTCCAGCGCGAGACCCTGCTCACCGTCGTGAACCGCCTCGTGCGAGGCGGCAGTTCCGCCGTCGACCTCGCCTTCCTCGACGCCACCACCGACGCCCTTCCACCCATCACGTGATGCGATTCCTGCCTGCCTGTCTCCTCGCCGCGCTCCCCCTCGCCGCGCAACCCGCTCGCATCGCGCCCCCCATCACCGCCCTCAAAGCCGACCGCGTCATCGTGGGGGACGGCACCCAGATCGCCAACGCGGTCGTCCTGGTGCAGGGAGAGCGGATCACCGCGGTCGGCCCCGCCGCCCAGGTGCGGATCCCGGCGGGCGCACGGATCGTCGACCTCGCCGGCCAGACCCTCCTGCCAGGCTTCATCGACGCGCACACGCACCTGACGTCGATCGACAACGACGGCGGCGACCTGGCCGCGCTGCGTGAGACTCCCGCGCACGGCGCCATCTACGCGACCGTCAACGCACGGAAGACCCTCGAGGCGGGCTTCACCACCGTCCGTGAGGCGGGCTCCCTCGGCTACGTCGACGTCGCCGTGCGCGACGCCATCACCCGCGGGCTCATCCCGGGGCCGCGCATCCACGCCTCCGGGCCCGCCCTGGGCACGACGGGGGGCCACGCCGACGTCAACGGCTGGAGCCCCTTCCTCGACCTCCCGGGGACCGGCGCCATCGTCGACGGCGCCGATGCCGTGCGCCGACAGGTCCGCCTCAACGTCAAGTACGGCGCCGACCAGATCAAGATCGTCGCCACCGGCGGCATCCTCTCCGTCGGTGACGCCGTCGGCGCACCCCAGATGACGGAGGAAGAACTCCGCGCCGCGGTCACCGAGACCGCCCGCCTTGGCCGCAGAGTGATGGCCCACGCGCACGCCGGCGACGGCCTCCTCGCCGCCGTACGTGCCGGCGTCGCGAGCATCGACCACGGCTCCCTCGTCAGCGACACCGCCATCGCCGAGATGAAGGCGCGCGGGACCTACCTCGTCCCGACCCTGATCATCCTCGAGGAGATCGTGCGCGACGGTGCCGCAAAGGGCGTACCGCCCTACGCCGTGCAGAAGGCGACCGCGATCGCCGCCGAACGCCGCGTGCGTCTCCGTGCCGCCTACCGCGCCGGCGTCCGCTTCGCTCTGGGGACCGATGCCACGAGCGACATCCACGGCCGCAATGGCGAGGAGTTCAAATACATGGTCGACATTCTCGGTGCCACACCGATGGAGGCGATCACCATCGGCACCCTCAACGGGGCGCGCCTCCTCGGCGTCGAGGCCGAGCTCGGGACCGTCACGACGGGCAAACTCGCCGACCTCGTCGCCGTCGCGGGGAACCCGCTCGAGGATGTCACCCGGTTGCAGCGGCCGACGTTGGTGATGAAGGGCGGGAGCGTCGTCGTGGGCGGCGCACGATGATGCGCGTCGAGACGATGCACGTGGGCCAGGCGCGGCACGGCGCCAGATGCCGCGACGGAGCCCGGCGCTGGCGTGCCGCCCTCGCCCTCGTGCTCGCACTGCCATCGACGCCACTCATCGCCCAGCACGACCCGCGCCTCCTCCCCGCCCCGCGCGAGCTCGTCCGCAGCGAGGCGCCGCGCCGTTTCGAGACGACCATCACCTTCCCGACGCTCCGCACCGAAGCCGACCGCAGCGCGGCCCGGGAGTTCGTCGAAACGATGCGCGAACGTGGCATCCGCGCGGAGCTGGGCGCGCCGGCACGTGGGTGGCCGGTCG
>JACCDJ011819765.1_pt1 | contig 11150 bp, 8 predicted proteins | sample 7444481 | NCBI WGS metagenome assembly JACCDJ01 (sample SAMN15323435, study PRJNA562643) | freshwater metagenome | isolation source: river surface water | place: USA:Blue River Watershed | collected 2017-08-15 | reverse complement strand
GCCGGCGGGCAGGTGCACATGGCCTTCGTCACCGGCCTCGATGGTGCGGCCATGGTCCAGGCCGGCAAGATCCGCTACCTGGCCGTCGCCTCGCCCCGGCGGACCGACGTGCTGCCCGGCCTGCCGGCCATCGCCGAGGACGTTCCCGGCTTCAGCGCGGTCGTCTGGTTCGGCGTGCTGGCGCCGAGCGCCCTGCCCGATGCCCTCGCGACCAAGGTGTCCAGCGCCATCGCCGCGGCCGTCCAGACGCCCGAGGTGCGCAAGCTGTTCATCGAACGCAACGTGGAGCCTTACGGCAGCACGCCGCAGGAGCTCCAGAAGCTGATCGACACTGAAATCACGCAGTGGGGACCGGTGATCAAGCGGTCGAACATCACGGGCTGACCCGCCCGGCAGCTTCCCGGCCCTGGGTCAGCGCGGCAGCCCCAGCCCCCGCTGGGCGATCAGGCTGCGCTGGATCTCGTTGGTGCCGATGCTGATCACCCACATGAGTGAGTGGCGCAGCTGCTGCTCGAAGCGGCCCTGGGCGAGCGCGCCTGGCGCGTGCTGGGAGAGTGCCGCAACCGGGCCCAGCAGCTCCAGCGCCGCTTCGCCGTAGCGCTCCATCAGCTCGCCCGAGTACACCTTGCTGATGGCGCCCACCTCGGGTGGCGTGGTGCCGCTCTCGGCCAGCTCGGCGCAGTGGATCATCAGCCGCCGGCCGACTTCGATCTCGCCGGCCAGCTGGCCGATGCGCTCACGCACCAGCGGGTCGTCGCGCAGGTCGGCGCGCGCCCGAATCTCGCGGCACAGGCAGTCAAAGCCGTGGGCCACCTTGAGCACGATGCCGCCGCCGATGGTGCCGCGCTCGTTGGCCAGCGCGTCGGTAAGTACCTTCCAGCCGCCGTTGACCGGGCCGACCAGGTTCTCGCGCGGCACGCGCACGCCGTCGTAGAAGATGTTGGCGAAGCTGCCGTCGTACATCGTCACCGCCGGCTTGACGGTGATGCCCGGCGAGTCCATGGGCACCACGAACATGCTGATGCCGGTGTGTTGCGGCTGCGCGTTCTTGTCGGTGCGGGCGGCCAGGAACATGTAGCGGCCCCAATAGGTGGTCGTCCAGATCTTCTGGCCGGTGATCACCCATTCGTCGCCCTCGAGCACGGCGCTGGTGCGCAGCGAGGCCAGGTCGCTGCCGGCGTCGGGCTCGCTGTAGCCCATGCCGTGCATGACCTCGCCGCGCAGGATTTCCGGCAGGTAGCGCGCCTGCTGCTCGGGCGTGCCGTACATCATCAGCGCATTGGCCTGCACCGACGCGCCAAAGCGCGGCGTCTCGGCCCGCTCCATCACCTCCAGGAAGCCGATCTGCTCCAGGGGGGTGCGGGCCTGCCCGCCGTGCGCCTCGGGCCAGGCCATGCCGATCCAGCCGGTGCGCCCCAGGTCGAGGGCAAAGGACGGATCGAATTCACGGTCATGGAAAGGCTGGGCGTCGAACGCGCGCTTGCGCTCGCCGCTCCAGTGCGTGGCCAGCCACTGCCGCACTTCCTCGCGGAAGGCGTTGCCCGCGGCGCCCAGGTCGTATTCCGGCAGGCGGCCGTCGGGCGTGTCGAGCAGGGCGGCGGCCATCTCGGCCCGCGCCCGGCGGGTGCTGCCCAGCACCAGGGTGTCCAGGTGGGCGCGGCGGAAGTGCCGCGGCGCCTCGTGTTCCTCGGCATAGCCGATGGCACCGAAGGCATGCTGCGTCTCCAGCGACGTCTGGCGCAGCGCCGGGCCGCCGACGCTCAGTGCGGCATGGCCGTAGTAGCGCCAGTCCTCCACCCCGAAATCGCAGGCCTGCGCTGCATGCGCGAGCGTGAGACGCGCGCCCTCGAGCATGATGAGGTTGTTCGCCAGCTTGTGCTGGATCGCCTGGAAGCGGCCGATCGGCTGCCCGAACTGGCGCCGCTCCTTGGCGTAGTCCACCACCATCTCGAAGGCGCGCTGCGCCGCGCCGCGCGCCCGTGCGAGCAGCAGCAACGCCGCGCACAGCTGCAGGTCACCCAATCGCGCGTCGTCGATCGTGATGACGGTGGCCGGCACCCGGGCCAGGCGCACCTCGCACCAGCCGTCGGCGCCGAGTGCGCGCGAGGGATGCACCTGCACCCCGGCGTGGCCCAGGTCCACCAGCGCCAGCCCGTCGGGGGTGGCCACCGCCAGCGCTGTGGCCGTGGCGGCGCCGTCCACGAAACGCAGCACGCCCTCCAGGGTGTCGGCATGCCACACCAGCGAGGCGGCCTGCGGGTCCGGGTCGAGCTCGCCCATCGACAGGGCGACCCGCGCGCTGCCGTCCTGCACGCCATCGAGCAGCGTCGCGGGCAGGGCGGCAGGAGCGCCTGCGCCGGTAGGCCTCAGGGCCAGGTTCAGGAGGGCCGCCCCCAGCACATGCCCCGGGGCCGCGGCGCGTCCCAACTCCTCCATGACCACCACCAGCTCGCGCAGGCCGCCCGTTTCAGGGTCAGCGCCCAGCGCCATCAGGCCCTGGCCGGCCAGGCCCTGGTCCAGGGCGGTGACGGCGGCGGCGTCGCTTGCCCGCTCGACCGCCCCGGCTGCGGGCCAATGGGTCTCCAGGAAGCCGCGTACCGAGTCGCGCAGCAGGCCGCGCTCTTCGTCACCGGGCAGGAGGTGGCGGTCCACGCGTGTCATCGGCCACCTCCAAACACGCCCTGGGCGCGCAGCGCATTCAGTTGGCCCGGTGAGAGACCCAGCTTCTCGTGCAGCACTTCGTCGGTGTGCTCACCCAGTTGCGCGAGCTGGTCACGCGCGGCCAGCGGCGTCGCCGACAGGAGATAGGGCGCATTGGCAACCAGGAAGCGCTCGCCGCGGGCGTGCAGCGCCGTCATGGTGCCCCGGGTCAGCGTCTGCTCGTCGTTCATCGCTTCGCCCACGCTGCGGTACCGTGAGCACGGCACCCCTGCGCGCATCAGCTGCTCTTCGCACTGCGCGCCGGTGCGCACCGAGGTCCAGGCCTCGATCAGCGCCAGCAATTCCGACCAGTGCGCTTCCTTGTCGGCCACGGTGGCGAACCGGACGTCGGTCTTGCCCTGGGGGTAGCCGATCACGTCGAACAGGACCTCCAGGTTCTTCTGCGTCACCGCGGCGACCATGACGTAGCCGTCGCTGCAGCGCACCGGCTCGTAGACCTGGCGCGGCCGCTCGGGCGGGAACTGCGCGGCCTGCATTTCGTAGATCAGCATGCCCAGGACCGAGTCCATCAGCGACACGTCGATGGCCTGGCCCCGGCCGCTGCGCTCGCGCTCGTACAGGGCCAGCTGGATGGCGCCGAAGGCGTGGGAAGCGCCCAGCACATCGGCGATGAAGATGCCGTTATTGGCCGGGCGATCAGCGCCCCGCTGGTAGCCGTTGTAGGCCATCTCGTAGCCCGAGGCGGCGTGGATCACCGGCGCATAGGCGGGCGTCTGCGCCCGCGGCCCCTGCTGGCCGAAACCGGAGATCGAGGCGTAGACCAGGCGGGGGTTGTCGGCGGCCAGGCTGGCGTAGTCCAGGCCCAGGCGCTGCATCACGCCGGGTCGGAAGTTCTCGACCACCACATCGGCGCGCAGTGCCAGCTCGCGCGCCAGCCGGCGGCCTTCGGCGTTGCCCAGGTCGAGCACGATGCTGCGCTTGCCGCAGTTCATCGAGGCCCAGTAGGTGCTGAAGCCGCCCTTGACCGGATCGCGCTGTCGCACGACGTCTCCGTCGGGCGCCTCCAGCTTGATCACGTCGGCGCCGGCGTCGGCCATCATGCGGGTGGCCATCGGGCCGGACATCACGATGGTGAAGTCCAGAACGGTCAGGCCTGACAGCGCGTCGCGTCGTTCGGTGGAGGAGGTCATGGCTGCACAAGGGTGAGAGAGAACACCCGCACAGCATCTCTCGTGCGGCTTGGCTGTTCAATGCGGCGGGTGGAACAACATCTGTGCCGGGGCGGCACAGGCCATCATGCGGCGGCGGATCAAGGGCGTGCGGTCAGGCCCGGCAAGGTGTCCAGGTGCTCGATCACGTGGTCCAGAAAGGCCTTGACACGGACGCTCAGGTGACGCCGGCTGGGGTAGACGGCGTAGATCGGTTCGGGGTCGGCGGCGTACTCGTCAAGGACCGTCACCAGCTGCCCCTGCTGGACCTCGCGGGCCACGCGCAGCTCGATCAGCCGCGCCAGGCCCAGGCCGGCCGTCGCCAGCGCGGACAGCACGTCGCCGTCGCTGGCGGCCACCGGCCCGGTGGGCGTGAACGCCCGCACCGTGTCGCCGTCCTTCATGGGCCACTGGCCGCGGTAGGACCCGGGCAGGAAGTTCAGGCACTGGTGCGCCGCCAGGTCATCGGGCGTTCGTGGTGTGCCGTGGCGCTTGAGGTAGGCGGGCGAGGCATAGATGCGCCACGGCACGGAGGTCAGCCGGCGCGCCACCAGCGTGGAATCGGGGATGGTGCCGCTCTGGAAGGAAACGTCGATCTGCTGGTCGAACATGTCGGGCGCGGTCGCTGAGAGCGCCAGCTCGATGCGCAGCTTGGGGTACTTCTCGCAGAAGGAGGGCAGCATCGGCGTGAGCCAGAAGCGGGCGAAGGCGGGGGTGCTGCCCACGCGCAGCAGGCCGCTGGCCTCGGCCAGGCTGGGGCTGAGCGAGGCCTCGGCTTCCTCCAGGGCCAGCATCACCTTGTGCGCGGCGGCCAGGAAGCGCTCGCCTTCCTGCGTCAGCTTGAGCACGCGCGAGGTGCGGTGAAACAGGCGCACGCCCAGGCGGTTTTCCAGGCGCTGCACCACCTTGCTGATGGTGGAGGGGTCCAGGTCCAGGCTGCGCGCGGCGGCCGAAAAGCTCGACTCCTCGGACACGCGCAGGAAGAAGGACAGTTCGCGGATGTTTTCGTGCAGGGTCACAGCCGGCAAGTCTACCGTCCATGCAAATGAGTGCATGGATGCATGGCCAGCACACAGCCAGACGGCAATTCACCCCCCGAATTGGACGGGTGGGGTCGCCAGGCTCGGCCGGACGGGATCAGGCGGTGACCGGCTCGCTGCGCGGGGCCGCCGGCGTGTGGCTCAGCGATCGAAGGATGAAGGCGGCCGCGCGCTCGCCGATCATCATCGACGGTGCCGCCGTGTTGCCGCCGATGATGTTGGGCATGATCGACGCGTCGGCCACGCGCAGGCCTTCCACCCCATGTACGCGCAGGGTCGGGTCGACGACCGCCATGGGATCGCGCGAGGGGCCCATCTTGCAGGTGCCCACCGGGTGGTAGGTGGTGGAGCAGGTCGAGCGGATGAACTGCTCGAGCTCTGCGTCGCTGCGCAGGTCGTTGCCCGGGAAGATCTCGCGCCCGGCATAGCGCGCCAGGGCGGGTTGGGAGGCGATGCGCCTTGCCTCTTCGAGCGCCACGCGCAGCGTGTCCACATCGCGGCGGTCCTCCAGGAAGGCGGGCCGCATCACCGGCTTGGCCAGGGGGTCGGCCGAGGCCAATTCCAGGGTGCCGCGCGTGGCGGCGCGCAGCACCGACACATGGCACATGAAGCCGTGACGCTGGGGCAGGGTGCGCGCGCTTTCCTTCATGCCCACCATGAACGTGTACTGCACGTCGGGCCGGTCCAGGCCGCTGCGCGTGCGTAGGAACCCGCCCGCCTCGGCGGCGTTGCTCGCCAGCATGCCCCGGCGGCCCAGCAGGTACTTCAGGGGCGCCAGCGCATTGCGCGGCGCCGCGCGCCAGGTCATAGCGTAGCTCTCGCCGCCCGGGTTGTCCATCGCCAGCGAGGCGGTGGGGTGGTCCTGCAGGTTGGCGCCCACGCCCGGGAGGTCGGCCACGACGGAAATGCCGTGCGCGCGCAGGTGGGCGGCCGGCCCGATGCCTGAGAGCATCAGCAGCTGCGGCGAGTTCACGGTGCCGGAGCTGACCACCAGCTCCTGCGTGCAGCGCAAGGCCACGCGCTCGCCGTGCCGGCGCATCACCAGCCCGGTGACGCGGCGGCCTTCGAAGCTCAGGCGCTCGACCATCGCATCGGCAAAGACCGTGAGGTTGGGGCGTGCCAGCGCAGGGTGCAGGAAGGCGCGCGAGCTGGACAGCCGCACGCCGCCGCGCTGGTTCAGTTCGAACAGCCCGAAGCCGTCCTGCTCCGCGCCGTTGAAATCGTCATTGAGCGGGTGGCCCGCCTGTCGGGCCGCTTCCACGAAGCCCTGCGCCAGCACGTGCGGGTCGCGCAGCCTCTGCACGTCGAGTTCGCCCTGGGTGCCGTGGAAGGCGTTGCCGCCGGCCGCCCGGTTCTGGTGCTGCTTGAAGACGGGCAGCACGTCGTCCCAGCCCCAGCCCTCGCAGCCCTGGGCGGCCCAGTCTTCGTAGTCCAGCCGGTGGCCGCGGATGTACACGGTGCCGTTCACCGACGTGCAGCCGCCGAAGACCTTGCCGCGCGCGCACGGAATGGTGCGGCCGTTCACGCCGTCGCCGCCCGTGAACTGGTGCATCCAGTTGTAGCGCTCGTGCGGCAGCAGGAAGATGTTGCCGATGGGCAAAGTCGTCTTCAGGTTGACCGGGAAGTGGGTGTCGGCCGGCCCGGCCTCCACCACGGCCACCCGGATGGACGGATCGGCCGACAGGCGGTTGGCGATGACGCAGCCGGCAGCGCCGGCGCCGACCACGATGAAGTCAAACTCTGGGGCCGTGAGGGGTGTGGGAGAGGGCATGGTGGCGACCGGAGACGGATCAGCTGCAGACCTTAGCAGGTTGCGTCAGAGTCCTGGAAGACGCAACGGGCCGCCCGGCCAACGACCTGTGACGAAGCGGCATAGACACGCCGGCCACCCGGGGGCCGCCTGCCCGCCGGATCTCCGCGTGGACCCCTGTCCGCAGCCCGGGGATCGCCCTGCCCGGTGTGCCCCGGTTTCACAGATGCTGTGCATCCTGCTTCGTTGAAGCAGCGGCCGGGTCCTCCTGATACTGCCGTGGCCTTGCATCGGCGCGTCGTGGTCGTCGCGTGGCGCAGGCTCAACACGTACTCAAGGAGACACCGCTCATGATCTCGATCCGCCGGCTTCGTGCCCCCCTGACCGCCCTGGCCGTCGCCCTGTGTGCGATGAGTGCACAGGCCCAGACCGTCCTGAAGCACTCCAACTGGTTCCCTGAGGGCCAGGTGATGCGGGTGAAGGTCATCGAGCCCTGGATCGCGGAGGTGGCCAAGGTCACCAACGGCCGCGTGAAGATCGAGACCCTGCCCAAAGTGGTCGGCAGCGTGCTCGGCCAGTACGACGTGGCCCGCGACGGCCAGGCCGACATCGTGGTGTTCAGCAACGGCTACACCCCGGGCCGCTTCGACATCCTGGAAATCGGCGAGCTGCCCTTCATGGGCGACAAGCCGGAGTTCTTCGGTCCCGCGCTGCACCGCTTCTACACCAAGCACACCGCCCAGTACGGCGAGTACAAAGGGGTGCATCCGCTGGCCGTGTTCGTGGTGGCGCCGCCTCAGCTGTTCAACAGCAAGCGCGCCTTGCGCTCGGTGGCCGACTTCAAGGGCCTGAAGGTCCGCAGCAACTCCGGGGGCACCACCACGGCGCTGACCCTGCTGGGTGCGGTGCCGGTGTCCAAGCCCGCGACCGAGACCTATGAGCTCATGTCGTCGGGCGTGCTGGACGGTACGGTCATGCCGCCGGAATCGATCCTTCCCTTCAAGCTGGTGGAGCAGTCCAACTTCGCGACCATCATCCCGGGCGCGCTGACCAACTCCATCCTCACGCTGGCCATCAACGAGGACAAGTGGAAGTCGCTGTCGCAGGCCGACCGTGACGCGATCAGCAAGATCTCGGGCGAGGTGTTCTCGCGCAACATCGGCCTGGCCTACATCGCGGGCAACGAAGCCACCTGGGACGCCATGCGCAAGGCCGGCAAGTCCATCGAGACGGCCAACCCGCAGATGGTGGCCGAGATGAAGAAGGTGCTGGCACCGATGGAAGCGGCCTGGGCAGACAAGGCCCGCAAGAAGGGCGTGACCGACCCGCAGAAGCTGCTCGACGCGCTGCGCGCCGAAGTGGCGGCCGTGACGGCGGGCAAGTAAGTCCATGAAGGCCCTGCCTGGCGCCCGGGTGGCGCGCACGCTGGAGTCCGCCAGCGGCGCCCTGCTGCTGGTCATGATGCTGGTGGTGCTGGTCGATGTGGTGCTGCGCAACCTCTTCAACCGTCCCCTGCCCTGGGGCACGGAGGTGCTGGAGGTGGTGCTGGCCGCCATGGTCTTCCTGCTCTACCCCACGCTGGCGCGCCAGGGGGGGCATATCACGGTCGACCTGATTCCGGTGCCCAAGGCGCTTCAACGCCTGCAGACCGTGGTGTCTGACCTGCTCGGCGGCCTGCTGTTCGGGCTGATTGCGGTGTGCCTGCTGCGGCAGGCCAGGCGGGCGGCAGACTTCGGCGAGGGCACGCCGCTGCTGCAGATCCCGCACGCCTGGACGCTGGGCGTGATGGCGGCGCTGGCGGCGGTGGCGGTATTGGGTTTCCTGATTTCCGCAGTCTGGCGACCCCGCGCCGGCGAAGCTGCCTCTGAACACCCCCCAGCCCAGGAGACTGTCTGATGCTTACCGCCTCGATCGGTTTTCTGGTCGCCTTCATCCTCATCCTCACGCAGACGCCCATCGCCACCGCCCTCGGGGTGACCGGCGTAGTCGGCTACATGATGCTTTCCGGGCTTACGCCCACGCTGAGCATGGTGGCCACCGTCACGCGTGAGAGCACGCTGTCGTATTCGCTCATCGTGCTGCCGCTGTTTGTGCTCATGGGCAACCTGGTGGCGGGTGCCGGCATCTCCCAGGACCTGTTCCGTGCCGCGCAGGCCCTGATCGGCCGTCGCCGCGGCAGCCTGGCCATGGCCACGGTGGCCGCCTGCGGCGGATTCGGTGCGATCTGCGGCTCGAGCGTGGCCACGGCGGCCACGATGGGCCGCGTGGCCATTCCGGCCATGCGCCAGCTGGGCTACGCGGACTCGCTGTCGGCGGGCGCGGTGGCGGCCGGCGGCACGCTGGGCATCCTGATCCCGCCCAGCATCATCATGGTCATCTACGGCATTGCCACCCAGACGCACATCGGCCAGCTGTTCGCAGCCGGCATCGTCCCGGGCATCCTGGCCATCCTGGGCTACATCGCGGCGGTTCAGTGGTCGGTGTGGCGCAACCCGGCGGTGGCCCCCGTGGCCGACGACCTGGCGCGCGCGCAGCTGGGGCCGCTGATGCGCGCCCTGTGGCCGGTGGTGGTGATCTTCGCGGTGGTGATGGGCGGCATCTACGGCGGCCTGTTCACCTCGGTGGAGGCCTCGGGCATCGGTGCCTCGGCGGCGCTGGTCTTCGCGCTGGCCCGCCACGGGCTGAAGCTGCCCGCGATCTGGGACATCCTGGTCGACACCGCCAAGACCTCGGCGGTCATGATCGCGATCGTGCTGGGCGCGGCCTTCTTCGGCGAGTTCATCAACCAGTCCGGCGTGCACGAGTCCCTGCTGTCGGTGGTCAAGGGCTCGGGGCTGTCGCCCCTGGGCGTGATCGCCTTGATCGTGGTCATCTACCTGCTGCTGGGCTGCGTGCTCGAGAGCCTGTCGATGATCCTGATCACGGTGCCCATCTTCTTTCCCATCGTGCAGGCCCTGGGCTACGACCCGGTGTGGTTTGGCATCGTGGTGGTGATGGTGGTGGAGATCGGGCTCATCACGCCGCCGGTGGGGGTGAACCTGTTCGTCATCCGCTCGGTGGTGCCCGACATCCCGCTGGCCACTGTGGTGCGGGGCGTGGTGCCCTTCATCGTGGCCGACGTGGTGCGCGTGACGGTGATCGTGCTGGTGCCGGCGCTGTCGCTGTGGCTGCCGCGGCTGATGTTCCCCGCCGTCTGAGGGACGGCGTCCGTGTCCCACCCCCCGGTGCTGTCCGCGCTCGACGACCTGTTCGTGCACCAGGTCGCCGAGCCGGTGCGGCATGTGGGCACCAGCGATCGCAATTTCTACGACCGCCACTACTTCAACGTCCACGCCTGCACGGACGACTTCTTCATCATCCTGGGCCTGGGCCAGTACCCCAACCTGGGCACGCAGGACGGCTTCGTGTCGCTGCGGCGCGGCGCCGAGCAGCGCACGCTGCGCACCTCGCGCCTGCTCGGCGACCGGGGCGACATGTCCTGCGGGCCGATGCAGGTGCAGGTGATCGAAGGCCTGCGGCGCCTGCGCCTGCTGATCGGGCCCAACGACAGCGGCATCGAGGCTGACCTGGTCTTCGAGGGCCTGCACGTGCCGCAGCTGGAGCCCCGGCAGGTGCAGCGCAAGAACGGCCGGGTGATCCACGACGTGATGCGCTACTGCCAGACCGGGCGCTACAGCGGCTGGGTGCGCACGCTCGATCGCACCTGGCAGTCCCGCGAACACGACCTGCGCGGCTACCGCGACCGGTCCTGGGGGATTCGGTCCATCGGCCGGCCCGAGCCGCCCGGGGCCGAAGCGGCTGGCGGCCCCGAGCTGAGCGCGCTCTTCGCCCAACCTGACTGGCGGCGCCTGCACATGGCCTGCCAGTTCGATGAGTTCACCGTCAACGTGAAGCTGCACGAACTGCCCGACGGCCAGCGGACCCTGCAAGAGGCGGTTCTGATGCGTCATGGCAGCGACACCTCCGAGCCCCTGGGCCGGCCGGTGTGGGAGATCCTGCGCTGGAGTGCCGACCGGCGCTTCATCGAGGAGGCCCTGCTGCGCTTCGTGCAGCCCGATGGCCGCGAGCGGCAGATGCACGTGCGGCAGATGCTGCCGCTGTACCTGGAGGCGGGGACGGGCTATGGCAACCGGCAGGTGCTGGAGTGGATCCACGGCCAGTACCGCGGACCGCTGGTGACCGACGTGGCCCGCTTCGCGCTGGAGCGGCCCGACCCGGTGCTGGCCGGTCCGATCGACTGCCTGGCGCAGATGACGATGGACGGCTGTACCGGCTTCGGCTTGTTCGAGTACACGCTGTTCGGCCGGACCGACGGCTGCCCCGGGCCGGGCCACTTCAACGCCCGGCCGGGCTGAGACGGCCCGGACACCGCCGCACCGCCGCACCACTCGCACCACCCGACTCCCATGGCCCTGGTCGACGACCCCGCGCTGAATCTGGCCGCCCTGCGCGAGCGACTGCAGGCCTGGTGGCGTGGGCAGGGGGGAAGGG
>JACCDJ010205407.1_pt1 | contig 11157 bp, 9 predicted proteins | sample 7444481 | NCBI WGS metagenome assembly JACCDJ01 (sample SAMN15323435, study PRJNA562643) | freshwater metagenome | isolation source: river surface water | place: USA:Blue River Watershed | collected 2017-08-15 | reverse complement strand
GGATGCGCTCCATCGATACAGCTAATGATATTTTTGCTTCTTGCCAAATCACAAATTTCTTTCACTGGTAGAATTTGTCCTATGGTACAAGGAATATGGGGTACGGCAATGGCCCTGGTTTTCTTGGTGATTGCAGCATTCAAATGATTGAGCGTTTCATCTGCGGTTTTTCCAAGCGGAAAGGTTTTAATGACAATTCCATCAATTTTTGCACGGTGAAGCCAAGCCAAACATCCTCCAACGTGTTCATGTTCAGTGAGTATCACTTCATCGCCGCGCTTGAGGTCTAGTCCCCAGCAAATGTGGTTGATGCCCTCGCTTACGTTTTTTGTGATGCCAATTTCTTTGGCATCGGCCCCAATAATTTCCCCCAAAATCTTTTCAAGTGTATCTGAATGATGAGGATATTCTGCGGTTTCTGCAATTTTTTCGAAGCTATTTTGAACGGCTTTGAGCACAGGATATGGGGTAATTCCCATGGTGCCGTTGTTTAGAAAAATACGGTCATTGTTCAATGGGAAAAGCGTTCTAAGTGTTTTCCAGTCAAATTCTTGGTAACTTCCCGCCGAAGTAACATCGTTGAATTGAGCATCCAAGATTTTTTCGTTGGCAGATTTGAGACTTGCAGCGGTGAATAGACCTGTTCCGAGGGCTAAAAACGATTTTCTTTTCATTGAAATGTGTATTTGAACATGCATTTTACAAAAAGTTTTGGACAAATGTGTGTTTTTTTATTTGAGGGACAAAAAAGTGAGCATACAAGAATTATTGCAATTCAATCCGTATTTTTGCATAGAATTGAGTTTTTACGCAACATGAAGGTATTAGGAATTATGAGCGGCACCAGCATGGATGGCATTGATTTGGCCCTCTGTGATGTGCAAAACAACAGTGGCAGTTGGACAGTGAACATCGACCGTGCAATTACCGTTCCGTATAATGAAACTTGGAGGGTGCGCTTGTCGCAATTGAAATACCAAAATTCAGAAGTGTTTGTAAAAACAGATGTGTTTTATGGTCGTTATTTGGGTGAATTGGCAAAAGGATTTCAGCAGGAAACAGGTTTAGAAATTGACTTAATTGCATCTCACGGACATACCATTTTTCACGATCCTAAGAATTGGATTACCTCTCAAATTGGCGATGGTGCAACATTGGCTGCAACTGCTGGAATTCCGGCAGTCACCAATTTCAGAAGAGGAGATGTTGCCCTCGGTGGTCAAGGTGCTCCATTGGTGGGCATTGGTGATGATTTGTTGTTTGGTGATTACGATTTCTGCTTGAATTTGGGTGGATTTTGCAATGTGTCAACGAAACATTTGGGTAAAAGAATTGCGTTTGATATTTCTCCTTGCAACATCGTTTTGAACCGTTTGGCTAGAGAGCGTGATTTGAAATACGATGAAAATGGCGAAATTGCTGAAAGCGGTAACATCATTTATCCAATGTTGCATGCATTAAACGAAATTGAATTTTATAAAAAGTCTGCTCCTAAAAGTTTAGGAAGAGAGTGGATCAATAAAAACTTTTGGCATGTGGTTCGTGAATACGACGATCAGCCATTGGAAGACAGAATGAAAACCTTGGTGATGCACATTGCCACTCAAATTGCAATTGCCATTGAGCGAATTGCTGAAAAAGATTTACAGAATTCGCGAATTTTAGTCACTGGTGGTGGAGCTTTCAATCAATGTTTGGTTGATTATATCAAATCGGAAACTGAGGCACAAATTGTGGTACCAGAAGCTCAAATGGTGAACTACAAAGAAGCCATGATTTTTGCGCTATTGGGTGCAATGAGGGTACAAAATATTTGCAACACACTTCCCGATGCAACAGGCGCTTCTGCGGCTTTTGTGGGAGGTTCGTTAGATGGAAATTTTTCTAAATTAATTTAAAATATACACGTGAAATTAGATCAGTTAATACAAAAGTTTGAGGGAAAACAACCTGAGATTGTTTTTGCTTGGAAAGATGCCGAAACAGAGGCTGAAGGTTGGATTGTTATCAATTCATTGCGAAATGGTGCTGCAGGTGGTGGAACCAGAATGCGCAAAGGACTCAACCAACGCGAAGTTGAGAGTTTGGCAAAAACAATGGAAGTGAAATTTACCGTTGCGGGTCCTCCAATTGGTGGTGCTAAGTCAGGTATCAATTTCGACCCATCTGATCCACGTAAAAAAGGCGTTTTAGAGCGTTGGTACAAAGCAGTTCGTCCGTTGTTGAAGAATTACTATGGCACTGGTGGCGATTTAAACGTCGATGAAATTCACGAGGTTATTCCAATGACTGCCGAACTTGGCGTGTTACATCCTCAAGAAGGTGTTGTAAACGGTCATTTGGTTAATTATTCTCCTGAAGAGAAATTAAAAGCAATCACCAGACTTCAAAAAGGTGTTTTATTGCCAATCACCGACGAGCGTTTGAGTCCAGACGTTTCTAAAAACTTAACCATTGCCGATATGATTACGGGTTGGGGAGTTGCAGAAGGTGTGCGTCACTACTATGAAGTTTATGGTGGTTTTATGAATAACAAATTTGCAATTATCCAAGGCTGGGGTAACGTGGCAGCAGCAGCGGCATTCTACCTCACAAAATATGGAGTGCGCATTGCTGGTATTATCGACCGTAAAGGTGGTATTATCAATAAAAATGGTTTAGGACACGATGAAATTTTAGAATTGTTTTTAACAAGAAATGGAAACGAATTGAACGCGCCAAACATGCTTTCTTACGAAGAGGTGAATGAGCAAATTTGGGATCTCCCGGCTGAAATTTTCATTCCCGGTGCTGCCAGCAGATTGGTTACCGAAGATCAAGTTAACCGCATGGCAAAAGCCGGTATTGAAGTGGTTTCATGTGGTGCAAATGTTCCATTTGCCGATGAAGAAATATTCATGGGACCTATCTCTAAATTGGCAGATAGCCAATTTGCAGTCATTCCAGATTTCATTGCAAACTGCGGAATGGCAAGGGTATTTGGCTACTTAATGAAACAAGATGCCGAAGTCACCGACGTTGCCATTTTCAAAGACGTGAGTAACATCATTCGTTCTAGCATCATGCGCGTGCACCAATTTAACCCAAAAACAACGGGAATTAGTGCGAAGGCCCTAGAAATGAGTTTAACGGATTTGGTATAGACCAAATCCGTTAAACTCATTTCGGGATTATAGGGTTATAGGATTAGAAGGGTTAGACCAACTCTAAACAATCTAAACAAAACCGGTTAAACTCATTACGGGATTAGGAGGATTAGAGTGATTAGAAGGGTTAGAGGGATTGGATTAAACATGTAACCAAATTAAGTTACTGAAAACATTACAAAATTATTTATTAGAATTTCCAGTTTGGATCTTTGATCTTGTATACCTATTTAATCCATTTAAATGGAATGAAGTTTTTTCGATTAAATGTCTTATTTCGTCATATTCTACTTCAGTTATTAAATTGAAATCTCTAGAAATAATCAATTGATTTAGAAGTTCCATAAGACTTGAGTATGCAAATTTGTAGAATTGACTTTGTTCTTTCCCTTCGAGTCTACCTTGACCCTCTGCAATATTTGAACTAATCGATATAGCAGAACGCCTCATTTGATTTGCAATTGGCGAAAATTGTGAGTCAGGGAAATTTAAGGTTAATTTTAATGTTTTAACAGCAATTAATTTTGCATTTTTCCATGCTTCTAGTTTTTCGAAGCTAAAAAGTTTTCTTTCCATGTATTTTTAAACATTAAATGTTCATTATTGCCCCAAATAGTAGTTTGATTTTTTAACCTATTTTCTTGCAGTATTTGCAAATTTTTGAAATTCTACGGCCATAATATTTCGTCTAATCTCTCTAACCCTTCTAATCTCTCTAATCCTTTTTCATTACCTTTGTGTTATGAACATAGAATCCCGTTTCTGCAATTATGTGAAAATTGACACTCAAAGTGATCCAGAATCAACTACTTTTCCAAGTACTGAAAAGCAAAAAGATTTAAGCCGATTGCTTGTCAAAGAATTGTTGGAAATGGGACTTGAAGATGCGCATTTAGATGAGTTTGGGTACGTTTATGCAACCCTAAAATCTAATGTCGATGGCAAAGTGCCTGTCATTTGTTTTTGTTCACACGTAGATACTTCGCCAGATTGCACCGGTGAGAATGTGAAACCTATCATTCATTATAATTACCAAGGACAAGATATCGTGCTTCCCGATGATCATTCGCAAGTCATTCGTCCCTCAGAACACCCATATTTGTTAGAAAGAATTGGTGATGATATCATTACGGCCTCTGGAACAACACTTTTGGGAGCCGACGATAAAGCTGGTGTTGCCATCATTATGGATTATGTGCAGCATATGGTGAATCATCCGGAATTGCCACATGGCGATATCAAGATTTTGTTCACTCCCGATGAGGAAATAGGTCATGGGGTTGATCATGTAAATATTGAAAAATTAGGTGCCGATTACGGTTATACTTTAGATGCAGGTGAGCGCGGTTGCTATGAAGATGAAACGTTTAGCGCCGATGGTGCAACCGTGAATTTTTATGGAATTTCGGCCCATCCTGGGTATGCAAAAGATAAATTGGTCAATGCTTTGAAAATTGCAGGTGATTTCTTGAGTCGTTTACCTAAAGATACGTTTAGTCCTGAAACAACTTCTGGTAGGGAAGGGTTTGTGCATCCTGTAACCATGGGCGGTGTTGCTGAACACGCTTGGGTTAAATTTATTGTGAGGGATTTTTCGACGCCAAAATTAGAAGAACATGAAGCTAAATTGAAATCAATCATGGATGCAACTGTAGCCGATTATCCAGGCGCAACTGCCGATATGCAAGTTTCTGAACAATATAGAAATATGAAGGAAGTGGTTCAATTAACCCCTGAAATTTCTGAATTCGCTATTAAAGCAATTGAAATGGCTGGTATCAAACCGCAACTTACAAGTGCCAGAGGTGGTACCGATGGAAGTCGTTTGAGCTTTATGGGATTGCCTTGTCCAAATATTTTCACAGGTGAAATGGCATTCCATGGAAAACACGAATATGTGAGTGTTCAAGATATGGAAAAAGCGTCTGAAGTATTGGTGCATTTGAGCGCTCTTTGGGCTCAGAAGAAGTATTAATTTAACATTTTTCTGATGATTGATTGACAATCAATGAATTGAATTATAGTATCTTTGCAAGAATTATAGACGTTTGGTGCCCTTTATGCGATTTTCCTTAAAAATATTTCTCTTATTTTTCTTATTTTTAGGGATGTTCAATCGTACAATTGGGCAATGCGGTACCACTTTGAGTCAAGGGAAATATCCCTCAAAAGCATTTGAGATTGTGAGTATTTTAGTGGATGCCTGCGATGGTTCGAATGAAGGTCAGAATGAAATGATTCGAATTCAAGTTGGGAAAAACGCGCTCAATGCCTCAAAATTTAGTGTGCCAACTTATGTTGCTGGTATGGTGAATTGGGGAACCAACTCGTCGAACCCATGGCGGGGCGTTACAAATTTAACAACGAGTACAAAAGGGAAAATTACATATCTAAACAATACAATTAAAGCCAAGGGGAATTGTGGTTTGCTCATTGGTTTGAATTCAACCGATTTAATACCGGCGTATTCTAATTTACTTTTTATTACCAGTGAGAGTTTTAGCCAAACTGCACAAGACTTCAGTGATTTGAGTGATACATTATATGTGATATTCCAAAAATCTGGAAACACTGCTGGTCATTTTGTGAACTTTGGTACTGCTGCCACTAGGAAATTTATATTAACAAATAACGGTATCTCAGATACTGTTGTTTACGATAGAAGTAAATTGCTCACTCAATCAGGTTCAAAAGGTGCCGATGATGGTGCTGTTACAGATTTTGAATATGATGGAACCATTTCTTATGCCAATTATGGCTGTAGGGTGCCTATTCCGCCATTTGTGATAGACGCTGGAACAGTTCAACTCAAAGGATGTACTGTTTCGGTTGTGCAACTCAATGGCACAGTGATTGGAAGTAAATGCTATCGTTGGGTGAATGCCTATCCTCAATCTGGTAGTTTGGATGATTCTACAATTTTGAACCCTAAATTTACTGTAAAGCCTGGTTACAAAGGTGTGGTGAAATTGTATTTGATGGCAAATGGCAATTGTGCTTCGCGCAAGGATTCGGTACAGTTTAACATTTCATTTTCAACCACCGCTGATTTTACAATTGATTCTTCAAACGCTCCTAAATTTTGTTTCACCGATAAAAGTTTAGGTACCGTTAAAACCCGTTGGGGATTTAACCATCCAAACGATATTGAAAAGGGACCTTCAAAAGATTTCAAGGAAGACCCAACGTTGCCCTTTGGCGGTGTGTGTTACACTTATAAAACTACAGGAAATCGTTTTGTCTGTATGATTGCCGAAGGATCAACAACAGGGTGCAACGATACTTTGTGTAGTGAACTAAAGGTATTTATAGATGCAGGAAAAGTGGATCCAATTTTGTGTGGGGGTAGCGCTACCATACAATTGAAAGGTAAAAAGCTTGGCATCAATAAATTCCATTGGATGAGTGAGAGTAAAGATGCAGGTAGTTTCGATGATAGCACTCAGTTAAATGCAAAATTTACGGTTGACCCGAAATATTACGGGTTGCCAATTAAATTATATCTTTTGTCGGATGTTTCTCCGTTGTTGAGAGATTCGGTTCAGTTTATTTACACGCCTAAACCTGTTGCAAATTTTAGCATTGATTCTACACTCAAGCCGAAATTTTGCTTCACGAATTTGAGTCAAAATTCCAATGTTTATCGTTGGTCTTTTCAAGGCAAGAATGCATCAGAAATCATTGTTGATTCCACCGTTACAAAATCAAATATCTGTTTTAACTACAATGATTTAGGCAAATACTATGTGTGTTTGATAGCCGAATCTGGTGTGGTTGGTTGCAGCGATACTTTCTGCGGGATGGTGAGTTACAATCAGTCGATTTTCCTTGCGAATATTTTCACACCTGGCGACAAAGATGGCAAAAATGATGAATTTAGAATTCCAATTTCAGGACAAGAATCCTTTGAAATAGAGGTTTTTAATCGTTGGGGGACATTGATTTTTCAATCCAAAGATCCGTCTGTAATGTGGAACGGTCAGGTTGAGAACACTGGCGAAGTTTGTTCTGCTGGCACCTATTTTTATTTGTTGAAATACAAATTCCCGAACCAAGATTCAAAATCAATTCACGGCAGTGTGATGTTGATACGGTAAAAACCATTCATTTTATTATAGTATAATTGTATATTCAAAAAAAAACCTTCTGTAAGCAGAAGGTTTTTTTTATTTGGTATTTAATACCTTATAATTTCGGTGTTTCCGAAGTTGGATCGAAGATATTGTGTTCTTTGCACCAATTATTATATCCGTCGTTTCCTAAAGCAGCTTTTAGTTTGCTTGTGCTAATTGCTGTACCTTCAACTTTATAACCACTTACTAGCACATAGTCGTTGTAAGAAACAACCCCATCTACCAATAAATCGTAATCAGGTCCAGCGCTCTGTAGCGCTTTGTCCATGGCATTTTTAATAGAAACTCCCATGCCTAAGAAACCATTGCTGTTTCCAACCACACGAATGCCTTGTGATTTGTCGATTTTCAAGCTAACATTTTTTGAGCTGATTACCGTGAAGTCAACCACTCTAATTGAGCAACTTGACATTAAAAATAATGTGGTTAAAGCCACTAATAAAGTAAATTTGTTTTTCATATGTTTTATTTAGTTAAGTTTTAATGAATTGATTATGAAAAGTATTGTGTCATTTAGTATTTCTAGGAAGCAAAGTTATTATTGTGCCTATGCTTTAACGTGTAATATTCAGGACTTTTTGGTAAAAATGATTCAAATTTGTCCTTTTATAGGTATATTTGTTTTGCTATGGATAAGATTGATAAAAACTCTGATCGGGTCAAGGCGGCGATTATTAATGTTAAACGCTTCAGAGAGTTAAAAGATTTAACAAGAGAGCAAATGGCAGCTGATTTGAACTTGTCATTATCGGGTTATTCAAAACTTGAAAGAGGTGAAATTGAAATGACCTTGAATCGATTGTATGAAATTGCCGACGTTTTAGAAGTGGATATTTCTCAAATTCTAAATTTTGATGCAAAATATATTTTTAACATTTCCAATTCCCAAGGGGTTCAAGGATTTGATAAAGGTGGAAATTATCATTTTCACACCAAGGATATTTATAGAGAAAAGTATATAGAAAAGCTTGAAGAAGAAATTCGGAATTTAAAGAAGTAATTAAATTTCGTAGAATATAAATTCCTTTACAAGATTCAAAATCCATGCACGGTAGTGTGATTTTGATACGGTAAAATTCAATCGTCAGAGAGTTTATCAACTTGATGCGAATGGACTTTCTTGGCAATAAATCATAGCCTTAGACCCGAAAGACTTATTTTAGTTTTCCGAAATCACCAAATTCATAGTGAAATTGGTGATTGTATCGCAAATTCCATTGAGTAAAATTACTCAATGGATTGAGTAAAATTACTCATCGTATTGATTAAAATTGTAAATGATTGATTATATTTGTATTTATGTATCATAGACAGGCATATTTTGATTTGAAAAAGCGAATTACAAATCATGAATCTTTAATTCAAGTAATCATAGGACCTCGTCAAGTTGGGAAAACGACCATCGTTCAACAATTGTTTCAATTGGATGAAATTAATGGTCAATATTATGTTGCGGATGCCGTAAACAATGCCAATGCAACTTGGATAGAATCAATTTGGAATGGTGCAAGGATAGAGTGTTTGTTGTCGGGGAAAATCACAGTTTTAGCAATAGATGAAATTCAAAAAATTCACCAATGGAGTGAAATCGTAAAGCGTTTATATGATGAAGATAAGTATAAGAATTTAACAGGCAAACTTAGAATAATTCTACTTGGTTCATCAAAATTATTGATTCAAGAGGGATTAACAGAATCATTAGCAGGTAGATTTGAGAATATTCATCTTAATCATTGGTCGTTTTCAGAATTAAAGGAGGCTTTTGGATTATCTCCAGAGCAATATGCATGGTTTGGGGCTTATCCAGGTTCAATAAATCTCATTGATGACGAGTTAAGATGGAAGAATTACATACAAGACTCACTTATAGAAACAGCAATTACAAAGGACATATTAATGCTAAAGAGAATAGACAAGCCCACCTTGTTAAGGCGTTTATTTGAATTGGGTTCAAATTATTCGGGTCAAATATTGTCATTCAATAAAATACTTGGACAGTTGCAAGATGCAGGAAATACAACCACATTGGCACATTATTTGGAATTAATGAATTCGGCAGGTTTATTGGTTGGGTTGCAAAAGTTTGCTGTGGATAATGCGCGAAGAAAAAGCAGTAGTCCTAAATTCCAAGTGCATAATCAAGCCTTAATGTCTTCTGGATTAAGCACGAATTTTGAAGAAACCTATTCTAACAAAAAACTCTGGGGTCGGATTGCAGAGTCTGCTGTAGGCACACATTTATTGTCCTATTCCTCCAACGAATTGCAAGTATTCTACTGGAATGAAAGTAATGCTGAAGTTGATTTTATCATTCAATATAAAAATGAATATATTGCACTTGAAGTCAAATTAAACCAAGACAAAATCACAGGATTGTCTGAATTTCAGCGAAAATTCAATCCAAAGAAAGTTTATCAACTTGATGCGAATGGACTTTCTTGGCAAAAAATCATCACCTTAGACCCCAAAGACCTATTTTAGTTTTCCAAAATCACCAAATTCATAGTGAAATTGGCGATTTCAACGCAAATTTTATTGAGTAAATTTACTCAACGCATTGAGTAAATTTACAATTGTCATAAAATCAATGATTTGCAGGTGGCTTATTCAGCGCCCTCTTCGAATTCTTCGTCTTCGTCGTATTCTTCCTCTTCGTCGTAATCGTCAATCAACCATTCGTTGTCTACATTGTCCCAAACCGCACACTGACTCAACTCGAGTTGCTCACAAATGGCTTTTAATTCAGGGTATGCTTCATACACTTGGTCTAAAGAAACAACTACTATTTCTTCTTCTTTGTTAGGCTCGTTCCCAACAAATTCCCATTGGTCTTCAGCGTCGCGCAAAATGGCAACAATTGTTTCTTCTTTGCTTAATAATTTGTTGGTGGTGTAACAGTTTTCTAACATGATTTTCTTTTTGAGGGATGTTTCTCTCAACAAAGATAGGTGAACATTTCAAAGGTTTTAATTTTGAGGGATTCAAAACTGAAAATTTCGATGGAAATTCGTTACTTTGAAACTCTGCTCGGACCCAAATGTCCCTCATGAAAAATAAAATGATACAAGAAAATACACCCATAGAACTTCGTTCCGATACATTTACAAAGCCAACGCCAAATATGCTCACCGCAATGATGAATGCCGCCGTTGGGGATGATGTTTTTGGGGAAGATCCTTCTGTGAATGCACTCGAGAAAAAAGCTGCCGAAATGTTTGGAATGGAAGCTGCGTTGTTTTGTCCCTCCGGAACAATGACAAACCAAATTGCAATTAACGTGCACACCCAACCCGGCGATGAGGTGATTTGCGAGGAAGGTTCTCACATTTATTATTATGAAGGCGGGGGAATTGGTAAAAACTCGGGGTGCCAAGCCCGTTTAATTAGGGGGCAGCGAGGACAAATTACCGCATCTCAGGTTTTAGAGGTTATCAATCCAGATGATGTGCACCGTGCGAGAACAAGTTTGGTGAGTTTGGAAAATACTTGCAATAGGGGTGGGGGTAGTTGTTACGATTTGAAAGAAATTGCGGCCATTCGCAAGGTTTGTCATGAACATGGTTTGAAATTGCATTTGGATGGCGCGAGGTTGATGAATGCCATCGTTGCAAAAAATAGCAATCCGTTGGAATATGGACAGTTATTCGATAGTATTTCCTTGTGTTTGAGCAAGGGTTTGGGCGCGCCAATTGGAAGTGTATTGTTGGGTTCAAAGAGTTTTATCAAAGAAGCTAGAAGGGTTCGAAAAGTGATGGGAGGCGGAATGCGTCAAGCGGGTTTTTTGGCGGCCGCTGCTTCTTATGCCCTTGAAAATCAAGTGGATCGATTGGCCGAAGATCATCAATTAGCATCACTGCTTGGCACTAGTTTAGAGCAAT
>JACCDJ010874199.1_pt1 | contig 11158 bp, 9 predicted proteins | sample 7444481 | NCBI WGS metagenome assembly JACCDJ01 (sample SAMN15323435, study PRJNA562643) | freshwater metagenome | isolation source: river surface water | place: USA:Blue River Watershed | collected 2017-08-15 | reverse complement strand
GTTTTGATTCTGCCATCTGCTTGTGGCCAGCGCGGGGCATCAGCCGGCAACTTATCTGCAACCTCCTTTTTTAAAATTGGATTTACAAAAAATGAGCCTGCTGAATTTGAATTTACATCACTTGCATCAATCAACATACCTTTACGTCCACGCAATTGAAGAACCGCTTTTCTCACCTCAACTACCGGAGCCCGATCGCCAACATTTATTGACAAAAACTTTGCTAACTCAGCATAAGTAATAGGCAAAGAGAGCTCACCTTTTCTAAGCTGGAATGTCACATTCAAAATGACATATCGACCAGATTCTGATTTAAAGATTGAATTTCGATATGAAAATTGGCATTGTGCATTAGTAAAGGTAGTCACTTCACCCCTGGTGCGATCATAAGCTTTTACCCGCGCAATTGTTTCACTTACCTCATGACCATAAGCACCTATATTTTGAATTGGTGCACCACCTATTGTCCCTGGTATGCCACTTAAAGATTCTAAATCTGCAAATCCTTTTTCAATTGTTAAGGCAACGAATTTATCCCAATCTTCACCAGCAGAGACTTCAATCATTCCGCCACTACAGGCGTCATACTCAAGCGCGTTACCTTTACTTTCAACTCTAATTACTGTGCCCGCAAAGCCAGAGTCACTAATTAATAAATTAGAGCCGCCACCTAAAATCAATACTTGCTCACCCGCTTTATCAGCAGCTTTTACAAATTCCACTAATTCATCTTCGGTATGGGCATGAACAATTTTTTGTGCAGGACCACCCACTTTAAGTGTGGTGAAGTTTGATAACGCTTCCATTAGGTAAGCCTAGCGACGAGGTGAGAGGATCTCATTTTTGCCCCGAAATCGATCTAAAATTCTCTGGTAGTTCTTACGTGAATTCTTATCCCGATAATCTGGATCAACATCGTGATAACCATGATGCCGTCCTTGCTCCAGTGGAAGATCTAATTGCATTAATTTCCCGCCAACACTTCGCATTGCAAGGGATAACTCTAGATCTGCATTTCGATAATACTTCGCACTGGAATTTGCACCGCCAGCCAAAATTGCAAACTTGCGATCTAAGGCAAAGTAATAACTAAAAAGCACATCAACTTCACCAGCACCTTTATCTGAAGTGGTTCGCCATTCATCCTCTAGATTTACCAACCCTCCCTTCCAACCTACTCCTTGATATCCATCTGCAAGAGTGGAGAGTGTTTTTGGTATTGGATCTGCCGTAAATTTTGTCGAAGGATCCATAATTATTAAATAGTCCTCGCTGAAGGTGTTGAGGAAATGATTAATCACATTTCCCCAGCCAAGCGGGTTTTTCGCTTGAGTGACGCTTACTTGATTAGTTTGAAACAAATCATTAGATAGCCAGTTACTTTTACCATTGGCATAAACGCTTATTAATGTATTGGTGTGCCTGGTAATCGAAGATACGCAACTTACTAAATCTTCGGTAAAGCCCTCTGCAATTAAACAGATTCGAATTGACCCAGCCATTGGCGGGTTTTAATTAACGAGTTTCGCGGTGAAGTTGTGAAGATTTACACCTTGGGCAAAACTTCTTAAGCTCTAAACGATCTGGATCGTTTCGGCGATTTTTGCGTGTGATGTAGTTGCGCTCTTTGCACTCAACACATGCCATTGTGATTTTTGGACGAACATCTGCACTTTTGCTTGCCATGGTTGAGCTCCTAGCCTTGTAGTTTGAGTTAACTAATTAGTTAACTCCCTGAAAAGGTGAGGTTACCTGACCCTCACCAATTGGTGAAATTAGTGCGTAGTTTTATCAAGATTTACTTATTTAATACTGGTAGCGGAGGCGGGATTTGAACCGACGACACAGCGATTATGAGCCGCTTGCTCTACCAAGCTGAGCTACCCCGCCAAACTTATATTTCAATATTTAATTTTGTTCGAGCCCCCTAACGGAATCGAACCGTTGACCTTTTCCTTACCATGGAAACACTCTACCGACTGAGCTAAGGGGGCGAAGTGCTCGCTAAGGATACAACCCACCTATATTAAATACGAATTGAGGGTTTAATTACTTTAAGTAAGCCTTACTTGCAATCTCGATACGCCTATCTTTGTATGTAACTGATGCTCCAGAAAGTAGGTGCTCAAATGGATTACCGCTTTTTATAAATGTTCTTAATTGCTCATAATCATTACCTTGATAAGTCTTCACCTCATCTGATTTAGAAATCTTTACCTCTTTGTGAGGTTTTATTGTCCGATACAAAACAGTTAGCAACTGCAAACCAGCGTAGACAGTTCCACGCCATCCTCTACCAAAAATATCTTGAATTTTTAATCTAAATAATGTCTTAGCAATCTCAGCTTCATCTTTTGCAGGTTTAAACAACAAATCTTTAAATACCGCTGCTACTTCAGATGCCCCGGTTACTGCAGGCAAAGCAGCACAATTATTAGATAGCTCTGCCCGTAGATTTACATCATTTAACTTCGAAGCATTAAGAGTAATCTGACTTAAATTAGATTGATCTACCGTTAACGCCACTTTATTGTCTGCTGCCCAAGCAGCTCTAGCAGCTTGGTTGTCAGTTCCCCTGATATTTGGAATAAAAAGTGTTGGTATCTTTGCCGCCAGCTCTTCATGCACGCTGTTATATCCAGCAGCGCAAATTGCAGCATCAAATGCGTTTAGCACATTCGCTAAAGGAAAATGTCGAATAACTTTTAAATCAAGTCCATCTGGCGCCAAATTGACTCCTAAGGAATCAATTGGTTCTTTTGTTAAAACCACTTGCAGATTTGGCCAATCAACTAAACCCTTTAGGGCAGCAGTCATTTTTGCATTTAAATCTGCCTCACCAATTCCAAGTTGCACAAGGACCGCTGGGCGATTTAGATCCAAACCAAGTAATTTTTTAGCATCTTCCCTATTAAGTGCACTTTTTGAATTGAAAATAGAGATTGGTTTTACTAGCAAACTATCTTTTCGGTTAGCTGTTGGTCCCTTGTCATAACTTTGCCCGTAATCACCTGGCGTGATAATTAGATCCATCATTTTTGACTGCAGCTCAAGTAAGTATCGTTGCGAAGTTTTCTGCCAAAAACCTCGCCTCACCCAAACCAATTTCACCTTTGGCCTAATGCTTTTAATTCCAATAATTCCTGGATATGGGACCACTCCATCAAAGCTAACAATCTTGGCATCTGTTTCATCAATTAAAGCTACGATTCGATCTCGCAAATATCTATCCCACTCAAATCTACCCATCCACTTTCGATCTCTACCAGGTACATATTCAAAACCAACATCAGCAATTTTTGGCACCTCCACTACACCAGATGCCATAGAGATGATTATTGGATTAGCAAAACTCTTTAATTCCGCTGCGATCGCACTTGCCCGCGTTAGATGGCCCATGCCGATTCCATTACTTGTCGCTAGAATAATGGTTGGCTTTTCCATGAATTTAGTATAACTACAACCAAGTTAGGCAGACCTGATGAATAACGCACTATTGCTTGTAATTCTAACTCTGCAAATATTTATTATTTATTACTTGGTTAGAACAGCTCGGAATCTTGGCTCAAAATCGACAAGGCATCATAAAGAGTTGATGGAAAATGTTAATATGCTTAGATTTAGCAGCCGTGGAAATATTCTTAATCACCTAGCAGTTCCTAACACCAAAGAGTTTAGAAATGTAAGTTGGGATCATGTAATTTCACTTACTAGCCACCCAGCAAGGTTTGCCACACTTAATATTGCATTAGAGCAACTTCTAAACCAGCATTTAATTCCTAAGAAAATCTATCTAAATATCTCCCATTCAGATTTAGATAAGTTGCCATCCAAGATTAAAGAGTTAGAGTCTGGTGGGGTATTGAAAATTAATGCTTGTTCTGATTTAGGACCAGGTAAAAAATTAATTCCAACTTTGAAATTAGAGGAAAATCTACCAATTATCGTAGTCGATGATGATTTATTCTTTGAGACAGATTTAACGATGAAATTGATGGTTCAACATCATTTATCACCAAAAAACGTGGTGGCATCTAGAGTGCATAAGATTTCTCGTAAAGCAGATGGAAGTATCGCTCCTTATAGCGAGTGGCTTAAAAATTACTCCCTATCAAATGGTCCTGATGCGGATCTATTCCCAACATCTGGAGCTGGCACACTTTATAAAAAAGAGTTTTTCCATCCGGATGTAATGGATGAGGACAGTTATAAAACCTTATCCTTCTATACCGATGACTTATGGTGGTATATACAGAGCAAGCGAGTTGGAGTAACTACTAAGCGTATGGCTGGCTATAGTAAATTAGAGTTCATTGATGGCACACAAGAAAATGGCTTATGGAATACTGGAAACCAAGATAGAAATGATCCAAATCTAAAAGCTTTAATGAATAAATATTCGCTCTCAATTTAGCTGGTGGCGGGTGAAGGATTTGAACCTTCGAAGGCAGAGCCGGGGGATTTACAGTCCCCTCCCATTGGCCGCTCGGGCAACCCGCCAGGATTGTTAAGCGAGATTAAGTCTAAAGCCTTAATACTTGTAATGCCAAAAGTTCAATTATTTATCGCTGTATCGTGCAATAAATCGAACATGGTCTGGGTTTAACTCTGCAATAGTTCTTGCGCCAAGTAATTTCATTGTTCTAATTATTTGGGTCCTTAGTATCTCTAGAGTGCGATCTACACCTGGTTTACCCCCAGCCATTAAGCCATATAGATATGCCCGACCAATCCAAGTGAACTTAGCGCCACTTGCAAGAGCTGCAACAACATCGGCTCCATGCATAATTCCAGTATCAACCTGTACCTCTGCTTTGCCACCAATTACTTTTACTACCTCTGGTAGTAGGTGAAGTGGAACTGGTGCACGATCTAACTGACGACCACCATGATTAGAAAGAATAATTGCATTTGCGCCAGCAGCTACCGACATCTCCGCATCATCAACATTTTGAATACCTTTGACTACAAGATTTCCCTGCCACTGCCCTCTAATCCACTTCAAATCTTCATAGGTAACTGTTGGGTCAAACATTGAATCAAGCAACTCGGCAACTGTGCCATTCCAGGAATCAAGGGATGCAAATTTAAGTGGATCAGTGGTTAAAAAATTGATCCACCATGCTGGACGTGGAATAGCATTTAATATAGTTTTTGAAGTTAGTGATGGTGGAATTGTCATTCCATTTCGAACATCTCTCAATCTGGCACCTGCAACCGGCACATCCACCGTCAAAACTAAAGTATCAAAACCGGCGGCCTTTGCCCTATCAACCAGTGCCATACTGCGATCGCGATCTTTCCACATGTAAAGTTGAAACCAATTTCGCCCACCAGGTGCAGCTTTGGCTACATCCTCTATCGATCTGGTTCCCATTGTGGAAAGGGTGTATGGAATTCCAGCATCAGATGCAGCGCAAGCACCTGCATACTCACCTTCGGTCTGCATCATTCTGGTAAAACCAGTTGGTGCAATTCCAACTGGCATACTCATTTTTTTACCCAACATTTGAACTGAAATATCTACATCTTTAACATCACGCAAAATTCTCGGTTGAAACTCCAGTTTTTCATATGCTTTTCTTGCTCTGGATAAGCTGGATTCAGTATCAGCTCCACCATCAGTGTAATCAAATGGTGCCTGTGGTGTGCGGCGTTTGGCAATATCTCTTAAATCATAAATAGTTAATGCTCGGGTTAATCTGCGTTTTCTTGGACTAAGTATTATTTTTCTAAAACGAAGAAGTTGTGCCAGATCTTTAGGGCTAGGTATGCGCCGCTTAACCTTGACTTGGCTCACAACTTCTCCATTCGATCTTATGGCTGCCGTAAAAATTCAATCTGATTAACTAGTAAAGTATAGGCATGGCTGACAGCAGTTTCGATATCGTCTCAAAAATTGATCAGATGGAGTTGGATAATGCCTTTAACCAGTGTGATCGAGAGATAGCTACTAGATTCGACTTCAAGAATACCGATACCAAAATTGAAAAAACCGGTTTAAAGGTACTTTTAGAGTCCAGTACTGAAGAGCGGGTTAAGGCAGCTTTGGATGTTTTCAAAGATAAGTTGATTAAACGAAATGTTTCGCTCAAGCATTTAGATGCAGGTGAACCAACATTAAGTGGTAAAACTTATCGAATCAACTGTGAATTCAAAGAAGGTATTTCAACCGAAAATGCCAAGAAAATTGCAAAATTTCTCAAGGAGAATGGACCTAAGTCATTGAAAACACAAATTCAAGGTGAGGAATTGCGAGTCTCGAGTAAGAGTAGAGATGATTTGCAAACTGCAATAGCTCAGGTTAAAAAAGAAACATGGGATTTCGCAGTTCAGTTCACTAACTACCGCTAACCATACAAAAGGGAAACTTGAAATCTAATAGGTTGGGCGTTGCTTATGGAGTTGGAGCTTATGTCATTTGGGGTTCACTTCCCATTTATTGGCGGTGGCTAGAACAAGCAACTGCATTTGAAATTTTAGCTAACCGAGGAATCTGGTCTTTGGTAGTTTGTATATTATTTCTGGCCTATCAAAGGCAGTTAAGATCAACTTTTACATTAATCAAAAATTCCAAAACTTTCTTTACCCTTGCTCTATCTTCATTTTTACTCACTTTAAACTGGGGTATATATATTTGGGCTGTCTCTGTTGATCGAGTCGTTGAAGCATCTCTTGGTTACTACATGACGCCTCTGGTAGTTGTTTTCTTTGGTGTAGTTGTACTAAAAGAGAAATTAAGAATTGTGCAAAAGTTATCCTTGGGTTTAGCAGCTATTGGAGTTTCAGTTTTAACTTTTGCTTTTGGTCAACTACCATTAGTTGCATTTGGATTAGCAGTAAGTTGGGGAACTTATTCACTAATTAAAAAAAGGCTTGATGCTGGTTCACTTGAAACACTATCGGTTGAAATGCTCTTTGCCTTGATCCCAAGTAGTATTTATATGTTTTATCTTATGAGCAGTAATCAAGCGGAATTTGGTTCAGATCTATGGTTTTCTTTGATAATTACGACCACTGGTCTAGTAACAATAGTTCCTTTGTTAATGTTTAATTCTGCTGCCACTACTTTGCCATTAACTTTACTTGGCTTGTTGGGCTATATAAACCCAACAATTATGTTTTTGGTTGGGTTTATTGTATTTCACGAACCACTGACATTTTCAAAAATCTTTGGCTTCGTTTTTATCTGGAGTGCGTTGATTTTGTTAGGTATTGATATGTATAGATCAGGTAGATCTATTGACCAAAGCAAAGGTTAAGTTTTCAAGCGCACTCTTAGCTGGGCCATTAGGTAAATTAACGAGCAACTGATTTGCTTCATTAGCAACATTGCTTAAATAATCTTGCACCTTCTTCAACGCCTTATGATCACGCAGTTCTTGGATAACGCCAGCTAAGTCTTGATCACTAATTGGTTTGCTTAACTTCTCAATTAATACCTTGTCGGCAGGATCATTGTCTGCCATCACAAATAATGTAACTAATGTTGGAACTCCTTCTTTTAAATCTGTGCCTGGTGTTTTTCCGGAAGCCGTCTCTGTACTTGCAATATCGAGTAAATCATCTGCAACTTGAAAAGCAACCCCAATTTTTTCCCCAAATTTTGTTAGAGTTTCCACAATGTCCATAGGAGCTCCAGACAGTAGAGCTCCAAATCTTGCACTAGTTGCAATAAGTGATCCAGTTTTATCAGCAACCACTTTCATATAATGATCTATTTGAGACAGGCCTTCGCTCTTTCCTTGCGTTTCTTTAATCTGTCCAATTACTAATCTTTCAAAAGTTTTTGCCTGCAATTTAACAGCTTCTGGGCCGATATCAGCCAACATGTCAGATACTTTTGAAAACAGATAATCGCCAGTCAAGATTGCCACAGCGTTATCCCATTTTTTGTTTGCACTTATGACTCCACGCCTGAGTGCTGCATCATCCATAACATCATCGTGATACAAAGTTGCAAGATGAGTTAACTCGCAACATACGGCTGCTTTAATAATGTCGTAATTTGTTGGGTCCCCAAATTGCGAAGCTAAAAGTGTTAAAAGTGGCCTTAAGCGTTTACCGCCAGCTTCAACTAAGTGTCTTGAGGTTTCAACAACCAACGGGTAATCACCCTTGATATGTGAGCGCATTAGGTCCTCGACCTTTTTAAGATCGGAGATTAAAGACTGCTCTAGTTGATTATCTAAATTAGGTATTCCAATTTTATTCATTTATTTAATAAATGTTGCAAAGTTAGTAGCCGTAGTCAATAACATAGATGGGGCAAGACCGAAGATTAAAGAAGCAACCGTGGCGACAGAGATAGAGATCTTACTTTTAACAGATGGAATGATGACAGAGACTGAATCATTTACTGGATCAGTAAAAAAGATCATAATTATTACTCTGATATAAAAGAATGCCGCAATTGCGCTAGCCAGCACACCTGAAACAACTATTGCTATGTTTCCTGATTGATAAGCGGCTGAGAAAATTGCAAATTTACCAATAAAGCCAGAGGTTAATGGAATTCCAGCAAAGCCTAGAAGAAGGAAGGCAAATACTGAGCCAACAAGTGGTGACTTCTTGCCTAATCCAACCCAGCGATTTAGGTCAGTAACTTCACCAGTTGAATCTCTAACTAAGCCAATAATTCCAAAGGCAGCCAGTGTAGTTAATCCATATGCCATTAAGTAAAATAGTGAAGCTGCTAAACCATCTTTACTTAATGCAACAACACCTGAAAGCAAGAAACCTGCATGAGCAATTGAAGAGTAAGCCAACATACGCTTTACATCACGCTGGGCAATTGCAACTACAGAACCAAGCACCATAGTTATAATTGCAATCACCGTGATAATTGGCTGCCACATTGTTTGTGCCTCAGCAAAACCAATGTAGAAAATTCTAAGTATTGCGCCAAATGCAGCGACTTTTGTGCAGGCTGCCATAAAAGCTGTAACTGGAGTAGGTGCTCCTTGGTATACATCCGGAGTCCAGGAATGAAACGGAACTGCGCTTATCTTGAATAGTAAGCCAATAGAGATGAAGATTATTCCGATTAGTAAAAATACTTCATTAGCACTACCAGCAGCCGCACTTATTCCAACCAATGAGATTGTGCCGGCATATCCATATAGAAAAGCTGCGCCAAACAAGAAAAATGCAGAAGCGTAAGCGCCAAGCAAGAAATATTTAAGAGCTGCTTCTTGTGAGAGTAAGCGCCGGCGTCTACTTAAGCCTGCCAGTAAATAAAGAGGAAGTGAAAAAACTTCTAGAGCAACAAACAAAGTAATCAAATCTGTTGCGACTGGAAACAGCATCATTCCAGTGACAGCAAATAAGAAAAGTGGGAAAATTTCTGTTTGCTGATTCTTTTGCATTAACGCAACTGCCTCTTCATTTGATCCCGGCACGGCTGAGGCTTGAGCCGTGAAATTTTCTTGATCGGCAATTAACAAAACTGCAATCAATGCTAAGACCACAACAGTTGCTTGCAAAAATATTCCAGCTTTATCAATAGTTACTGAAGCAACTGCTGCCGTTGTCGAGGATAGATCTCTTATTCGCCATAGTTGTAGTAAAGCCAGAGAAAGTGCACCGATACTTATGGTTAGTTGGACGGCAGCCCGATGAGTTTTACCCATAAAGGCTTCAACTAAAACCCCGATCACTGCAGCAGCAAAAACGATAATCATCGGAGATAGCAAAAGGTAGCCAAGTGAAGGGGCGGTCAACATTATTTATTCACCTCCGCTACCGGGTCAGTAAAGCCAGCATTTGTCACAACCTTTTCTGAGGTTGGATTAATCAAATCAAGTACTGGCTTTGGATAGAAGCCCATTACAACAATGATTGCAATAACTGGAGCAATTGCGATTTTCTCGCGCAAGTTAAGATCTGTAAGTTTTTCATTTCCGGGTGCGACTGGGCCATGTAATGTTTTTTGAACTGGAATCAAGATATAAAGTGCAGCCAAAATAATTCCAAGGGTTCCGATAATTGCTGCCACTGGATACCTTGTATAAGTGCCAACTAAAACCAAAAACTCGCTAACAAAACTTGCCAAACCTGGCAGTGCAAGACCAGATAATCCAGCTATAAAGAAGCTCCATGCCATAACTGGAGTTACTCTCTGAAGCCCACCAAAATCTGAAATTATTGAGGAGTTTCTTCGCGCCATCATCCAACCGGCAATTAAAAACAATGCTGCGGTTGAGAATCCGTGATTAACCATATACAAGTTTGCACCTGACATTCCTTGCGTAGTCATTGCAAAAATACCCATTGTGATAAACCCGAAGTGAGAAATAGAGGTAAAAGCAATCAATCCCTTTATATCTTTTTGTCCAATTGCCATAAAGGCACCATAAATTATTGAAACTACGGCCAGAGTAATGATTAAAGGCGTAAAAGTTTTACTGGCATCTGGAAATAGTTCAATACAAAAGCGAATCATGCCGTAGGTGCCAACTTTGTCTAACACGCCAAGCAATAAAACAGAGGTTCCTGAAGTAGCTGATTTTGCAGCATCAGGCAGCCAAGTGTGGAATGGCCAGAGCGGGGCTTTAATGGCAAATGCAATAAAGAATCCTAAAAACAAGAAGTTTTCAGTTTGATTATCAATCTCAAGAGTAGCTAGTTTTGTTAAATCAAATGTAGCACCAATTTGATTTCCAGAAATTACATAAACACCGATGATTGATGCAAGCATTAGCAACCCGCCAAATAAACTGTATAGAAGAAACTTAATGGCTGCCGCTGATCTATTCGCACTGCCATATCCGCCAATTAGGAAATAAACTGGAATTAGCATTGCTTCAAAAAATACATAGAATAGAAAAAGATCAGTTGCGGCAAAGACGCCGATCATCATAGTTTCAAGAACCAGAATCAAGACATAGAAAGTTTTAACGCTCCACCTGCCCCCATCTGATTCATTCCAGGTAGCAAGCACCACAATTGGTACTAAAACTGTAGAAAGCAAAATTAGAACTAATGAGATACCGTCAATACCCACGGCAAAATTAATGTTAAAAGCAGAGATCCAGGAGTTACTCTGCGTGAATTGCATACCTGTTTCGGACTTATTAAAGCCAATCGCTAAAAATATTGATGCTATTGCTACTAAAGTAGTAATTAGAAGGGCAAACTTTTTCACCAGCTCTGTATT
>JACCDJ011138799.1_pt1 | contig 11159 bp, 11 predicted proteins | sample 7444481 | NCBI WGS metagenome assembly JACCDJ01 (sample SAMN15323435, study PRJNA562643) | freshwater metagenome | isolation source: river surface water | place: USA:Blue River Watershed | collected 2017-08-15 | reverse complement strand
GTTGAGGTCGGTTTGATTTGTGGGCTGTTGGTGCTTTGGTCGATGATCAGGTAGAGGGTTGGGCGTTCGCTTTGTTTGTCGGTGCCTTTGAGGTGTTGGGTGAAGTAGTTCCAGGAGTCTTCGGTGATGTTTTCAATTTGGGTTTTCATGTCATATTCCTGTGCGCGGATGTCGGCGGCTTGTTCGTATTGGTTGTTGTATCAATCCCCAATCGCTCATTGCACTCCGCAATCAACTCCTCCATCGTCGGGCACCGCTTCAAGCTGTCCCGCACCATGCGGTCAATGATCTTATAACGCCGATAGGCACTTTTGTTTATGGGCAAGGTTTAGACAAAAAAAGGGGAAATAAGGTTCTCTTAAATCCACTCATCAAAAATTTTGAAACATTCAATAAAAAAAATAAATTTACGTAGCTCTATAAAAAATTTGATTTATGAAAATACTCATACTACTGTTCTTAACGTTTGCACAGTTTACGCCAAATAATCAATTAGAAAGTTTTGGAGGAGGACCAATTGCAACTAGTCAAACAGTTTACATATGTAAAGGTCCAAACTCTTTACGTTTTCATTCGAACTCCAATTGTCGAGGATTAAACAGTTGTACCACTCAAATTTATTCAGTTTCACTTGCTGAGGCAAAAAATATAGGTCGAACTCCTTGTCAAATTTGTTATTAATCTCACATGAAATTCACTTTAATTTTGAGTTTGGCAATATTAAGCCATACAACGTTTTCACAGAAACTATACAAGGATAAATCCAGTACATTATCTTCGATTTCTAACAAAGGTTACTCGTGCTCAAAGGATTCGCGAGATCCTAACATTTACACATTTCGCCAATATGACAACTATGGCGAGGCATTAGTACAATTAACATTTGAGGGTAACTATCTAAGAAAAGCCGTATACATCCATCAAGACCCAACCAAAACATTAACAAGGCTTCGCGATGTATACGCTAAAACCACAGATAGTGAAGCAGATACTTTCAACCCTCCTTCCAATGGTTCAGGCTCAGGTATTGCCTCTCACACACCATACTACGACGGCAAGGCTCGTTTTGAAGCCAATAATAATTACAGTTCTTCTCGATATACTTTCACCGTTATTCTTTTAGACTAAGTATGATTTCAACAGTTAAGGAGCGTAAAAACATTTGCTCAAATCTCCTAGTTATCATAATTCTATTGTTTTCATGCTCATTCGCTAATGCTCAATGGATTTCAAAAAAAGTTGACAATGGGTTTGATGAACCTTATTCATATGCGTATGTCGAGTCAACTGATAAAATAGTTTTTCTTAAAATTCAAAGCTACGTTGACGATGACTTTGCTAAAAAAATTGCATTTTTTGTTGCTGGTGAAATTTTCTGTGGTACTGAGCCCATTTTCATTGAATTATCATTTCAAGTAAATGGCGAGAATAAAAAATATGGACTATTATGTCCAGTTCAAGAATCTGAAAAGTCTACAAATTTAATTGCCGTGATATCAACAGATTTAAAAAGCGAGGACTATCTGAGTTATTTTAAGTCTTGCTCATCTATGAAAATTAGAATAACCAATGAAAATTGTGAAATGAGTGATAATGAAGGCCCTGTAATTTACTCATACAAAATGTCTGGTTCAACTGCAGCTTTAACATTTGTTTCAAAATACTGATATCCAAAATTGTAATATAATGAAATTGAATATTAAATTCCATAAGTACCTTTTTTCTCTCGTCGCAATATTAGGCAGTAATCTCGCCAATGCCCAATGGATTTCTAAAAGAGTTGACAATGGGTTTGATGATCCAGTAAATCTTGCCTATGTCGTATCAACAGCAGATGACAGATTTTTGAAGCTAGAGCAGATTGGTGACGGATTTGAAAGTCGCGTCATGTTCTATCTAGGTGGCGAGTATTATTGTGGAGACGGTCCCGTTTACATTGAATTTTCATTTCAGGTAAACGGTCAAAATAAAAAATACACTAGACAATGTGAGCTATTTCATATTGATGATGACAATTATGCACTTATCTCTAACAATTTTACTGGAGAAGATTTTGTATCAGCATTCAAAGCATGTACGACATTGAAAATTAGAATCAATGATTACGACTGTCCGGAAGGAAATGTACAAACAATATACACTTTCAAAATGTCTGGATCAACTGCTGCATTGAATTTTGTTTCAAAGATTTAAATGTCGTAATTATTCGAAAAATCCATCCTTAAACAAACATCCTAACAATAATCTTGGAGAAAATGGACATCTTGATCACCCCAAAACGGAGTATATTGACCAGCTATTTTCATTTGTTTAAAAATCGTCAGGGTGCTTGAGTTTATACTCCTCCCATAAGATTTTAAGCGTCTTACCTGTTTTCTTTAGCTCTTTTTCAACTCGTGGAAAAAAAAGCGTTCTAAATCACGTATTTTAGGACTTAACTCGCTTTCCTGCTGAACATTAAATAGTTCATCTAAATCTAGATCACTCAAGCGTTCTAATTCTTCAAAAGTGACTTTAAGGCCGTTAAATTGTTTGATGTATTTCTTGACGGTATTGCGGGATAATCCAAGATATCCACTGATGAAAACCTTTCTTTTACCGCCTACGTGAAGTTTAATTACTTTTCTTAATTTATTCATGTCGATTGTTTTTCCAGCCATACTTCAAACTTTAACTAATAAAGCTTGAATTTACAGCCACAATGACTCTCGTAAATCCTTTGATTTTAGGTGGTCAACATACTTCGTTTTGGGGTGGTCAACATGCTCCGTTTTAGGGTGGTCAGCTTAAACCGTTTTCAGGTGGTCAGTATGAGCGTTTTTTCCACTAAGAACAATTGATGAAAAGGGCAAAGAAAATGCTGTTTCAAAAATGATGATCTCCATACTTGGAACCGTCGCAGAGATGGAACGAAGCCGTATCCGTGAGAACCAACGAGAAAGAATTGAACTTGCCAAACTCAGAGCAGTTTACAAGGGGCGTAGAAAGGGTGCAAAATCTGATATTTAGAAATGGATTCAGAAACCAAAAATTGCTAAAACGATTGAGTATCTAAAGAAAGGATATAAGGCAAATGAAATTTCAAAAATTGTTGGTGTTCATGTGAATACTATCACGAAGGTTAAGAAGATAATCAATTAAAGATTAATTTCATTTCAACACGTCTATTCTTCTTTCTGCCTTCCGGTGTATCATTAGTATCAATTGGCATCATTTCACCAAAATGCTCTGTGGAAATGCGTTCTGATTGAACTCCTTTTGATATTAAATACTGCTTAACCGCTTCAGATCTTCTTCGAGATAAATCGTAATTAAACATATCGTCACCAACATTATCTGTATGTCCAGACAACTTGATATTCCAATCTGACTTCTCTAAAAGTAATATTGACAATACATCCAAAGCGGGAAGCGAACTTGGAATAATTTTATCACTATTTGTTTCAAATTCCAAATTATCTACAGCCCTGGTAATTTGTTGTTTAATTACATCATTAACAATTGGACATCCATTGTTTTCTGAACTTCCTTTCGTATTTGGACATTGGTCAAGGTTGTCAGTTACCCCATCACCATCTTTATCACCCCAAGGGCATCCATTATTCTCTATAGGTCCAGCTAAATCTTTACATTTATCTAAGCCATCATGAACACCATCTCCATCTGAATCTAACCAAGGGCATCCTTTGTTCTCTTTTGGACCAGAAACATCCGGACATTTATCAATGTTATCGGTAACACCATCGCCATCTTTGTCACCCCATGGACAACCTGAGTTTTCTGATGGTCCAGATATTTCCGGACATTTATCTAAATTATCAGTGACTCCATCGCCATCTTTATCTCCCCAAGGACAACCTGAATTTTCTTTGGGACCTGGTTCTTCTTTACATTGATCTTTTTCATCGGGCACACCGTCTTTATCGGTATCTAATTTCTGCTTAATCTTGTACTGTAAGGTGATTTCATGACTTCCTGTTGAATATTTTCTAATATCAGAAAGCGTAAAATCATACGAATAAAAGATATTTAATTCATTTAGTGAAAAACCTAATTGAGCATATATAGCATCAGAACTTCGATAGTACGCCCCAATTTTAAATCTATCTATTGCAACCATCGCTCCAATATCAAATTGAAAAGGAGTAACAAAAATTGATTTACATAGTAACATTGGGGTTATTGAAAAATTGTTTTTAGAATATAGCAAGTAGCTTGCATATAAATTAAAATGTCTAACAAATCTATTTGAATCAGAAATAAGTGATTGTCCTGACTTTATTTTTGATTCGAGTAATTGTTGAACCCCGATACCTATTGAAAGTGTCGAGTCTTTCCTGTATGAAACACCAATGTTGAGATCCGCTATATACGCTATTGATTGAGATTGAATAATCGAGGGATCATTTTGAACTAAAGGATTTTGATTGGAAAGATCCATGCTATATTGTTCCAAAACTGGTGAAAGACCAAAAGACAAATATGAATTATTCTGAACCTCTTTTGAATAAGATAAGGGTAATAAAATTCCTGTATGAGTGATTGAATTACCGGCAAAATCATTGTAAAAATAACCTCCGACACCAAACTTTCCATAGTTAATCGGTGTTTGACCACCAATAAAAAAAGTCCGTGGTGAACCATTAAAGCCGACCCATTGAGCTCGGTAACTTGTTTGGAAATTAGAGGTATTATCCGAAGCGATAAATGATGGATTAAATAATTGTTTATTCAACAAATTATGACTAGAAATTGGAAGTTGTTGTGAGAAAAAATCTCCAATATAAAGGAAAGCTATTAATAGAAGGTAAATTGGCTTCATTATTATTTTTTAAGGGTCATACTTCCGTTATACTTGGTTCCATTTCCCAAATCAATGATGTAAAAATAATCTCCGATTGGTAAAGGTTCATTATTGAATTTGCCATTCCATGGAGTTGCATAACCGATTGAGAAAAATAATAATTGGCCCCATCTATTGAAAATACTGACCTCAGCTTTAGGATAAGCTTCAATCCCCGGTATTTCCCAATTATCATTTATCCCATCACCATTAGGAGAAAAAACATCCACAATCTCGAGACAAGGGAATCCTGAAGATAGTATGTTAATTGAATCCTGGTTTCCACAACCATTCAAGTTAGTATTGGTTAAAACAATTATTTGTGGTTCAGTGACTGTAATTGATTGTGTATTTTGACCAGTACTCCAAATGTTTCCTGATTGTTCACTCGAAGTTAGATTTACAACACCTCCAATACAAATTAGAGAATCTCCATTCACCTCAATCTCAATATTTAAATTCGGTAACACTGTAATACTAGCCGTCAATGTGTCTGAGTAACATCCATTTAATTCACCATAAACAGAAATCAAACTGTCCTCAATAGTTGTAATTGAAATTGAAGGTGAAATTTCTCCGTTTTCCCAAAAAATTGCCGTTCCCGGTGAACTTACCACACTTAAATTAGCTATTTCACCTTGACATATAGTATCGGATGTAACTTGTAAAATAGGGGAATCTATCACGTTTACAAAAATTGAATCTGTATTTTGACATCCCAGTGAATCTACAATGTTGGCTACATAATATTGAGAACTTGACGGATTTACGATTGATCCATTAGGTAAATCTGGATCCCAAGTAACAAGTCCGTTACCGGTTGCAATTAATTCAAGATTACCTCCAGCGCATATAGAATCTTCTGCACCTAAAGCAAGTTGTGGAGTTTGAATATTTGAAACAATTTGTACAGTATCACTAGAATTACAACCATTCATGCCAATGATACTAATTACCAAATCCCCAGAATTAGAAATTTGAGCATCAGGGGATGAACTAATTACTTGATTATTTAAAGACCACGAAATTTGACTATTTGGCAATGAAACTACATTGCCATTTATTAGAAAATTTTGACAAGTTAGTATTGAGTCTGATAAAGAATAATTAAGGTTTGGTGAAACAGTATCTGCCACAATTGTAACTTGATCCTGACCAAAACATCCGGAGCCATTTGTTGCGTTTAATGTATATGTTCCCGGAGAATTAACAATAATTGAACTCAAACTGGAAATCTGGACTCCATTATTGTACCAGGAATATGTATTGTTAGGTTGATTGGCACTTAGCGTAATTTGATTGTTTAAACAATCTAAGGTATCATTTGCTAAGTCAATATTAATTGGAATTTGACAACAGCTATATTTTGCTAAATATGTTTTTGGTCCTAAAAGAGTTGTATTTCCTGTTGTCGAAAAATTCATTGCGTTTTGATTAATCGTACCAACAAAAGCAACATCACAATTTTTGACATCTAAATGATTCCCATACTGTGCACCGGTTCCGTTAAAACCAAAAACGTAATTAAAATTTGCTGAAGAATCTATTTTTAATAAAAACACATCACGATCTGAAGAAATTAAATTAGCTGTACCACCTCCAAGGTTAAAGTCAAAATTTCCGCTGAATTCACCTAAAACATATATGTTTGAAAAGCCATCAGAAGCGATTGAATGAATAGCTTTTTTCGGAGTGAATGAAGTGTTTATTAAAGGGTAAATATTAATCCAATTTAATACACCATTAATTTTGTAACTAACGACGAAATTAAAATGATAACCCGGGCCACTAGTAGTGTATTGACTTGGACCGAAATCCCAATCAATATTTTGATTGCCACAATTGTCAAAAGTCACGTCTCCTGCAATAACGACATCACCATTTTCTAGAACCGTATGTGAAGCTATATTGAATTTTGTCGGTCCGCAACCTACTGTAGTTTGGTGATTAACATCAAATGTATTCTGAACATTTCCAATAGTGTCACAAACTATCATTCTCATATTAACGGCTTGACTTGAAGGTGGACGATAATCACCAGTAAAAACAATTTTGCCATCTTTACATGTGAAATTTTTGACCTCAAAAAAATTACCCATGAAAGTTTGTCCAATACAATTTCCAGTAGAACTAAATCTCATAAGGACTGCCTGTGAATTATTTCCAAATCCAGCGCAAGAAGTGCCATTAACGACTCTACTTAACACAAATAAAGTATTGTTCTCATCTAATGCAATTCCGTAAAAATTTCTAAATGAATTCCAATACTGAGGATTACCTTGCAAAACTTCTGGAGAAAGTTCTACTTGCCGTACCCAAGAAAAATTTCCTGAACTATCTAATTTTAAGATGAATTGGTCCTTATCTTTCCAGCAACAATTAGAGCTTATAGCTGAATTACAAACACTAGTCAAATAACTGTTGCCAATACCAGGGTCAAAGTCTTGAGTTCCTACGAATAATCCTGAAACATAAATTTCATTATTTGTTCCTAATTCCAAATCAAACTTTTCAATATCATCCAAGTAGCTAATAGATTGGAACGTACCTTGATTTCCAGAATTACAACCAGGTTGAAAAGGCATACTGCCAAGCTCAATTTTTTTGGCAAAAATAAAATTTCCAGAACTGGAAAGTTTTTGAATGAAAAGTGCCGGGACAGATGATGAGGAACTCATGAGATAAGTTGAGTTCGTTGAAGGATCAAAATCATATGATCCGACAAAAAGTCCAATCGTTACTACATTAGACTCATCATCTATTTTTACTTTTATACCCAGTTCACTTTGAAAAGCTGTTGAGGTTATATCAAACGTTGGGGCAATGGGAATTGCAAAATCCAAGTTAATTTGAGCTGAGATAAAATACGCACTCAGTGTAAGTATAATAGTAATAAAAAAACGCATTAACTCTTTTTTATTCAAAGCTAGGGAAATTTGACCTAGGTTCAAAATCTCGATGTGGATGTTTATTATACAAACTACCTTAATTATAAAGCAATTAAGTCTTGGCAATATTTCATTTTGTCACTAATTCATTTGTTCAAAGATGTATAAAAATTATTTAGTTTCACCTCCCCACCATAATCCCATCCAAAACATAACTATAACTTTCGTTTCTCTGTGATGTTTTAATTTCAAAGGAAAGCCCTATTTCGGTGATGTTGGGATTGAGCATATTGGAATTATGTCCAGGAGATTTCCTCCAAGAATTGAAAGTTTGTTGTGCTATCTCATTGTACCATTTTTCATCAAGACCTATTATCGATCCAAAGCCAAATTCGGTATAGAGATTTTCTACCGAATACTCGCCATTATTTAAGTCGCTGTGGTAAAGCACATTTTCTTCCAAGAGTTGCTCGATAAATGTTGTTGCATATAAAGACATGTCTGGAGCTAAACGGACAGCTTGTAAACCGTTTTGTGCTCGGTAATCATTGATTAATTTGAGCGTCTGTTTAACAGGTTCTTTAAAATCGCAGGACACCACGAAGTTTCGGCAGGCCCAATAAAACAAATGGACATGCTATTCTCAAGGAAAAATTGAGTGAGATGAAGGTAGGGAAAATTTTGATTTTGGATTTGGGGTGCGGGGTTATAATATTATCCTCATATAATGGCCTGAGTAACTTTCTCTATCTGGATATTGCTTGATATAAACCAACTGCCAATCGTAGTTGTTTTCGTCAAAAAATGCAGTTCCCATTGTGCACTCCTCGCTTCCCCTGACTTCTAATTGATATACAATTCCATTCTTTTGAATAGTAACTACTTGAGAGGTAACCCCAAATGCAGAACGCCTTGTTATATTCGTAATGTAACCATTCTTGATTTCGTTTTGTGTCTTACCCCATTTTTGATTTAGTTTCCTAATCTCCTGGATATAATCCCCCATGCTCTCACACATTTCTTCGGTGTATTGATCATTTGGCCCTACATTAAAATCCCTCATATACTTATTCAGTTCACTCTTTGAAATATTGTATATCTGAGCACATTGCTGAAGACTAAATAACACTTCGGGCTCTTCTTCTTCCGGAATATCATCTTGACGGCAGTTACCATCTTTTTCAACAAGTTGAATCGTATATTCATAATTTCTGTCACTTACAATTGTGCACTGTCCATCGCTATCTAAATCTTCAGGACTAAAATGATCTGTATCTAACCACCCACCATTTCCAAAATTTATTTGTACCACTTGATTTCCACTTACTTCAACCTCTAGTTCATAAGGTGATTGGGTACCAGTATTAGGATTATAATATTCGACCTCAGCACAGTAAGTTCCATCTTCAAAACCATCTTCTGTTTGACCTGCAATCAAATATTCTGTTTCTTCAGTCGGAATTGATCCATCCTTTTTGAATAACAATAATGATACAACTACTATTACTATTGTGGTAATCAAGAAAATGAGTAAGCTGTTTGAGTTGTTATTTGATTTAATCATAAAATATCATTTCTAAAGAATAGCATAGAAACTAATTACTCGAAACTTGGAGAACAACCTAAAACACCACTGTAGGGCTGGATAAAATCCCAAAAAGCTTCACCAGCACTTTGAAGATAATTCATTGAATAATTTAATTTAGTATCCGATGCAACTTGATAAATGTATTCATTGCACGTGTAGGAATACTTTTGTTTGAAACAGACAATGGCGAAGTAATAACTTTCGTAATCAATGTATAATTGATAAAACGTAACCTTAGTGATTGCATCACTATTATAACTATAAAAAGTAGAACCGTAGGCATTATTTTTAACATATTCCATTATTTCATCACAAGTTTGTGCAACAACATGTGTTGTACTCATGGCTAATATCAAAACAAGTATTAATCTCTTCATTTTTAATCTATTAAACTATTAACGTTTCCAAAAGTATTCTTTTTGATAAGTGAATACTAATCCTAATTGCAATTGATTTGTTTGAGAAGTTAGCTCATAACGAACATCTAATTTCAGTCTATCAAATAACGTATATTGTCCAATTATTAGACCACCAATACCCCAATTTTTTACATAGTTCAAACTAGGACCAACATAAAATTTAAATGAATTATTAAAGTTCTTACTTAGCAATTGATGGACGTAATTTAAATGATAACCCCATCTTGTTTCGTTAGAAAAATATATATTCCCATAAAAATCATAGAAAGCTGTCTGATTAGTCAAATAACTACAACCGTATTCTAGTGCCGAATGATCAAAAGTTTTTCTCAATCCAAAAGTTTGACCTCTACCAATAGTGCCTGAATTTTTGTAAAAAGAAATAACTAAAGGATGCCAGTATACATCATTTGAAATTAGAATAGCACCTGTCGCAATTGCGGCTAAGGCGAGAACAGCATATGCATCACCTGTTGAACCACCACCAGAAGAACCACCGCCAGTGTTTTGCTGGTAAGGGTTATCATCTTTACATCTTCCACCAACATTTGACCAACAGCGACAGCAAGGTACTCTTCTCATCACGTTTGATGCGTAACCTTCATCCACATAGTTTATTTGTGCCGAACAATTCGATAAACCAGGGCAACTTGAGGAGCTATGATAAGCGTAAGCATATGGTCCAGTGCATATATAAACTGTTTGTTCCTTACTATCCGAATGGCATTCAGGGTAATTTTTTTCTAGATAACCAAATGGATTATGATGATAATCAATTGTATTAACATGTGCATTCAAATAATTGGTCCAGAAAAACAATCCAATTACAATGATTAACAAATATTTTTTCATCTGATTTTTAAATTTTTATACAACCTAAATAATAATCAAAATCACTTTCATCTCTTAAGTCATTGAAATAAAGATAGAAAAAAGTTTCAATTGGTCAAATCAATATAAACCCTAACTTTAACAAGGAATCTATCATTCCCTACCTTCACCTATCAATTCCTGACACATGAAAACGCTAATTTCCTGGATAGCTCAAAAAAATGACTTTGAAAATGGGCAGTTTAAGCCGAATGGGCCTTCTGCGAGTTTTCATAAGTATTTCTATAAGGATCATGATCGGCATATTGTGTTGACGGGTGGACAGAGTGCGGAGGAGGATGTGCGGGCTGCGCATTTCTTGAACTTTATGGCAAAGGAGTATCCGGAACGCGTGGTTGAAATGCGGTATTTGAATATTGCGGACCCGATTGATCATCAGGAGATACAGTCTAAGGTGGCGCCTATTTTGGCGGAGTGCAAGGATGACAAGATTGATATTTATATTTCGCCGGGGACGCCTGCCATGCAGTTGGTGTGGTACTTGTGTCATATGTCGCTGGGGCTGAATACGACGCTGTATCAGACGCGTG
>JACCDJ010393482.1_pt1 | contig 11162 bp, 9 predicted proteins | sample 7444481 | NCBI WGS metagenome assembly JACCDJ01 (sample SAMN15323435, study PRJNA562643) | freshwater metagenome | isolation source: river surface water | place: USA:Blue River Watershed | collected 2017-08-15 | reverse complement strand
TTCCCTGGTGCAAAGACGGTTGTGCGCAAGAAGGGTGGTCGGATGATCAGCCTTAAGCACATTAACACCAAGGAAGTTGTGCTTCACTACGGTGATACTGTGAACCGTCACCTGATGGATGGGGATATCATCCTCTTCAACCGTCAGCCTACCCTTCACAGAATGTCTATGATGGGTCACAAGGTCAAGGTTCTGAAAGGCAATACGTTCCGCCTGAATGTCATGGTTACGAGCCCTTACAATGCGGATTTTGACGGTGATGAGATGAATGCACACATTCCTCAGAGTTATGAGGCTGCTACAGAGCTTGAAGAGATTGCCGCTGTTCCTCATCAGATCATCACGCCCAAAGATGGTAAGCCCATTATTGGTGTGGTTCAGGATACCCTCGTAGGTTCTTACCGTTTGACACGCCCTTCAGTGAAGGTCAGTCGTCGCGAGTATATGAATCTTATGATGTGGAATAAAAAGTTTGGCGTTCCTGATATGGATGGGTCAGTTGTTCCCGCTCCTAGGGAAGGTGACTATTATTCAGGTACACAGATTCTGAGCTCACTGCTTCCTCCGCTGAACATTGATATGAACAACAAGGCTCAGAAGAAGGTTGTCATTCGCCAGGGCATTATTCAGCCCTCCAGGGATCAGTCCACAAAGAGTGGCGAAGGTCTTATTGACAAAGATATCTATGCGTCTGCTGGTAAGGGTATCGTTCATATGACCTATAATGATTACGGCCCCCAGGAGACTGTGTCACTGTTGGATTCTCTTCAGAATACAGTGGAGCAGTTCTTGATCTATAATGGATTCTCTGTGGGTATTGGTGACTTGGTTGCCGATGAAAATACCCTGAAGGCGATGAATGAGAAGATCGCTGAAAAGAAGAAGAACGTTGAGGAACTTGTTCTTCAAGTGCACTTGGATCTCTTTGATAACAATACAGGAAAATCCAATCAAGAGGAGTTTGAAGCAAAGGCTTCCAAGTCACTCAACGATGCGCTCGGTGAGTCAGGCAAGATTGGCCAGAAGAGTTTGACAGATGAGAATCGTCTTCTAGCGATGATTCGGTCTGGTAGTAAGGGTAGTGAATACAACGTAGCCCAGATGGTTGCGTGTGTAGGCCAGCAGATTGTAGATGGTCGTCGTATCCCGTATGGTCTTACAGACCGCACTCTACCTCACTACAAGAAGTATGATGATGGAGCAGAGGCTCGTGGCTTTGTAGAGAGCAGTTTCATTAAGGGTCTGACGCCCCAAGAGTTCTACTTCCACGCCATGTCAGGTCGTGAGGGTCTTATTGATACGGCCGTCAAAACCGCCGATACGGGGTATGTTCAACGTCAGTTAGTAAAGGCTATGGAGGATCTTGTCGTTCAGAATGACGGCACAGTCCGTGATGCAAAGATGAATATCATTCAGTTCCATTATGGTGAGGACGGTGTGAATTCAACGAAGATTGAGAATCAGCCCTTTAATCTTGAGAATATGAAAGAGGTGGACATTCTCAATACATTTAGTCTCAAGAATGTAGACTTGACATCCGTGCTTGTTCCTACAGCTGCTCGCGGAGATGACGCAGAGGCACTCACGGCATTCGCAAATGAAGTTGTTGCGGACCGTCGTATGATTATTGAGAGTGTTTACAAACGTGCAAGTTCTATCAAGATGTATTTCCCTGTAAACGTGGATCGCTACATTTATAATATGCGCATCCGTGGAGAGTATGAAGGCAAACAGACGGATCTAACACCTGCTTACGTGCTTGAAGGCATTAAGAAAACAATTCAACGCACACAGCCCTATAATAAACTCTGGTGTGCGCTTCTACGATTCCATCTTGCGCCTCACAAGCTCGTTGTTGAGCATCGCTTCCCTCGTATTGCGTTTGATGCACTCTGTGAAAAGATCATCCTGCGTAACTGGCAGAGCCAGGCCCAGCCTGGTGAGCAGGTGGGTATCATTGCCGCCCAGTCCATTGGTGAGCCGTCAACTCAGATGACGCTTAACACCTTCCACTTGGCGGGTGTAGCTGCAAAGTCAAATGTGACACGAGGTGTGCCCCGTCTTAAGGAGCTTCTCAAAGTCACAAAGAATCCGAAGGCCACATCACTCACGGTGTATCTGAAGCCTGAATACAGGGGCTCCAAGGAGTTCGCTCGTATGGTTTCACAAGATCTCTCGCTGACACTCCTCCGCGACATTGTAGTCAAGACGGCAATCTACTATGATCCTCTTGATACTGCAACAGTTCTTGAAGACGACAAGGACCTTATCCAGTTCTTCAAGGAGTTTGAGAAGGCCAAGTACAATGCTGACAGTAAAAAGTACGGTTGGGATGAGGAGGAGAAGAAGGACGAAGGTGAGAAATTCAGCAAGTGGGTTCTTCGCCTTGAGCTGGACCGTGAGCGGATGTTCAACAAGAATATCACAATGGATGATATCAACCTTGTGCTTACCGAGAAGTTTGCGGGTAGCATTGACACCATCTACAGCGATTTTAACAGCCCCAAGTTGATTATGCGCATTCGCATTACGATTATGCCTCCCAAGGGCGGTCCTACAGCAGAAAGCCTGGATGATCTTGCGGCAATGAAGAAGTTCCAGAATCGCCTCTTGACGGGTGTAGTCATTCGTGGTGTGCCTGGAATCAAGGCGGTCACCTATCGTCAATACAAGGACTATCAGGACAATACGAGTGGCGACTATGAGAAGATTGAAGAATATGTACTAGATACAGATGGCTCTAATATCCTTGAAGTCATCCATCATCCTATGGTAGATGCTAAGCGCATTTACACAACACACATCTATGATGTGTTGGAACTCCTAGGTATTGAAGCTGCACGCACAATCCTCATGTCAGAGATTACGGGTCTCTTTGATGAAGTTGGTGTAAATCCCAGGCACTTGGGTATTCTGTGTGATGTTATGACACGTGCTGGACGTATGATGTCCATTGACCGTTATGGTATCAACAAGAATGATATTGGTCCGCTGGCGAAGGCTTCGTTTGAAGAGACGGAGCGTATTCTGCTGAAGGCAGCACTGTTCGGTGATATGGATCCCGTAACGGGTGTCAGTGCGAACATTATGACGGGTCAACCTATCCGTGGAGGCACTGCGTTCTCACAGATTATGCTGGATGAGGCGGCTCTTCTAAATCTTCAGCAGGGTCTGCCTACCATTCCCTCCTATGATGATGACAATGAAGAGGAACTAACGGAGGAGGAGTTGGCTGCTGCACTGGGCACCGACTATACGAATCCTTGTAGCACAGCCAATCTTAAGTCCAATATTGTGCTGCCCGCACCTCCTACAAAGCTCTTGGAGGAGGATGATATTGAGATCAATGAAATTGGCGCGGAGGAATAAGTGGGCTACTCAAAGCCAATTCCCTACACATAAGTATGGAGCAAATTCCCTATCAGCCCTGGAAGCATTTGCAATGGAGTCAGGGACATGTCTTAGAGACATATCCTAGCTACACACCTTCTTGGGAAGGCTGGAAGGAGAATGATCACGTTGAATTAAATTCACTCAAGGAGCAGATTGATGTGTTTGAAAAGGATGGATCATGGGAACAAAGAAAAAAACTCGCAAATATCTATGAACTTGTGTATACGCACGATGAAAAGAAAACCCCACTGTGCTTGGCCACAGCCAAACCCCTAAGCCGTTCCTATTTCAAAATGATTGAAATGCTTCATTTAATCTCTTTTTTCCAACGATTTCCAAAAGTCAAGAAGTTTCGGTCCACTCACGTCTGTGAAGGACCTGGAGGATTCATTCAGGCATTTTGTGAAGAGGCACATAGAAATCACAAAGATATAGAAGTCTGTTTAACAATGACACTGCGTCCTACGCATTCCCATATTCCAGGGTGGAAACGGGCCGCGCAGTTCTTACGCAAACATCCTGAAGTCAAAATCACATATGGTGCGGATGGAACAGGTGATATTTACAGCCCAGACAATCAAGCTGCATTCCAAGGAGAACTAGGTCCAAATAAGTCTCATCTGTTTACAGCAGATGGAGGCTTTGATTTTAAGATGGATTATATGCATCAGGAACAGATTGCGTTTCGGCTTATTGTAGCATCCTTTGCAATTGCCTTTGAGAGTCTGGTGGAGGGTGGTGTATGTATAGTAAAACTCTTTGATACATTTGGAAATACCACGCAGGAATTTATCGGATTTGTAAGTTGTTTTTTCAAGACCTGGACCCTGTATAAGCCTGCTATGAGCCGTCCATGTAATTCTGAACGGTATTTTATTGGAGTAGGATTTCGTGGAACAAATGAGACCGTGTCAGAGATTTTCAAGAAAATTCAAGTAGATTTGTCCAATCACCAGATTTCAGATTTGGAGAGTTTGTTTAGGAATCCATCGTTTACTGAATCCATTGAAGCCATCAAACGATTTCAGCATACACAGGAACAGGTTCAAATTCAAACACTCAAAACGGCCATTCAAGCGAGTCTAGACAAGCCTTGGGAACACTGGAAGGAAAGTTATAAAGCCTCAGAGGTATGGTGTAAGACATTTCCTATAGCCTGGAGACAACTCATTGCGCACGATCATCTTGCTTAGGGAGGCTATCTACTGTGGGTTTCACATAGGCTTCATATCCCTGCACACCAAGAATTTCTGAGGCTCTCTCTTGAGTAATCTTAGACTCAGCCATCTTGTCCAGCATACCTAACATGATACGAAGTGTCTTCTTGTAAAATCCATTGTTCCAACTCGCAGGGTTTACAATGGTTTCAAAGAGAGCAGGATAATTGTCACGGAAATCAGGGACAAGCATCTCAATGTCACGACGGGGCTTGCGTTGTTGCATATAGCCCTCAACCTCGGCCACAACTCTTCGGATATATGCTGCCTTCTCACGAGCCTCATCAGGAGTTAAGGGCACGACGGGAGTCTCCTCTTCGCGTGTAGGCATACGACCAATGCCGATTGTGCGACTCATATTCTAGTATAGAATAATTATTCTCTTTACATAGAGAATCCGCATGTCTAAAGCCATACCACCTATTGAACCTTCAACCGCAGCAAGTGCAAATGATCCAAATTCTATAAGCAATCTCATAAAAAAGACGGAAGAACAGAATAAACAGGCAAAATCAGATACAAAGTATGATACCAAGGTCAATGTGTATGAAGCTTTTACAGGCACTTCAGAGTCACAACGTCAATTGTCTATTTTGACATCTCTAGCAGTTGCGGCCGGTGTTTTATTTTTAATCGGCGGTCTTTTGCCTAAGAAAAGAACATCCTAAGTGAAATAGAATGGAGACTGAAGAGGATCGTATCAAGAAATTCCGAAATGGAATTACTGAATGGAAAAAAACAGTTTTGTTTAACGGTTTGAATAATGAGGGAGATGAAGAATCCATTCAACGGAGATTAAATGAAGCTCATACACTCTTTTTCCAGATTATGGATTACATTAATTCCACAGAATCACACGCCACGAAAGAGGTGGAACCCTTTGTTCAGTCGCTTGGAGATAAAAGCCAATGGTCTGAAAGTCTGTTGGATCAAGTGCGCGACATTGTCTTTACAGATTTATATGAATATCCCTTTACCTTTAATGAAGCCCTCATTGAACAATTTAAGACTGAGGAGGATGAAGATTTTCCAACCTTTGAGTAGAAATGGGTGAACATCACTTCAAGAAGTCCAAGACCTACAAATCAGGAAAGCCTTGTCCTTCCGGCTATCATAAGCGTAAGGGATACACGGTAAAAGCACCTGGCCCCTATGTGCCGCCACGATGCGTAAAGTCTACAACGACTTACGCAGAGAGTCAATCTCAGTTCAAGTCTCGCACAGGGCGTGCAAAGACAGCGCGTTTGGCTCGCCGTGGATTAACCGCGAACAACACCCGCAAGTGCCCTCCTGGACAGGTTCGCCGTAAGGCCTACGTGCGTCGTTTTACTTCCGGTATCAAAGAGAAGGGATATACAGTTCGTCGTGAGGGTGCGAAGCCCTATCGCATTTATCCTAAGAAGAATTACACAGTTGTTCGCTCAGGCTGCATTAAGGATCGTGGTCTTCCTGGAAAGGGCACTGCTTCCGGCAAAACTATAACACCCTTACGCAAAGGTGAACTTCGGAAGCACGGCTACATTTTCCGCCTGGGTTCCGATGAACGTCATTCGGCCTTGAAGAAGGCTGTCAAAGAGTTTGGTGCTCTTGGTGTCTATCGTAAACTCAATGCAGTTGCGAAGTTATCCAAACGCACAGCACCTGACGCGAGCAAGGTATTCAAGGCAGATCGCGAATGGGTGAAGAGGACATATGGACCTCTTAAGGCGTAAAGAAGCCTAATCTTGATATCTGACTTGAATAGGTGAAGGATGTTCCTCTTTTTATTTATAACAACCCTTCTGATTGGAGGCTTTGTGTTTTTGCTTGTAAGTTCAAACACAAAAGAGATTATTGACAATTGGCCAAAATATAGATGTAGTCCAACTGTCATACCTTTAGCAGGTTTGTATGGATTTGATGCAGCAGAAAATTTTAATTATTGTACAAAAGCTATTTTTGATGGACAGGCAGAGGCTCTTTTGGGACCCTTTGGAGCCATTCTATCAACGTTTGTAGGAACTTTGAGTGTGTTGATTGAATCAGCCGCATCTATGCGTGTTCAACTTGCTACACTTGTAGGTGGCGTTACAAAGATCACAAAAGAGTTTCAGGATCGTATTACACAAATTATGTTTCGGACACAAATTACTGCATCACGGATTCGTATGTTAATGGGACGATTGTTTGCTGTATTCTATGCTGTCATTTTTATGGGAATGTCAGGAATTACAGCTGTAACAAATTTTGGAGATACGTTTTTATTTAAATTTTTGGATACATTTTGTTTCCCGCCTGAGACCCTTGTGGAGTTGGAGGGATATGCGAATCCCATACCCATAGCCAATGCGAAAATTGGTGACCGATTCAAAGCAACAGGCAAGGATATAACAGCTATCTTCTCATTTTATTCAGATGGCCAGCCAATGGTTGAATTCCCCAATGGTCTCCAGGTCAGCACAAATCACTATATGATGTATAATTCTAAATGGATTCAAGCTCGTGAGCATCCTCAGGCAATTTCTGTGGATCCTTGGGCGGGTGGATATGAGCGTCCACTCGTCTGCTTGAATACCAGTGATCATAGACTTCCCATTGGAGGATATACATTCTTGGATTATGATGAAACAGAAGATGGAGATTCAGAAACAATGGCGTGGGTTGAAAAGACAGTCAATGGTGGTACATTGCTTTCCAAAAAGAAACACTTAGAATATTCTCCTTCGGTTGCTGGTGAAACGCACATTCGCATCAATAGCAAAACGACAAAGCAGGCAAATACAATTTGTCTAGGAGATGTTATCTCTACAGGAACCATCCGAGGGATCATAAAAAAGAGAGTAAGTAGAATTTGTGAAATTGGGAAAAATGAATGGGTAAGTGAAGGAACCCTAACATGGTGTCCTGAAAAAGCAATGTGGGTTCGTGCTGCAGAAGTCTATACAGTTCATCCCCTCGCGCAAGATCATATTTTTTACAGTTTTGTAGTGACACCTACGGCACAGATTGAACTGGCCAGCGGTCATCAGATTCGTGATTACGTAGAGGTTCATAGCCCTCATGCAGAGCAGTTCTACGCTAAAAAAATCGCAGAAGTGTCTTCCAATGCTACATCAGAGCGGTAGAAAGGATGATGCCTTTTTTTCTACTTACATTTGGCTTGTTGTTTGGCCTGGGCATAATGTTTGCTTCAGTTGACAGACAGGATGTCATAGCAAATTGGGACAAAAAGAGGTGTGATGTGCCTGTATTAATTGGTGGTGCTCTATACAAGCCATCCTCTGACACAAGATCTTCCTTGGAATTTGCATCAGACAATTTTAAGTTTTGTATGGATAAAGTTGTCAAAGAAGTGTTTACAACTGCATTGAATCCCATCTTAGCATTGTTTAAACAGCAAGTTGATTTTGCAATTGTTATCAAGGATATCCAAAATGGTGTTCAAGCCATGCTTGCAAATTTCTTTCGTGGGTTTTCAAAAATTTTAGATGGCGTCTTTCAACGATTCATAGGTGTAGGATTTGAATTTCGCCGAATTTTTATTGAGGCCCTTCAGGCCATGGAGCGGGCCTTTGGTGTAGCCGTTTCAACAGTCTTCTTGGGTATATCAGTAATTACTGGTATTGACAATGGTATGAAGTTTGTGATCAAAGTGGTTATGATCATCTTGGGTATTTTGGCCGGCTTAATGATTCTGTTATTTTTTATATTATTACCGGTCCTTCCAATCATTATGACGACCATTGCTGTCCTTGTTGCTGGAGGTGTAGGAGCAGCAGGTGGATTCTCAGGCACCTTCTGTTTTGCCCCTGGAACCAAACTTGCGACACAAAGAGGATCAATCCGTATTGAGAAAGTGGCCCTTGGAGATACCCTCTGTGATGGTGGAGTCATTGAGGGCATTTTACGGGTAAATGGCTCACAAACGGATCTATATCAAATGGAAGATACAATTGTTTCAGGCGATCACCTTGTCTATTATGAGAATCTACAAAAATGGATCTTGGTGAAAGAACATCCACAAGCCATTGCTATTCAAAAGAGAGAGCCCATCTTGTATTGTTTGAATACATCTACGCGAGTCATTCCGATCGGCACTTACAAGTTTCGTGATTGGGAAGAACTTACACCGAACCTTCAGGGCGAATGGAATCGCCTCATTGGAGAGATGCTCAAGGGTCAAGCACAAGAAACTGCTGAAGATTACCCTTTGCTTTCAGGGGCGTGGTTTCTGCAGACCCCTGAGGGACGAGTGAATTTACGGGATCTTCATTTGGGAACAAAGGTCTTAGATGAAAATGATACATATACAAAGGTATTGGGCATCTATGAAGGAACAGAACAGGCATCATCGGTTGACAGTTTCTGGTTTACAGACTCTATTTGGTGGAAACAAGACACTTGGAAGCAGGAACCTGTGGTATCCAAGTTACCCTATAAAAAATACGGATTCCATCTCATCACGGATTCCGGCACTTTTAAGATTTTTAAACCTGGCGCTGAGTTTATCGTGCGTGATTTTACGGAGGTTGGAAGTTCGCGAATTTCTGAAACCTATGAATGGATGAAGCGCAGGCTGTAAAAAAAAACATCTAGTAGAAGACAATGAATACCGGCTTTCTTATCACTGGATTGGTCATCCTGCTTGTCGCCAACATTCTGATGTTATTCGTCACACCTGGACAACTCTCACCTTCCAAGGAGGGTTTTGCGAGCTACTATTTGGCCAATGCGGGTGGTGCGGCCCCCAAGGGCAATGATGCCTATCAACCCATTGGTGCATTTGACTCTGTTCGTTTAGAGACGGGCAACAACGTGAGTGCCTGGCGTTATACCAAGCCCAATGAGCCCTTGATGGGTCCTGAGTTTGAGCCCGGCAACGATTCCCTCTTTATTTTCAAGAACAATCAATGCAAGCCTGAGTGCTGTGGTGCTTCATTCAGCTGTGGTGGTGGTTGCGTCTGCACAACCCCTCAGCAGCGTCAGTATATTGCGGGTCGTGGTCAGAACCGCACGGAGCCTGCTGGTGAGTTTTAAAGAATCTGTTTGTAATATATCTTGTGTATCATTTCAAATGATGTAAAAGATAGATGATGTATACAATCCTTGGTTGCGGAGCAGCAGGAACACTGCTATGTTTTGAACTTTTACAAAAAGGTGTAGATCCCTCCTCTATACGAATCATTGATCCCTTCTTTGATGGAGGAGCCCTCTTACGTTCGTGGGGAGCTATCTATAGCAATACTACGTGTCAACAGATTGTGGACACACTCCAAGAGTACACGATACTCCAAGGACTTGTCAAAAATCTCGCTGAAAAATACAATCCAGCAAATCGTATTTTGCTATCAGACCTTGGTCACCTTCTTCAGAAATCACTTCAATTACTGCCGGATGACATTAACATCTTACAAGATACCTGTCTGTCTTTGGAACAAACAGCAACTGGCTGGAAGCTTGAATGTAAAACTACAACAGTAACATCCGATGTTGTATTTGTATGCATAGGAGGTCAACAAAAACCCTTTGATGTAGGAAAACCAAATATCCCACTTGAAGTCGCTTTGGATCCTTCAAGACTCGCACGATATGTTCAGTCAGGACACCGCGTGGTAGTATTTGGTCTTGCGCATTCTGGAACTCTTGTAATAAAATCGCTTCTACAACTTCGGTGCATGATCTCTGCGGTGTATAAAGGTAAAACACCTTTTCAGTTTGCACGTGATGGACATTATGATGGAATCAAAGAAGAATCCGCTGAATTTGCTACAGAGATCTTACATACATGCCCCCCTCAGCTTGAAATGATTTCTTCCTCAGACTTTCCAAAAGTTGTGAAAGCCGTTCAACGGGCGACTTGGATTGTTCCCACAATTGGTTTTGAAGCTTCTCCGATTCAGATCCGATCTCAAGAAGGACAGTTCATTTCCTATACTTCCTATTCACCTGAAACGGCTAAGATTCAAGAAAATCTCTATGGATTTGGTCTTGCTTATCCCGGTGTCACGGTTTTGGAAGATGGTATTCACAAAGATGTAAGCCTGCCTTCGTTCAAATCACAAATTCAAGGCTGTCTTCCAGCAATTCTTTCAAAAATAAGGAATGGGCTACCATTAGATGGAGCAGAACAAAACAATCAATAGTTTACTTCCGCTGGGCGTAACCAACGCTGTTTCGGCTGTAAATTCAACTGTGAACAATATGGCCAATACAATTGTAAAGAACACCACAAAACTTGCGAACAACTTGCCATCCTTGCCATCTATGGGATCTCTTGGAGCAAATGTAGCAAATACGGTATCCAATGCTACAAATAGCCTTCCATCTATGCCCTCAATGCCGTCTGTTTCGGCTATACCGTGGCTTCCCATTGTTTTCTTTGTAAGCTTGGTTGTTGTCTTTGTGGTATTGTTAGTCAAGTTCAATGATCAAGTTCGTGATGGCTACTTGGCTGTTGTGAATAAGCTCCGTGAGGCCCTTGGCTACTCTTCAGAGCCTCCTCCGCCTATTGAGACAACAACACCCACAACCGCACCTCCGAAGGAGATGATGGAGAGTTCAGCGCCTTCAAAT
>JACCDJ011644426.1_pt1 | contig 11165 bp, 9 predicted proteins | sample 7444481 | NCBI WGS metagenome assembly JACCDJ01 (sample SAMN15323435, study PRJNA562643) | freshwater metagenome | isolation source: river surface water | place: USA:Blue River Watershed | collected 2017-08-15 | reverse complement strand
TTGAAATGGCGATCAAGGTGCCGACCGACCGCGCCTATGAGACGGTTGCCGGCTACATCATGGCCACGCTCGCGCGAATTCCGGCTGTTGGCGACCAACTCGAGATTGAGGACGGCGTTCTTCGCGTCGAGCGCATGGACGGCCGCCGTATCGATCGGGTTCGATTCACGCCAAACAACCTCGAGGGCATCGAATCCGCGGTCGAAGAGGCTCGAGAGGAGGCCGAGAATGGACGCTAACGTCGCCGGATTGCTCTGGTTTGTTGTTCTGCTGTTGCTGAACGGTTTCTTCGTGGGCTCGGAGTTCGCCTTGATATCGGCCCGTCGCGCCCAGATTGAACCGCGCGCCGAGGCTGGCTCGCGTCCGGCGAAGATCACGATCAAGGCCATGGAGCGCGTCTCGCTGATGCTTGCGACCACTCAGATCGGTGTGACCATCTGTTCGTTGCTGATTCTGGTCATCGTCGAGCCGAGCGTGCACCACCTGCTCGAGCCGGTACTCGCGGCCGTCGGGATCGGTCACGACGCCTCGGGCGCAGTGGCCTTCGCGATCACGCTGCTCATCGTGTCGTTCCTGCACGTGGTTGTCGGTGAAATGGTTCCAAAGAACATCTCGTTCTCGGTGCCTGAACGTGCCGCACTGATGCTGGTGCCGGTGCTCTACGGAATGGCGCTCGTGCTCAAGCCGGTTGTCGTGGTTCTGAATGCCGGCGCCAACGGCGTGCTGCGCCTATTCGGCGTGCGAGCAAAGGACGAAGCCAACAGCGTCTACACGCTCGACCAGGTCGAAGATATCGTTGAGCACTCGACTCGAGAGGGCGCATTGAGCGACCTCTCGGGCACGATCACCAACACCTTCGAGTTCACCGAAAAGCGCGTCGAAGATGTTGCCGTTCCGACGGCTCGACTCGTTGCGCTGCGCGAGGACACCACGCCGCGCGAGGTTGAGGCGGCCGTCACCAAGTACGGCTTCTCGCGATTCCCGCTGGTCGACGAGCATGCCGACATCGTTGGCTACCTGCACCTCAAGGACGTGCTCGATCTGCGCGAGGACGAGGTCGACGACCCGTTCCCGCCAAAGCGCATCCGTACTCTAATTTCGCTGCCGGCAACCATGGAGCTAGAGGACGCGCTCGCTAGCATGCGTCGCGTTCACGCTCACATGGCAAAGTCGTTCGACGACAGGGGACAGGTGCGAGGCGTGCTGTTCCTCGAAGACATACTCGAAGAGCTCGTCGGCGAGGTTAAGGACGCGACGCGTCGCTAGGTCTCGAGGCTGAGGCTAGGCGCTCGGCTTAGGCCAGGTGCCTCGCGCGTACTGAATCGGCCACTCGACCGTCTCACCCAGTTCGGCTGCAGCGCGCAAGGCCCAGTATGGATCGCGGAGCAACGCGCGGCCGAGCATGATGATCTCAACCTCGCTGGTTTGAAGAATCTCTTCGGCCTGCAGGCCAGTCGTGATCTGACCGACCGCGGTGACTGGGCCATCGACTCGTTCGGCGACGAACTGCGATAGCGGCACCTGGTAGCCAGGGCCGGATGGAATCTTGACGCCGGTGACGAGGCCACCGCTCGAAATGTCGAACACGTCGGCACCGAGCTCATCGGCCCACTGGCTAACCTGGGCGGTCTCGGCCGTGGTCCAGCCGTCCTCGCGGTAGTCGGTCGCCGAGAAGCGGATCATCAGCGGCATGCCGGCCGGAATCACCTTTCGAACGGCTGCAACGATCTCGAGCAAGAGGCGAGCGCGATTCTCTAGATTGCCGCCGTACCGGTCGCTGCGCGGGTTGGTGATCGGCGACAGGAACTGGTGAATCAGGTAGCCGTGGGCGGCGTGAAGTTCGATCGCGTCGAAGCCGGCGCGAACCGAGCGCTCGGCTGCCGATGCCCAGGCTGCCGGCATGGCCTCAACCTCGGCGGTGCTGAGTTCGCGCGGTGCCGCATAGCCCTCGAAGGCCACGTCGGTGCTCGAAACCGTCTGCCAGCCGCCGTCGGCGATGTCGACACTGCCCGAGCCGGACTGCATGCGATGGGTCGAGGCTTTGCGACCCGCGTGAGCCAATTGAATAGCCGACTTGGCGCCGCCGGCGCGAATGGCGTCGGTTACCGCGCGCCAGGCGTCCGCTTGTTCGTCGTTCCAGATCCCCGCACACCAGGGAGTGATGCGACCCTCTGGCACTACGCCTGTCGCCTCAACGATCACCAGGCCCGTGCCGCCGTACGCGCGCGAGCCGTAGTGCACGACGTGGAACTGATTGACGACGCCATCGCGCTGCTCGCACGAGTACATGCACATCGGTGCCATCCAGACGCGGTTTCGAACGTCGAGTTCACGAACTCGAATCGGTGCAAAGAGTTTGGTCATGGGTTAGCGCGACTCCTGTGAGAGTTTGTTTTGCATTCGAGTGGCGAACGGCATGCCGACTACAACGAAACCGAACAGCACGGCGCCGGTGAGCAGCGCGTACTGCAGATCGATGAAGGTGGTGAGCATGCCGATAGCGGGCGGGCCGATTAGCAGGCCGATGTAGACCATGCCCACGACTTTGGCCATGTTGCGCCCCTGGTGGCTTGGGTTGCCAACGTTGCCTGCCAGAGCGAAGAACTGCGGGATGATCGCCGAGACGCCGATGCCTGCGATTCCCCAGCCGATAAGTGACTGTGGAATGTTGTTGCTGAGCAGGGCAACCAGATAGCCCGTGCCCGAGATAGCTGCACCCCAACGAATAACGGTTATGCGGTCGAAACGTTCAACGATCTTGTCACCGATGAGTCGCATGCCGGCCATGGTGAGGCTCACGGCGAAAACGCCGTAGGCAGCCGTCGATGCGCTGGCATCGAGCACGTTCTTCAGATGCAGCGGTGACCAGTCGATCGATGCGCCTTCGCCAATGGCCGAAGCGGTCGCAAGTGCACCCAGCAGGTAGACGTATGGCAAGAAGCGCTTGTTCTCGGCAGCGTGAGCCTTTGCCTCGGCCTTGTCGGTGGTGTTGTGACTAGGGGTGTTCGGCAGCAAGAAGCCGCGCGCAACCAGTGAAACGACGGTAATGACGATGCCGTAGAGCACTAGGGTCTGCGGGGCCTTCCAGCCGGCCGCCAGCGTCAGGCTTCCCAGGTATGCGCAGACAAGCCCGCCGATGGACCAGTAAGCGTGAAACAGAGTGAAGATTGGGCGACCAAACATGTTCTCGACCTCGACGCAGTGGGCGTTCATAGAGACGTCCATCGCGCCGATAAAGAAGCCGAACGCCAGCACCGATGCGCACAGCCAAGGAATGTTTGTGGCCATGCCGGCAGAGATGGTTGCTAGGCCCAGAGTTGCACCGCCGAGCCAGGTATAGGTGCGGCTACCGACCTTGTCGATCAGCGGGCCCACCACCTGCATCGCGCCGAATGCGCCGACGCCGAACAGCATCATGATCAGGCTGATCTGGCTGTGGCTCAGGCCAAACTTTTCCTCGTATTCGGGGATGTGCACGGCCCAGAATGCATAGGCGCCTCCGCCGAGAAAGAAGTACGCCCAGAGAGCAACCTGAGCTTGTCGCGCGATTCTGCTGATAGCCACCTCGCCAGCCTACGCGTTGGGTTAGCGTAAAGGTGTGTCTTCACCCAATCGTCACAGTGCACCCGAGTTGTTGCGCTCGCTGCTGCGCGGTCCTAGTGCTGCCGACGACAAGTATTCACGTGGCGTGGTCGGTTTTGCCACCGGTTCAGGCGCTTATCCGGGAGCTGCTCTGCTAGGTGTAACCGCAGCCATGCGTTGCGGGGTGGGGCTAGTTCGGCTGGCCAGCGACGATTCGGTTCTGCGCCTGGTGTTGGAGGCGCGTCCGGAGTGCGTTCCGGTTGCTGGCGATGGTGCGGCTCCACGTTGCGATGCCTGGGTTTTTGGCAGTGGCGTCGCGGGCGATGACTCGACTGCCAAGACCAGAGCGGATGCGCTGCTCGCGAGCATCGACGATTCCGTTCCTCTGGTGATCGATGCCGGCGCTCTCGAATTCATCGACCTAGCCCGCATCGATGGCCGCTGCATTCTGACTCCGCACGCGGGCGAGACGGTTCGGCTGTTGGCGCGATTTGGTGTGACGTCGACCCGCACGGAGGTTGAGGCCGACCTGATTGGCGTAGCTCAACAGCTCGCTAACCTGTCTGGCGCGGTCGTGCTGTTGAAGGGGGCTCGCACGGTGGTCTCTGCGCCCGGAGACGTGTTCTGGAGAGCCGATGAGGCCCCTCATGAGCTTGCGGTCGCCGGCTCGGGCGATGTCTTGGCCGGCATCCTTGGCGCCCTGTGCGCAAAGGCGCATTCGTTGGCCGGTCGCGAAGTGGGTGCGAACTTTGACCTGTTCGAGGTGGCCAAGACAGGGGTCTGGCTGCACGCAGAGGCGGCTCGTTCGCTTGCCGAAAGCGGTCAATTTGCAGCGCTCGAGCTGGCCGACCATCTCAAGGTCTTCGCACGCGGTATGGCAGCAAATGACTGAGTCGGGGGAGCGGGCAGTGCAGGTCGCCGAACCGAACTGGCGCATGGCCTCCCGAGTGGCGGCCATCGTTGCGGCAAGCCTCGTCGTTCACTGGTTGATCGCGATGATTGGCTTTGGACTGCCCAACATCACACCCTTCAACGATGTAAACCTCTATTCGGATTGGGTCGAGCGCGGCCTTGCAGTAAACAAGTGGCCTGGCACTAACGAGCCTGGCGTTTATCCGGCGCTGGCGCTGTTGCCGATGATTTTTGCGCAGTGGATCGATGGCTCGAACGCGATCAACGGTTGGCTCATCCTGATGACGTTGATCAACACGGCGGCGCTGGTGGCCATCGGGCGTGCGCCCCGCGGCGGCCGGGCGGCCGCGTACTGGTTGATGTTTATGCTCCTGCTCGGCCCTGTGGCAATCGGTCGAATCGATGCCGTGGCAGTAACCGTGGACGCGTTCGTCGTGCTCGCCGTATTGCGTGGTCAGGGCAGGCTCGCGATGGGCCTAGCGACGGCCGGCGCCTGGATCAAGATTTGGCCCGCCGCCTCGGCTCTAGCGCTTCTGGTTCGCGAGGGCAGTCGCGAACGACTCGCGCGTTCCGTTGGCGTCGCGCTCGCGGTCAGCGTTGGTGTGCTGGCATTCGGCGTGGCCCTCGGCGGCAACGAAAACCTGTTCAGCTTTCTGTGGTTGATGGGCAATCGCGGTCTCCAGCTAGAGTCGGTCGCTGCGACGCCTTGGCTGTGGGGTGCTCACCTCGGTTGGGGTGACAGCTCCGTCTACTTCGAGTCGAACATCATCACTTTCCAGGTCACCGGACCGGGCGCAGACATCGTCTCGAAACTCATGCTCCCAGCGCTCGTCATCGCAGTCGCGATAACGGCTCTGCTGGGCGTACGCGCGGCTCGTGCCGGCGCGAATCCGACTTCGGTTTTCGTGCTCACCGCACTCACAGCCACGCTGGATCTGATTGTTTTCAACAAGGTTGGTTCGCCGCAGTTCGAGGCCTGGCTTGCGATTCCGATCGTCGCGGGCCTGCTGGCCGGCACGCCGCGCTGGCGCATACCGCTGATTCTTGGCTTGGTGATTGCGGCGCTCACGCAGTGGGTCTATCCGCTCAATTACGACTCGATTGTGAACGCCGAGTTGTTTGGAATTGCGCTCCTGGGCCTGCGAAACGCGCTGCTGATTGCATTGCTGGTTTGGGCGAATCTGAGGCTTGGCGCGCTGTCGAAGCCGGCGTTAGCGGCTGCCGCGTCTGAATCGACTAGGTAACTAGCCCTCGAGCAACTGGCGCACGAGTGGTCCGACCAAGGCATCCTCGATTAGGAACCCGTCGTGGCCATACGGGCTATTCAAAACGTGAAGTTCGCCGCCAACTAGTTGTTGTGCCCGCGATCCGTGCGCGGTTCCAATGTGTTCGGCGATAACGCGCTGATCGGCGACCGGGAACAGGCGATCGCTGTCGATGCCGATAACCAAGGTCTTAGCCGCGATGGCAGCCAGCGCTTGCTCGACGCCACCGCGGTCGCGACCGACGTCGTGCGAGTTCATCGCCTGAACCAACGTGATGTAGCTGTTCGCGTCGAAGCGACGCGTGAACTTATTACCGTGAAAGTCGAGGTAACTCACGACAGCAAAGCGGCCGCCATCGCCGATTGGGCTGATGTTCGACTGCCAGGTGCGTTCGAAGCGGTCGTTCAACTCGGTCGACGAGCGGTAGTTCAGCAGCGCCATGCGGCGAGCCAACGCGAGACCGCGGTGTGGGCCGTGGCCCGGCTTGGCGTCGTAATAGTTGCCGTTGTTGAAGGCAGGGTCGGTCTTGACGGCCTCGATCTGCACCGAGTTGAGTGCGATCTGGTCGGCGCTCGAGATCGCCGGTGCGGCGATCACGCCGATTCGACCCGTGGCCTCGGGCTTGGTGATTGCCCATTCGAGCACGTGCATGCCGCCCATCGAGCCACCGATGATGGCGTGCCAGTTGGCGATTCTGATTTGCTCGGCAAACTGCTGTTGTGCCGCAACCTGATCGCGGATGGTCAAGAACGGAAAGCGGGAACCGTATTCGCGGCCGCGGTTGTCGAGTGTCGCCGGGCCGGTGGAACCCTGGCAGCCGCCAAGGATGTTCGGAGCAACGACGTACCACTTGTCGGTGTCGATTGCCTTACCTGGGCCGATGATGTCTTCCCACCAGCCGGCGGTTGGGTGCCATTTGGTCGGTTCACCGACCGCGTGCGAGTCGCCGGTGAGCGCGTGCAAGACGAGCACGGCGTTGCTGCGTTCGTCGTTTAGCTGACCCCAGGTTTCGTATGCGATGCGCACGTTCTTGAGGTCTTTGCCGCTCTCGAGCTTGAGGTCGAAAGGCAGCGTGAACTGGCGATTGCCAGCAGGGTCGCCGTCGCGCCAAGCGCCAGTCGCCGGCGGACGACCGATCAGCGATCGGCTCATCTCCTCGGTGACGAAGGTGCTCGGGGTGGTATCCCCAGACGACTGAAACTCCATAAGAAGTTCTAATTTAGTCGGTCGTCACCTTCGAGTGGCCTCGGAGTCCAGTGATTACGCGGTTAGTTGGCTGCTGCCTCGTCGAGAGTGTCGAACGCGAGCGCCGCCAAGAGAGCCGATCCATCGCTCAGTTTCGAGTCGTCGAAGACGGCCTTGTTCGAGTGATTGGTCTCGGCCTTGCTGTGGTCGCGGTCAGGAGGGCAGGCGCCCATAAAGACGAATGCTCCTGGCATTTCCTTCAGCACCGAGGCGAAGTCCTCGCCGCCGGTGATGGGGTGCTCGAGGTCAACGTAGCGCGACGCACCATTCGGCAGGCGACCGAAGCTCGAGTCCACGATGCGTTCGACGCGGTCGATGGCCTTCGGGTCGTTCATCAAAACCTTGGTGAATGGGTGGAACTCAACCTCGGCCGAGACACCGTGAGCAGCAGCTACGCCGGCGAGCAGCTCGCGCACGGCAGCGCGTACCTGTTCGGTGATTGTGTCGCTGAACGTGCGAATCGTCGCACCAAACTGAGCTACCTCTGGAATCACGTTCTCTGTGTGGTCGTCTCCGGCTTTGACCCAACCGATGTTGATGACGACCGGTTCGAACGCCGAGATCTTCTTGGCGACGGTGGTCTGCAGAGCCTGCATGACCTCGGCCATCGGTGCGATTGGGTCGCGCGACAGCCAAGGCATCGAACCGTGACCTCCCTGACCCTTCAAGGTCACAGTCATGCCGCCGGCCGAAGCCATCAGTGGCCCCGGGCGCGAACCGAAAATGCCCAGCGGGTACGAACTGAAGACGTGGATGCCGTACGCGGCGATCGGCAGCTCGCCCGAGACGAGGTGCAGACCTTCTTCGAGCATGACGTCAGCACCGCCGTGGCCCTCTTCGCCCGGCTGGAACCAGATGACGACATTGCCCTTCAGGCGGTTGCGGTGGGTGTGCAGCAGGTGTGCCGCGCCAACGGCCATGGCCATGTGTAGATCGTGTCCGCAGGCGTGCATGTAGCCGTTGGTCGATGCGAACTCGAGACCGGTGTCTTCGATCACAGCGAGTGCGTCGGTGTCGGTGCGCAGCAGGACGGTTGGGCCGGGCTGGTCGCCGCGAATGAGCAGTGCGGCACCGCTGGTGCGCTTGCTGCGGAAGACCTCGCCGAGACCCTCGCACGATGCGAGGCAACGCTCGGTCGATCTGGGATTGTCGAGGCCGAACTCTGGCATCTGGTGCAGTTCGCGACGAATCCCCGAAAGGATGTCTGAGTAACGAGCGGCTTCTTCGACGTATTCGTTATAGGTCATGGATGCATTCTTGCACTCGTTTCGCGCGCTTAGGGTTGTTTTGTGTTCTTCGAGGCGATGCATCCAAGGTGGCAAGACTTACTTGCATACCAGCGCGACTTGTTGAACCAAATCGAAAGCGAACTGCCGGCCGAATACCTGCCCGCTCCGAACTTGGTGATGCGCGCCTTCGAATCCGACCCCGCGGACCAGCGTGTAGTGATCATCGGCCAAGACCCGTATCCGACACCGGGGCACGCAGTGGGTTTGGCATTTGCCGTTGCCGCCGGCACTCCGCTGCCGCGCAGCCTAAGCAACATGATGAAGGAACTTCGGGCCGATTTGGCTGAAGACCTTACGACCGGGTTGTTCACCACCGACGGCAACCTGCTGCGCTGGGCCGAGCAGGGCGTCCTGTTGCTGAATCGCGAGCTAACTTTGCCCGGCAACAAACTTTGGCAGCAATTTACCGATGCCGCTTTGCGTGCACTCGTCGAACTCAAGCAAGGCAGCCTGGTAGTGATTCTCTGGGGCAATCACGCGGCCAAGGCGGCCGACGCGGCAGAGGGAGCGAGCGTCATTCGCTCGGCGCATCCGAGCCCTTTGTCGGCCTCGCGTGGCTTCTTCGGTTCGCGTCCGTACTCGAAAGCCAATTCCGAACTTCGCCGCCTCGGCCTCGCGCCGATAGATTGGTCATGTTAGAGGAGCGTTGGTTTGCCGCTAGATTCCGAGTCCCGTTGGCGTATGGTGCGCGCGTTGCGCAACAAGCCTCAGCCCATTGTTTCGAACGAGATTTCGGTGCGTGCCGCAGTCGAGGGAGATCTAGTTCAGATACGCGAGATCTACACGTATTACGTCAACAACTCGGTGGTCACTTTCGACCTCGAGCCGATGTCGATCGATGATTGGCGCACCAAGCTCAACTACGTGACGGGTCTTGGGTTGCCGTTTTTGGTTGCCCAGAGCGGTTCCGGTCAGATCCTCGGATTCGCCTACCTAGGGCCGTGGCGCCAGAAGGCGGCATACCGTCGCACCGTTGAGAACAGCATCTATCTAAAGCCCGCTGCCACTGGCAAGCGCATCGGCACCAAGTTGATGCAAGCACTCCTGGATGCCGGCAAGGCGGCAGGCGTCAAAGAGGTAGTTGCGGTGATTAGCGACAGGGGAGCCGAGTCGTCGATCGCGCTCCATCAGAGTTTTGGGTTCACGATGCAGGGTCAACTGGGCAAGGTCGGCTTCAAATTTGGTCGCTGGCTCGGCACGATTTTGATGCAGAAGAGTCTCTGAATTTTCTGCAAGTTTGCGATTCGCGCTTCGGCTATTTGCTAACCCTTTCTAGGCTGGCCTTGTGAAGTTTCGTCTAATTAGCGCCATTGCCATCGCCGCCCTTTCAATGTTGGGCATCGCACCGGCTCAGGCAGCCACCACAGGCAACATGCCGACCTTCGACTTTGTCGCGGGCGACATCCTGGTTAAGTACGCCGCTGGCGTTTCGGCTGTTGCCGCAAACGGTGAGGCGACAGGCGAAAACTCGGCGCAGGCCGACCTCACCCAGCCTCTCGCACTCGGTAACGGCTGGTACAAGGTTTCGACCGAGAGCGATGCATCGCTCGAATCGACTTGGAGCGCGCTGAAGAAGTTGGATGCCGATCCTCGCATCGAATCTGTCGACGTGAACCGCATTCTGATTCCATCGAGCGTTTCTGCCGCAAACGGTAGCCAGGTTTCGCCATCGCTCAAGGTCGTTTATGCGGCAATCAAGCCGGCAAGTGCACCTCGCTCGCTCAAGGCCGCCGATGCATTTGTCAGCTCGACACCGGCCGTTGCCAGGGTGAAGCTAACCTGGGCGGCTCCGGCATCGCTGGGGTCGGCGAAGTTGGTTGGCTACCGCATCAGCTACAGGAAGGGCACCGACGCCTGGAAGGTACTCGTCTCGAGCACCAAGTCGAAGGCGACGACCTACACAGTCGCCAAGGGTCTCGTCGCGGCAACCGCATACCAATTCCAGGTGACCGCGCTGACCCAGACCGGCTCCGTCGTCAAGGCCGGTGCGCCATCGGCCGTTGCGACCGCGACTGCAACCACCGCTCCGACCGCTCCGCTGCTCATGACTTCGATCAACATCACTAGCAAGACCCCAGTCGTCACCTGGGTGCAGCAGACCCCGGCTCAGGCCGGCGCGACCGACACCACCTACACCGTCACAGCTACGGCCACCACGGGTGGTTCTGTGTCGTGCACATCAACCACCAACTCTTGCGAGATCGCCGGTCTTAGCGAAGGCGTCACCTACAAGGTTGCCGTCGTAGCCAAGAACAAGCGCGGCAGCGCCCAGAGCGCTGCGGCCTTCCTGCCTCAGGACGCTTACTACGCGAAGCAGTGGTTCCTTTGGGGCGAGCACGGAATCAATGCGCCGGGCGCGTGGATCTCGACCCTCGGTTCGAAGAACACCGTTGTTGCAGTTCTCGACACCGGCATAACTCGGCACCCGGATCTCGACTCGCAGGTCATTGCGGGCTACGACTTCGTCTCTGCTGTCACCTCGTCGCGCGACGGCGATGCCTGGGATGCCGACGCGACCGACCCAGGCGACTACGCCGGCGCAGAAAGCAGCTCGTGGCACGGCACTCACGTCGCCGGAATCATCGGCGCGGCCTCCAACACGTTGGGCGTCATTGGTGTTGCACCAGGCGTCAAGATTCAGCCGATTCGAGTGCTAGGTGCCGAGGGCGGCACTACAGCCGACCTGGTAGCCGGTCTTCGTTGGGCAGCCGGACTCACAGTTTCGGGAACTCCGCTCAACCCAACGCCTGCCAAAGTAATCAACATCTCGATGGGCACCGATTCGGCGACGCCATGTCGCCTTAGCGGTCAGCGCCTAGGTGTGACCGAGGAAGCCCTTGCGGCCGTAAAGGCAGCTGGAGTGACCACAATC
>JACCDJ010451156.1_pt1 | contig 11165 bp, 13 predicted proteins | sample 7444481 | NCBI WGS metagenome assembly JACCDJ01 (sample SAMN15323435, study PRJNA562643) | freshwater metagenome | isolation source: river surface water | place: USA:Blue River Watershed | collected 2017-08-15 | reverse complement strand
GTAACACGGACAACATCATCCCATGTTTCGCAACCTTCAACTTGGTCAACCAGTTTGTGTTCTTCAACACTAAAGGTGACACCCATTTGAACACCACCTTTTGTGTGAAGATTCAAACGGTCAATGAATGGCATTGAATTGATATCACGATCCTTAAGACCAAAGAAGTCACGGTCAATCAATTGACCATAACCTTTTACGAATGAACTACGCAAGCCAGGATAGCGGCGTTTCATTTTTTTCTCAATACGAGCATCCTCAACAACATTAAGGAAGTGTTTGAAATTCTTAGCAAACTTACCAGAGCCAACAACGGCATTGTGCCAGCCTTGTTCTGGTGTCTCTAATGCGTGGCCAACTTCGTGACCTAGCAAGAGGTCATACAAATCACCGGACATATCTGTCCAGATTGGGCAATACAACACACGGTCTTTGAGGTTGAATGCCGCAGTTGGAATTTTTTGGTGTTCAACAATGATGTTCTCAGTAGCCATCAACTTGGCTAACTGAGACTTGGATTCTTGTGTAAATTTCATAACATTCCTTCTAACAACAGATACAAGTATATCAGGAGCAGGAGGAATGTCAAGTAGTTAAAAAGTATTAATTACTCAGCCTCTGGCTTCCAATTGTGAATAAGTTTCATTCCATATTCATTATTACCTTCTGGAATTACTACATTTGGTTTCAATTTCAGTTTGTTGACTTTGAATGGATTGTAGTCAACATAGTGATGCCAACGACCATATCTCCAAACAACTCTTGCCACATCAGGATGCATTTCAGCCAACATTTGAGATTTGTTAATAGTACCGCTACTGTTGTAACCAGTCTTCTTAAAATTCTCATCTTGGTCAGCAAATTCTTTGTGATAGAACTCTTCGGTGTTACCACCCTTAACTGTTTGTGTTGCGGCTTTACCTTGCAAGAATGCATTGAACTGAATTGTACAATCACCATCTTTCAAAACACGGAGACAGATATCAGTATCTTCATTGTAACGACCACGCCAACGATGCTTGCAATCATTAGAGATAAGCAAACAAGAATAGATTCGTGTGTTAGTTACAAATGGTGGATACTTAGAGTTAGGTGCAATGAAGAAACGATATTGAAAGCCAGAGATTGGTACATTCTCAAAGCGGTCAATAAAATCTTCTGCGGCACGAAAGATAGCACCAGATTCAACTCGGTATCGTTTGTTGTTGTTCAAACGATAGAAGTCTGTGATGTTATCATCTAGCACCCAATGTTTCTCAGCACCAATTTCAATCGCATGGTCCCAACACCAATTACGAGCACGACCAGGACCATCACCATGATTACTGAATGGTGCAACTAGCAATGTCACATATGGGCGAATCTTGAAGTTATCAAGTGCCGTTTCATAGTTTTGTAAATCTTGTGGTTCAATTGCAATGTAATGAGGAATCTTCATTCGTGCAAGTGAACGAGAGGTCAACATGGATTCATGGCGACCTTTCGAAATAATATAAACTGGATACTTGGGATTAATAATCATTCTACAATCCAACGATGCAAAGAGTTTTCTTCAATGTCAAGTTTAGGATACCAGATACTTTTACTCTTATCTGTCAATGCTTGGTCAACCAACTTAGCAAACTCTTCATAGTCTTCTTTGTTACGGAAGTTCACATAGATTTGTTTCCATGGTGGGTTATCATTCTGGTCAAAGGTAGGCATACCTTTCCAGTATTTCTTAAAGAATTCTTCACGGGTCAAAAGTGAATCATCAACCTCAGCAACAAGTCCAGTATCAGCGATGGCACCATCTTCCATGAACTTTGTCACATCATTAATTTCATCACTCTCAAATTCTAAACAACTTTCGTACTCTGTTGTTTCTTCTACTTTTTTCTCAGTCATGCTTACCTCATGCTTCGTTTAATCATCTTAATCATTTTTGCTTGGCGTTTCTTAGCCATCTGCACAGACAACGGACCAACTTTGTCAGTATAACAGATTCCATTCATGTGGTCAAGTTCATGCTGGAAACATTGTGCTGTAATACCATCCATCCAAGTGGTAGTTGTTTCACCATTCTCATTCAGATACTCAACTTGGATTCTCTGATATCTAGGTACATTAATAAACAATGCTGGAAACGATACACAACCTTCACGCACTTTTACCATCTCACCTTCAGTGGCAATAATTTTTGGATTGATACATGCCATTTGGAACACATCTGTACCAAGAACAAACAATCTGAGATTCAAACCACATTGATTGGCTGAAATGCCAACGGCACCATACTGACGCATGGTTGCTTTCAACTGACCAATCGCTTGTTGAAAATCTGGTGTTTTAATTTCTTCTGGTGAAACTTCTTTAGTTTCCATCTTTAGAAATGGATGACCCTCTGTGTAAACAGGAAGTGGATCATATGATACCCGTGTAGGTTTTGCGTCTGTTTGTGTATTGATAACTAGAATGTCATCATCTTTAATTGTTGCTTCGTTCATGCTCTCATCACCCAATCTTCTGCCGCTTCTTCGGCTTTAACTTCAAAATCAAAATATCCTGCATCATTATAATCATCTTGTGAATCATAATACAATACTAAAAATTTATCTTTACCTTGTAAAAGATATACACTCGCAGTTCTAGTTCCTTCACTGAACTGATGGAGTGCTTTCATTATTTGGTAGTCACCATCCATAATCACCTCGCTATTCTACTAAAATTATTTACTTTCTCAAATCGAATCATACTTCTAAACTTGTCTTGGAGTATATCACCCTTGTGAGAGATAACAAACAAGTTCACATCTTCTAACATATGTAGGATGTTCATTAGATACTCTGTGCCGTTTGCATCAAGACTTGAATCAAATACCTCATCAAGAATCAACAAGTTGGTATTGGTAGAGTTCTTCAATTTAGCCACTGCTCTCCATGTTAGCATTAGTGCCATGTCAATACGCTGTTTCTCACCTTCACTAAACGATGCGTAACTAAACTCATCACGGTGACGAGACTTGATTGTTTCTTTGAATGATTCATCCAAGTTAAAGTTAACAAAGAAGTCTAGTGTCGCAAGATATTTGTTCACAAGTTTATTAATCACTGGCAAATATTGTTTGATGATTTTGGTTTTGATACCAGTATCTTTCAACAACAAGGATGCGGCATCAAGATATGATTTTTCATCCATCAATTCTTTTTTCTTGTTCTCAAGTGCAGTCAAAGAATTCTTCAACTCTTCCAACTTTTCAGTTTCAGTCTTCAGGTCTTCTTTTGTTCCACTGAGTGCAACGATTTCTTTTTGCAACTTACCAATATACTTGTTTGATTGGATGATTGTCATATTGTTGGAAGCAATATCAACTTGTTTACATTGAATGTCTGTTGTGATTCTTTGAATCTCATTCAAACGATTCTGTTGTTCCAGAATGTCTGCTTCCAGTTTAGTCAAACCGTGAGTACATTTCTCCACTTTGTCACCAAGTTCGGCAATCTGTGTGTTCTTAAACTCTGCATTGATTGCTTGACGGCAAGTAGGACAGTCATCATTGTTTTCAAAAAACTTAATGTCTTTCTTATACTTGGTAACATTAGATTCAATCTGTGTTTCAAACTGATTCATCTTCTTCAGTTTACCAGAAACTGTTTCTCTATCCAAAATAGATTCTTGGAGTGTACTAACCTGAAGTGTCAACTTGGCAATAACTTCATTGACCTCATCAATCTGAGACATGGCTGCGGCAATCTCTGCTTCTTTGGCAACAATCATTTCATCGTTGTTTTGTTTCAAAACTTCAATGTGTTTCTTCTGCATGTCATACTTCGTGGTATTCACATCATAGTCATGCTTGTTTGTTTGCATGGCATCTTTATTCAATGTGAGCCTATCTTTTAGTACTGTGTTCATGGTAGAGAAGATTTGGATATCCAACAAGTCTTCAATGATTGCTCTACGGTCAGCCGCAGAGAGTTGCATAAAGGGAACGAACGATGCTGAACCAAGAATCACAATCTGAGTGAAGGACTTGTAATTTAATTTGAGAATAAATTTCTCTAAGTGGTCTTGGTAGTCTTTTACTGCGGCTGATTGATTCAGTAAATCGCCGTTCAAATATATCTCAAAGATATTGGGTTTGATACCACGCACAATCTTATAGTCTTTTGAACCAATAGAAAGTTCAATCTCAACAACACAATCTTTCTGATTGATACTGTTTAGAAGTTGTGGCTTATTGATATTACGGAATGGTTTGCCAAACAATCCAAAGCACAACGCATCAAGCATTGTACTCTTACCCGCACCGTTCGTACCAACAATCAATGTGTTGGAACTTTGGTCCAGTCTTATTTCTGTAAAATAGTTACCTGTGCTTAGAAAGTTTTTGTAACGGATCGTCTTAAAGTAAATCATTCAATAATTTCGGTGTTCAAGGACTCAACATATAATTCACGCATGAGATTCTTTAGTTTAGCAGAATCAACATTGATTGTCAACCCATCAATGTATTTTGATAGAATAGTCATGGTATCTTCGGCTTGATTTACCAACTCTTCATCATCTTCTACCATGTTGTCGGTGAAGTCTTCAACGATAGCAACATCTGCTACTTGTGCTTTATATAGGGCATCAACAACATAGTCAAACAAATATGCATTCTGTTTGTTCACCACTACCACTTTAACATATGTGTCTTTGTATTGTGTGAAGTCAAACTTCTTCCATTCTTCAAATGATTGTGTTGAATCATCATAGTTAATCTTGTGGAAGATTTTGTTTGGATTAGGTACGAATTCCAGTTCTCTTGTATCAGTATTAAATACATGAAAACCACGAACATCACCATAATCAGCCCAAGTGATTTCATATTGATTTCCAAGATAATAAATTGTTCCATCTGTAGACTTGTGGTGAAAGTGTCCAGACAATACCATGTCAAACTTATCAAACACTTGTCTATCTAGTCCAGAGTGTGATACATTACCTCTGTCCATTTCAAAGCCAGCAATCTCAAAGTGACCAAACACAACTTGTGCTTTTGTGTTTCGCATTTCTTCCAATGATTGTTCATAGTTGCTGGAGTTAATCCATGGCACCATCAACACATCAAGACCATCATAGTTGTGTAAGTCTGGCTCTGTCAATACTTGAATGTTTTTGTAGTGGTCAAACAACTCATGCATGGCATTGATTTCGTTGGTGTTCTTAAATGTAACATCATGGTTACCAACGATAACATCCATTGTGATGCCTTCTCTTTCAAGCACATCAAAGAATCGCTTGCGCCACTGATTGAGAATCACATAGTTGATAAACTTACGGCGGTCTACAACATCACCCAAGTGAACGATATGTTTAATGTTGTTCTCTTTCAAGTATGGAAAGAATGTGCCTTCCCAGAACTTAAAGAAGAACTCATTAAACAAAAGACTATCACCACGAGCACCAGCATGGGTGTCGTTAATCAAAGCAATCCTCATATTACCACTTATCTGTTTGTGCCGCTTTAATTGTTTCGGCTTCTTTCACACGCTTACGCAACTCTGTTGTAGAGAAACTGTGACGGCGTTTATTGTAATACACTTGGATGGGTAGTTCTTTACCAGTGAAAGGTTTTGTTTCATATTCTTCACCGATGATACGAACATCAATGTCATATGACTGGAGAATGTCCAACAACTCTTTCTCTGTTGCATATACAACCACTTCATCCACATACTTGCAGGCATCAAGTTGAACGAAACGCTCAAAGACAGATTGAACTGGCTTGTTCTTTTCAGCACGGTCAAGTGTTGGATCAGTTTGTAATCCAACAATCAAATAATCACATTGCTCTTTGGCATCTTTCAACATCATAATGTGACCTGCATGAAACAGGTCGAATGTTGAACATGTAAAACCAATTTTCATTCTAGTTCTCCATCTTCAGGTAGTATTGGGTCTTCAATTATATCATCCACCATGAACTTGTCAAGACCTTTTTCTTTAGTTTTCTTGGTAGACTTTTTCTTTTCTTTCCGCTTCTCTTCAAAGGTCTGGATAAATTCCGAGATGTTATCATACAAGACAAACTGTTTCATATTACCATCAGCGTCTTCAAACATTTCACCTTCATCAAGGATACCAAACTGCTCTGTTGCTTTGTACTTCACATATAGTTGTTTCTTTTCTTTTTGGATTCTACGCAAGAAAGCAAAGTAAATGATTTGTGTGAAGTATGCGAATGGATTGGTAGACTTCGATGGATCAAAGTTTCTGAAATACATGATGCAGTTTTCGATACCATCACAAATCATTTCTTCACGGAATGAATATGAACCGAAGTTTGGTTTTCTGGCTAGATGGTTTGCAATCTTTAGAAAGCATTCCCCTATGTAATTTGGAATGATTGGTTCCTCTTTACCAGCGGCTTTCGCCGCTTCGCAAGCGGCTCTGTGGTCTATCAACGCTTGCAGAAAATCAGCGTTGTTCACATAATGTTTCACTTTACTCATATTATTACCTATTTTAGTGCTTGACAGTTTTTTTGGCCTGATGTATACTTCGGCTGTTGGGCTGTTCAATGTATTATTTTATTCTTTATATTAAACGATTCTTGCATCTTGTCAATGAACGCATCGTCTTCGGTGTAATCTTCTTCATCAGAATCGTATGACGATGCGGCAGCATCGTTCAATAGTGATTCATCAATCTGACTGCTATACTCAGCAACAATCTCATTAGATTCATCAACTGAATTTTTATAGTATTCAACTAATGCAGGCTTAGGTTCGATTACGGTAAGAATCTGATTCGTAAATATTCTAGCACAATTAGAATCAACAAGTTCAATAGGTAGCCATGGTTGCATTAGCACCATTGATTTGCCGACACTTAATCGTTTGAAGAAAAGTGTCATCGGATTATTCATTACAACAATATTACCTTCTTCTAAATGATAATCTGTGATAATATCCTCACCATCATTTAGTCTTAGAATTTTGATATTTTGGTTATGCATTTTTTAACTCTATGTTGTAAAATTTATACTTAAACTTTTCCTCTTCGTAGATTTTAACACGTTCAATGAAATGTTTCAAGGTAAAGTTGACATGTTTACCCACTCTGAAGTCATCTGCTATATCGAAAAGAACGGCTGATTCTTTATTTTCTCCTTTACGTAATACACGACCGATTGACTGGAGGTTCCGAACTCTTGACTTGGATGGAGAAGCGAAGATAACGTTGTGTAAATTTCTAATGTTAATACCAGTTGAAAAAGTACCATAACTAGCAATAATGATTGCATCAGATTCTTTCTCAGTAATAGCACGAACCTCTTCACGAACTTCCACATCAGTGTTACCATATACGAAAAATACCTTTCTATTTTTCTTTTCTGCGTCAATAAGTCTCATTAGTTCCTTACCATGTTTCTCAACATACTGGAATAGCACTAGGGTGTTGCCCTCTAATGATAATGTCAAATTTTTAATAAACGCATTTCTTGCGTTGTTCTTTACTATATAGTCCATCTCAGCCTGATAGTCCCAAGACCTACTCTCTTTACAGATAGGTTCAGGATACTTTAGAATCAAGCATTTAATTTTGAACTCAGCGAGTTGTTTGTCATCAATCAACTCTTTGGTGGTAGTAACTTTCAATACTGCACCAAACAAACCTTCAAGCACAAGTTTATGTGTCTGTGTTCCATCAAGAGTACCAGTACAACCAATTCTATACTTGGTGTTTGTTAGATTACCCATAATTGTACCAAGAGACTTTGCTTTGAACTGGTGTGCTTCATCACCAAGAACAAAGTCGTATTGCTCAAAATACTCAGGTGGATTTTTGTAGATAGACTGCCATGTTGTGATAGTCAGAAACTTATCTGTTGTCTTATCTTTACCTGCATACTGTTTATGGCAATGTTGTTCCGAATCATATCCGTATGATTGAAAGTCAGTATACATTTGTTCCACCAAAGATGTTGTAGGAACAATCAACAAACCTTTATCACATTGTGTTTGAATGTATCGTAGAACCAAGTAAAGTATTAAAGATTTACCTGATGCTGTTGGTGAAAGTAATAATGTTCGTCTATTACGAATAGCATGTACAAACGAATCTACTTGATAGTTTCTTGGGTTAAATGGTAAACCTAGTGTGTTGATAAAGTCTACCGCTTCTTTAACAGAGAAGTCTTCAGTCAGTTGAACATCAGGTGCATAGTCAATAGTGTAACCACGACCATCACAAAACGATTGTAAGTATGGAATCAATCCATAATACATCGTGTTGTTTCGTAAATCAAGTAAACGAATTTTGCCATCCCACAAGCGATTACGATACGCTGGTGTGAATTGATAACCTGGTACATGGAATGTGAAGTAGTCAGATATCTCTTGTGCTGTACTACGCTCACAATCTAATTTTATATACGCTTCGTTTACTTTACTTACTATTAAATCAGACACCTTGGATGAATCTTTCCCAATCAATATACGATTTCAATTGGAAGGTTCTGCTATGTAATTCTTTCATAATTAACTCACATGCATTCACAATTTCTTCGTGTAACATTCTTGCAGCCACAAACTTGTTTAAGTCTTCGTCTGCTTCCATATATGTAGCCAATTCTGATTTGATGGTGAATGGAAATGGATCCCATCCATATTTCTTCAGGTCATCATCACCCATTTTACCTGTGTAGTATTCCCATTTAATCTTACGCATACGAGCATACTTGAACTCAGCGTCTTTAATTAATAGTTTATGGTGTGATAAGATTCGTAGGTATTTGCTATGAAGTTTTGGTATATCAATCATAGCCTTACCAGGTTCTGTGCGGTCAATCTGAGAGTCTTTATCCCATTCTGCCATTAGTTCATCAAGTTTTGTCATAATATAATTGCCTCAGTTAAAAAAGTTTATCTATCGTATAGTAGGTAAACCTGAATGTCGCATCGGATGTTAATACATTCTCTGGTGTATCTTGTGATGCCAGCATGAATGATGCTAGTGATGTTGGGAATACATCCACAAACTTCATACGATACAAAGGAGTATATGCTGATGAGTATATAGTCAATGTCGCATCAGAGAATTGTGGTTGCTGTGGATTACCAGTGTTTCGTGCTAGTCTTGGTAATTGTTGATACTGCTCAAAGTTTTCTGGAAAAGTCATCGCCTTAATCCAGTCATGTATTTCAATCCATGAACGCATCTCTTCATCAATCGCAAATGTTACATTCAATGAATCATAGATTGCTTTCTCACCAGGAGAATATTTTTCAACGAATGAAGTCGGTACGGCAATCTCACTCAAAGAGATACCTGGTACAGATACGGCTTGGCAAAAATACTGAATGTTTGGCACCCTAGAAAAAGTTAATTGAAACTTATTTGGGTGTAAAAAATTCTGATTCGTTGGTGTGTTTGATAGTGCAGTAGCGGTCATAATAGTATTTATATAAAAAAAGGGAACCATTTCTGGTTCCCTTTTAAGTACCTCTCTTAGCGGAGGCTTAGATTACATAATGTTTGTAATCTTGAATGCACGGTAGTACACGTTAGATGTTGGGTTGATAACACCAGCACCAACAGCAGTACCTTCTGCAAATGGGTTAGCAACAATACCGTAACGAGTCTTGAAGCCAATCTTTGGTTGGAATGTGTCTGTAGACACTGCACGAACCATTTGTAGTGGAACGTATGGGCAGTAGAACAAACCAGCGTCATAAGCGTTAGAACCCTTATAACCAACAACAGCGAATTCGCTAGAAGCGGCTGTTGGGAAATATGGGTCGATGTACACTTTGATACGACCGAACAATGTACCAGCAAATGTGTTGCCTGTATCGTCAACAGTCAAGTTAACTTGGCTATTCAATGCTGATTGGTAGTCTAGAAGACCAGCCATTGCCAAAGCAGATGCTACGTCTGAAGAACAGATAAGCACGTTACCTTTACCACGGCGTGTCAACTTAGCGATTTGGTTGGCTTCACGTTCGATTTGGAATGCCAAACCTTTAACTTTTTCAACCATCCAACGACCGTTAGAGTCTGTATCCAAGTCGAATGTACCGACTGTTGTTGTACCAACTTTACAACCAACTTTAGCAGTTGTGTAGATTGTACGCAAAACTTCACGGTTGATTTCAGCCAAGATTTCTGAAGAAAGGATGTTAGCCAATTCTGTCTCAGCGTCCAAACCATGAACTGCCTTCAAGTCTTGTGCCAATTCCATTGAGTATTCAGCCTTCAAAGCACGTGTCTTTGCAGTAACTGTAACTTTCTCAATGCTGAAGCCCATCTCTGCTGGTACCAAACCTTCGGCAACAGTAGTTGTCATAGCACCAACTGTGTTAGCGTCAAATACGCCATAAGCACGGTCAGATGTAGAAGCCTTCAAGCCAAGTGCTTGTTGACCAGATGCAGAAGCGGCACCAGCGTGTGTAGTGTTTGCTTCGTTGTAGAATGCTTCAGTACCAGTAGAAGCGGCACGGTCTGTACCATACATAGAACGCATTGCGAAAATCATGCCTGTAGGACCAGTCATTGGCTGAACACCGCAGATATCGTAAGCGATTAGGTTAGGCAATGAACGGCGAACCAAACTGATAAGGATTGGGTCGAAACCGGCAACTGGACCACCGTTTTGTGCGTCAGCGCCACCGAAACCACCAGTAGTAGCAGAGTTAGTTGGAGCGGCTTCATTAATGATACCGGCTTCCTTCATCATTGCTTGTTGTTGGTTTTCCAAGATAACAGCAGTAACTGCTTTCTTGTATGGGTCATTGATTGCTGGCATGTCAGCATGTTCAAGCACTGGTGCCCATTTTTGTTGTAGATTTTCAGATAAAAACATTAAAGTTCTCCTATTTTTGTTTTAAATTATTTTTTGGAAAATGATTGTACAGCGGCTGCAACGAATGGATCAACATAAGCATTGTTAGATGCTTTCTTGTCGCCAGCTTCATCAGCAGACACTTCTTCGTGTAGTTGTGCTACGTCAGCCTTCTTTACGCCAGATGGGAAATAGTTTTCACGGATAGTTTCAAGTTTCTCTTGGTATTCTTCCTCTGTGGAGAATTCAACGCTCTCTGCAAGCGACTTGATTTTTTCAACTTGAGTATCTGTCAAACCTTCGCAAACTGTGCGAGTGACTTCGATTTTACGTGCTTCGACAAGAGCCTTCT
>JACCDJ010731995.1_pt1 | contig 11171 bp, 7 predicted proteins | sample 7444481 | NCBI WGS metagenome assembly JACCDJ01 (sample SAMN15323435, study PRJNA562643) | freshwater metagenome | isolation source: river surface water | place: USA:Blue River Watershed | collected 2017-08-15 | reverse complement strand
GTCGATGACTTTAGAGCGGGTCTTTACAATTCATAACAAAGATTGAAAGATACAGACACACTAGAAAGCGAAACTGTCCTTTTCTTTGAAAGGAATCCAAATGTCCAAAGTTCGCAATGCGCTAGTAACTTCCTTAATGGTCGTGTCAACTGGCTTTTATCTTTCTGCGCTTGCACAAACCCCCGCCCCATCACCTCAATACATGCCCGTTCAACCTGGCGCAATGGGTATGCAGCCACACATGCAAGGTGCTCATGCGGGTCACGGCGGTCAAGGCATGATGGACGATGCAAAACGGGAATCACGTCGTGCAGAGCGTCATCAAAAGCACTTGAATGAGATGAAAGTCTTTCTTCAACTGCAACCCACACAAGAAGCTGCTTGGAATTCATTTGAGACGGCCATGAAGTTGACTATGAAAAGACCTGTCAAACCCAGCCCCGCAGACATTGAAAAAATGTCGACGCCAGAAAGAATCGACAAAATGATGGCTTTCAAAGCAGAGCGTGATGCAGAAATTACAAAGCGCATGAATGCCAGTAAAACGTTCTATGCAACCTTGACACCCGCACAGCAAAAAGTTTTTGACACACAAACTCAAAAATTTCTAAATCGCCCATCCATGGGAGGGACGCATGGCAAAATACATCCATGATTTGGGGATTCAGTGAAGATCAAATTGCCTCTTTTGGCTTAACTATTGGCATTGCAGCATTCATGCTGTACATGCTATTTATCATTGGCCACTTAGCATGGGAATCAAAAGCAGGAAAGTTTGGAACTCTTGTTCTTTTCTTTGGCCTGGGTTTTGGCATGATTGGTTTCATTGCTAAAACTGGTCTCCAATGGTTTTTGAATAAATAAGCATTTGATATTTGTCAAGTAACAAGTTTGTGGAAAATTAAAGGATAACTGGCAAGTTATCCACAGATATTTTTCAATTTAAAACTTGTTAACTTTTCGGATACACCTCAGATGCAGGACCTTGCACATCCTTCAAAAGTATCTAATGGGTTGATCTATAAAGAAAAAAGAGACTTGTCCACAGAACGAGTCTCTCCTTATCTACTACTACTATGTATTAATCTATATAAAAGAAGAATACAAAGACAAAGTCAGTGCAAAAAATTAAATTGATTTTCTAAACAAATCCAAATTGTTTTGCCATTGAAGCATGGCAGCTTCAATGTGCCTTTCTTTCACATGACCAAAGCCTTTGATTTGTTCTGGTACCTTGGCCACATTGACAGCCAATGAATGATTTTGAGCATTCAATGAAACGAGCAATTCTTCTATAGCATCTTTGTATTCTTGAATCAAAGCACGTTCTGTTTGTCGTTCTTCGGTACGACCGAATACGTCAAAAGCGGTACCCCTCAAAAATTTCAATTGAGACAAAACTTTGAATACCAGGAGCATGTAAGGGCTCATTTTTTGTTTGATCAATTGGCCCTTCTCGTTGCGTTTTGCTAGTAAAGGTGGGGCTAGGTGATAGAAAACCTTGAAATCACCCTCAAACTGGCTTTTAACGCGTTCTAGGAACTGTTTATCGGTATGAAGTCGAGCCACTTCATATTCATCTTTGTAAGCCATCAATTTGAACAATTGTTTGGCAACTGTTTCAGTTAGGCTAGTTTGTCCTAGCAAAGACTCTTTGGCTTTGACCTTTAATACAAAGTTTTCATACGATTGCGCATAGTCTTTGTTTTGATAGTCAGTTAAAAAAGCCATTCTGTTGGCAATCAGATCGTCCAGCGAAGTCCGTTTTTTAAACGCAATAACTTGTGCGGGAGAAGTCAGCGCTTCCAAAGCAGGCATTTGATACGCAGCGTGGCGACCCCATTCAAACGCAGCCAAGTTATTTGCAACAGCAACCTCATTGAGTTCAATGGCACGTTGCAGTGCTTCTAAACTGAGTGGTACCCAACCCTTTTGCCAGGCATAACCCAAGATCATAGGATTGATGTAGATGGTGTCACCCATCAAAAGTGTAGAAAGTTTGTCAGCATCAAAACTTGCCAAACCTTCCAAGCCAACGGCATTGGCAATCTCTGCAGCACAACTGTCAGCAGGATTGAGCCATTGGGTGTTTTTGACAAAAGCAGCAGTTGGTGTACTGTGCGAATTCAAGGCCACATGTGTTCTGCCTTGCAACATGCGAGAGAGTGTTTCTTTGCCGGCACTCACAATGGGATCACATCCCAAAATTAGGTCTGCTGCAGCCATGCTGACACGTGTGGTCTGAATTTGATCTTGGCGGGAAGCTAACAAAACGTGGCTCCAAGTTGCACCCCCCTTTTGAGCCAAACCAGCAGAATCCTGTGTCACAACACCCAAACCATCGAGGTGAGCTGCCATGCCTAACAACTGACCAATGGTGATGACACCTGTGCCACCGACACCGGCAACAACAATGCCGTAAGCACCTGATTGAGACAAATTCGGCAACACAGGTCGCGGCAATGATGGCAGCTGTGTTGAATCAAACTTTTGAACCTTGGATTTTTTCTTCAGTTGCCCGCCTTCGACAGTGATGAAACTGGGGCAGAAACCTTTTAGACAACTGGTGTCTTTGTTACAAGTATTTTGATTGATGGTTCGTTTACGACCCAGATCTGTTTCTAGTGGTTCAATCGATAAACAGTTCGATTGAACGCCACAATCACCACAACCTTCACAAACCAATTCGTTGATCATCACGCGAACTGCAGGGTCAACCATGGTGCCGCGCTTTCGGCGACGCCTTTTTTCAGTGGCACAGGTTTGGTCATAAATGATGACGGTACAACCCTTAATTTCACGCAGCTGGCGTTGGATGGCATCCAACTCATCGCGGTGATGAACCATGACACCTTCGGCCAATGCAACGCCGTTGTATTTTTCAGGCTCATCCGTAACAACTTTGATCACAACTGCGCCTTCAGCGCGCATGCTTTGTGCAATCTGAACCACGCTGTGGCCTTCAGCACGTTCACCAACACGCTGACCACCAGTCATGGCGACAGCATCGTTGTACAAAATTTTGTAAGTGATGTTGACGCCAGCGGCAATGCTTTGTCGAATGGCCAAAATGCCACTGTGAAAATAAGTGCCGTCACCAATGTTGGCAAACACGTGATTTTCGTGACTGAAATGTTGTTGCCCAATCCAAGGCGTGCCCTCGCCGCCCATTTGTGTAAAACCGGTCGTGCTGCGGTCCATCCACAAACTCATAAAGTGGCAACCAATACCCGCCATCGCACGCGAACCGTCAGGCACTTTGGTGCTGGTGTTATGCGGACAGCCTGAACAGAACCAAGGCATGCGGTCTGCTGCAGGATTCAAAACCAAACTATTTTGGGCACGCTCTTTGGCTTCAATGATGCCAATTTGTGCATCCATTTTGGCAACAACATCGGCGGGTAGATTCAATGTTTGAAGGCGCTTGGCAAGTGCCTTGGCAATCAGACTGGGCGTGAGATCGGCATTGGCGCGCAACAACCGATGAGAAGTGGGATTAGGCATCGACCACTCGCCACCAGAATCATCACTGTCCAATTCATCAAATTTACCCACAATGCGCGGGCGCAAATGATCAGGCCAGTTGTACAGTTCTTCTTTCAGTTGGTACTCAATGATTTGGCGTTTTTCTTCGACCACCAAAATTTCTTTCAAACCCTTTGCAAATTCTCTGGTGGTTTGCGCTTCTAAAGGCCAGACCACGGAAACCTTGTGTACGCGAATGCCCAAACGCTGACATGTGGCAATGTCTAATCCCAAATCAAGCAAGGCTTGTCGTGTGTCGTTGTAAGCTTTGCCGCTGGCCATGATGCCGAAACGGTCGTTGGGTCCTTCAATGACGTTGTGGTTCAATTTGTTGGCACGGATGTAGGCCAACGCCGCATACCATTTGTAATCGAACAGCCGAGCTTCTTGGTCCAACGCAGAATCTGGCCATCGAATGTGAACACCACCAGGCGGCATCTCAAACTCTGGCAAAACAATCTTGACTCGGCTGGCTTCAATGTCGACGGTGGCACTCGACTCCACAATTTCTTGAATGGTTTTCATGCCAGACCAAACGCCAGCAAAGCGGCTTAAGGCAATGGCATGAACGCCCAAATCTAAAACTTCTTGAACAGAAGCAGGAAAGAAAACCGGCAGGCCGCACGCTTTAAAAATGTGATCACTTTGATGGGCGGCCGTAGAGCTTTTTGCGACATGGTCGTCGCCTGCAACAGCCAAAACACCGCCCCATGGCGTGGTGCCAGCCATGTTGGCGTGTTTAAAAACATCAGAACAGCGATCGACGCCGGGGCCTTTGCCATACCAAATACCGAAGACGCCATCAAACTTGGCGCTACCGGGTGGTGCAAAGCCCATTTGTTGGGTGCCCCACAAAGCCGTTGCTGCCAACTCTTCATTCACGCCAGGTTGAAAAACAATGTTGTGTTTTTCGAGATAAGGCTTGGCTTTCCAGAGTGCTTGGTCGTAACCACCTAGAGGTGAGCCCCTGTAGCCGCTGATTAACGCAGCTGTTTTTTTGCCAGCCAAAGCATCGCGCTCTTGTTGCAGCATGGGCAAGCGAACCAAGGCTTGAACCCCGCTCATAAAGGCCATGCCGTGCTGCAGGGTGTATTTGTCATCTAGCGTGACTTGGGCCAGCGCTTCGCGCAGGTGTTCAGGCAAGGGAGCGTTCATGGAAACCCACTTTCTAAAGCATTGGCCTGCAGTGTAGAACGACTGCGCTTAGCGTGGAAGCAAAACCCACATTTTCATGTCTTGTTTGAGACGCCCAGCCAACTCACCTGCAGCCTGGCCAGAGCCTACGTAGTAGTCGGCACGGACAGCGCCCAAAATGGCGCTGCCAGTGTCTTGCGCAATCACCATCCGATTCAGCTGGGTTTGAGGGCCGTTGCTTGAAAGCCAAACAGGCATCCCATAGGGAATGCTGCCAGGATCAACCGCGATGGACCTGCCCGGCGTTAATGGCACGCCCTGTGCGCCTTTGGGTCCTAATTGCGCGTCATTTCCAACAAGCGCTTCTTCTTTAAAAAAGATGTAACGCGGGTTTTTGGACAGTAACTCAGTGGTTCTCCGTGGGTTTTGGGCAAGCCAATTCTTAATACCAGGCCAAGTCGCGTCTTTGGTTAAGTTTTGATCTAACAGCCAGCGGCCAATGCTTTGATAGGGATGGTCGTTGGTTCCAGCAAACGCCAATCTAATTTGTCGGCGCGACCCATCTGCCTGTGTCACCCAAAGGCGGCCAGAGCCTTGTATGTGCAAAATCATGGCATCGACGGGGTCAGCAATGTAGGCAATCTCTTTGCCCTTTAAAGCCGACTGCGCGGCTGGCAATTTGAGAATTTCCTCCCTCGTAAACCAAGGTGATTTACTTTTTAATTGAGCGGGTGCGCTATAAAGTGGCACCTCAAAGCCAGGTTTGGCAATGCGCGAGGCTTCAAAAATTGGCTCGTAATAGGCGGTTAACAAACCATTGGATGGTGAAGCGCTGCTGGTCAGAGTTTCAACGCGATACGGCAAAAAGTTTTTGACCAGCCACTCTCTTTGAACAGTAGAGGTTTGCCCGTTCAATTGCTGTACATCCGTGCAAAGTCTTTTGTGGGCAGTTGTGCTGCGTGTGCAACTTTGTAGCCACGCGGCCCAAGCCTCATTCAAATTGTCGCTTGTGAGGCCAGGAAGATCGTTCCAAGAAGCCAAGACCCATTTGCTTTTTGGGTTGAGAAAACTGGGGATGTTTGGGGCGGACGCGCTGGGCGCAGAAGGGGTGACCACCGGTTCCGGTGGGAGGGTTGGCGGTGGTATTGGGGGTCGCGAGCCGCAGGCGGCCAAGAAAACAGGCAGGCTTAAAAACAAGCGCCTTAAAATGAATGAACCTAGGAGCGTTTTCATGGGATTGATTTTGTTAGAGGCGTTGCTGGCACTGGTGCTGCTGCTGCTGATCGTATGGTGGACCATGTTTTCTGGGCGAAAAAAAGGTGAGCTAGTGACAAAGGAAGAAGACACATCTAGCAAACAAAAAGACGCCGAGGGTTCATAAGTCAACGCCGTCGAAGGACTTAGACCTCACGCAACAAGTTGGCCAACTCAACCGCCGACTTCACGTTCATTTTTTCAAAAACACGTGAGCGGTGAACTTCTACGGTTCGAACACTGATGTCGAGTTGATCGGCAATTAATTTATTGGGCAGGCCCTCTACAACCAGTTTAAGCACATCGTTCTCACGTTCGGTCAGTTCTGCCAAACGCGACGCGACACCTGCGCTCATGGCTTGCGAAGCTAGGCGTTGGCTTGAAAGTACCAACGCTTGTTCAATGCGGTCAACCAACGCGTTGTCAGAAAAGGGCTTTTCACAAAAATCAAAAGCACCTCGCTTGACGCTGTCGACGGCGGTGGGTACATCGGCATGGCCGGTTAAGAAAATAACAGGCCAGGCCGTCGCTAGACCATTGGCCAAAAGTGTTTCAAACAAGGCCAAACCGCTTTGCCCGGGCATGCGAACATCCAGAAGAATGCAACCCGCTTGCTTGGGCTTGGGTGCATTGGCATCGGGAAATTGATTTTTGAGCATGAGAGAAAATGCTTCTGCACTTTCAAACGACTCACTCAAAACATGCCGCGAACGAAGCAACCACGCCATGGCATCGCGCACGCTGGCATCGTCGTCAACGATATAGACACAGGCATTCAGGATGGGTTGCATGCTGAATTCTAAAATGCCTTAGGCTTGGGTGGGAAGCGTAAAGCGAAACAAAGTGCCGTGAGGTAAAAACGGTTCAAATGACAAGTGGCCACCGTGTTGTTCAACAACCGTTCGGCATAAACTTAAACCCAAGCCCATGCCTTCCGATTTGGTTGTGAAAAATGGCGTGAACAAATGCTGAGCAACCTCTTCAGAAATGCCAATGCCCTCGTCAATCACTTCAAATGCAATCCAGTCTTGAGCGCCGTGGTTGGCAGCAGGTTTGACAAGGATGGTTAAAACGCGGTTCAAACAAGTGGGGTGATCCATCGCTTGCATGCCATTGCGCGCAAGATTCAAGAGAACTTGCTCAACCATGGTTCGATCACAAATGACATTGCTTAGAAAGTCATCAATTTGCACATCCAAACGAACATGAAGCTTGCGGGCTTGCAATTGAACCAACGGCAGCACAGCGTCGATGATGGCGCTTGGGCGAACTGATTCTCGCGCTTGATCTCTGCGGCGGACAAAGTCGTGAACACTGTTAATCACTTTGCCCGCCCGGTTGGCTTGCGCTGCAATTCTCTCAAGCGCCATCTGCAGATCGTTCAAATTGGAAGAGCCTGATGGATTGGGCGTGCGTTGTTGTTGACCAATCAAATTCAAAGAGCCTGTGGCATAGCTAGAAATGGCGGCCAAGGGTTGGTTTAATTCGTGACTTAACAACGAGGCCATTTCGCCGACCGTTGCCAACCTGGCGGTGGCTTGAAGTCTTTCTTGACTGGTTCGAGACATTTCTTCGACTCGGCGTTGTTCACTGATGTCTAGAAATGCGCTCATCCATCCAGTTTGTTTGCCAACCGCATTGATCAGTGGCGCTTCAAAAATGAGCACCGGAAAACGTGACCCATCTTGTCGGACGAAAACAGATTCAAAACCCTCACGAGGCGGCGCGTTGCCAGCCAAGCGAACGGCTTGACGGCGCTGATACTCCCCCACCATTTCGGTTGGCCAATACGGCATGGGTGCGGAAGCCCCAAGCAATTGTTCTGCGGAAAAACCAACCATCTGACAGAACGCAGGATTGACATAAGTGATTCGGCCTTGCAAATCACGCGCACGCAAACCCGTGACCAGAGAGTCTTCCATGGCTTTTCTAAATGCCAAAGCATCGGCCAAGTCTTGCTCGGCTTTCAAACGCCTGCGCGAGTCTTTGACCAACAATACCAAAACCGAGACCAATGCAATTGACATGGCCGTAACCAGTGCAGGCAAGACATTGGGAAAAAGATCGGGCCCTGCACGGCGACCATCCATGCGGAGTACCAGCGTGTTACCTGGTAAGTCCATCAATTGGGTGGCTGTGAAAAGACGTTTGCTTCGTGGCAATGTGCCGTGAACGGCCAACCGTGTACCGTCGGGCTCAATGAACGATATTTCGTTTCTGCGGCCATAAGTTTCTGAAAGCTGGGACGATAGGATGTCTTGCAGGCTGTACGTTAAGACGGTGTAACCCATGCTTGCGCCGTGTTCAATCATGGGCAAACACATCTCCATGACTTCAAAACCAAGCCCATTCGATTGAGGTACAAAATAGGTTCGAGAATAGGCGGGCCCATTTAAGCGTTTGGCGCGAAGACAGGTTTGGATAATTTCTGCTTGCTCGTTCTGACGTGTCATGCCATCAAACAGAGGTTCTCGAAAAGGCGAGATGACAAAATCACGCACGGCGCCTTGAAGGTCTCTTTTTTCAACGCGCAACCATTCGCGGTTTTGGCTCAACAAACTTTCGGCTTCTGTACGCCAATTTTTGGGGCTCAGAGATTTGGCGTTCAAGCTTTGCAAGGCCATGGCGTGACTCGTCAAACTGCGCCGGATGTCAACGACCGCATTGACGGTATCGCTTTCCAGTTCCGCTTGGTATTGGCTGGCCTCATAACGGCCTGCTAGCCAAACCAATGTCACCAAGACGGCCAGAACCAATGCGACCAGTGCAAACCACAAAGAAATCCGGCGGTCAGTGAAGGAGCGGGTGGCAGATTTAAAGAACGGCCAAACGGCATTCAAGAAAGCTTGCAAAGCTTGGCTTGGTTGCTTCATGCCAGCACCTTTGAGCAGACCTTAAGGCGCACTGCCGTTCACTTTGGTCACCTTGGGGTCGGCCCAAGTGCCATCGATCATGAACTCTTGTGTATTGACACGCAACAACGGTTGTTTGAGCACCAATTGCGCAATGAAGGTGCTCAGACCAATGGCCGGATTGAGTGCCAAACCCGCCAATAGAGAGGCGGTTCCTGGATCAACCTCCGGCAAAATGAGGACACGCAAATTTTGACTTTCACGCGCAATGTCAGAAGTTCCCTCCATCTGAACCACGGCATTGACACCTTTCATTTGCAAGTTTTGCGTACTCGCAATGCCCTGTTGAATGTTGACATCACCGCGAATCGAGTCGAATGCAAACCCCGCGCTGAAAACATCTCTGAAATCAAGCAGCAAGCGTCGTGGCAAGGCTTGCAAACTGAGCACCCCCAGAAGTTTTGCAACCCCCGGTTCGGCTTGTAAAAATTGACCACGGCCGATGTTGACATTGAAGCGTCCGGTGAGGCTGGGGTAATGAAGCGTCAAAGGAGAGCCCTGCCAATTGACTTGGCCCTCTAATTTGCCGCCACCACCTCTTAAGGCATCTTTGGTGCCAAGACGGTTGAGCAATTCACCTGCGTCAGAAATGTCCAATTTGAAATTCATGTCGGTATTGGCTTTCTGAGTCCCTTCACGCGAAGTCACCCATTTGCCGCTGGCTTTGAAGCTGGCTTCTGGCACCGTGATGTTCAGTTTGTTCAAGCGCCATTCACGTCCAGCAGCGGACCTGGTTGTGGTGGCCTCTGTATTGACCGCATCAATTTCAACACGCCCTAATTTTTTACCGCGCAGTTCCAGTTCTTCCACCACAATGTCCAATGCGGGGATAGAAACAGGAGAGTCTTCCAACAATGACTCAACGGCTTGATCGGCTGTGGGTTGGAGGCTTAGTCGGCTTAAGCGGGCATAAATTCGAGCGGTGTTTTGTGGGCTTGGCTGTCTGTATTCCATGTAGCCATTCATTTCTTTGGCGTCCAATTGCGTCCGCCATACCAAGCCATCCCGGGAGGCATTCAAAACGACATTTCGGAGTGTTCGTCCTTGCACCAAAAGTTCATTGCTCTTCAAACTCATTCGTGTTGGCAAATAGGCTTGTGTGGCTGATGAAGTGGCGCTTTGCATGAGGCTCTCTGCGGCGCTGTTCTTTGGTGGCGCAACAATTTGCAGCCATTCGTCTACGGAGAGCGATGGCAGATTCACGGTTGCCATGACACCTGACTCTGTGACGCCAACAGCGCTGGGGGTGACAGCATCACCGACCCACCAGCGCCCGTTCAATACTCTGGGCTCTGAGCCGCTAATGTCACGGTTGTAACTTGCGGAAAATACGCGGCCCCAACTGAATTGCAAAACGTCGCGCATGGCTTTATTGCCAATCGCGCCGCTCTGCGATGTCACGGCGTTGTCATACCGCAGCGCCACCATTTCATCTGCACGTTTATTCAGCGGTGCAGGCAAATTCAAAGCCAAGCCTTGTAATTGAGATTGAATGCTCAACTCCGAGCGGCCATTTTTAATGCCGAAACTGGCGGTGTAGGCCGTCGAACCACTGGCGTGTTGACCGACAAGGCTTAACAGCGGAACTTCTTGCGCTTGTTTCAAACCATTGGCGCTGACCTGACCTTGAATGCGAATGAGGGGGTTGGCTTCTAAACTTTTTGGCGGGAGCTTTCGACTGCCGCCTTCGAACTTCACTGGGCCGCCTAAAAACTGCGCGCTGAGACCCGTCAAGCTAAAGCCGCTTTCGCTGAAGGTGATGGCGCCCTGAGCTTTTTCAAACACGGGCAAAGCGTTCAACATGCGAACATCATTGCCTGACAAAGTGACAGCGCCTTGAAGCGTTGTTTTATCGACGGCTGCCAATGGAATGCTGAGTTTGATTCTGGAGGCCACATTGCCTGTGCTGCTGGCTTGTGCCAAGACGCCGCCCAACATGTTGTCGACGGGGGAGAGTCGTAAATCATTCAACAATTGTTTGGCTGTTGACCTTGACTCGCCTTGCACATTGACAACGGGGTTGTTGCTTAAATTGGGGATTTCCGCTTTGATTTGCGTGAAGGGCGTATTGCCCCACTTGGCGGATGCGCCGCTGACACTCAAGCTTTGGCGATCAAAAACAATGTCCCCGTTGACATTGCTCATGATCGGCCAACTGGGCTCCGTTTGGTTTTGCTTGGCAACTTGACTGCCAGCGCTTGCTGAAGGAACGTACGCATATTGCACGTCCTTCACCTTGCCTGCAAAACGAAACTCACCGTCTTTGGGGTTGGCAAATGGCAGTTTGTTCAAGTCACCTTTGATTTTGACGGCCACATTTTGAACAGTGCCTGAACCGATGGCATC
>JACCDJ010479357.1_pt1 | contig 11176 bp, 9 predicted proteins | sample 7444481 | NCBI WGS metagenome assembly JACCDJ01 (sample SAMN15323435, study PRJNA562643) | freshwater metagenome | isolation source: river surface water | place: USA:Blue River Watershed | collected 2017-08-15 | reverse complement strand
GCACAAGACCTAGACGCCCTCACTGGCATGGGCTACAGCTTGAAAGTGGGTATCAACCAAGGTCCCGACAAGACCACCGCCATTGGCGAATGGAACTACAACCGCGCCTACAGCGCGCAACTGCACTGGGGCGTATTTGCTGGTCGCGATTGGGTGGAGTCGATGAACGCCTTGCAGCGCGGCATCCCTTACGACTTGGTAGGCGGCAATGTGGACTACCAAGTGCACCCACGCGTCACCGTGGTGGGTTCGCTTGCACAAACCCATTTTTCAGATGGACAAGACCGCCAGCAACAACGCGCCCGCGCCGTGTGGGATGCCTGGCCTGATCAAGGCATCACCCTGCAATGGGCCTACAGACACCAGCTGGGTGACGCCAATGGGGCTGCCAGCGGCAACTACTTCAACCCCGACCGTTTGAATGAATCGATGGGTCTGGTTGGTTGGCGTCGTCGCTATGAAGGCTGGCAGTGGTACGCTCGCTTAGGTGAAGGCCGCCAAACCGTCAACAATGATGGCATCACACCCGCACGCTTGGCTGAGTTGCAGCTTACCAGCCCTGTGCATGGCCGCTCGTATTTCAAGCTACGCTTGGGTCGCAGCGAAACTGTCGGCTTAAATGGCCCTGGCTATGTTTACCGCTATCTTGATGCGCAGTGGATCTGGCCACTAGGCCGATAGCGAACTACCTGAACCAAAGATCGACACACGGTTGCGCCCGCCGCGCTTGGCCTCGTACATGGCTTGGTCCGCGAGCTGCTGAATGGCTTGCATCGTCTCTTGGTCAAAGCGCTTAGCGGCAACGCCAATGCTGGCGGTGATTCTGAGGTGCATTCCGTTCACCTCAATCTGAATCGACTCAATAGCCACTCGCAGCGTTTCGGCCAACTGCTGCGCGCCAAGCAACTGGGTGTTGGGCAGGAACACCGAAAACTCCTCGCCCCCAATGCGCCCCACTATGTCGCTTCGACGCACCGTTGTTTGCAGGGTTTGCGCCACGGTGCGCAACACATCGTCACCTACCGCATGGCCATAGGTATCGTTGATCGATTTGAAATGGTCTAGGTCGATGAACAACACAGCAAAAGTCTGGTTCGAACGTTGGCTGACATGAATTTGTTGGTCGCATGCGCGGTAATACGCCCCCGCATTGAACACACGGGTGAGTGGATCGTGGCTGGCCAAGTCTTGTAGTTGGTTGTTGTAGTCTCGCATGCGCTTGAAGTACGACATCGAGCGGTCTACATACGCATGGAATGACACACCCAAATACACCATCGCCAACACTCCAGTAGCTACTGCGCTTGGTGAGTAAGGGCTATCCAAATGGCTATTGCCAAACAAAAAACCGACCATGGTCAAACCCGTGATCACCCAGCCGGGGCGCTGCCCCAACAAAATGAAAACGCAAGGAATATTGGTGTAGAACCACAAGATTCGTAGCTCATCTACCGGCACATATACCAGCGCTGAGGTGCTCTCCACCAAGCTCAGCACCTCATACGTCCAACCCACGCGCTTGAAGCGTTGAGGCGCGCCACGCAGCAGCAACCACAACATCAGCGTCATGCTTACGAACGTGATCATCATCCGCCCGTGCGCCCAGCCAATCAGGTTGATCTGGCTGACCAAACCCAAAATAAACAAACCCGTCAGTGCGGCCGCTGTGAGCATCAGCACGATGAGGAACTTGTATCGAAACTCCAAGTACTCTTCTTGCTCTGAAAACTGAACCGTCCCAAAAGCAATCCATTTCAGAGCGCGAAAGGGAGCGGACACAAGTCGCTGAATCATAAAATTCCTATTCGAGGTATCAGTCTTTATGATAAGAATTGAAACACAAACTCACAAGACCATATGTCAACACCAGCACCTTCCCTACAACATGCCAAATTCGCTGACATGAAGTTTCAAGTCGGTCAGCGTGTGCAGCTGATCCTCGACGGGCCCAGCGCGCACAAGCAGTACACCAGCGTCATTGGCTGGGTTGAAAACGAATTTTTAATGCTGCGCGTACCCCAAGAAGACGGTTGGGTGATGCACATACGCGAAGGTATGAATGTGGAAGTGCGTTTGTTTTCAGGCCTGTCGATCTTCACGTTTAAGAGCCGTATCAACACGATCCTGCTCAACCCTCGTAACTACATGCTGATGAGCTTTCCAGAAGATATTATTGAGAACCCCATGCGCGCCCATCTTCGTGTGCGCACAAGTTTGCCAGTGGAAGTATTGAACTCTTCCCTCGCAGGCCACAACTTGGGAGACTTTCACTTGCACGACATCAGCGGCGGTGGCACATCGGTTATAGGTCCGCATAAGCTTGGCGAGGTGAACAGCTCAATCAAACTTAGGTTGCGTTTTGATTTGCAATCTACAGGTAAATCAGAAGATGCTGAAATAACTGGAACAATTCAAAACGTTGAATTGGTCTATCGCGCCAATCAAAGAGACTCACAACCAGAGTATCAACACGGTATACGTTTTCATGAACCTGATGCTCGTATAGTTTTGTTGGTACATGAACTTAAAGAGCGCACAGATTGAGCACCTCTACATTGATGCAGCGATGGCATATCGTCTCGTTACTCTAAAGGTTTGATGACGGCAACATCACTAAAACATCGTTTCTCAACTAATTTTGGTTAGATAGGTCATCGACTTAGCTCATACCAATTCATAGAGATCTTCTCAAGTCAAAGTTTTTTTCATTGCTTGATTCCTTAAACGCACTGAAAATTCTTTCAAGAATTGATTTCCTCATACAAATCAATGAGTTGCAAGGAGTCGAACCAGGCTGTGGAACTAGTGTGGAAGAAATCGATCAAAACTGCTTATTAATTAAGCAAATTACGGCGAAAAAAGAGGTGAAAACAAGCGACAAAATCCAGTCGCTAAATCTGTTGTCTAAGGCCTCCTAACAGCCGAAATAAAAGACATTAAATAGAGGTAAAAGTTTCTAAAACACAAGAAAAAAGCCACTTAAAAAGTGGCTTTTTGAATGGTAGGGCGTGACAGACTTGAACTGTCGACCAAAGGATTATGAGTCCTCTGCTCTAACCAACTGAGCTAACGCCCCAACCTAAGCGACAGATTGTAGGGGGTGCCCGCACTATCATCCGCTGCATGAAGTTTTCTCCTCGCGCACTGGGCCTGTCAGCCGCCGTGATCACGGTGCTGATTTGGTCATCGTTCATCGTTGTCGCGCGTGCCTCGGCTGCACACAATTTGCTGCCACTCGATATTGGCTTTTTGCGAATCGTCGGCGCCAGCTGTGTGTTGCTGCCCTGGGGTTGGTGGCTGATGCGGGCGCAACGACAAGCTGGCGAACGCGTAGGGTCGTTGATGGGGTTGTCACCCTTGCCTTTGCGCGTGACGGCGATAGCTGGTTTGTTTGGCAGCATGCTGTATGCGATGTTGGCTTACTCAGGATTTTTCTTTGCGCCCGCAGCCCATGCCTCCGTGTTGATGCCAGGTAGCTTGCCGCTGTGGACATCTCTCTTGGCCATGGTGGTGTTACACGACAAGATCACCCGTGCTCGCGCCGTGGGCTTGGCGTGCATTGTGCTGGGCGATTTATTGGTGGGCGGCGCCAGTTTGCTCAAAGCATTTGAGGGTGGCGAAGTTTGGAAGGGCGACCTCATGTTCATGAGCGCCGCTTTTTGCTGGGCGTGTTACAGCGTGTTGGTGCGACGCCATTCGCTAGAACCCGTGCGCGCCACGATTGCAATCACCGCCTTCTCATGCGTGAGCTATGTGCCAATCTACGGTTTGTCCGCTTGGATGGGATGGGTACCCAGCCACTTGGGCTCAGCGCCACTGGCTGAAATGGTGTTTCAGGCGGTCTACCAAGGCTTGGGATCGGTGGTGATTTCGGGCATCACCTTCAACGTGATGATTCGTCACTTCGGTCCCGTTCGCTCCACCATGATCACGGCCTTGGTACCCGGCCTGTCTGCCTTGGGCGCCGTGACGTTTTTGGGAGAGCCCATGCACCTGAACTTGATTGCAGGCCTGGCCATGGTGACCTGCGGGATTTTGTTTGGCGTGCGCTTGCCAAAGACCTAAGCCCCAGCAGCACCGTGCCGCCGATCACTTGTGACTGAGGGCGTTGCTGACCAGCTTGGAGGTGATGTCCACAATTTGAATCATGCGGTCGTAGGCCATACGTGTGGGGCCAATCACGCCCAAGGTCCCGACCACGTGACCATCCACCTCATAAGGCGCACTGACCACCGACAGCTCTTCCATCGGCACGATTTGGCTCTCGCCCCCGATGTAGATGCGCACACCCTCGGCCTGGGCTGAAATATCGAGCAAGCGCACCAGCTGCGCTTTTTGCTCAAACAAATCAAAGGCGCGGCGCAAGTTGCCCATGTCACTGGAAAAATCGCTCACTGACAGCAGGTTACGTTCGCCACTGATGACAACATCGTCTTGCACTTGTGTGAGGGCTTCGGTGCTGACTTGCACGGCAGCTTGCATCAGCGAAGCAATTTCACCGCGCAGCGACTCGACCTCGGCCAGCAACTTTTCGCGCACTTGCTCGATTGCCATGCCTGCGAAATGGTGGTTCAAATAATTGGAGGCTTCGACGAGCTGAGATGCGGTGTAGTCGGTCTCGGTGAATAGGACCCGGTTTTGCACGTCACCTTCAGGCGAGACGATGATCACCAACAGGCGGCGATCAGAGAGGCGTAAAAATTCGATGTGCCGAAAAACCGAGCTGCGTCGAGGGGCAATCACCACCCCAACAAACTGCGACAAATCGGACAGCAGGTTCGCTGCATTCGCGATGACTTTTTGGGGCTGATCGGGCGCCAAGCTGGGCGCGTTCAACTCGGATCGCTGCGCAGTCAACATGGTGTCGACAAACAAGCGATAGCCCCGCGCCGTGGGAATGCGCCCTGCCGATGTATGAGGGCTGGCGATGAGGCCCAAGCCCTCCAAATCCGACATCACGTTGCGGATGGTGGCAGGCGACAGCTCGATGCCCGTGGCGCGTGACAGCGTGCGCGAGCCGACGGGTTGTCCGTCTGCGATGTAGCGCTCTACCAGCGCTTTGAGCAACAACTTGGCGCGATCGTCTAGCATGGTCATCTTGTTGGCAAATTTTAGTGATTTAATTTGGCTATGAAATCGAAATTTCGTCACATCGCCCTGCTCGGGAAATACCACTTGAATTCAGGTTCTAGTGCCAGACCTCAATCCAAACAAACTTTGGAGAGCATTGCACAGTTTTTGCACACGCAAGGCTGTGAAGTCATCCTGGAGCACGACACGGCAGCAGGGGCCGGCCTGATAGGTTACCCCGTGATGTCGATCGAAGAGATTGGTAAGTCCTGCGACCTGGCTATTGTGGTTGGCGGCGACGGCACGATGCTGGGCTATGCCCGCCAGTTGGCACCGCACAACGTGCCACTGATTGGTATCAACCAAGGCCGTTTGGGATTTATCACCGACATCGCACTCCACGAAGTAGAACGCACGCTCGAGGCCATGCTGGGCGGCGCATACGAAGAAGATGCACGCGCCCTGATGCGCGCCAAAGTCTGGCGAGATGGCCATTGCGTCTTCAACGCCTTGGCCTTGAACGATGTGGTGGTGAACCGTGGTGCCACTTCGGGCATGTTGGAAGTCCGCGTGGCGGTCGATGGCCGCTTTGTGGCGAACCAACGCGCCGATGGTTTGATCATTGCCACGCCGACTGGCTCAACTGCGTATTCACTGTCCGTGGGGGGGCCATTGCTGCATCCCTCCTTGCCTGCTTGGGTGCTCGCACCGATCGCGCCACACACTTTGTCAAACCGCCCCATCGTGTTGGCCGACACGGGTGAGGTGACGATCGACTTGGTGGCGGGCCGTGACGCCAGCGCCAACTTTGACATGCAGTCGCTGGCCTCGTTGTTGTTGGGAGACCGCATCACGGTCAAGCGCTCCAACTATCACGCGCGTTTCTTGCATCCACGTGGCTGGAGCTATTACGACACCCTGCGCCAAAAACTGCACTGGAACGAGGGCGGGGTATGAGCCTGCAGCACATCGTCCTTCGCGACTTTGTGATTGTTCGCGAGCTCGATCTGGATTTATCCAACGGCTTCACAGCACTGACTGGCGAAACCGGCGCGGGTAAATCCATCCTCATCGATGCGCTGCAACTGGTGTTGGGCGCACGCGCCGAAAGCACGGTGGTGCGCGAGAGCGCGGCACGTGCCGAAATTTGCGCTGAGTTCGATGCAACCCCAGACATCGTGGCATGGCTTCACGAAGAAGGTTTTGCCGACATTCATGCCGACGAAGCCTTGCTGCTCAAACGCACCATCGACGCCCAAGGCAAGAGCCGGGCGTGGATCAACGGCAGTCCAGCAACCGCCACGCAACTGCGCGCTTTGGGCGACAAGGTGCTCGACATTCATGGCCAGCACGCCTGGCAAAGTCTGACCCGACCTGAGGCGGTGCGAGGCCTGTTAGACGCTTATGCCGGCGTGCAGCTGCAAGCCCTGAGTCATGCCTGGCAACATTGGCGTCAAACCACACAGGCGCTGCACGAAGCACGCACGGCACAAACCACCTTGCAAGAGGAGCGCGAGCGACTGTTGTGGCAAATCAGCGAGGTCGACAAGCTCCACCCAGCCGCAGATGAATGGGAAGAACTGAACAGCCAGCACACCCGTTTGTCCCACGCCCAAGCGTTGATGGATGCGGCACAAAACGCCATTCAAGCGCTCGAGGACGACGACCGGGGTGCCCTGCGTTCGTTGGCTAAGGCCCAAGACACACTGCAAAACCAGACTGATGTTGAACCTGAGTTTTCTGCCTGGGTAGACGTGCTGGCCTCCAGTCTGGCGCAAGCAGGGGATGTGGCGCATTCGCTCAACGCGTACCTCGGCCGCACCGAACTCGACCCGGAACGACTGCAAACCTTGGACGACCGTATGTCCTTGTGGATGTCGTTGGCGCGTCGCTTCAAGCGCACACCTCAAGAGCTACCCGCGCTATACCAAGAGTGGAAAGATCGCCTGTCGCAATTGGATGCCGCCACCGATTTGGTTGCGCTCGAAGCCAACGAGGCCAAAGCTGCCACCGCTTATCAATCCGAGGCACGTAAGGTGTCGCAAGCCCGCATCCAAGCTGCACCCAAGTTGGCTTCAGCCATCACCCAAGCCATGCAGGGCCTGGGCATGCAAGGCGGACGCTTTGAGGTGCAACTTGAAAAGACCGAACACCCCACCGCCAGCGGTTTAGAACACGCGGTGTTTTTGGTGGCGGGTCATCCTGGCAGTACGCCCCGCCCAGTGGGCAAGGTGGCGTCGGGCGGTGAGCTTTCACGCATTGCTTTGGCGATTGCTGTCACCACCAGCCAGCTTGGCACAGCACAGACCTTGATTTTTGACGAAGTGGATTCGGGCGTCGGCGGCGCTGTGGCAGAGACGGTGGGCAAGTTGATGAAGCAACTTGGCAAAGACCGCCAAGTCCTGGCGGTGACGCATTTGCCTCAGGTTGCAGCCTGTGCCGATCACCATTTGGTGGTGTCGAAACACAGCGATGCACAGGGCACCTCCAGTCAAGTTGCTGCGTTAACTGCCGATGCACGTGTGAGCGAAATTGCGCGCATGCTGGGCGGCGAAAAAGTGTCTGATACCACCCTGGCCCATGCACGTGAAATGCTAACGACCTCCACAAAGGCAAACAAGAAATGAAACAAGAATTGGTGCTCATCACAGGCATGTCGGGTTCCGGCAAGTCCGTTGCACTGCATGCGCTGGAGGATGCTGGTTACTACTGCGTCGACAACTTGCCGCCCGAATTGCTGCTGCCCTTTGTACAGCTAGAGCAACAGCACAGCGCCAACCGCGTTGCGATTGCCATGGATGTACGCAGCGCGAACTCACTGCCATTGGTCCCAGCGCAGCTGGCTCATTTGCGCGCTTTGGATGTAGATGTGCATTTGTTGTTTCTGGATGCCACTACGGAAATTTTGGTGCACAGGTTTTCTGAAACACGTCGCCGTCATCCTTTGTCTCGCCAAGATGGCCCCAACGTTGCCCGTGACCAGCAACGAGATTTGGTCGAAGCGATTGAGTTGGAGCGTGAGCTACTGTCGGAGTTGCGTGAAGATTCGCACATCATTGACACCAGCTTGTTACGCAGTAGCAAGCTGCAAAGCTACATCAAATCACTGATCTCCGCCCCCGCCAAACAACTGACATTGATGTTTGAATCGTTTGCCTTCAAACGCGGTATTCCTGTTCACGCCGACTATGTGTTTGATGTGCGCATGCTCCCTAACCCGCACTACGAGCCCGCATTGCGGCCGCTCACAGGACGCGATGCGCCCGTGGCAAATTGGTTGTCCGAGCACGGGGCCGTCGAGAAGATGGCCAGCCAAATTGCCGACTTCCTCAACAGTTGGTTACCTGACCTCAGTCTGGACCACCGAAGCTATGTGACAGTGGCGATCGGGTGCACGGGCGGCCAACACCGATCTGTGTATTTGGTGGAGTTGTTGGCCAAACAATTTTCAGAGCATTGGGGCACGCTCAAGCGCCACCGCGAACTCGACGTACAAGCCTAAGCTTCAGGCGAGTAATTTACGCACGGGCGCGGGCAAGCCTAATGCAGGCCAATCAGCAGCAGCGACCCACTTGCCATCACCCAATTCGCGCGGACGCTTGAGCATCAGTATCACCGGATGCAAATGCAAATCTTTGTGCGTCAGCACATGCTTGAAAGTCGGCTCTTCCATCAACTGTGATCGAACGGAAACAGGCAACGCTGATTGCAAGGCGTCAAAGCTTTCAAACACGGGCAAGCAGTACAACCCCGCCCACACGCCTGTGGCTGGACGCTGCATGAGCCATACATCCCCCTCCTTTGTTTGCGCTTGCAACAACCAGATCTGCTCAGAAGTTCGTTTGAGCTTGCGTGTTTTGACGGGGTAGCGTTCGGGTTGACCTTCGGATTTGGCGACACAGTCAGAGGCCACTGGACATTGCCCACAGTTTGGTTTTTTAGGCGTGCAGACTGTGGCGCCTAAATCCATCACACCTTGGGTGTAGCGGGGCATGGATTGCTTGACTTGCTTCTGAGGCAGCATGGTTTGCGCCAGCGCCCACAATTCTTTTTCTGCGCGCGCGGAGGCCAGATCTTGGTCAAAGCCCACATAACGTGTCAGTACGCGTTTGACGTTGCCATCTAAGATGGCAATCGGCTCACCAAAACACAACGATGCTACGGCAGCCGCCGTGGAGCGCCCAATGCCAGGCAAGGTTTGCAAAGCCTCTGCGCTGCGTGGAAACTGTCCCCCGTGCAAGTTGACGATGGCTTGCGCTGCACGGTGCATGTTTCGGGCTCGGCTGTAATAGCCCAAGCCACTCCACTGCCCCATGACCTCATCTTGATGGGCTGCAGCCAAATCGACCACTGTCGGAAAGCGCTGCATGAATCGCGCAAAGTAATCGCGCACAGTGGCCACCTGCGTTTGCTGCAACATGATTTCTGACAACCAGACCACATAAGGATCCTGCGTGTTCTGCCATGGCAGGTCGTGCCGACCATGTTGTTTCTGCCAGGCCACCACTGTGTCGCCAAAGTTCACAACCGGCGTCTTCATGGTTTTTGGCATTTCGCGCAGTAAAAAGTTGATCGCTGACCTTGTTGCAAGCGCCGAATCGATGTGCCACACACACGACAAGGTTGATTCGCGCGGTCATAAACATGAGCTTCCAATTGAAAATAACCTTGTTGACCGTCCGCGCTGGAGAAATCTCGCAAGGTGCTGCCGCCTTTTTGCACGGCACGCGAGAGCACATCGATGATGGCTTGACGCAATTTTTCGGCCCGCGGCCGGCTCAACCGATGGGCTCGCACGGTGGGACGGATGCCGGACATAAACAAAGCTTCTGACGCATAAATATTCCCGACCCCCACCACCAACGCGCCGCCCAGCAGCACCTGCTTGATCGCCGTTTTGCGTTGTCGCAGCCCTTGGTGAAAAACATCCAAATCAAATTCACCATTCAAGGGTTCGACGCCCAGATGCCCCAGTAACTTGACAGCCTCTTCACTGTCTTCGCTCGCGGCATACACCACAGCGCCAAAGCGACGTGGGTCATTCAAGCGCAAGCGCCCCTGTGTCGTATCCAAATCAAAATGGTCATGCACCTCTGGCGGTCCGAGTTCTCGACTGAAACGCAAGCTGCCCGACATGCCCAAATGCCAAAGAAGTATTCCTTGGTCCAAATCGATTAGCAAATATTTGCCGCGACGACGCACACCCAAGACATGACGCCCCACCAAAGACAGGGGTGCGCAGCCCAATGGCCATCGCAAAGGTTTGCCTAAGCGGACACCCGTGATGCGCGCACCCGCAATGCGATGGGCAAAGCTCAAACGGGTGACTTCAACTTCGGGTAATTCGGGCATGGGGAACAGAAGAAAAAACACTCAGCGATTATGATGCGGTCATGAAATTCCCCTTGTCAGCAGCCCGCCTTTGGGTCTTGCGCCTCGCCTTGTTGTCTGCGACCACTGGCGCCCTGCCCATCTCAGGCATGGCGCAAGCCAACGAATCTGAAAAGACAGTCAACTCGGCACTGACAGGCGAACTGCTCTACGAAATCTTACTTGGCGAGATGAACCTCAGAGAAGGACTACCCGCTGCAGGTTTTTCGTTTTTGCTAGATGCGGCCCGCAAATCCAATGATGTGCAACTGTATGAGCGCGCAGTCGATATCGCCCTGCAAGCGCGGTCGGGGGATGGTGCCTTGCTTGCCGCCCGCGCTTGGTCACAAGCCTGGCCTCAAGACCGCAAAGCGAACAACCAAATTCTGCAAATCTTGTTGGCACTGAACCAAGTCAACGAAAGCTTAGAGCCTCTCAAAAAAGAACTCACCCTGGCACCTGAGACTGAGCGCGCAGCCACGATCAACCTGATCCCTCGTCATTTCGCCCGAGTGACGGACAAAAAGCGCGCCGTCAACGTGGTCGAACAAGCCTTGGCCCCCTACCTCTCCAAATCCAACGCCAACGGGGCCTTGGCTTGGACCAGCCTGGGGCGTATGCGTCTGGCTGCAGATGACATCGCTGGCTCTGTAGAGGCAGTTCGCAAAGGTCAGGCGGCAGATATCAAAACCCAAGGCCCTTCCCTGCTGGCGCTTGAGTTGATGGGACGCAAAGT
>JACCDJ010164442.1_pt1 | contig 11176 bp, 13 predicted proteins | sample 7444481 | NCBI WGS metagenome assembly JACCDJ01 (sample SAMN15323435, study PRJNA562643) | freshwater metagenome | isolation source: river surface water | place: USA:Blue River Watershed | collected 2017-08-15 | reverse complement strand
GTACGAAGTAATTTGTCACGCCATAGAACTTGAAAACCCACACTAATACTTCGATTTGTTATCTCACCCATACCTTCTGCTAACTCACGCGCCTCTTTGCCAAGATTGCCAACCCGTAAAAAAACGATTGCTAGTGCTGCAATTATGAATAGGCCAGCAGATACCCAAAATGAATTAACTGCACCGACAGTTGAAATTAAGCCTGCACCTACTGCTGGTCCAAAAATCCAAGCCACACCCATAAATCCATCATGAATACCATTTAATCTATCCAGATCGATATCAGATGCTTTTGCAACATCTGCTAATAATGTTTTTCTTGCGGTGTAACCAGCTGGATCAAAGATGGCTCCAATAACTGCAATTATTAGAATCGTAATATTTGAAAGTCCAGATGTTATAGCCACAATAGGAAATGCGATTACTGAAAGTGATGAGAGTAAATCTGCACCAATACTTACAGAGCGTCGACCAATGTGATCAACTAGCCAGCCACCAATAGGTGAAATCAAAAGTCCAGGGAGTGCAGATATGGCAGCTACCAATCCGGCAAATGCAGGTGAGTTGGTCTGTTCCAGAATTAGCCATGGAATTGTGATCATGGCGATTGAGTTACCTAAGCCAGATGCAAAATTGGAAACTTGGTGAAGAATAACTGGTGTATTTTTCCTCATCATCTAATTATCACCCATATGTATCGAAATGATAAATCAACCATTTTTTAGGACCAACTAACTCAATTGTATACCGCAGATCAATTCACAGTATTCTTTATAGTTCATCATTTATTTCAACGCCTAATATCAGGTAATTGTTTAAAAAAGTACGACTTAAATATTTAATATATAATTACATAATGCTGAACATATTTAGTAACCGGTACTGCTAGTGGATTCTTCTCGAATCAAATGGTTAACCCGGGTAGTTTATTCACAAACATTTGAACTTTGTATTGCTGGAATAATTTTTTTAAATGCTGTCGCACTTGCTCTGCTTACTATCCCAGGAATCGATGCTCAAACTCGTCAGTCGCTTGAGAGTTTTGATCAAGCCGCACTCTGGATTTTTGTATTTGAGCTGATAGTTCGAATGATCTCCTATGGATCTAAGCCATGGAACTTCTTTAAAACCGGCTGGAATGTATTTGATTTTGTCATAATCGGACTTTCACCATTTCTTGCAAATCAAACATTAATTCTTAGATTACTTAGAATCTTTAGATTGATAAGAATATTTCGTTTTTTACCAGAGGTTCGAGTACTTACTCGTTCAATAACTCGATCATTACCACCTTTAATGAGTATGTCGGTATTAATCTTCTTAGCTCTCTTTATTTATGGCATGGCAGGGGTTTATCTCTTTGGTGAGCAAATGCCTGAGCAATGGGGGGATATAACCGCAGCATTAACATCCTTATTCATTCTCTTAACTCTTGAGGAGTTTGCAAGTTATCTTGTGGATGGATTGGCAGTTTCTCCGTGGGCACTGCCGTATTACATCTCCTATGTTTTTGTTATCGTGTTTACAATTCTAAATGTTTTAATCGGTGTGGTTTTAAATGCTATGGATGAAGCAAGGCAAGAGAGTCGAGATCGAGAAGATGAAATAAAGAGATTACAAAATTTCGCTAAAGAAGTTGATGACATATCAGCAGATGGTATGGTTTCAACTGAAGAGCTAACTCAACTGCGCGAAAAAATTTCACAACTAGAAAAAGAGATAAGGCGAACGAAAAAAGATTAGCATCGCGCTAGTAAAAATTTGCAAGTAGCGTTAGAAAAGAATAGTTAATTTAAGAAGCAGAGGGAGCTAGGACCCCCTCTGCCTGTCCTATGATTAGCGCTTAAATGCCGCTAAATGATTGATTGAACCAGCTTTTAAGTAATTTACTACAAATTGAATATCTTCTTGCGTAATCAACTTTTCCATTTCAGTTAAATCAGCAATATCTTTTTCTTCAATAATTATTCCCACCTGGATTGCATCCAAGCTAGATTGTTTGCCTTTAGCTACCAAAGTCTTGTATAGAGCAGTTAACTCCTCGTTTTTATATACGCCAGGCCCACGTTTTAGAGTTGGATTATAAATTCCATAATCTTTAAGCACAATTGACATTTGATCCATATGGAATTGCTCTGCGTTAGCTATGTTTCTAAATTTTGGATAAACCGCAGTTTTTGCAAGTACAGTGTAAACATCACGAGCTAACTTCTCTTCCTCAACCATGTATTTGAGTCTGCTCTGTAAAGCAGCAGATGAGTATGGAACTGCCGAGTATGCCGGAACTCCTGATCCTAGGAGTGTTATACCCGAAATAACCAACACGGAAACAATTTTTCTCTTCATTTAGCTCTCCCTAAGTTACTGCAATTTGTATCAATTGATACTTTTTCACTGTACAGTCAAACTTTTTAGTTACCTAATTATTTGCCCGAGCCAGCACTCATTACTTAACGCAACAATTTGACTTGATCGCGCTCAGAATTACAAGGGTTTAAAAATTATTTTTAAGATTACTTGGATCTTGATACTATAAAAAGCATTTAAATAGGAAAAGCAGAGGTAGCCCTCTTACTACTGATCAATTGATTTGGAGCTGTTAAATTTGGTAATTAATTTTTGGAATTAGATACATAAACTTTTGGACTAAGCATTAAGCTGTAGTCAGCATTTACATCGATCAGACTCTGGAACTCCAGCTAGAGCCTCTTCTATATGTTCACCGCAACCATCCCAGGTTGGCTTGCCACATTTGAAGCAATTAACTCTTGAGCACATAACTTCTTACCTCCACCAAATGTCGATTTGATATTCTTGAGTATACCCCCTAGGGTATACTTATTGTCAAGGCAAGGATGGGAAAACAACTTATGGCGAGTAAAAAAATCTCACATGTTCTACTTGATACTGACCAGAGTGAAGCAATCACCAATCGAGTAAAGCGTGCTCATGGTCAATTAGGTGCGGTAATTCGAATGCTAGAAGAAGGACGAAACTGCGATGAGATTGTTACGCAAATGTCAGCTGTTTCAAAAGCAGTAAATACTGCAGCTTTTAATTTGATCTCAGCCAGCTTAAAGGAGTGCTTAGTTGATAAAAAAGCCAACTCTGAGGCAGTAACTGCCCAATTACAAAAGTTATTTCTATCATTAGCCTAAGGAGAGAATATGTTAAAACGTGCTATCGGTTTAGTTATGGTTTCTGCTGTGATCCTCACTGGATGTTCTAGTACTACGGATTCTGCAATCAATCTTGATCCAGCTGCATTTAAAGCAAAGACTCAAGAGGCAGAGGTTATAGTGTTAGATGTTAGAACTGCCCAAGAATTTAATGAAGGCCACATTGAAAATGCAATTAATATTAATGTGGAAAGTGATACTTTCTTAAGTCAGATCGAATCATTGGATAAATCAAAATCTTATGCTGTGTATTGCCGCAGTGGCAGAAGATCAGCTGATGCTCTTACCAAGATGGCTAATCAAAACTTTACATCTTTAACAAATTTAAATGGTGGGACTATTGATTGGACAAATGCTGGGTTTGCGTTAGTCACTAAATAATCTATTTTTAAAGGGAAAACTATGAGGCAAAAGCAAATAGTAATTGTGGGTGGTGTAGCAGGTGGGATGTCAGCTGCTACCAGACTTCGTCGACTAGATAATGATGCCCAAATTATTGTGATTGAAAAAAGTGGTCATGTCTCTTATGCCAATTGCGGTCTGCCTTACTATGTTGGCGGTGTAATTGAAGAGGAAAAATCATTACTGCTACAAACACCAGCCTCATTACATTCTCGATTTAGGCTTGATGTGCGGGTTTCAAGTGAGGTGCTCTCAATTGATCGAAAGGGTAAATCGGTAAAGGTCAAAGAGTATTCAACTGGCAATATATATGAATTGCCATATGACAAATTAATTCTAAGCCCAGGAGCCTCACCGATAGTCCCACCAATTCCTGGCGTAGCGCGAGCATTAACACTTCGTACCGTTGAAGATGTCGAACGCATTGTTATGGCAGTTAATTTAAAACCTAAACAAGCGGTGGTAATTGGTGGTGACTTCATTGGGGTTGAGATTGCCGAAAATCTAATTCATCGAGGTATTACTACCTCTGTAGTTGAGGCTGCAGATCAAGTTCTTGCGCCCCTAGATCCTGAAATGGCCTCCTTGGTAGCCAAAGAGATGCGAGCAAATAAGGTAAATCTATATTTAGGAACTAGCGCATCTGAAATAAAGGAGAGCTCAGTTCTTCTGGCAAATGGCCAAGAGCTACCGGCAGATCTTGTTATTTTAGCTATTGGAGTTCGTCCTGATATTTCACTAGCCAAAGCAGCTGGCTTAAAAATTGGTACTCGTAATGGTATTGCTGTAGATAAGAATAATTTAACAAATGATAGAAATATTTACGCAATTGGGGATGCAGCAGAAAAAACTGACTCATTAGATGGATCTTCAACCTTAGTACCGCTGGCAAATATTGCTAATCGACATGGACGAGTAGTTTCTGATCATATAGCAGGGCGTAAAGTAAGAGATGTTAAAACTATTGGAACTGCAATCGTAAAAGTATTTGACTTAATGATTGCAACTACTGGGTGGAATGAAAAACGCTTATCACCTACAAATCGTAAATATAAAGTTATTCACGCTCATCCAAATTCGCATGCTGGCTACTATCCAGATGCTAAACAAATGACTTTAAAACTAATCTTTGATGCAAAATCTGGTGAAATTCTTGGCGCCCAAGGAGTTGGAATTGATGGAATTGATAAGCGTATCGATGTAATTGCAACCGCTATTCGTGGTGGCTTATCAGCACCTGAGTTAGCTGATTTGGAATTAGCCTACGCACCACCATTTGGTTCGGCCAAAGATGCGGTGAATATGCTGGGCTATATTGCTGAAAATATAATCTCTGGCTTAACTAAAACAGCACAGTGGAGTGAGATTTCAAAGTATCGCCAGGCGGGATATCAGTTGCTAGATGTTAGAAGTGAGGGTGAAGTTCAGCGGGGTGCAATACCTGGATTTGATAATTTACCTATTGATGAGATTAGAGAGCGTAAATCTGAATTAAAAAATAAAAATATTTTAGTCAGTTGCCAGGTAGGAGTCCGTGGTCATACCGCGACTATGTTGCTGCAAGAGCTGGGATTTAATGCGGTAAATCTAGATGGTGGCTACCTAACCTGGAGTAACTCACCAGCTGCCGATAAAGTCTTAATAGGTAATTAAAAAACCAGATAATAGGAGGAGAAAACATGTGTAGTAGAGCAACTTGTAGAAAATGCGCAAAGCCCACCTGGAAAGGGTGTGGAAATCATATTGAAGAAGCGCTCAAAGGTGTTCCAAAAAGCCAGCGTTGCCAGGGTCATGCAAATGATCCTAAAGAACCCGGTTTTTTTAGTAGATTATTTAAAAGGAGTTAATCCTTAAACATTATTAATGAAAAATCCTATACTCACAGTAAATTCATTGGAAATGAAAAGAAATAAAATATGAAAGCATCAGTTGCGATATTAAGTAGTGATCAGTGGCAGCGCTTAAGAGATATTCGACTTCGAGCCCTTAAATCTAACCCAGAAGCCTTTGGCCCAAAGTATGAAGAAGAGCTGGCGCATGATGAAACTACTTGGCGAAAACGTTTTATAAAAGAGGATTACCTACTCGCATCCATTAATCAAATAGATGTTGGCATGCTTTATATAGAGGTGTTAAAGGGCGATCATGGCGCAACTTGTTGGATAGGTGGTTGTTGGACAGATCCAAGTTATCGAGGACAGGGAGTAATGAAAGCTTTATTTTCATTTATAGATGAAAATTGTGAAAGTAAGGGTTGGCAACGACAGGGACTTGGCGTTTGGACACATAATCTTGAAGCAATAAAAACTTATGAAGCTTTAGGATTTTTAGTCGCTGGTTCGAAAATGCCTAGCACAAACTACCCAGGACAATACTTTCAACACATGGTGCGCGATTGCTGCTAAGTAAGAGGGCTTAAAACTAGGCCATTAAGCAAGTTAGCTTAATTCAACACAAAATTTCTATGCAAAGTGATACCTTGTGAATATGAATCGTGTGATCAGGCCACTACGAGATTTTCTGCATAGGGAATCTGCCAGCGGAATTTTAATCCTTTTAGCCTCGCTATTAGGACTAATTGTTGCCAACTCACCATTATCTGAAAATTACTTCAACGTACTTGAATGGGATTTTAATATCTCTATTGGGATATCACTTTTAAATCTAAGTATTTTAAAGACAATTAATTATGTTTTAATGACACTTTTTTTCTTTGTAGTAGGGCTAGAAATTAAGCGCGAGCTAACTTCAGGTCATTTATCCTCTTTTAAAAACGCAGTAACACCATTTATTGCGGCAATTGGCGGTATGGCATTACCTGCTGGAATTTACTTAATCATTGCTGGAGATGTTGATGCAAATGGTTGGGGAGTACCCGTTGCAACCGATATTGCACTTGCAGTTGGTTTATTGGCATTAGTTGGAACTAGCGCTGTAGCCTCACTTCGATCTTTCTTACTTGCCCTTGCGGTAATTGATGATATTGGCGCAATATTGATTATTGCCTTGGTTTATTCATCCGGAGTCAGCACCTCCTGGAGCTTTTTAGCTGCTGTAACTGTAGCTGCAATTTATATGCTCAATAAATTAGGCGTTAAATCAACCTTTGTTTATTTTTTGTTTGGCATAGCTCTTTGGTATTGCATGTATAAAAGCGGTGTGCATCCAACCTTAGCTGGTGTTATTTTGGGATTAATGACGCCAAATATTTTAAAAGAAAACTCAAAACTACACGATAGTGATGATAATCAAGTATCGGTAATTGAGTGGCTTGAAAAGAAAATTCATCCTTGGAGCAGTTTTATAATTGTGCCACTTTTTGCTTTTGCAAATACTGGTGTCGTAATTACTAGTGATTCAATAAATGATGCCATTAACTCACCAATCGCTTGGGGTATTTTTGCTGGGTTAGTTATTGGAAAGCCAATTGGCGTCCTAGCCTCTGTTTTTATTGCTCGGAAAATAAATCTAGGCCAGTACCCGCAAGGGGCCAAAAACGTTGACATATTAGCTACAGGCAGTGCTGCTGGTATCGGATTTACGGTGGCAATATTTATTGCGAATCTAGCATTTTCTGATCCATCTACTCAGGATTTAGCAATCTTTGCGGTGATTATTGCATCCCTAGTTAGTGCATTGTTAAGTGTTTTGTTATTTAAATTGGTTAGCAGAAAGCAGTAAATCCCTTTACCTAGAATTGCTTAGAATTGCTTAAGAATCGCAAGTAATTCATAGATTTGCCCATACCAATTATTTTGCCTAATATTTGGCAGGTTAAGGGGAGTACCTCGCAAAAGCACCTTCGTCAACACGGATAGTGATATCCCGGAGCTGCGACCACTTAGTGGTTGAGGAAGACCTTGGCACATACCTCCCATTAACGAATAGGTGCTATAAATGAACGTTTCTCTTACTACCTGGCTTGTTGTAATTGCTGCAATCCTAATTTTAATATTTCTAGATTTAGTAACAGTTAGTCGCAAACCACATGAGGTGATGTTCAAGGAAGCGGCCGGCTGGTCAATCTTCTATATTGCCCTTGCAATCGGATTTGGTATTTGGGTTTGGCAAAGTGCAGGATCACAATTTGGCACTGAGTATTTTGCAGCCTATCTAGTAGAGAAATCTTTATCGGTAGATAACCTATTTGTGTTCATCATTATTTTAACGCAGTTCAAAGTGCCATCAATTTACCATCAGAGAGTATTAATGATTGGCGTACTACTAGCTTTAGTATTAAGAGCAATCTTTATCGCAGTCGGTGCTGCTGCACTGGCTGCTTTTAGCTTTACATTTGTTATTTTCGGTGCAATTTTAATCTGGACAGGTTTTGGATTGTTTAAGCACTGGGATGAGGATCCAACCCCAGAAGATAACTTCCTAGTTAAAGCTATTTCAAAGCGAATGACCATTACAGATAAATTTGATGGCTCAAAAGCATTTACAAAAATTGATGGCAAGAAAGTTGCTACTCCAATGTTTTTGGTTTTTATCGCAATAGCTTCAACTGATTTACTCTTTGCGCTAGATTCCATTCCAGCAACATTTGGTGTTACCCAGGAACCATTCTTAGTCTTTGCTGCAAATGCTTTTGCACTTTTAGGCCTCAGAGCGCTTTATTTCCTACTAAAAGGCCTATTAGATAAGTTGATATACCTATCTCTTGGGCTTTCAATTATTTTAATGTTTATCGGCGTAAAATTGATATTTACCTACCTACATGAAACTTGGAGTGAAGTTCCAAAAATTCCAACCCTAATCAGCCTTGCAGTAATTGGTTTGATTTTGGCTGTTTCAACTATTGCCAGCCTAATTAAATCCAAGAAGGATCCAACTGCTCATGCTCACGCAGGACGTGTTACTGCCCCAAGCAAAAAACATGATGAGCAGAAGTAATTACTTTAAGTAAGTACTTAAGTAATTACTTATTTAATTGAGGCGTCGTAGATTGCTTGAATGGTTTTATCTATCATGCCATCAAACTCGCCATCACTTTGCTGAGCGGTTAATCCTTCAGAAAGTGCTCTTGAAAAGCTAGCAATTACATTTGGGTTTTTTGCTAGTACCTCATTGGCATGATCACGGCTGTAACCACCAGAAAGAGCCACAACTCTTACTACGCGTGGATGATTTGTAAGCGGAGTGTATAAACCTGCCTTTTCTGGCAGCGTTAACTTAAGCATTACATTTTGATCATCACTTAATTTATCTAAATGCTTGGTTAATTCGGCAAGTAGTAAATCTTCAGCTGCTGCCTTATCTGGACAGTTAATATCAACCTCTGGCTCAATAATAGGTACTAAACCTTTAGCACAAATCTGCTTACCAATTTCAAATTGTTGTTCAACTACAGCCTTAACACCAGCAGCATTTGCCTGCTTAATTACTGATCTCATCTTGGTGCCAAATACGCCATGAGAGATTGCACTTGCTAATCGAGCATCTAACTCTGGAATTGGCTTCATAACTTGTGCGCCATCTTTTTCATCAGCTAAACCATTATCAACCTTTAAAAATGGCACGATATTTTTCTTCTGCCATAAAAACTCAGCACTACCTAGTCCATCAATCTGACGATCCATAGTCATCTCAAATAAAATTACGCCAATTACACGCTCTGAGGTAAATGAGGGAGATTTGATAATTCGAGATCTCATTTGGTGTACTAAATCAAACATCGCTGCCTCACCTGAATAGGTATTTGGTTCAATGCCATAAAGGGATAGTGCTTTAGGGGTTGAGCCACCGCTTTGATCTAGGGCGGCAATAAATCCTTTACCTGACTTCATTTGAGCTAATTGAGCGGAGTTCATATTTAATATCCTCTATCTAGAAAATTATTTTCTTTATCTGATTTGACTACAGTGTCAGGGGGTAAGAATAACACCTTATTCTGAGCCTAAATTTCTTACTGATTTAGGTAGATTTTATACATGACCTTATCTACGACCGCTAATTTGTCATATAGCTTTCGAGCTATCTCATTATCTTCAGCGGTGGTCCAATAAAGCCGCTTTGAGCCTTTTTCAACAGCGATCTGTTCAACTGCCTTAATCAAAGCCCTACCTACACCAACTCCTCTAACCTTTGGATCAACATATAAATCCTCTAGGTAACAAAAATCCTCTATCTCCCAGGTATCCGGACGGAAAACATAGTGTGCAAGTCCAATAATCTGACCATCTATCTCAGCCAATAAGCCATGCATGTTAAATTCAGAGTTGATTCGCTGCCAGGTCAACTCATATTGGGTATCACTTAACTTAGATTCATAAAATTCGATGTACTCTTTAAAAAGTTGCAGCCATCTACTTTTATCACCTTGATTTATTGATCGAATTAATATGCTCACATACACATCCTAACCCAAAATACCTTACCCTTAAGAGGTGAGTTCGATTCGAAATGTAGTAAGAATAGTTGCAATTGCTAACTTGGCTTACTTCTTACTGGAGTTCATTTTTGCGTTAAGAATTGGCTCAGTATCGCTTTTTGCTGACAGTATTGACTTTCTTGAGGATGCTTCGGTAAATATCTTGATATTTGTAGCACTCGGGTGGAGTTTAACTGCCAGAAAGAGGCTAGGTAGATTTTTTGCAATACTTCTTTTGGTACCAGCAATCTCAGTAATTATAAGCACTGTTTATAAAATGAATAATCCGGCGCCACCTAGTGGAGTTGGAATCACGGTGATTGCTAGTGGAGCACTACTTGTTAATTTTACTTGCGCATTTTTACTAGCTAAATTTAGAGAGAATCAACAAAGTTTAGTTATGGCTGCTTATCTCTCTGCACGAAATGACGCATTATCGAATCTAGCCATAATAACAGCTGGCGTGATTACACTTTTTTGGCTTAGCCCAGTTCCAGATTTAGTAACTGGAATTACAATTGGAATGCTAAATGCTGATGCAGCTCTTAAAGTATGGCGAAGTAGCGAGCATTAGATGGATATAAAGTTAAAGTTAGCTACCGAATCAGAGTACTTAAGACTTAAGCAGATTAGATTAGCTGCCTTAAAAGATTCACCTAACTCATTTGGTGCTAAGTATGAAGTGTTGAAGGATCGACCAGATAATTATTGGCAACAAGTATTAAAGGCAAGTGCTTGGTGCCTAGTTTCAGCAGATGGAGTCGATATTGGATTACTAGCAGTGGATCGGGCGGATAAAGATCGTAATAGTGATTGCTGGTTATCTGGTTGGTGGATTACACCAACCCATCGTGGCCAAGGAGTATCAAAGTTAATGGCGCAGTGGGTTTATGAGCTATGTCAGAAAAATGGCTGGCAAAAAATAGGACTCGGGGTGTGGCCAGATAATAAAAATGCGATTGCAGTTTATTTAAAGTTAGGATTTGAGCTAGTAGATACATTAATGCCCAGTAGATCCATCCCAGGGCTGATGTATCAGCCTATGTATAAAAGTATTGGAGGCGATAGCAAATGAGTAAGCGTGAAGTTGATTCATATATCGCCAATCAAAGTGAACCAAATAAAAGTAATCTAAGGCAAATGCGCCAATTAATTCTTGAAATTGAACCAACCCTAAAACAAGGAATTTCATATGGAATTCCAGCATTTAAATTAGATAAAG
>JACCDJ011635345.1_pt1 | contig 11179 bp, 8 predicted proteins | sample 7444481 | NCBI WGS metagenome assembly JACCDJ01 (sample SAMN15323435, study PRJNA562643) | freshwater metagenome | isolation source: river surface water | place: USA:Blue River Watershed | collected 2017-08-15 | reverse complement strand
TTCATATACAAAACCTTGTTTTGATTTATTATTATCTATTTTTTTAGAAATTTCATTACCATCATCATTATTAAATATACTTTCAATAACCTCCTTTGCTGTTTTATATTTTCTTTTTCCTAATTCTTTAATAAAATCCAATATAGTTTTTTTAGTTTTAATGACATTAGAAGTCTCTTGAATATTAGGAGATGTTATTGAGATGGGAGAATGTTGTTGTGTCTGTAATTTTATTAGCTTATCATTAAAATCTTTTATTTTTTTACGATTTTTTTCTGTATTATTAAAACAAAAATTATTTCTATACCTGCTGTTTGGATTACATAATTTACCTTTACTTTCACATATAGCTTTATTTTCTTCAGTACATATGTTTTTTATGGAAGACACACCTTTACTTGTCATATTCTCTAATAATATAATATTTATTAATATAGAATACGTCAAATTAAACAAAAAAAATATAAAAATATAAAACACATAGTATATATTTTTGCGTTGTCTAATACATTTTCATTTTTGCTATAGCTATTCCCGCTGATACTTGACTATCGATGAGAATGCTCTGAAGTTTCTTTCTCTTATTCAATAGTTTTTCCTTCAATTGAGATAGCTCGGCTTCATAAATCCAACGACGATTTCTGTTGCCATTCAAAGTATCCACGCAATTTTTGCCCAAATAAAATATTACATAATCACTTTCTTTAAGCAGAGCACTTTCTCCGGAATCATTAGCAAAGTTATCATAATATTCAGGATTACTATTGCCATAATATTCCATTTCCATCCACGCACAATCTATCGTGTATAGATCGTTGCGAATATTGTTCTGCTCTTCTTCGTTTTTTGCGATGTCGCAATAAACATCTTCGTCGCGGATAGCAGTATTATCTGCCATATATGCCTTGTAAATCTCGGTGGTTTTGCGCATGACATATTCGATGTCATCATTGAGGTAGAAGAGGGACATGCTAAGTTGCCAATTAATATAAACAGCCTTTTAGTCAATTTTTTATATTTTTAGATACTTTTAGAACATATTTTGTAAAAATTAAAACAGAAAAACGGAAAAATAATTGAATCAACAAAATACAAATAAACAACAAAATACATTATTAATTTTTTTTATTGATTTGAATTAACAAATCTCGTAGAGTTATAGATAATTCATAACCATATGAATCTACATTTCTTTGCGAATACTTCGATTTTGAAGCATATCTCGCAGGTTTCATTCCTATTTTACGCCAAAATGAAGGGCCACTTTGATTTACACTAACATCCGAATCTATATATATTAGCATATCTTGATCTAATTCTATATAAGGCCTAGAAGACCTGTTATTATCTGTTAAAATATATACTCCTTTTCTATCATTCCAATTATAATATACATAATTATAAAAATTTTGTAATAATACATTAGAATATCTTTTTCCTTGATATTCCTCATCTATATTAATACGCAATTGATAAGGCATATTTTTAGATACACTTAGACTAAACTCGCCGACAATGACATCATTATCTTTCATAATAGAATATATGTGTTTTTCGCGACTGTCATAATACCAATCAAAAGTTATATTTTGAGACATTACTTATATATCTTTTATATAAAAATAAAAAATAAAAAATAAAAAATAAAAAATAAAATAAAAAATAAAAAAATATATATATATACTATCTAAAACGCTATCTAAATATCTTATCTTTAGATTTCATTTTCAATTGTAAAACTTGACTGTGCTATATCAATTCTAATATCCTGTATAATTTTCATCAGAGTCTCAGGATTTTCATTCTTGAACTTATTCATCAATTCTTGGGCGATTTGCTTCGTTAAACTGGGCATTGTTTGTGATATTCTTTATATTATATTATTTATCATTTTTTACAATTAATTTATTATTTTAGAACATTTATATATTTTATAATACCATAATACTTGATACTTGATACTTGAAAAAATATAAAAATATATAACACACACACACAAACACAAACACACAAACACACAATCAAATTGTCGTGAGCTTATACAATCTTGAAGATACACACGTTTTTGGATAATTCTTTCCAATTTATCTTATTATCGCCAAGATTATTATATTGATTTGATGTAAGAGTTCTCTCATATTCTACTCGCTCTTTCAGCAATTCACCGGCATTTGGATTTTTAGATATATATCTCCATTTTATCATTTTTTTGTTATTCTCCAATATCTCAATTGCTTGCGGATTCTTAGATAAGCTAGAATAGAAATTGTTGTTTGATATCCCTTTAGGTTTATTTTTCAACATATCAATTGCGTTTGGATTTTTTGCCAATTCTGTCCAATGTATTCTCGCAGGATTAGCTTTCAATAATTCAATTGCGCCAGGGTTTTCTGACAAATGTTCCCATGACAACTGATTTTGCTCACCAAGCCTATAATAATCTTCTACACATAGACTTTTCTCATAATAATACCTTTGTTTCAACAATTCGCCGGCATTTGGATTACAAGATATATCTCTCCACGATATATTATAATGATTTTCAATCAACAATTCAATAGCTCCGGGGTTCTCGGACAATGTGAGCCAATCTATTTTATCTTTATTCTCAGATAACAATTTAATGGCTTTTGGATGCGAATTACTTGAAAGCTGTATCCAATCAATTTTTTCATTGTCATTAAGCGTCATATAATACTCACTATTCTTCTCCAATTCAATTCTCTCCCTCAACAAATCAATAATTTGCGGATGCTCACAATAGCACAATCTATCGAACCATATCCTATATAGTCCGTTCTTATCTTTATTGTCTTCGTCGTTTTCGTCGTCTTCGTCATCGCTGTCATCAGGATAAGGAGGTAATTGTTTCTCATACTCAATTCTCTCCAATATCATATCAACTACTTGTGGATTCTTATTATCGCATAGCGAACACCATACGATATCTTTGGGATATTTCTTCAAGATATCAATGGCTTCGGGATTCATAGAAAGTTTCAACCAATTAACCTTCTTATCATTGCTCAATTTGTTATATTCTTCTTTATTCATACTTTTTTCTTCTTCAATCTTTTCTTTTAACAAATCAATAGCACATGGATTTGCCGATAAGATACTCCAATCAAGATCATCTTTCTTAACCCACTCTCTCAAAACATACTTGGAAGGCAAGAGGCTCTTATAATTGCCTACAATTTGCTCAATGATATCATTTGGCAATTTGTTGAGCGTAATAGAAGCATCCTTTGTGTTCTCTTCATCAGTCGATTTAGTTGTAAGAAGTCTCTCAACAATTTTCGCCTGATTCACGGAGATTTCCGCCATTTTCTCAACAGAAATGAAGTTGCTACTCATCCTAACACTGATATGAGCTTTCTTTGAGACTACTTAGGTTCTTATGGAGGCTTGCTGAGGCTTGCTGAGGCTTGCTGAGGCTTGCGGGTGCTTGCTGGTGCTTGCTGAGGCTTGCTGGTGCTTGCCGAGGCTTGCTGAGGGTTGCTGAGGCTTGCTGGTGCTTGCTGAGGCTTGTCTGATACTACACAGGACAGTCGGGTACAGGCTGTGCTAAAAAATGGTATTTTGCCTGTCAATTTTTATATAGGGGCGGGGGATTTTATAGCATTTTTGGTTTCCGCTGCTAACCTAAAAGTTTCAAAATACCCCCATTATGAAACATAAAATAAAAATAAAAAAAATATTAATATTAACCTTTAAGGCTATATTTTCTAATTGCTAATTAGTGTATCATTACACCCTTGAAGATTTAAAATGGCACAAAATATTTATTTTTATTTGTTTCAATAAAATATAAAAAATGATAATGTATGTGTGGTATTATTTATACACATATCAGTATAATGGTATATTATACTAATGTTGTCTTCAAAAATAGAAAGATATATTTTGATGTAAATGATAATGAAAATCATAGAGTACTGGCATCAGAAGATATCAACAGAGGTGAGATACTTTTCATAGAGCAATTAGCAAGCAACAAAAGTTCAGGTAAGATAATTAGTTATGTTAAGCATAATAAAGAGTTATTTGACAATCTATATCCAAGACCAAGAACATATGAATATGAAGATAGAGTGAAAGGTTCAGCTACAGAAAAAGAGGTTGAAAAATTAGCAACTGAAAAAGTTCAAAAAAAATGTATTTTGTATCAAAATTAATACTGGAGAAGAATATTATGTTATTGGTGTCTATGTTTCCAAGTTTAATCATAATAAACTTCATAATACTAATATGAATATTAGTAATATAGGGAAACAAAAACAATTAACTTATGTTGCTATTACAGCAAATCAAGACATTAAAAAAGGAGATGAAATTACAATTAATTATGGTAAAGCATATTTTAATGAAACAGAAGGTATTGAATTACCACAAAGCGTAGATATTTCTGATACAATTAAAAACATTCTAAAAAAGTATATGAATAAAGCAGTATTTCATCAAGTATATAATAATTTAGCATTAGCAAATTGTGAATGTATTTATCATTATGATAATGAAAGTATATTTATAGCTAAATAAAAAATAATATAAGAATATCTTTGTATTATAATACAATAGTTATGACAGTATATCTATTCAGCATCTATAATGTTATGAAGTTCTATTATTTGTGAGGTTGGCGTAGGCGGTTATAAGAACCTTATTTTCTGCGTTTATCTTGTTGATTGTAAATCTTCAGATACATTACACGATGTATCCAAACATAATTTATAGGTATCAAATCTTTTTGATACCTCCTTGAAGACACAAAATAAAAAATAACCCTGTATGAAATATTTTTTACAGAACTTTGTGCCATTTTAAATCTTCAAGGGTGTAAAATTGCAATACTAAATAATTATATCAAAATATCCTTATTACTTATTTATAAGTAATGTAGCAGATGATGCTAATATAAAGATAGAATATTAATATATATAATAACTAATATAGATGATTATATCAATAGGTCTTCAGTGTACTAATTATATTTATAAAAAAAATTTTAAACCTTCATATTATTTACCATTTGATTTGATGTTTGCTACACCTTCATTTGTTTATGATATGTTAAAATTATTGCTTGAAAAAAATATGGATATAGAGATTTTAGTTAGAGAGCATTTCTTTTATTGTAAAAAAAGAGCAAATATGAATAATTCTATATGGCCTATAAAAGCAGAACATTATTATACTTCCGATGAAGGTTTTGCCCTATATAACGAAAAATACAATGTTATATTTCCTCATGATGAAAACAATGAAGAAACTATTCATAAATATATTAGAAGATTTACAAGATTAAAAGATATTATATTAAATACGAAAGAATGTTTATATTTTTTATATACATCTCAATCATCATTAGAAGAAGGAAATTTTACAATAGATAACAAACAAGTTGTATGTTATGTATATAATAATTTATCAAAAATATATGATTTAATTGGTAAGTTTAGAAGTAATTATAAAATGATTGTATTTGATTCAATAAATGAAGAACCTTTACATTTATTAAATGAAAATATTATATATTGTAAATTAAAAAAATGTAATTATTTAAATGATTTAATACCCCAGATGAACGAATATAAGTATTTATTTGAATAAATATTTTACTTAATCTTCTCTAAAAAATATATTATCAATTTTTAATTTTGATTATATTTAACTATAATTATTATATATATTATTATTTAATTATTATTTAATTATTTAATAACTTTACCATATTGTATAATTTTTCCAGTCTTTAATTTTATTTTACAATGAATAGATAAGTTAAATATATAACACATTTTAATAATTTCTTTTGCCGTAGAAGATGCTTGCTTGCGTTGAATAGATAAATTAATATCAGGATACCATTTATATCCTTCAATATTATATTTGCAACATTTAAAATTAAATGTTGTAATTTCTAAAAATTGCTGTATATTAATTGATTTTATAATATCAATAAAAATCTTCATATATTTATTATTATTAGAAATAATTTCATCATTAATATTTTTGATTATACAATATTCAATATTAGAATGTGTAAAATCATTACTTATAAACTCATTCATAGACATAGTAGGAGGATTATTATTGATAAAATCTTCTGGTGTCCAGAGTTCTTTATACATCATATCATAATCCATATCTTCTATAAAAATATTAAGCAATATTGTAATTAAAAATAAAAAATATATTATCAATTTTTAATTTGGATTATATTAAACTATTTTTGCCATTATTATATTAACTTATCTATCCTATAGATTATGTAATTATTCACTACTATCATAGCCTTCACCTTATTCAATGATTTCATTTGCTTCACTCGTACCACTTGCTTCACTTATAGAATCATCAATTTCAACAGAACTCATTTTAATAATGCTATTGATACACGCACGCGCTTGCTTCTTATTATTCTCTATCTCTTTTTCTAATCGTTTAATAAGCTCATCATTAAACTCGCAATACTCAATGATTTCTTGCTGGCGTTCAAGTGATGGGATGGGGATTTTAAACTCTTTAAACTTATTCATATCTATATGACCTAAATTTGTGGAATATTTTGCTAATTTTTGTATATTTAACTGTTCATTTTTCAAATAATAGTATAGATATTTTAACATTACAAAATTATTATTTATTATTTTTACAACTTCTGTATTGCCGGATGATTTACCATTAACTAAATATACTTTTCCTATACCGTGTGATAAACTTAATGGATTTGAAGAATTACCTCCTGATTTAATAAATAATAAATATTCAATATCATCAAAACAGAATGTATTATGTGTTCCAGATGGATTAGATACACTCGCTTTATAAAATGGATATTCTCCTGTATTTGAAATTTCTTTTGAATTCGTATTTCCTTTTATAGACATATTACAAACCTCCCCAAGCGTCTTCGCAACATTCTCACCAAATATTTTTTGATTATTCAAACAAAACTCGTTCAGTTTCTTCAATTCCGCAATTTTCTCATTACTTGTCTTGTTAGCTTTTTCGTATATGAAATCTAAATATTTAACGATTTCCTCCTGTCTTTCAAGTGATGGGATGGGGATTTTAATATTAAATAAATCTTCTTCAACAATAGATTTTTGATTAGCACCTTTATAATATTTTTGCAACAATTCTATATTATGAAATAGATAGTAATATACATATTTTGTATATAATACACTATCGTTTGATTTAAAATGCAATGTTGTTTCACCTACATTATATTTATCATATCCAAAATATACCATAGCTTTTCCAGAGCCATTTGTTTTATTAATTACAATACCTTCACCTGTATAATCATATGTATCTAAATATAAATTACCAAGTATTGAACAATAATACAAGGGATATAATCCATTTTCTTTACCATCTTTGCTTTTTTTCTTTTCGCCTTTAATTATTTTACAAACCTCTCCAAGCGTCTTTACAACAACACCTTCTTCATATTCAATAGATTCCGAATCATCTTTCATGTATTCGGCATAATTAAGTGAATATGAATTACTTGCAATCTTCTCAATAGGAACTTCTACAAGTAGATTTTTAACATCTTTATATTTATCTTTATCATCTTTCTTATGATAGCAATCATAGAATTTTACAGATGTTGTCTGATGTGTCTTAGAAAACTTATAATCTCTTCCAAGTTCTTTCTGTGTTTTAGAAACCCTTCTTTTAATTTCAATAACTTCTGTTCCTTCTCTCTTCTTAATAAAGTAGAAGATACAGGTTTTAATCGATGTATGTTCAAATATTCCAGATGGTAGATAGATAATCTCTTTTAAATCGCATGTTTTAAGAAGATATTCTCTGATAGCTACCAATGTAGCATTATTTTTAGAAAATAAATCTTGACCATCGGGCAATACTACAGCGCATTTTCCATTAATCTTCAACATATAAATAATTGCCTGAATAAACAGCGATACAGCATTCTCTGTCTTAATAGGCACATATTCATTTTTATACGAAATATCGAAATCGTCATATTTTAATCCTTTGATACCAAATGGCGGATTTGCGAGAATATTGTCGAACTTTCGCAATATAGGTTCGCGGATACTATCGCCTCTGTCTAGCCTTTCAAACATATAACCTGATGAAATTAACATATTTGAAACAGCCAATTGATATGTATCGGGTTCAATCTCTTTGCCATATATACCTTCATTTTTGATAAAATCCCAATCGAGCTCAATATTTTTAATACGAGCCTGCTTTAAAATCTCTCTCGTATATTCAATTAAAAACCCTCCTGTTCCCATAGTAGGATCACAGCAAGTATCAATCTTCCCGTCAGGATATATTTGTGGGCTAATCAATTTAACCATAATTTTTTTAACAAAAGGTTGCGTAAAGAATTGCCCCAACACCTGGCCGGTCATAATGCTTTTAATAGTTTCTTCATACGCATCACCCAATACATCCTGTTCAGTTTCGGGCAAAGTATTCAAAATCTTAATAATTTTAATATATGTTGATTTATGTTTAATATCAAACCCCTTGCCTTTCAAGAAAATATTTTTAGTAGAAGGATGGGAGCTTAAAATATCATCCCATAGATGCTTAATATTTGTCGGAATATTATCCTCTTTTTCTTGCGATAGTTTGCTGAATCTTACAATTTCCAACAATTTGCTCTTGTGTCCGCTAACAAACTCATCATCAATATGACTAAAATCATAATCATATTCATCAATATCAATTTTATTACCCATATACGGTTCAATCATTTTCAATATCAATAAATATGACATATTACGCAATGCCTTATCGCCTGTTAAACCCTCGTTATCTCTTAGAGCATTCAGGCATTTGTCAAAAATATTTATAAGTATGCGTTTTGTATCAGTATTTTCAACAATACTCTTTTTAATTTCTAGCATTTCATTCAATGTAATACAAGGCGCCTTCTTATTTATATGTTTATTATAATCACATTTTTGATTAAAAATCTTCTTGCACAATTCACAGGTATATTGCTTAGGCATCCTTTCTATTATTAAGTAATATATTCTTTAAATAAAAAATAATCAATTTTTATAAATATTTATATAAAAAGTTTTTTTGTCTTTTTGCTTTTCGCTGTTAGCTTTTAAATCGCAATACCTCTCGCTTTTTTCTTATTAGAGAACGCTATAATATCCCTCAAATCCTTTACATTATAATATTCAACCCATAGTCCATTTGGTGGAAACTGCGAATCTATTTTACACAACCCAGTGCATACAATAGATAAATCTAAATAATTTTTTTTAATTTTAGGAGATAGCGATAGATATTCTTTAACTTTATCTTTACATGTTTTTAAATCATAATATATACGTTCAATACTTAAATATTCTATCCAGTTTGTAAATTGCCCTTTGAATACTATTTCAGGTTCTGGCGATAATCTACTATCATTTTCGCATAACTTATAATATTCCTCTTTACTTCTAATATTTTTACTTGCTATAATTTTCCTTGCCTTCTCGTATGTCATAGAAAGCGTCATTCGTTTAACTGTTTTTAATCTAAGCTTTTGCGTAAAATCATTATCATAGTCTCCGAAACTTTCTATTAATATATTTGGCAATAAAGGCTTATATCGCCGACCTTCTTTTTTTATATCTATATTAAACACTTTAATTTTTTGTGTTATCGTTTCGTCCTCTAAACCCATCTGATAAATAACCTCTCTAACTTTTTTCAAATCTGGATTATCATTTTCCCATAAATCATCTTTGTTCAAAATAGGTAATATAATTTTAGTTATTTTATCAGACTGATTCTTATTTTTTCGGCTCGCTCTTAGTACTGACTGAAGTATCCTTATATTTGAACTCATATTCTCTGCACATACTACAGCATCCAGCAAAGGAAAATCCCAGCCTTCGCCCAAACAATAAACGCAAGATATTATACCATATTTAGCCTTTTCAAACTTATCAATTATATCTTTCTGTTCGCTGGCTTTATGATTACTATGATATGCCGAATAATATAATCCAGGTAATATAAAGTATTTATCTTCTATAAGTAATTTAATATATTCTATTATTTTTATAGAATTACGCATATTGTTAGAATATATCAATAGATGATGAGAATGATTTTCAAATATGCTTTTTAAAGATGCGAATGCGCTCAAAAACAGCCTTTTATCATTCTCTTCGATAATCTTAAATCTATTTAAATGATATTCTAATTTATCTGTATCAGTAGTAATACTCTGTATAACATAATCACAAATAATATTCTCATTAATAGCCCATAATAAACATCTCTTATCAATTATATCGCCGAAATATTGAACATTATCATTTGATATAATAACATCGACATCACTTATATTCTCCTTGTTTTCTAATATTTTCAAAGTGGCTGTAAGCGATAGCTGTTTATGCGATTGTATTTTTAATATATTAATATATGATTTTTGTTTATTATTAATATTGTAAGATGTTAAATGATGCATCTCGTCTAATATTTTGATACGAGGAATTATTTGCGTTTTTTCAAAAGCTTCTTTAACTTTATAAGAAGAGGCATAAGTTGTTATTATAATAAAGCAATCTTTATTTTCCAAAAACTCTATTATATCTCGTGATTCTATATTTTTACAAACAATAAATACAGGTAAGTCAGGTAATATTGAATTTATTGTATTTTTCCATTGCTTTAATAGTAATATATTAGGTACTCCAATTACAATAGTATTACTTTTTAATTCCTTAGCAATCCACAAAGATATTAGAGTTTTACCAACACCGCATATTAAAGCCAATATACCTTTATCATTAAATTGAAAATGTAATAGTGCTTTAGATATAATATCTAATTGATATTCTCTGGGAATATAAGAGATTATCATAGAATCTTCAACATTGTCTATGTATATATCTTCATTGTCTTCGCTACTATAGCTTTCTTCACTTTCACGATAAACAATATCGCAACAATCTTTGCTATCTCCTAGAGCAACATGGCTACTGTTCTCTTTACTTATTATAAACTTACTTGTATCTTTATCAATATCTCTATTATCAGCTTTATTATCAGCTTTACTATCAGTTTCACATTCAGTTTCACATTCAGCGTCTGTGTCATCTGTATCACTATCATACAGTTTATCTCTGTCGGTACGAGCAAGATTAAAAATTTCTATGTCATGTAGCGT
>JACCDJ011670232.1_pt1 | contig 11185 bp, 8 predicted proteins | sample 7444481 | NCBI WGS metagenome assembly JACCDJ01 (sample SAMN15323435, study PRJNA562643) | freshwater metagenome | isolation source: river surface water | place: USA:Blue River Watershed | collected 2017-08-15 | reverse complement strand
TCGCAGCGTACTTGGCCAGTTCAGCGCTGCGAACATCCATCACGACCAGCTGCTCGGGGCGCAGGTTCATGGGCGCGTAGAGGGCACGCAGTCGCTCTTGGGCCGCATCAGAGCTCACGCCCAGTACCACCCGGTCGGGCGCCGTGAAGTCGGCCACCGCAGAGCCTTCCTTGAGAAACTCCGGGTTAGACGCCACGTCAAAGGGGACGGTCATACCCCGCGCGGCCAAGGTCTCCCGAATCACCCGCTGCACGTCGTCGCCCGTGCCCACTGGCACGGTGGACTTGTCTACCACGAGGCGGTAGCCGTCCATGTGTTCGCCGATGCTGCGCGCCACCGCCAGCACATGGCGCAGGTCGGCGGCGCCGTCTTCATCAGGCGGCGTGCCCACAGCGATGAACTGGACCTCGGCGAACGCCACTGCCTCACGCGCATCGGTGGTGAATTGGAGGCGCCCAGCGTCGATCGTGCGCTGGATGATCAGGTCCAGACCGGGCTCATGGATCGGGACGATGCCCTGGCGCAGCTGCTGCACACGGACCGCATCCAGGTCGATGCACAGGACGTTGTGACCTGAATGCGCCAGGCAGGCACCCGTCACCAGACCCACGTAGCCGGCTCCGAAAATCGTGATGTTCATCGACATGGTTGCTGCTCCTTGTTTGACCGACACGCGCTGCGACGGCAGGCGCCGCGTTACGCATGAGCAGGACTGTGTAAATGACGTGTGTCATCACGATGTCGGTTCCGCGGCGCTTTTTTGACAGTGCGGTGCGAACACCACGTCATCAAGTCTTCATCTCGGCGGCTCACATTCGCGGAGTTGTTCAACCCGAGACCCTCGCACCATGAAGTACCCCCTTCCTCTTCTTCGTCTGGCCTGCGTGGCCGCTCTGATCGCGACCGGCTCGGCCCAGGCGCAGCAGGCCTTCCCTGCGACGCTGGCTGGCCACGCCGTGCTGCCTGCGCAGTCCTTTGTTCCCGCGCCCTCTGATGCGCCGGCCGATCTGCGGGCCAGCGGAAAGTTCACCACCGGCCAGCGCGTCCAGTCGCTCGGTACCGTCGAGGGGCAGTCGGCCGGCCGCCCCACGGGCGTGAAGCTTCCCTTCAAGGGCCAGCCTTTGCAGGGTCACTCCGGCATCAAGCACATGGCCGACGGCAGCTACTGGGTGCTGACGGACAACGGCGCAGGCTCCAAGGCCAACTCGCCGGATTTCATGCTGTATCTCAATCAGTACAAGATCGATTTCAAGTCGGGTGAATGGAAGCGCCTTAAGACGGTCTTCCTGCACGACCCCGACAAGAAGGTGCCGTTTCGCATCGTTCACGAGGGCACGACCAAGCGCTATCTCACCGGCGCCGATTTCGACCTCGAGAGCTTCCAGTTCGCCGGTGGCGCGCTGTGGTTCGGCGACGAATTCGGCCCCTTCCTGATCAAGGCCGACATCAGCGGCAAGGTACTCGCGGTGTACGAGACGCAGGTGGACGGCAAGGTGGTCCGCTCGCCCGATCACCCGGCGGTCACCACGCCCGGTGCACCAGACGGCGCGGTGAAGTTCGAGTCGCGACGTTCCAAGGGCTACGAGGGCATGGCGGTCTCCAAGGACGGCACCAAGCTCTACCCCATGCTCGAAGGCGCACTGTGGAACGACGCCACCAAATCCTACGAGACGCATGACGGCCGCCAGTACCTGCGTGTTCTCGAATTCGACGTGAATGCGGGCCAATGGACAGGTCGCTACTGGAAGTACGTGCTCGAGGCCAACCATCACGCGATCGGCGACTTCAACATGATCGACGAGCGCACCGGCCTGGTGATCGAGCGTGACAACGGCGAAGGCACGCCCGACAAGGCCTGCCCCGAGGGTCAGCGCCGTCCGGACTGCTTCCATGACCTGCCCAAGTTCAAGCGCGTCTACAAAGTGGAATTCAGCGCCGAGACCGCAGGCCAGCCCATGCGCAAGATCGGGTACATCGACCTGATGAACATCCAGGATCCGAAGAAGCTGGCGCGCAAGCCCCTGCAGGGTGGTGTGCTGACCTTCCCCTTCTTCACCATCGAGAACGTGGACGTCGTGGACGCCAACCACATTGTGGTGGGCAATGACAACAACCTGCCCTTCTCCAGCAGCCGCCAGCCGAATCAGGCGGACGACAACGAGATGATCCTTCTCGAAGCGGGCGATTTCCTGCGGGCTCGCTGAGTGCGGCGGGCTGTCCGCCTGGCGGCGATCTGAGGCGGCATGCCCCGGGGCTTTCACTGGATCATCGCTGCGCAGTTCGTGTCCGCCTTGGCGGACAACGCACTGCTGATCGTGACCATCGCCCTGCTGGCTGCGAAGGGGCTACCGGTGTGGTGGGCACCCTTGCTCAAACTGGGCTTCACGCTGTCCTATGTGGTGCTGGCACCGGTCGCAGGGGCCCTGGCCGATGCGGTACCCAAAGGGCGCCTCATGGCCTGGATGAACGCGATCAAGGGCCTGGCCTGCCTGCTCCTGCTGCTGGACGTCCATCCGGTGCTGGCCTTCACCCTGGCTGGCCTCGGGGCGGCCGGCTACGCGCCGGCCAAATACGGTCTCATCACCGAACTCGTGCCGCCCCGACTGCTCGTGAGGGCCAACGGCTGGATCGAGGTGTCTGTGGTGTGTGCGGCCCTGCTAGGCGCTGGCTTGGGAGGTTATCTCGTGAGCAGCCACTGGCTCGACGGCGGGATGTCCCGGTCCTGGCAGGACCTGGTCGCTGGCTGGGGTCTGGCGGCTGTGGCCACGCAGCCCTTGGGTCTGTCCGTGGCGGCGCTGGTGATCCTGTACGTCGCAGCGGGCGTGCTCAATCGACCGATCCCGGTCAGTCACGCGCGCTACCCCGCAAGCGCCATCCACCCCGTCGCCTTGTGCCGCGAGTTCTGGCAAGCCAACCTGTGCTTGTGGCGCGATACCGATGGCGGTCGTCTGTCCCTGAGCGTGACCACGCTGTTCTGGGGCGTGGGAGCGACCTTGCAGTTCATCGTTCTGCAATGGGCGCAGGACCTGCTGGGCCTGAGTCTGAGCCAGGCGGCCTACCTGCAGGCGGCCGTCGCGGTCGGTGTGGTGGCGGGTGCGGTCGCAGCGGGCCGCTACATCCCTCTGGATCGCGCGCGCCACATGTTGTTCGCTGGCGTGGTGCTGGGGCTGATGATTGTCGTCATGGCCCAGGTGAGTGCACTGTCGCTGGCCGTTGCTTTGCTGCTGCTGGCTGGCGCCATGGGCGGGCTGATGGTCGTTCCGCTCAACGCCCTGTTGCAGCATCGCGGGCATGTCTTGCTCAGTGCCGGCCGCTCCGTGGCGGTGCAGGGCTTTAATGAGAACGCAAGCGTGCTACTCATGGTCGGCCTGTACGCTGCTTTGACAGGCGCCGACTGGCCCATCAGGCACATCATGTGGGTGCTGGGCGGCGCGATTGCCCTGGCCATCGGCCTGCTGTGGTGGCGTGACACGCGCATGCTTCGGGCGGCGCCGCCCGCCGCCTGAGGCAGCCGCTCGGTCAGTCCCTGCCGAGAGGCGACACGCGACCATCCTCGGCGAGGTTGCCGACCTGATCGCCCTGCGGCGCGCCATGCGCCTGCCGCAGCAAGCCCTCAAAGCGCGCGATCACCCCGTCCCAGCTCTCAGCGAGGGCGACTTGCCGCGCCTGGTCCGCCAGGGCGGCACGGCGCGGTGCATCCAGCGCGAGGGTCTGCAGGGCCACAGCGAAATCCTCGGGACGCCGGGGATCCACCAGGACCCCGCCACGACCGTGTCGCATCAGCTGGCCAGCGGCAGCGTGGTCGAAGCTCACGCACGGCAGGCCGCAGGCCAGGGCTTCCAGGACCACGTTGCCGAAGGTCTCCGACAGGCTGGGAAAAGCGAAGAGGTCAGCGCTGGCGTAGTGAGCAGCCAAGTCGTCGCCGCGACGCGACCCAGCGAAGATGGCGTCGGGACACGCCGCCTCCAGTTCGCGGCGCTGGGGGCCATCGCCGACCAGGAGCAGACGCGTGCGCGGGTGGATACGTTGCAGGGCCTGCCAGGCCTGCACCAGCAGCAGCAGGTTTTTTTCGGGTGCCAGTCGCCCGACCGCCGCCACCACCAGATCGTCGGGCCCGACGCCCCAGCGCGCGCGCAATGACGGGTCACGGTGGACGGGCGAGAACGCCCGCGTGTCGACACCGCGTGGCACCACGGCCAGCCTCAGGAAGCCCAGCGCACGCAGTTCCTCCCGCAAGGTTTCGGTGGGTACCGTGGTGAAAATGCAGCGGTTGTGGAATTTGCGCAGGTAGGCGGTGATCGGCCGCTGCAGCCAGCCAACGCCGTAGTGCGAAGCGTAGGTATGGAAGTTGGTGCGAAAGTCCGACGTCACGGGAAGGCGTAGCTGCAGGGCCGCATTCACCGCGGACCACCCCAGCGGGCCTTCGGTAGCGATGTGGACCACGTCAGGGCGTTGCATCGCCCAGTGCCGCACCAGGCGGCGCTTGGCGGGCATCCCCATGCGCAACCCTGGATAGCGAGGAATCGGAACACCCTTGGTCAAGAGCTGTTCGAAAGGGCGCAACGTCGACTGGGCATCACCGGCCTGGGCGGGTCGGATGATCTCTATTTCGTGGCCTAACGCTCGCAGGCCGTCGACCATCCGCGACAACGTGAGCGCCACACCGTTGATCTCGGGGGGGAAGGTTTCCGTCACGATGGCCAGACGTAGCTTGCGGCCAGGTGTGCTCAGGCTCTCGACCAGGATGTCTTGCTGTGGCATCCCGCTATCGTGCGGCAGCCACATCTCAATCCCGTGACAGTGCAAAGGGGGTGTGAACTGTCACGTCATTTTCATAAACAGCCTCCAGTATCCGCCGGTAACCCGCTACTGGCCGCGGCGTGCGCCTGCATGGCCACCCGGCGCCGACGCCCGCAACACAAGGAGCCCGACGTGAACGAATTTATGAACATCCTCCGTGAGCAGCGCTGGGACGACCACCGCTTTTACCACCACAGTCGCATCAACCAGAGCCTGCACCTTATTAGCGCGCTGAGCTTTCTAGTGGCGTACGCCTTGCTGTTCGTCGAGCCGGCCTGGGCCGGTCTCGTGGGCTGGTGCGTGGCGATGGTCACGCGCCAGACCGGGCACTACGTCTTCGAGCCGCGCGGCTTTGACCAGGTGAACCAGGTCACTGACGAATACAAAGAAGAAATCAAGGTCGGCTACAACATGAAGCGCAAGACCGTGCTGCTGACCGCATGGGTGCTCCTGCCCGCGGCCCTGTGGTTTGCGCCCTCGCTGGGGGGTGTGATCGACCCCGCCCAGGATGTCTATGAGTGGTTGCACGATGTCGGCATCGCGTGGCTGGCGCTGGGCGTCGCAGGTCTGGTGTTCCGGGTGGTGCAGCTGTGGCTGCGCGATGGTTGGATGCCCGCGCTCGCCTGGGGGACCAAGATCATCACCGACCCGGTCCACGACGTGATCCTGTATCACAAGGCGCCCCTGGCGCTGATGCGGGGCGAGCTGCTCGACCCCATGCATCACGCGCGCAAGGACTGAGCATCGCGCCCGTCCCCGCCCCCGGTCACGCCGGCCCGGGCCGGGCGCCGTCAGGCACCCAGACGCTTGGCGAGCATCTCCCGCAGCAGTCCACGCCGTATGCCCTTGTTGGTCAGGCCCGACTGAACATGCCACCAGCCCCCTTCGCGCATGGCCTGGGCCGCCGCCACGAAGCGCCGAACCACTTCGTCGAAGTCGGCGTCCGTGTAGTTCAGACTGAAGATCAGACGGCCACTACCCACCCAGCTCAGGCCCAGCCCGTGCTGGCGCAGAAGAAACTGGAACATCCAGTTGTAGCGGGAAGGATCGGTGTAAAGCACGGTCCAGATCGTCGACAGGCCCGCTACCCGCACCGGCAGGCCGGCGGTCTGCAGGGCCTCGTTCATCCGCGCGAGGCGGTTGTTCCAGCGAGTCTCCAGGCCTTCATACAGGTCACGCACTGGCTGAGACTGCAGGCGTTCCAGGAAGACATTCATCGCTCCCATCACATAGGGGTGGGCATTAAAGGTGCCGCGGGCGAAGCACAGGTCGACGGGGCGGTCTTCGCGAAAGCGCTTCATGAGATCGGCCCGCCCGCACAGTACGCCCACCGGCAGTCCGCCGCCCAGTGTCTTGCCGTACGTGACCATGTCGGCGCGCAGCCCGAAGTATTCCTGGGCGCCTCCGGGAGCCAGGCGGAACCCGACAAACACTTCGTCCAGGATCAGGACGATGCCGCGTTCGGTGCAGACCTCGCGCAGTTGCCCCAGCCAGCGGGCATACGCCGCGCGGTCCACCCCGGCGCGGCGGCTACTGTCCACAAGCGAGGAATCCCCGGGCGCGCTGGCGTTGGGGTGCAGGGCCTGCAGCGGGTTGACCACCACGCAGGCGATGTCCTTGCGCGTGCGCAGCACAGTCAAGGTCCGCTCGCTCATTTCGCTCAAAGTGTAGGTGTGGCGTGGGGCCACGGGGTTACCCGGGCCCGGCTGCACGTCCTCCCACCAGCCGTTGTAGGCGCCGCAAAAGCGCACCAGGTGCGTGCGGCCTGTGTGGTAGCGCGCCAGCCGCACGGCCTGCATCACGGCCTCGGTACCGGACATGTGAAAGGAAATCTCGTCCAGACCGGAGATGCGTTGCAGCTCTTGAACGTTCGCAGCCACGCAGGGGTGGTACTGCCCCAGGACCGGACCGAGGTCGGCGACTCGGGCCGCGCCCTCAGCGATGCAGCTTTTGTAGAAGTCGTAACCCAGGAGGTTGACGCCGTAAGAGCCGGTCAGGTCGTAAAAGCGGTTGCCGTCCAGGTCCTCCACTTCCACGCCGCTGGAGGCGCGAATAAAGCTGCCGACCTTCAGATGCTGACGCAGGTAGGGGCTGTACTGGAAAGGGACGCGGTAAGCACCGGTGAACTGCATGTCCGAAATCGCTTCGCGTGCCTGCGCCGTCATATGGACGGACTGCGGGTAGTGGGCCGCGTAGTGGGCGCACAGGGCGGCAAACGATTGACGCCGACGCGCTACGACCTCGGCAGGTGCACCGTCAGAGCCGAAGAAATCCGCTTCGTCGTAGGCATAGCCGGGAATCATCCGGGCGACGCGCTTGGCCATGCGGGTGTGCCCGACCAGGGAGGGGTGTTTGGCCAAGGACAGTTGCAGGCGCCGGTAGGCGCGGGCCAGTGCGTAGGTGCCGCCAGCGGCGGCAGCAGCCAGCAAGAGGGGATCGGTCATGCGTGATGTCGGGTTCGTGAAGATTCGTGTGTAGTCGACGTGTTTGAAAGATTGATGAAAAAGCCATGAAATTTGTCGCGTTACGTCGAATCCTTGCCCAGGAGGATTTGAACTTTCTCTTGACCAACCGCATCCCGCGCATCGCGCTCACACGCTTGATGGGGCGATTAAGCAAGATCCGCAGCCCCCTGTGGACCCGGATGGCGGTGGCGGTCTGGCGCTGGTTCGACGATCTGGACCTGAGCGACGCGCGCGAGTCGCGCTTTGACAGCTTGCATGCGGTCTTCACTCGGGCTCTGCGCGAAGGTGCACGCCCAGTGGACCCGCGGTCGCAGGTTCTGGCCAGTCCCTGCGACGCCATCTTGGGCGCCTGTGGTCATATCGACGGCGACACCCTGCTGCAGGCCAAGGGCATGCCCTATACCCTGCAGGCGCTACTCGGGCCGACGCAGGACTGGCGGCCCTTCGAAGGCGGCCAGTACCTTACGCTGCGACTGACCTCCGCCATGTACCACCGTTTCCATGCGCCGCATGACGCGCGGGTGCGTCACGTCACCTACATCAGCGGCGACACCTGGAACGTCAACCCGATCGCGCTGGCCCGCGTGCGCGCGCTCTTTTGCCGCAACGAACGCGCGGTGATCCGGATGCGGCTGGACGCCGCGCCTGCGCACGAACTCGCCATCGTGCCCGTGGCGGCCGTTCTCGTGGCGAGCATCCGGCTGCATTTCCTGGATGTCTTGCTGCACCTGCGCTGGGGCGGCCCTACCGAGATGCCCTGCGACGTGCCCGTGCGCAAGGGCCAGGAGCTTGGCTGGTTCGAGCATGGCTCGACCCTGGTGGTGCTGGCGCCACCCGGTTTCACGCTGGCTCCCGGCTTGGCCAGCGGGGACCGATTGCGCGCGGGGCAGGCTCTCATGGTCATGCCGGACTGAGTGCAGGAGCCTGCGGCGCACCTTGTCACGAAACCTTCATCTCACTGCGGACAATCGCAGGGTTGTTTTTTTTTCGCGGGTGGGGGGCTTGGTATGAGTGAGTCTGATCCGGATTTCCGGCTGCGCCGCGATGTCGCCGACAGCTACGACGAAGAGCTCGAACTCGAGCTCGAAGACCGTCCTTTTGACGCCCACGGCAACGAGATCCCGCTCTCGGAAGCTGAGAAGCGGGACCGCCGCACCTACTTTCGTGAGTTGCTGCGTTTGCAGGGTGAGCTGGTCAGGCTGCAAGACTGGGTGGTGGCCACCGGCCACAAGATGGTGGTCTTGTTCGAGGGCCGAGACGCGGCGGGTAAGGGTGGAGTGATCAAACGCATCACCCAACGTCTGAACCCGCGCGTGTGCCGGGTCGTCGCACTGCCCGCCCCCAACGATCGTGAGCGCACGCAGTGGTATTTCCAGCGCTATGCCAGCCACCTGCCGGCCGCCGGCGAGATCGTGCTGTTCGACCGCAGCTGGTACAACCGCGCCGGGGTCGAGAAGGTCATGGGCTTTTGCACCGACGATCAGTACGAGGAGTTCTTCCGCTCGGTGCCCGAGTTCGAGCGCATGCTGGTGCGTTCGGGCATTCACCTGCTGAAGTACTGGTTCTCGATTTCCGACGAGGAGCAGCACTCGCGCTTTCTCAGTCGCATCCACGACCCCCTCAAACAGTGGAAGCTCAGCCCCATGGACCTGGAGTCGCGCCGGCGCTGGGAGGCCTATACGCGCGCCAAGGAGGTCATGCTCGAGCGCACCCATATCCCTGAGGCGCCCTGGTGGGTGGTTCCGGCGGACGACAAGAAAAAGGCGCGCCTCAATTGCATCGACCACTTGATCGCGCAGGTGCCCTACTCGGAAGTCTCGCACCCGCAGGTGTCACTGCCCCAGCGCGAACGCCATCAGGACTACGAGCGGCATCCGGTGCCTGACTGGATGCACGTGCCCTCGCGCTACTGATTTCGTGAGCACCGACGTCCACATGCCCCTGAACGACGCAGAACCTGCGGCACGAATTCGGGAAGACGCCTGGGGCGCCGATTTTTCCGGACTGATCGCGGGCTTCGCCTTCGAGCCGCAGGGCGCGCCGCAGGCCTTGGATTCGGCTGCGGCCATGCGCCTGATGGCGGCTCATCGTACGGATCTGCCCGCCGGCCACTTCGCGTGGCTGCATGTGGACCTGGCGCATGCGGCCACCGTCCGCTGGCTGGAGCGTCATGCCGATTTGCCGCAGGGATTTTTCGAAGCGCTGGGCAGTCCCGCCCGATCGACGCGCGTGGAGCGTGACGGCGACGCCCTGGTGGCAGTTGTCAACGACGTCATGTTTGATTTCGACTTCGACGCAGGCGACCTGTCCACCTTGTGGATCTGCCTTGACCGGGGGCTTGTTGTCACCGGGCGGCACCAGCGCCTGCGCTCGATCGACGCCCTGCGTACCCGCATCAAGCGGGGCGAGACGCTCCAGACACCGCTGCAGCTGCTGGACTTCCTCCTGCGCGAACAATGCGAAGTTCTGACCGACATCGTGCGTCAGGTGACCCAGCGTGCCGACGAGATCGAGGATCGGCTCCTGGCGGGTCGCCCTTCGGTCCAGCGTGCCGCTCTGGGGTCGATGCGACGGCTGCTGGTGCGCCTGCAGCGACTGATGGCGCCTGAGCCCGCGTCGCTGTTTCGACTCCTGCAGCACCCCCCGACCTGGGTGAACGAAGATGAATTGCAGTCGCTGCGCGAAGTGAACGAGGAGTTCCTCGTGGTTTTGAGCGACATGGCGTCATTGCAGGAGCGCATCAAGCTGTTGCAGGAGGAGGTGGCCGCCGCGGTGAGCGAGGCCACGGGCCGCAGCCTGTTCATGCTGACCGCGATGACAGTCCTCGCGCTCCCGATCAACATCCTGGCGGGCCTCTTTGGGATGAACGTCGGCGGCGTACCGCTGGCGCAGCACCCGCACGGCTTCTGGATCATTGCGGTGCTGATCCTCGTATTCGCGGGAATCGCGGCGGCTTGGGTGTCGCGCACGCGAGGCGACCGTTAGGGTCTCAGCCCCCCGACTCCAGCACCTGCCCCTGGCCGCGACCACGTCCGAGCACCTGCAGCAGCTGGGGCAGGGCGGCGGCCAGCGCCGCTTTCAGGGTGTGCGGCGGGTTCACCAGGAACATGCCACTGGCCGTCAGGCCTGGCCGGTTCGGCGCCTCGCCCGGCAGCTGGGCCTGCACCGGCTCGTCGCGCTGGCCCACCGAGAGCGTGGCATGCAGCCAGGGCTTGCCGGCCTGGTTGGCCAGGGTCTTGAGCCGGCGCGGCAGCTCGTGCGCCTCGGGCCGCGGAATGATCGGGTACCAAATGGCGTAGGTGCCCGTCGCGAAGCGTTTGAGGCTGTCTTGTAGGCAGGCGCTTACTTTTGCGTAATCGCTCTTGATTTCGTAGCTCGGGTCGATCAGCACCAGGGCCCGGCGCTGCGGCGGGGGCAACAGGGCCTTGAGCGACTCGAAGCCGTCCTGCCGCGCCACGCTCACCTGCCGCCCCGCTTGCAGCTGGGCCACATGGCCGGCCAGGGCCTGGCTGTCGGTCGGGTGCATCTCGAAGAGCTTGAGCTTGTCGCGGGCCTCGGCCCGCAGCAGGGCCTGGGCCACGAAGGGCGACCCCGGATAGACGCGCGGGCGGCCCTCGCGGTTGAAGCTAGTGATTACTTCTAGATAATCAGCCAAGGCCGGCGCCGGGTTCGGCAAGGTGGCGGCCGCCAATTTGAAAATGCCGTCCTGGGCCTCGCCCGAGGTCTGCGCCTGATCGCCGTCCAGCCGGTAGATGCCGGCGCCGGCATGGGTGTCCACCACCATCAGCGGGGCGGGTTTCTGGGTCAGGTGCCGCAGGGTGGCAATCAGCACCAGGTGTTTGAGCACGTCGGCGTGGTTGCCGGCGTGGAAGGCGTGCCGATAACTGAACATGGGGGGATGGTAGCCGCCCCCGGCACCC
>JACCDJ011075260.1_pt1 | contig 11185 bp, 8 predicted proteins | sample 7444481 | NCBI WGS metagenome assembly JACCDJ01 (sample SAMN15323435, study PRJNA562643) | freshwater metagenome | isolation source: river surface water | place: USA:Blue River Watershed | collected 2017-08-15 | reverse complement strand
TGCCGAATTGAAAGCCGCATTCCTCGACGCTGGTCAAGCCCCGGATGTACGCTGCGTCGTGTTAGCCGCAGAAGGCCCCGCGTTTTGCGCCGGTGCCGACCTCAACTGGATGCGCCGCATGGCCGACTACACGCGCGAAGAAAACCTCGCCGATGCCGGTCAGCTCGCAGCCATGTTGCGCGCCATTTACGAATGCCCCAAACCCACCATCGCCCGCGTGCAAGGCGATGTGTTTGCAGGCGGTGTGGGCCTGGTCGCTGCGTGCGACATGGCCATCAGCGTAGACACGGCGACTTACTGTTTGAGCGAAGTCAAGCTGGGTCTCATCCCTGCCACCATCAGCCCTTACGTCATTCGTGCCATGGGCGCACGCGCGTCGCATCGCTACTTCTTGACCGCCGAGCGTTTCAGCGCGACCGAAGCGCATCGCATTGGCCTGGTCCACGAGGTGGTGTCGGCAGAGTCGCTGGATGCCAAGGTGGCCGAGCTGACGCAGGCCTTGGTCAGCGCCAGTCCGAATGCGGTGCGAGCCTGCAAGCGCTTGGTGCAAGACGTGGCCGAGCGTGAGATCAACGACGCCTTGGTGGCCCACACTGTGGCGGGCATTGCCGACATTCGTTCGAGCGATGAAGGCAAAGAAGGCGTGCAGTCGTTTTTGCAAAAACGCAAGCCCTCGTGGTTGGTGTGAACGCCAGACCGGAAGAAAAGGATTCAAAGATGTTTAAGAAAATTCTGATTGCCAACCGTGGCGAAATCGCTTGCCGCGTGGCCGCCACTGCGAAGCGCATGGGGATCAAAACTGTCGCGGTGTACTCCGATGCAGACGCCCACGCCAAGCACGTGCAGGTGTGTGACGAGGCGGTGCACATTGGGGGCAGTGCGCCCAAGGACAGCTACTTGCGTTGGGAGCGCATCTTGCAAGCCGCGCAGGACACGGGCGCACAAGCGGTACACCCCGGCTACGGCTTTTTGAGCGAGAACGAAGACTTTGCCAAAGCTTGCGCCGCAGCCGGCTTGGTGTTCATTGGCCCACCCGCCTCGGCGATTTTGGCGATGGGTTTGAAAGCCGAGTCCAAACAGCTCATGGAAAAAGCCGGCGTGCCCTTGGTGCCTGGCTACCACGCCGCTGACCAAGACCCTGCGTTGCTGCAACGCGAAGCTGATCGCATTGGTTACCCCGCGCTCATCAAAGCCAGCGCCGGTGGCGGTGGCAAAGGCATGCGCGTGGTCAACAGCAGTGCCGAGTTTGCCGACGCATTGGCGAGTTACAAGCGCGAAGCCATCAACAGTTTTGGTGACGACGCGGTGTTGATTGAGAAATACGTGCAACGCCCTCGCCACATTGAAATCCAGGTGTTCGGCGACACCCATGGCAACTGTGTGTATTTGTTCGAGCGCGATTGTTCCGTGCAGCGCCGCCACCAAAAGGTGTTGGAAGAAGCGCCGGCGCCTGGCATGACCGAAGCCCTGCGCAAGCAAATGGGCGAGGCCGCCGTGGCCGCTGCCAAAGCGGTGAACTACGTAGGCGCCGGCACGGTGGAATTCATCGTCGAGCAAACCGGCTACGACCAACCCGAGTCGATGAAGTTTTATTTCATGGAAATGAACACCCGCTTGCAGGTGGAGCATCCGGTGACCGAAGCCATCACTGGTCTCGACTTGGTCGAGTGGCAACTGCGCGTGGCCAGTGGTGAGCCACTGCCTTTGCAGCAAAGTGAATTACGTATTCACGGTCATGCCATTGAAGCGCGCATTTGCGCCGAGAACCCCGACAACAACTTTTTGCCCGCCACCGGCACGTTGGCGGTGTACCGCAAACCCGCCTGCAGCAGTTTTGAGATTGCCGATGTGCGCGTGGACGATGGCGTGCGCGAGGGCGACAGCATCAGCCCGTTCTATGACTCCATGGTGGCCAAACTGATCGTGCACGGCGACACCCGCGATCAAGCGCTGGCGCGTTTGGATGCTGCACTGGCGCAGACCCGTATCGTGGGCTTGACCACCAATGTGCAGTTCTTGCGTCACATCTTGCGTACCGATTCATTTGCCACGGCCAAGCTGGATACCGCGCTGATTCAGCGCGAAGACAAAGCGCTGTTTGCGCAAGAGCCATTGGGCTTGGCGCTCACGGTGGCCGCCGTGGTGGCGAACACCCTGCATCAAGAACATGCGTTGACGGGGCACGATCCGTTCAGTCGCCGTGACGGTTGGCGCGCCTATGGTGCTGCCCATCGCAGTTTTGGTTTTGTCTTTCATGGGGCGCCCCACAACGCCGTGCTGACCTATGCCCATGACGGCAGCTTGCAACTGTGCGTCACCGATGGGGCGGGTGAGTTGGCTGGCGCCTTGGCCTACCGCTCAGAAGGTGATGCCCTGCAGGTGAGCTTTGCGCATCACACCGCGAGGGTTCAGGTGTTCCATGAGACGCAAGGCCACGACGATGTGGCCCATGTGTTTGCGCCTCAAGGCGCAACGCGTATCGTGGTGGTGGATGCGCTGGCACATGCAGGCGAAACCCAAGAGGCCGGCGGTCGTTTGACGGCGCCGATGCCAGGCAAGGTGGTGTCGTTTGCGGTGAAGGCGGGCGAGAAGGTCAAAGCGGGTCAAGCCTTGGCCGTGATGGAAGCGATGAAAATGGAGCACACCATCGCCGCCCCGGCCGATGGCGAAGTGTTGGAATTGCTCTACGCCCCAGGCGACCAAGTGGCCGAAGGTGAAGAGCTGTTGAAATTGAAAGTGTGACCATGTTGAAGTCTTTGCCGCACCGTGTGCGATTGATTGATGTGGGCCCTCGTGATGGCCTGCAAAACGAAAAGCAACCTGTGCCTGCTGCCGTCAAGGTGGAGCTGGTGCATCGCTTGCAAGCGGCAGGGCTGAAAGAAATTGAAGTCACCAGTTTTGTCTCGCCCAAGTGGGTGCCACAAATGGCCGACAACGCCGAGGTGATGGGAGGCGTGAAACGCCAAGCCAGCGTTCGCTACTCGGTGCTCACGCCCAACTTGCAGGGGTTCGAAGCGGCGTTGAAAACCCAACCCGATGAGATCGTGGTGTTTGGTGCCGCCAGTGAGGCCTTCAGCCAAAAGAACATCAACTGTTCCATCGCAGAAAGCATCGAACGGTTTGCGCCGGTGGTGAAGGCTGCGCGTGATGCGGGCATCGCCGTGCGGGGCGCCATGAGCTGCACGGTGGGCTGCCCGTATGAAGGTGACATCGCCCCTGAGCGCGTGGCCTATTTGGCGGGCTTGATGAAAAGCATTGGCGTCCAACGCGTTGACGTGGCCGACACGATTGGGGTGGGTACGCCGCGCAAAGTGCAAGCGGCGATGGAGGCGACCCTGAAGCACTACGCACTCAACGATGTGTCAGGCCACTTTCATGACACCTATGGCCAAGCCCTGAGCAACACTTTGGCGGCGTTGGAGATGGGGGTGTGGAACTTCCAGTCGTCCGTGGCGGGCTTGGGTGGATGCCCGTATGCCAAGGGCGCCACCGGCAATGTGGCCACCGAAGATGTGGTGTTCATGCTGCAAGGCATGGGCATCGACACCGGTATTGATTTGGATGCCTTGATCGATGCAGGGGTCTTCATCAGCCAAGTTTTGGGACGTGAAACCAATTCCCGTGTCGCACGCGCGGTTTTGAACAAGCGCGCGGCGTGAGACTGGCGCGGTCGCCGACAATTCACCCCATGTGTGGAAGTGAACTCACCCCCAAACCTCGAGGCCTGTCCCCCTCAGACTTGCGGTTACAAGCGCAGGTCCCCCGTGTGTTGGCCAATCCTGATGTGCCTCCGTCCCCTTGTATCTCCGTGTGTTTGATGTCGGACGATGCCACCGCGTGTGTGGGATGCTGGCGCACACTCGATGAAATTGGTGGATGGGCGCATCGCTCACCTGAGGAAAAACGCGCCGTCTGGCAGTCGATTGGTGAGCGCCTGGCGGCGCGTGCTGCCTCGGCCTGAAGGTAGCCATTAGGATCGGGGTCATGAAAACCATCACCTGCTACCTCGATTTCATCTCCCCTTATGCCTACCTCGCTTTTGAGGCCCTGCCCAACAGCTTGATGGGTGTGAGTCATCGGGTGGTTTACAAACCTGTGCTGTTTGCTGGCATGCTGAAACACCATGGGCAATTGGGCCCTGCTGAAATTTCGGGAAAGCGCGAGTGGACCTATCGCCAAGTGGTGTGGCAAGCCAAGCAATTGGATGTGCCGTTTGCGATGCCAGCTTCCCACCCCTTCAACCCTTTGGCTTTGTTGCGATTGGCCGTGGCTTGCGGTGACGATGGCGAACCCAATCGCTACGTGTGCGAAACCATCTTCAAACACGTGTGGCAAGGTGGGGCTGCGGCTGATGATGCGGCTCGCTTGCAAGCGCTGACGCAACAGCTGGCGCCACAGCGTGCTGTCGATGCACCGGAGGTGAAAGCTCAGCTCAAAGCCAACACCGAAGAGGCGATTGCGCGGGGCGCTTTCGGTGTGCCAACCTTCTGTGTAGACGATAAATTGTTCTGGGGCTTGGATGCGCTGCCCATGATGCGTGCCTACCTTGATGGAGATCAATGGTTTGATTCGGCATGGGATGCAGCCGCAAGCATCCAGCAAGGCGTGAAGCGTTGAATGGAGGACTTGCTTTTCGAAGTGCCCCATGCCCAACGCCTTTAATTTTTCTGCCTCTCCATTTGACTGTCTCAGTCCCGACGAACAACGGTTGGTGCGCGACAACGTGGATGTCGCGTATTACCCCGAAGGCGAAACCATTTTTGAAATGGGAAGTGCGCCCTCGCATTTGTTTGTCATCATCAAGGGCTTTGTCACGCAGTATGAAGGCGATGAAGTCATCACCACGTACGGGCCGGACGATACCTTTGACGGTCGCGGCTTGGTGGCAGGCAAGACCAGTAGCCGCTTTGTGGCGCAAGAAGAAGTGGTGTGTTACCAGCTGGCACGCCAAGCCGTCACCGGCTTGATCGCAGACAACGCCACCTTCGGCGCTTTGTTGTTTTCCGACCTGAGCAACAAGCTCACCGCGTTGTCGCAACGCCAAAGTCAGCATGAACTGCAGTCACTCACCCTGTCGCGGGTGGATGAAGCCTTTGTTCGTCCAGCCCATTTTGTGGAGATGGATGCAGACGTGTTTTCTGTGGTGCAGGTTCTGCAGACGCAACGCACCAAGAGTGTGTTGGTCAAAGACCGATCAACCACACCCGAACGCTTGGGCGTATTCACGGCGTCAACCTTGCAGCGCGCGATTCTGAACGGGACGCCGTTGGAACAGCAAAAAGTGGGGGATCTGGCCAACTTTGATCTCATTGCCATCCGTCCGTCTGACCAAGTGGGTGATGCACTGGCGCTGTTGCAGCGTCACCGCGTGCACCGCTTGGTGGTGAAGGATGGCGAGCAGGTGCACGGGGTGCTAGAAGCGCTGGACTTGTTCAGCTTCTTGTCCAACCACTCGCACCTGATCACCGTGCAAGTGGAGGCCGCGGTCGATGTTGAAGGATTGGCGCAAGCGGCGTCGCAAATTACCCGCATGGTCACGACCTTGCATCGCAGTGGCACACGGGTGAGTTTGATTGCGCGCTTGGTGCAAGACTTGAATGCGCGTTTGTTTGAGCGCGCGTGGCAATTGATCGCCCCAGCCGACTTGGTGGCCAACAGTTGTTTGTTTGTGATGGGCAGCGAAGGACGTGGCGAGCAGCTCCTCAAAACCGATCAAGACAACGGCCTGATCTTGCGCGATGGCTACAGCCCACCGCAGAATCTGGACGACATCTGCCAACACTTTTCAGCTGCCTTGCGTGATTTTGGTTACCCCGAGTGCCCAGGCCACATCATGGTCAGCAACCCGATGTGGCGTAAAAGCGCTTACGAGTTTGGCCAAATGGTGCAGAAGTGGTTGCTCATGCCTGATGCGACCAGTTTGATGAACTTGGCCATCTTTCTCGATGCGCATGCCGTGTGCGGCGATGCCCATTTGTTACAAGATGCGCAGCAGGTCTTGCAACGCTTGGCCACCGACAACGATGCCATGTTGGCTCGCTTTGCCGCCTCGATCGATGCGTTTGGCGACAGCCAAGGCTGGTGGAACCGCCTGCTGGGCTTGAATGATCAGCAAGGCTTGCATCTCAAGAAAGAGGGCATCTTCCCGTTGGTGCATGGCGTACGCAGCCTGGCCTTGGCCGAGCATTTGAAAGAAACCAGCACGACGGCACGCATTGACGTTTTGGTGGCAAAGGGGGTCATCACTTCTGCGTTGGGGACTGACCTCACGCAGAGTTTGCATTTCTTGATGGGCTTGAAGCTCAAAGCCGGACTGACCGAAATCGAAACCCAGCGTGAGGTCTCGGGCTTGGTGGAGGTGGGCAAGCTTTCCACACTGGAGCGTGATTTGTTGAAAGACGCACTCGGGGTGGTCAAGCATTTCAAAGCCTTGCTGCGCAGTCGCTTCAAACTTGATTCGCTCTGATGCCGTCGATTTTTTCTCCGTTGTCGTGGTGGCGCTCTCTGAAACGTGAGTGGTTGATTTATCACCTGGGCTTGCCCGAGTTTCGGTTTATGTTTGACAAGCCGCCCCCCAATGAGTGGGTGTCGCTGGACTGTGAGACCACGGGCTTGAATGTGGGCACTGACGAAATCATTTCCATCGGAGCCGTGCGCATCGTGGGGAACAAGATCATGACCAGTGAGCGCTTTGAAGTGCTGGTGCGACCCGAGCGCGGTGTGTCGGCCGACAGTGTCCGCATCCATCGTTTGCGCGAGCAAGACGTGGCGCAAGGGTTGTCCGCTGACGAGGCCATGAAGCAACTCATGCGCTTCATTGGCAGCAGGCCCTTGGTGGGCTATTACTTGGAGTTTGATGTGGCGATGCTGAACAAGGCCATTTGGCCTTTGTTGGGACAAGGCCTGCCGCAGCCGGCCATTGAAGTGTCAGCGATGTATTACGACTACAAGTTCCGCCAGATGCTGCCCTACGAGCAACAAACCAACCCCAATATCGACTTGCGCTTTGCCACGTTGATGGCTGATTTGGATTTGCCCGTACGCGATGCGCATGACGCGCTGAACGATGCGGTGATGGCCGCCATGGCCTTCATTAAATTGCGTCAATTGCGCGGCGCCAAGGCATAAAAAAACCGGACCGTCCGTGAAGGAGGTCCGGTTGTTTCGCAGAGCGCGCCAGGCGCTCTGACGAGAGGCAGATCAGTGACCCGATGCGCCTGCGGCACCGAAGCCAGTCTCTGAACGCACTTGCTGTGCAGCGAATGCAGCACGTTCTTTCTTGGCTTGTTCGCTGTTGTCCAAGATAGAGAACAACCACACGCCCACGAAGCCAATGGTCATCGAGAACAGGGCCGGTGAGCTGTATTGGAACCAAGCTGAACCTTTGGGATAACCCAGAGTAGCTTCCCACACCGCAGGTGACACAACGGTCAACACGACTGAGGAGATGAGGCCCAAGAAGCCGCCAATCACTGCGCCTTTGGTGGTGCAGTCTTTCCACAGCACAGACATGAACAACACAGGGAAGTTCGCAGAGGCTGCAATCGCAAAGGCCAAAGCCACCATGAAGGCGATGTTTTGCTTCTCGAAGGCGATGCCCAAGACCACGGCAATGATGCCCAATGCAATGGTGGTGATGCGTGAGACGCGCAGTTCAGCTGCACTGTCTGCCTTGCCTTCTTTGAAGACGGTGGCATACAAGTCGTGCGACACCGCGGATGCGCCAGACAGTGTCAAGCCCGCCACCACAGCCAAGATGGTTGCGAAGGCCACCGCAGAGATGAAGCCGAAGAACACGTCACCGCCTACGGCTTTCGCCACCAGCACCGCCGCCATGTTGTTACCGCCGGCTTTGAGTTGTGCACCCAAGTCAGCGTCGGTCATCACCAAGGTGATGGCGCCGAAACCGATGATGAAGATCAGCACGTAGAAGTAGCCGATCCAGGTGGTCGCCCAGAACACAGATTTGCGTGCTTCTTTGGCGTCAGGCACCGTGAAGAAGCGCATCAAGATGTGGGGCAAGCCTGCGGTGCCGAACATCAACGCCATACCAAAAGAGATGGCAGAGACGGGGTCCTTGATGAAACCGCCTGGGCCCATGATGGACAAGCCCACTTTGGCGGGATCTGTGGCGTTGGCTTTTTCCAAGGCGGCAGATGCAGCAGCGGCCGCTTCGGGGGTAGCCGCTGCGGCAGCAGACGCGGTGGCTGCTGCAATCGCAGCTTCTTTGGCGGTGGCCGCAAACGCGGTCTTCACTTCAACGCCTTTGGCGAACAAGGCCTCAGGGCTAAAGCCAAATTGCGACAGAACCATGAAGGCCATGAACGTCACACCGGACAACAGCATGATGGCTTTGATGATTTGCACCCAGGTGGTGGCCGTCATACCGCCGAACAACACATAGATCATCATCAAGGCACCGACCAACACCACGGCCACCCAGTAGTCCAAGCCGAACAACAGCTTGATGAGGGAGCCTGCGCCCACCATCTGAGCGATCAGATAGAAGGCCACCACCACCAAAGTGCCAGAGGCAGCAAAGGCGCGGATGGGGGTTTGCTTGAAGCGGTAACCTGCGACGTCGGCAAAGGTGAACTTGCCCAAGTTACGCAGGCGCTCGGCCATCAAGAAGGTGATCACGGGCCAACCGACCAAGAAGCCGATGGAGTAGATCAAACCGTCATAGCCCGATGCCATCACAGCAGCGGAAATGCCGAGGAACGACGCGGCAGACATGTAGTCGCCCGCAATCGCCAAGCCGTTTTGGAAGCCGGTGATGCCGCCGCCCGCAGTGTAGAAATCAGCCGCTGATTTGGTTTTGGCTGCAGCCCACTTGGTGATGCCCAAGGTGGCAATGACGAAAGCGCCGAACATGATGATGGCGGTCCAGTTGGTGGCTTGCTTGGTGGTGACACCCAAGTCGCCACCGGCTGCGAAAGCGGTGCCTGCAGCCAGCGCCAAGAAGGCGCCTAAGAGCGTGAAGATCTTTTTCATTTGGTGACATCCTCCAAAATTTCTTTGGTCAAGGTGTCGTATTCGCTGTTCGCACGGCTCACGTAGATGCCCGTGATCACGATGGTGAACACGATCACGCCCATGCCGAGGGGAATACCCACGGTTGTGACGCCAGCACCTGTGGGTTGTGCCAGAAACGGTTTGTTAAATGCAATCAATGCGATGTAGCCGTAGTACACGACCAACATCAACACGGCGAGGAACCAGCCGAAGCCGCTGCGTTTGGCGCGCAGCTCTTTGTACTTCGGGTGGTTCTGGATCTTGTCGACCACTGGATCACTCATTGTTCTCTCCCATTTGGATATCGAAAAACGCAAGAAAGGAGACTCCTTTCATTGGCCAGGAGATTGTGGGAACAAGGACTGACCAAGCCCTTACGACTTATATGGTTATCGAGGTCTTTTCCGTTGAGAGGAACTCACAGAAGAAAGAAATTTAGTCGGTGTAAACCCTTAAACCAGAAGGGGGAGTTTTGCTGAATTTGGGCTGAACTTTGGGGTCTTTTCCCGTATCGAGAAATTTCATGTCCGGGTTATCACTGAATTGCATGAGCCCCTACATTTTGTGGGCCTAAATTTGTATACATAGGAGTCAGAAATCGGTCAGCAAGCACCGAGATAGTTGCGCGGCACAGAACCCAGTCAGGGGGCTGGGAAAACAGTCTAAGGAGACGATTACATGGCAACTTTAGAAGCAGAACGCCCGATGTCGGCGGAAGAGAAGAAGGTTATTTTTGCCTCTTCTCTGGGTACCGTTTTCGAGTGGTACGACTTTTATCTTTACGGTTCATTGGCCGCCATCATTGCGAAGCAATTCTTCAGCGGCTTGGATGAAGGCTCCGCTTTCATTTTTGCGTTGTTGGCTTTCGCAGCTGGCTTCATCGTGCGTCCATTTGGTGCGATCGTTTTCGGTCGTTTGGGCGACATGATCGGTCGCAAGTACACCTTCTTGGTCACCATCTTGCTGATGGGTGCCTCGACATTCATCGTGGGTATCTTGCCCAACTACGCCAGCATTGGTGTGGCCGCTCCCGTCATCTTGATCGGCTTGCGTCTGTTGCAAGGCTTGGCTTTGGGTGGTGAGTACGGTGGAGCTGCTACCTATGTGGCAGAGCACGCTCCACACGGCAAGCGTGGCGCTTACACCGCTTGGATTCAAACCACTGCAACCTTGGGCTTGTTCCTGTCGTTGATGGTGATTTTGGGCACACGTACCATGGTGGGCGAAGAGGCTTTCGCTGATTGGGGTTGGCGTGTTCCATTCATTGTTTCAATTGTGATGTTGGCAATTTCCGTTTACATCCGTTTGAGCATGAACGAATCTCCAGCTTTCCAGAAAATGAAGGCTGAAGGCAAGACCTCCAAGGCGCCTCTGTCTGAGTCATTCGGTCAATGGAAAAACTTGAAGATCGTGATCTTGGCATTGTTTGGTCTCGTGGCCGGACAAGCTGTGGTGTGGTACTCGGGTCAGTTCTACGCTTTGTTCTTCTTGACGCAAGCGTTGAAGGTGGACGGTGCGACAGCCAACATCATGGTTGCTCTGTCGTTGATCATCGGCACACCTTTCTTTGTGATCTTCGGCTCACTGTCTGACAAGTTTGGCCGCAAGCCATTCATCATGTTGGGCTGCTTGTTGGCCGTGTTGACTTACTTCCCTGTGTTTGAGTCATTGACCAAAGCTGCCAACCCAGACTTGTATGCTGCTCAACAAGCCAACAAAGTGGTGGTTACTTCTGACGTGAATGAATGTTCATTCCAGTTCAACCCCACAGGTACTGTGAAGTTCACTAGCTCATGCGATATCGCTAAGCAAGTGTTGGCATCAAGCTCAGTGAGCTATGAAAACGTCGCAGGTGCCGCAGGCACGGTTGCAACGATCAAGATTGGTGACGTTGAAATTCCAAGCTACAGCTCCAAAGGTTTGCCAGCTGACGAAGCCAAGGCCAAGTCTGCTGAATTCCGCAAGGCAGTGGCTGAAGCTCTGAAAGCCGCCGGCTATCCAGCCAAAGCTGACATGGCTAAGTTTGACAAAGTCAAAGTGGTCATCATCTTGAGCTACTTGGTTATTTTGGTGACCATGGTTTACGGCCCAATTGCTGCGATGTTGGTGGAAATGTTCCCCACACGCATCCGTTACACCTCCATGTCTCTGCCTTACCACATTGGTAACG
>JACCDJ010888604.1_pt1 | contig 11186 bp, 7 predicted proteins | sample 7444481 | NCBI WGS metagenome assembly JACCDJ01 (sample SAMN15323435, study PRJNA562643) | freshwater metagenome | isolation source: river surface water | place: USA:Blue River Watershed | collected 2017-08-15 | reverse complement strand
TATGCCTGGAGACAACGTGTCGATCACGGTTAAGTTGATCAACCCGATTGCGATGGAAGAAGGTCTGCGCTTTGCGATTCGCGAGGGTGGCCGTACCGTGGGTGCTGGTGTCGTCGCAAAAATCATGGACTAAAACAATGTTTGTCGTGTTCGCGTCAAGGCGCGAGCATGACATGACGTGTTTTTGGAATTGATTGCCAAAGTTTCCGCAGGGGCGTAGCTCAATTGGCAGAGTGACGGTCTCCAAAACCGTAGGTTGGGGGTTCGAGGCCCTCCGCCCCTGCCACCGAATCTGGTGTAGTACACCGAAAGTAAATGTAAATGTCGAATCAATCCGTGCAGACCGTAACGACTACAGCCGATAAGGCCAAGCTCGCTGTGGCTATTACCGCTTTATTCGCCGGCTTGATTGGTTTTTATTTGCTCGCCGGTCAGACAACGCTTATTCGTGCGTCGGTTTTAGTTGGTGGATTGCTGGTAGCAGGTGGCGCAGCGTGGACATCAGCACTCGGACAAAGCTTTGTTGGTTTTGCCCGGGAATCTGTGCGAGAAACAAAGAAAGTAGTCTGGCCCTCGCGCAAAGAGGCGATGCAGATTACTGGCGTAGTTTTTGGCTTTGTTTTTGTCATGGCGTTGTTCCTTTGGGGTACAGACAAGCTGCTTGAGGTCGTTTTGTATGACCTTATTCTGGGCTGGAGATAACGATGACTGAACAAACCCAACAAAGTGCTGCTGCAAGCTCAGGTGGCAAGAAACATTGGTACGTTGTGCACGCCTATTCCGGAATGGAAAAGAGTGTGCAGCGCGCATTAGCTGAGCGCATTACTCGCGCTGGTATGGATGATAAATTTGGTCAGATTTTAGTTCCGACCGAAGAAGTGATCGAAATGAAAAACGGTCACAAAGCAGTGACTGAGCGCCGGTTTTTCCCGGGCTATGTGTTGGTTGAGATGGAGATGACTGACGAGACATGGCACTTGGTAAAGAACACTAACAAGGTCACAGGTTTCATCGGTGGTAAGTCGAACAAGCCAACACCTATTCCGCCGCATGAAGTCGACAAGATCATGCATCAGATGCAAGAGGGCGTAGAAAAACCACGTCCGAAAGTGCTTTACGAAGTGGGCGAGTTAGTCCGTATTAAGGATGGCCCGTTCACTGACTTCAACGGCAATGTCGAAGAAGTAAATTATGAAAAATCGCGGGTTCGTGTGTCGGTCACTATTTTTGGTCGTGCAACCCCGGTTGAGTTGGAATTCGGGCAAGTAGAAAAAGCCTGAGTTAACTAGCAATTCACAATCAGTTGTAGTAACGCCGGCCGTAGCGCGATGTGCAATCAAACATCAGATACGGCATAAGTAATACAAGTAGTAAACCGAGGAGCCTCAGTAATCGGTAGTCATATTGACGAACAGGCGCTATCACTCAATAACAGGAGCCCTCATGGCAAAGAAAATCATAGGCTTTATTAAGCTGCAAGTGCCAGCTGGTAAAGCGAATCCTTCCCCACCTATCGGTCCAGCGCTGGGTCAGCGTGGTCTGAACATCATGGAATTTTGTAAGGCGTTTAACGCTCAGACACAAGGTGTAGAACCTGGTCTGCCAATTCCTGTAGTTATTACTGCGTTTGCTGATAAGTCTTTCACGTTTGTGATGAAGACTCCGCCAGCAACGATTTTGATTAAAAAAGCAGCGGGAATCCAAAAGGGTTCGGCAAAGCCTCACTCAGACAAAGTCGGCAAGATTACTCGTCAGCAGGCAGAAGAAATCGCTACCCAGAAGAAGCCTGATCTCACAGCCGCTGATCTGGATGCAGCTGTTCGCACCATCGCGGGCTCGGCTCGCTCGATGGGCATCACGGTGGAGGGTCTGTAATGGCTAATTTATCTAAGCGCGCAAAGGCTATCAAGGCCAAAGTTGATCGCACCAAAACCTATCCATTCGATAACGCGATTGCGTTGGTAAAGGAACTGGCGACGGCTAAATTTAATGAATCCATTGATGTCGCTATTCAGTTGGGCGTCGATGCAAAGAAATCAGATCAAGTCGTTCGTGGTGCCGTGGTCATGCCTGCAGGTACAGGTAAAACTATGCGTGTTGCGGTGTTTGCCACAGGCGAAAAAGCAGAGCAGGCTAAAGCGGCTGGTGCTGATGTTGTCGGCATGGAAGATCTGGCTGAATCAATCAAAGCAGGCAATATGCCTTTTGACGTTGTGATCGCTTCACCAGACACGATGCGTATTGTTGGTACCTTGGGTCAGGTGCTCGGCCCCCGTGGGTTGATGCCTAACCCTAAGGTTGGTACGGTCACTCCTGATGTGGCCACTGCGGTTAAGAATGCAAAAGCAGGTCAAGTGCAATACCGTACTGATAAGGCCGGTATCGTGCACGCGACCATTGGTCGTAAATCATTTGCTGATGCAGATCTCAAGACCAATCTGTTGGCTTTGTTAGATGCGCTCAATAAAGCTAAGCCACCAACCAGCAAAGGTGTTTATTTGCGTAAGGTGTCGCTATCGTCAACGATGGGCGGCGGTGTGCGTATTGATCAAGCGACGTTGTCGGCTTGATGTAAAAAATTAGGTCCTCGTGTCCGTAAGGATGCGAGGCAGATCTTTGGGCTGTGGTGAATGAAATATCACTACAGGCAATCAAAGACCGTTGGGCCTGAAAGCGTAAGTTCATCGCGCATAAGGTTAATTAGTTGAGGGAGTTATCCCAAAGCGCCCAACGCAGATGGCGAGCCCGGACAAGTTTTGCAGTCTCTCGGCCCCATGCAAAGCATCGCATGGTCGCAGAACTCCTGACTTCGGACGCCGTGTTCGAAACGATGTGAGGCAGGCAGCCACCCGGCTGTGCACTAGCTAATCATCACTTTTGGAGGTTGAACGTGAGTCTCAATCTAAATGACAAAAAGGCCGTTGTAGCCGAAGTCTCTGCCCGAATTTCATCGGCTCAGACAGTGGTGTTGGCCGAATATCGTGGCATTGAGGTTGGTCCCATGACGGATCTGCGTGCGAAAGCTCGTTCCAATGGCGTTTACTTGCGCGTGTTGAAAAACACACTCGCTCGTCGTGCCGTCGAAGGAACTCAGTTTTCCAGTCTTGCCTCTGAAATGACCGGTCCGTTGATCTATGCGATCTCGGACGATGCGGTTGCTGCAGCCAAAGTCATCAATGACTTTGCTAAAGGCAACGACAAGTTGGTCATTAAAGCAGGCAATTTCGCAGGTAGTCCGTTGAACAAAGCTGGCGTCACTGCGTTAGCAAGTATCCCGAGCAAGGAAGTTTTGATCGCCCAGTTGTTGGGCATCATGCAAGCCCCTGTTTCTGGATTTGCGCGCGCACTGGCTGCTCTGGCGGCGAAGAAGGAAGCCGAAGCTGCGTAAGCCATGTTTATGGCAAGCAGCAACGACATACCTTGGACCACTCAAGCATTTACCGAAAATTTAGGAGTTTTAAATGGCAATTACTAAAGACGACATTCTGGAAGCCGTTGGTCACATGTCCGTAATGGACTTGAATGACTTGGTTAAAGCATTCGAAGAAAAATTTGGCGTATCTGCAGCAGCAATGGCAGTCGCTGGTCCTGCAGGTGGCGGCGGTGGTGCAGCTGCAGCTGAAGAGCAGACTGAATTCACCGTCATCCTGTCGGATGTTGGCGCAAACAAAGTTGGCGTCATTAAAGCGGTTCGTGAAATTACAGGTCTTGGCCTGAAAGAAGCGAAAGATCTGGTCGATGGTGCACCGAAGCCTGTTAAAGAAGGTGTTGCTAAGGCTGATGCAGAAGCAGCGCAGAAGAAATTGGAAGAGGCTGGCGCTAAAGCAGAACTCAAGTAATTCTGGTTTTCAGCGCTTTTGCGCCAGAGTCAATCTGCGGGACCTCGTTGCGAGGCGGGGTTCCGCGTTGGCTCTTTTGGCGTTGTTAGAGTTTTGAAACTGGGACGAGAATAGAAGCGTTATTTATCGTCGGCATTGATCGCAACAAAAGGGCAAAGACTTGAGGGTTTATCGGTGATGGTTGTACTCATTACTGAATCCTGAATTCTCTATCCTTCCTGTCACTCACGGAGTGTTCATGCACTACTCATTTACTGAGAAGAAGCGCATTCGCAAATCATTTGCAAAACGCGCTAACGTTCACGATGTACCCTACCTTCTCGCTACACAGCTCGAATCGTATACCGATTTCTTGCAAGCGGATACTGTTCCTAGTACCCGTAAGAGCGAGGGTTTGCAATCAGCGTTCAACTCGATCTTCCCCATCGTTTCACACAATGGGTTTGCTCGTCTCGAATTTTTGTCTTACATACTTGGTGACCCACCCTTCGATGTGAAGGAATGTCAGCAGCGCGGTTTGACCTATGCGTCGCCACTGCGTGCGAAGGTACGCTTGGTGATTCTGGATAAAGAATCGCCGACCAAGCCTGTGGTCAAAGAAATGAAAGAGCAAGAGGTCTACATGGGCGAGTTACCGCTCATGACGGTTAATGGATCTTTCGTGATCAATGGTACTGAGCGTGTGATTGTTTCTCAGCTCCATCGTTCGCCCGGCGTGTTCTTTGAACATGATCGTGGTAAGACTCACTCTTCCGGCAAACTTTTGTTTTCGGCTCGTATTATTCCTTACCGTGGTTCATGGTTGGATTTTGAGTTTGATCCAAAAGACATTTTGTATTTCCGCGTTGACCGTCGTCGCAAGATGCCAGTAACGATTTTGCTCAAAGCAATCGGAATGACGTCGGAACAAATTCTGGCGAATTTCTTTGTCTTTGATAATTTCGCTTTGCGCTCAGAAGGCGCAGAGATGGAATTTGTCGCCGAGCGTCTGCGTGGCGAAGTGGCGCGTTTTGATATTTCGGATAAAGCCGGTAAGGTCATTGTCCCTAAAGACAAACGTATCAATGCCAAGCACGTGCGCGATGTAGAAGCCGCTGGCATCAAACACATATCCGTCCCTGAAGATTATCTGATTGGTCGAGTTCTAGCGACTAACGTCGTGGATCCAGAAACTGGCGAAGTTATTTCAAGTGCCAATGATGAGTTGACCGAAGAGTTGTTGGGCCGCTTGCGCGATGCGAATATCAAGGATATTCAAACGCTGTACACCAACGACCTTGATCAGGGTGGCTACATCTCGCAAACATTGCGTGCTGATGACACTACAGAGCAAATGGCAGCGCGTATCGCGATTTACCGCATGATGCGTCCTGGCGAACCACCAACAGAAGAATCTGTTGAAGCGCTTTTCAACGGCTTGTTCTACAGCGAAGATCGTTACGATCTATCGGCTGTGGGTCGTATGAAATTCAATCGTCGTGTAGGTCGCGATGAACTGACCGGTTTGATGACGCTGTCGAATGAAGACATTCTGGCCGTGATCAAGATCTTGGTTGAGTTGCGTAATGGTCGTGGCGAAGTTGATGATATTGATCACTTAGGTAATCGCCGAGTACGTTGCGTAGGTGAGTTGGCCGAGAACCAATTCCGTGCGGGCTTAGTACGTGTAGAGCGTGCGGTTAAGGAGCGTCTTGGTCAAGCAGAGGCAGATAACCTGATGCCTCACGATCTGATTAACTCCAAGCCTATTTCGGCGGCTATTCGCGAATTCTTTGGTTCATCCCAGCTCTCGCAGTTTATGGATCAGACCAATCCGCTTTCAGAGATCACGCACAAGCGTCGCGTCTCAGCGTTGGGACCGGGTGGTTTGACTCGTGAGCGCGCTGGTTTCGAGGTTCGCGATGTACACCCAACCCACTACGGTCGTGTGTGCCCAATTGAAACTCCTGAAGGTCCAAACATTGGACTGATTAACTCGCTGGCGTTGTATGCCCGCCTGAACGAATACGGTTTTCTGGAAACGCCTTATCGTAAAGTTGTTGATGGCAAGGTCGGCGTCCAGATCGACTACTTGTCGGCAATCGAAGAGGGTCGGTACATTATTGCGCAGGCTAATGCAACGATCGATGCCAAAGGCAATCTGTCAGATGAGCTGGTTTCTGCGCGTGAAGCCGGCGAAACTATTTTGGTTTCGCCTGAGCGCGTTCAGTATATGGACGTGGCACCTGGACAGATCGTTTCAGTTGCAGCATCACTGATTCCATTCCTTGAGCACGATGATGCGAACCGTGCGCTGATGGGTGCGAACATGCAACGTCAAGCCGTGCCTTGCTTGCGTCCGGAAAAAGCGTTTGTTGGTACCGGCGTTGAGCGCACAGTTGCAGTTGACTCGGGTACTACGGTTCAGGCGTTACGTGGTGGTGTGGTCGACTATGTCGATGCGGGCCGTATCGTGATTCGTGTGAATGACGATGAAGCCCAAGCGGGTGAGGTTGGTGTAGACATTTACAACCTGATCAAATACACGCGCTCGAATCAGAACACCAACATCAATCAGCGTCCGATCGCAAAAGTGGGTGATCGTGTTGCACGTCACGATGTGATCGCTGATGGCGCGTCCACTGACCTTGGCGAACTCGCCTTGGGTCAAAACATGTTGGTCGCCTTCATGCCGTGGAATGGCTATAACTTCGAAGATTCGATCTTGATTTCGGAAAAAGTTGTAGCGGACGATCGCTATACCTCTATTCATATCGAAGAACTTTCGGTAGTGGCACGTGATACCAAACTCGGACCGGAAGAAATCACACGGGATATTTCTAACCTCGCTGAAAATCAATTAGCGCGCTTGGACGAATCTGGCATCGTTTATATCGGTGCCGAAGTTGAGGCAGGCGATGTATTGGTTGGTAAGGTGACTCCTAAAGGTGAAACCCAACTTACACCGGAAGAAAAATTACTGCGTGCTATTTTCGGTGAAAAAGCATCGGACGTAAAAGACACCTCGCTGCGCGTTCCTTCGGGAATGATCGGTACGGTGATTGACGTTCAAGTGTTTACGCGCGAAGGAATTCAACGTGACAAACGTGCACAACAGATTATCGATGACGAACTCAAGCGTTACCGCTTAGACCTCAACGATCAGTTGCGTATCGTTGAAGGCGATGCATTCCAGCGTTTAGAAAAAATGCTGATCGGTAAAGTAGTCAATGGCGGCCCCAAGAAGCTGGTTAAGGGCGCACAAATCACCAAAGAATATTTGGATGATTTAGAAAAATATCACTGGTTTGATATTCGTCCCGCTGATGACGATGCCGCTGCTGCACTCGAGGCGATCAAAGAATCGATCGCTGAGAAGCGTCATCAATTCGATCTCGCTTTTGAAGAGAAGCGTAAAAAACTCACTCAAGGTGACGAGTTGCCTCCGGGTGTGCAGAAAATGGTCAAGGTGTATCTGGCAGTAAAACGTCGTCTGCAGCCAGGTGACAAGATGGCGGGTCGTCACGGTAACAAGGGTGTGGTTTCACGCATTGTTCCTGTAGAAGATATGCCTTACATGGCTGACGGTACACCTGCAGATATCGTGCTCAATCCGCTTGGCGTTCCTTCGCGTATGAACGTGGGTCAGGTACTTGAGGTTCACTTGGGTTGGGCTGCTAAGGGTCTGGGTTTGCGTATCGGCGAAATGCTCAAGGCACAAACTAAAGCCACTGAAGTGCGTAATTTCTTGAAGCAGATTTATAACGAATCTGGTCGCACCGAAGATCTCGATAAGTTCTCAGACGCTGAGATTTTCGAGTTGAGTGAAAACCTGAAAGAGGGCGTGCCCTTTGCAACGCCAGTTTTTGACGGTGCTCATGAGACTGAAATTCATCGCATGTTAGACCTTGCCTATCCTGACGCCATTGCCAAGAAATTGGGTATGACGGCATCTAAGAATCAGGTCACGATGTATGACGGGCGTACTGGCGAAGCCTTTGAACGTTCAGTCACTGTCGGTTACATGCACGTCTTGAAATTGCACCATTTGGTTGACGACAAGATGCACGCTCGTTCTACCGGTCCTTACTCGCTGGTGACTCAGCAACCTCTGGGTGGTAAGGCGCAATTTGGTGGCCAGCGTTTTGGTGAGATGGAGGTGTGGGCGCTCGAGGCTTATGGCGCTTCCTATGTCTTGCAAGAGATGTTGACTGTTAAATCAGATGACGTGAACGGCCGTACTAAGGTTTATGAAAATCTGGTGAAAGGCGATCACGTGATTGATGCAGGTATGCCGGAATCCTTTAACGTGTTGGTCAAAGAGATTCGTTCCTTAGGCATCGATATCGATCTCGATCGCGATTAAGTTCTGTCGCCCCCTCTCGTGAAGAGGGGGCGTTACAAAGATTATTTTTTCACGCCACTGTGGAGTGATACATGAAAGCACTGCTCGATCTATTCAAGCAAGTTCAGCAAAATGAACAATTTGACGCCATCAAAATTGGATTGGCGTCTCCTGAAAAAATCCGTTCTTGGTCCTACGGCGAAGTTAAAAAGCCCGAGACCATTAACTACCGTACGTTCAAACCAGAGCGTGACGGTTTGTTTTGCGCAAAAATCTTTGGCCCTATCAAAGACTATGAGTGCCTGTGCGGTAAATACAAGCGATTAAAACATCGCGGCGTTATTTGTGAAAAATGCGGTGTTGAAGTTACGCTGGCCAAAGTGCGTCGCGAACGCATGGGTCACATCGAGCTAGCATCGCCGGTAGCGCACATCTGGTTCTTGAAATCCTTGCCATCCCGCTTGGGCATGGTTCTGGATATGACTTTGCGTGACATCGAGCGTGTTCTGTATTTCGAAGCCTACGTTGTTACTGATCCCGGCATGACTCCGCTGAAGAAGTGCCAGATCATGTCGGAAGATGATTACGCGGCGAAATACGAAGAGTTTGGTGATGACTTTATCGCTCACATGGGCGCGGAAGGCATACGCGAATTGCTCCGCACGATCGATATTGATCGCGAAGCGGAGCAGTTGCGCACTGATTTACGCGAATCGAAATCTGAAGCCAAGATTAAAAAATACGCTAAACGTTTAAAAGTACTCGAGGCCTTCCAACGCTCAGGTATCAAACCTGACTGGATGATCATGGAAGTTCTGCCGGTATTGCCGCCAGAACTGCGTCCGCTGGTTCCGCTGGATGGCGGTCGTTTTGCGACCTCGGACTTGAACGATTTATATCGTCGCGTCATTAACCGTAATAATCGCCTCAAGCGCCTGATGGAATTGCGCGCGCCTGAAATCATTACGCGTAACGAGAAGCGCATGCTGCAAGAAGCGGTTGACTCATTGCTCGACAATGGTCGTCGCGGCAAAGCAATGACGGGTGCGAACAAGCGTCCGTTGAAATCGCTCGCAGAAATGATCAAAGGTAAAGGCGGTCGTTTCCGTCAAAACTTGCTGGGTAAACGTGTTGATTACTCCGGTCGTTCAGTGATCGTGGTGGGCCCACAGTTAAAACTGCATCAGTGCGGTTTGCCGAAACTGATGGCGCTCGAATTATTCAAGCCTTTCATCTTCAATAAATTGGAGTTGATGGGTCTGGCAACAACGATCAAAGCGGCTAAGAAGCTAGTTGAAATTCAAGAGCCTGTAGTTTGGGATATTTTGGAAGACGTGATTCGCGAGCATCCTGTGATGCTCAACCGTGCGCCTACGTTGCACCGTTTAGGTATTCAAGCTTTTGAGCCGGTTCTGATCGAAGGTAAAGCAATTCAATTACACCCGCTGGTTTGTGCGGCATTCAACGCCGACTTTGACGGTGACCAGATGGCTGTGCACGTGCCGCTGTCGATTGAGGCTCAGATGGAAGCGCGCACCTTGATGCTCGCTTCAAACAACATCCTGTTCCCATCGAACGGCGAACCTTCTATCGTTCCATCGCAAGATATCGTGTTGGGTCTGTATTACGCGACCCGCGAGAAAATCAATGGCAAGGGCGAGGGCATGATGCTCGCCGATGTTTCCGAAGTTATTCGTGCTTATGACAATAAAGAAGTTGAGTTGTCTACGCGAGTTACGGTACGTATTGCTGAATATCCGAAAGATATGGTCACGGGTGAGTTCGTCAGAACAGTGACTCGCTACGAGACCACGATCGGTCGTGCGATTTTGTCGGAGATACTGCCGAAAGGTTTGCCATTCTCCGCAATCAACCGTGCGCTGAAGAAAAAAGAAATTTCTAAGCTCATCAATATCTCTTTCCGTAAGTGCGGATTGCGTGCGACGGCCGTATTTGCCGATCAGTTGATGCAATCAGGCTTCCGTTTGGCAACGCGCGCAGGTATTTCTATTTGCGTCGATGACATGCTAGTACCACCACAAAAAGCGACGTTGATTGCCGCTGCCGAGCAAGAAGTTAAACAGATCGAACAGCAATATTCGTCCGGTCTGGTAACCGCTGGCGAGCGCTACAACAAAGTAGTCGACATCTGGGGTAAAGCTGGTGATGAAGTCGGTAAGGCCATGATGGAGCAGCTTAAAGTTGAAGACGTCGTTAAGCGCGACGGAACGAAAGGCGTGCAGGAATCCTTTAATGCCATTTACATGATGGCTGACTCGGGTGCTCGTGGATCGGCTGCTCAGATTCGTCAGTTGGCCGGTATGCGCGGTTTGATGGCTAAGCCAGATGGCTCAATCATTGAAACGCCAATTACAGCGAACTTCCGCGAAGGTTTGAATGTGTTGCAGTACTTCATTTCAACCCACGGTGCGCGTAAAGGTTTGGCTGATACGGCACTGAAAACAGCGAACTCGGGTTATCTGACGCGTCGATTGGTTGACGTGACTCAGGATCTGGTGGTGATCGAAGATGATTGCGGTACTGCTAATGGTGCTGTGATGAAGGCCTTGGTTGAGGGTGGTGAAGTCATTGAGGCGCTGCGTGATCGTATTCTAGGTCGCGTTGCAGCTAACGATATCGTCAATCCTGATACCCAAGCGACTCTTTACGAAGCAGGCACCTTGCTCGACGAAGATTCAGTTGAAGAGATCGAGCGTCTTGGCATTGATGAAGTCAAAGTTCGTACGCCGTTAACGTGTGACACTCGCTATGGTCTGTGTGCGATGTGTTACGGCCGTGATTTGGGTCGTGGCTCTATGGTTAATTCGGGTGAGGCAGTCGGTGTGATCGCTGCTCAGTCGATTGGTGAGCCAGGAACACAGCTCACTATGCGTACCTTCCACATTGGTGGTGCGGCATCGCGTGCAGCAGTCGCTTCATCGGTCGAAGCGAAATCTAACGGTAATGTACGCTTCACTGCAACCATGCGTTCCTTCACTAACGGCAAGGGCGATCAAATCGTT
>JACCDJ010144126.1_pt1 | contig 11186 bp, 8 predicted proteins | sample 7444481 | NCBI WGS metagenome assembly JACCDJ01 (sample SAMN15323435, study PRJNA562643) | freshwater metagenome | isolation source: river surface water | place: USA:Blue River Watershed | collected 2017-08-15 | reverse complement strand
GATACCGCAGCAGCAGCAATCTAAAGTGCAGAATAAAGAAGAAGTAAAACAAGAAGTACAAGAAGATGTGATTGAAACAGCAGAAAAGCTTGAGATAAAACCTGAAAATTATGTACAAATTTTATCTCAAATTTTTGACATTTTAGAAAAGAATAAAGATAATCGTACAGTACAGGAATTTAAGAAAAAATTAAAAAATTGGTTAGGCGAAAAAGAAGTATCTTCAAAAGAAGTGCAAAAAGACATGGAAAATATTCAAATAATTAAGGCCATGCAACAAGAAAAAACCGAGTCAGAAACAATTGATATAGGAACTACTGCGAATGATATTATGCAAGATATTTTTAAAGTGCCACAATTAAATGGTGGTTTTCCAGAATTAGCTCAAATTTTAATGAGTCCTAATAAATTAGAGATGTATCAAACTGGAAACTTTAAAAGAAAGACTTATGAAACAGCTAAAGCATATGGTTATATTGCAAAAACTGGTTCAAATTTAAATAACGCGCAACAAGTTTTTCAAAACCCAGGTCAGATTTTATCCAAAGCAGGTTTAATGTTAGGAGATGCTGCAAATAATCAATTAAAACAAGAATTATCTAACGCTAAAAAGATAGGTCAATTATTGTATGAATATTATGATAAAAAAACCTTATTAGCAAATGAATATTTATTAATTGATGGTAAAGTTATGATGTATATTTTACTAAGATTGTTAGAAGATAAAGGATTAAGCGGACAAACCTTTAATCAATTACATTCACAATATGTAGTAAATAAAGATCCTGTCGTAATTAAAGCCTCAGCTAAAATTAATCCAGATATGATTTCTCAAAAAATCGATTTAAACAAAAGAATTACAATCAATCAACTATTAAAAAACAGAGGCAACAAAAGCACAAAAACTATAAATAATCAATCAACGCCAACAACAATATCCAATCCTATACAAAACAATTTATCAACTTCTTTACCTACCAAACAAGAAAATATTGTTAACTGGTCAGGACAAATGCCTGTTGAACTCGGTCGCTTACAAAATGAATTAATCTTATTTCAAAAAATGACCCGTGATCCAGAAATAGCTCAATCAAAACTTATTGCTATAAAACCACTTTATAATACAGTAAAAAGAAATATAAAAAAATACCCTATACCATTACAAAATATAGCTAATCGATTACTTACTCGTTTCGAAAGATTTGAAAATTATTCCAATTAATTACTTTTATTATTTTTACTCGTAACTATATAATTAGAATAAAATAAAAAAAGGTTATAAAAATGTTATTAAATGAAAAATCTTTAAAAAATATTATTAGAAAAATTGTTAATGAAAATTATCGTCATCTTTTTGAAAATGAAAATGATGAAATCGGACAACAAGACGAAGAAGAAGAACTAACAGAACCTAACATAGATCTAGGTGGAAATAATAATGTTAATAAAGGAGATGAAAGAAGTGAAGGAAGTGAAGGAAGTGAAGGAAATAATAATACATCTAATGAAATAAATTCAGATGACAGATATTATAGTGAAATGCCACAAGATGATGTAAATTTAGACAGTAATAATCAAAATCAAGATCAATCACAAGATAATAATTCTGAATCAGATTATCAAACTATGGGAGGAAGAGGTGGAAAATATCAAGGTATCGATAAGGCAGAACAATATAACGATGATTATGAATTTTCTCTCCCAAATTGGGGTAATAATAATCAAGAGCAATCACAAGATAATAATCATGATTCTAATAAGGAAGATGAGGAAGAGGATGTAGAAGAAGATGAGGAAGAGGATGTAGAAGAAGATGAGGAAGATGTAGAAGAAGATGAGGAAGATGTAGACGAAGAAGATGAGGAAGATGTAGACGAAGAAGATGAGGAAGAGGATGTAGAAGAAGAAGATGATGAAGATGTCGGATCTTTAAAAGGACATACTGAAGTTACAGCTGGCACTTTTATTGTTCCTCCTTTAAAAAGAGGATATTATGATATGGCCAGAATCTTCATTAATAATACACAAGATTTAAATCAAAAATTAATTGATAAAGGTTATGGTTTTACTGATCAACAATTTAATTCATTTAAAGATGATGTATTATTATATAAAGATGAGCAAGATATTGTATCAAATTTTAATTTAGTTGAATTTGGCGATGAATTACAAGCCATGAAAAAAGATTTAGGAGAATTATCTCAAGATTTATTTGAAAAAACTAATAAAGTGTTATCAAACGAACCAGCTTTAGCTAAAATTTTACAAAAATATTTTAGTGATAAATTATTACATCCTAAAAATAAGTTAAATATGTCAGGATTTATTGCATATGCCAGACTTAATGCATTAAAAGCTGTTATGAAAAAAGAAGGAATGGATGCAAATGCAATTATGTTAGATGAAGCCAATATTCTTGCAGATGATGTATATCAAGATTTTATTAAAGATAAAGGTAGTTTAACTAAGTACTTACAATCTAGAAATAAAAATATTAAAACAGTACAAAAAGAAATAAAAAATATTGAAAAATCTCAAAAGGATACAGATTCAACTAGTTTTAAAGGAATGGCCAAAGGTAGAAAAGCAGCATTTCCAACAGATCAATATTTAAGTGCAAAAGATAAAGCTGCTGTTAAAAGAATGAAATTTTAATTTAATTTAAAAAACAGAATTAAATTTATATTTATAAATTATAATAAAAGGCAAAGTTAAAAAATGTTATTAACAGAACGTTCTTTACGTAAATTAATTAAAACAGTGATTATTGAAAATTATCGTAAAGTCTTAAAAGAAGATGAAGGTAATTTTCAATTAAAATTAGGACAACCTGCTAAAAAAAATTCAATATCATTTGGCGGTGGTAAAGGATCAGAAGAATCATATAAAGCAGATACATCAATGGAAGATTATGATAAAACAGATGTAAGTGAAGGTACTGATGCGTCTGATTTCACTGACGATGAATTTGAAGAATTAAAAGAGAAGTTTATAGATGATACTTCAAGTAGTATAGCTCAAGCAACAGGTTATATTACTGATGATGAAATAGAAAGTATACTTGATCATTACGATTTTGAAAACACTAATCAAACACATTATGAAGCAGGAAAAAATTCAATTGATGCGGTTGCTTTTGATGATTTATCGCCTGACGAACAATTATTATATAATATTATGCAATTTATGACAGTTGCAGGTATTTTAACTGGTTTATCTGATGCTCGCGTTGCAGCTCGTAAAGAAGCCCAAAAATTTAGTAATAATCTTAAAGGTTTAAGAAATGCTGCAAAACTTAATATGCAACTTGATCAATTTAAACAAAAAATGATTAATGACATCAATGACGGTAAAGGCGAACAAAAATTACAAGATGCTTTAGGATTTAAAGGTCAAAAAGGCCTTCAATTTATTCTTCCACCTTTAAAAAGAGGATATTTTGGTTGGGCTGATATTTTACTTAAAAATACACATGATTTAAATCAGAAAATGCTTAAACAAGGTTTAAGTAAAAAACAAATTGAAGCTGGTAAACAAGCTTATGGTTTTATTAATCAAAAATTTTCTTCTTTTAAATCGGATATTTTATTATATACTAGTCCTCAATCAATATTAAAAGAATTGGATATTGGTCGACTACAATTTAAATTTCAAAAAAATCCTGGACAAATATTAAATAATCCATTGGTAACTGATTTATTTAACGCGACAAATGAAATTTTATCTAATCCCACCGCATTAGGTACAATGTTAGACGAATATTTTGTTGATACTTTAATACATCCTAAAGAAGTATTTGATTTAACTGATTTTGTTGTGTATGCACGTCTTAATGCTATTAAAAAAGCTCTGAAAAAATTTAAAACTGTAGGTTTTAAATTATCAAAAGAAGCTGAAGAAATGTCGCAAGTTGTATATAAAGATTTTCTAAGTGGCAGAGGAGGCAGTTTAACCAGATATTTGCAGGCTAGAAATAAAAAAAAGTAATAAATTTAAATTAATTCAGTCCAACCCCAATCATTTCCTGACATACCATCAGCGTTATAATCAGTTACGACGCCTTCAAAAAAGTTCTTAAAACTATCTCCATTAATAATCCAATCAAGCCATGTTAAAGGATTATCTTTCACATTAAAAATTGGCTTTAAACCAAGTTGTAATAAACGACGATCAGCAATATATCTAATATACTGTTTTACTTCTGTCGCGATTAATCCTTCAGTTCCTCCCATTTCATATGCTAAATCAATAACTTTATCTTCCAATTCAACTGCATATGTAAACATACGATAAATTTCTGATTTTAATTCATCATTAACAATTCTAGGATTTTCTTTAACATATTCCCTGAAGAGTTGTGTCATACCTTGCACATGCATTGTTTCATCTCTAATACTCCATTCCACAATTTCACACATTCCACGCATCTTACCAAAACGTTGATAATTAAGCAACATCACAAAAGCGCTGAAGAGAGACATACCTTCATTACAGGCCGATTGTGCTAAGGCGGTGGCTAAACCTTTTTTGGTAGAGACATCTGCTTTTTGCATAAATTCAATTTTTTCTTTCAATTCATGATAAGCCAAAAAAGCTGAATATTCTTCTTCTGGTAATCCTAATGTATCATTTAAGAGGGCATAACTACGTTGATGGGTTCCTTCACGGTTTGCAAAAGAAAGTAGCATAGAACGTATCTCGTTGTTCTTAAATTTAGGAATGAATAAATCACAGTAATTACCACCTACTGCAACATCTGATTGAGTGAAGAGGCGTAAGATTTGAGTGATATGATTTTTTTCTTGTTGCGAAATTTTGCCGGATTTCCATTGATTAACATCTTCTTGCAGTTTTGCCTCCCAGCTACCCCAGTGAATTTTTTCATGGGATTCAGCCATTTCCATGGCCCAAGGATATTGGAAGGGTTTGTATGTGATATTACTTTCTGTTAAACTCATATTATTCTCTTTTTATTTCTAGTATTATTAATTATTATTTTTAACTGTGTTCTGATAATCAAATTCGTTGGAATATTCAATATTTTTTTTAATTTCATGACTAAAATGTTTAGGTGGATTAAAAACTTGAAAAGGTGGTCGTTCAGTATTAGTAGTGCCTAATGAACTATGATACCATCGCATTTTATTATTTGGTCCACAACATAATACACCTGTTTTTTCATCAAAAAAATAATGTGTGGATTTATGTTCTTGCCAAAATTTACTCTCAGCCATATGTACGGCGCTCTGGTGATAAGGATTATTAAAATCAATAGTAAATAAGTATTGACCTTCAACTTGTTTATCATGACGATTCTGCATACTGACATGACAATTTGTCATTAAATTTTTACGATATAAAAAAATATTATCTGAGATACAATCCCACCAAGCGACATACGTTAAATCAATTTCTTCATGTGGTGATTGGTCTCGATTAAATATCGCATTTTGTAAAACTTTATCATAGCATGCATTATATTTTGGAATATAAACTTCATATAGAGGAGGTTCATAAGGAGTAGCTCTAACTCCAATTAAATAAGCTTCTAACATGTATGGATCATGACCATTTTTAAAATTGTCCTGGCCTTGTAGAAAACTTTGTTTTACCCATAAATGTGTATAAGGCAAGTTAAGATACATAATTTTTCCTTTATAATAAAAGATATTTTATATAAAAATTAGTCTTTTTACAAAAAATTTATTAAGGAGTTGAGCTCCAAGTTAAAATAATACGTCCTCTAAAATAATCCCAAAAATACCCTACAGCGCCAATTAATAAATCAGCAAATCCTTCTGACACAAGAAAATTAATTAATCCTTGATTGTTTTTTAATCTAGGCGCCAAACATCTTTTTACAATATCTCTTGGATCACTGGAACCTGCTAAACCTGGATTAGTAGCATTATCTTTCATAATAGTGCCATCATCAGGATTCAACCAACCAGCAGCTAATACCATTAAATTAATTGCAATATCATTAGGATTTGTTGTACGTAACATTGCTCTAGATTCAAAGATTTCATTAATATTGAAATTAACAATTTCTGGTTTTTTAAAAAAATTAAAAATACTTTTTTTCCTAGTATTTGCAGCTGCAATCACTTTATCTGAAGGTACTGATTCTATACTTGTTTTCGATTGTGCCAATGAAAAAAAACAATATTTAATTAATTTTTCCAATCTATTATCTATCTCACGTCTAGCGCCTGAAATACCATCAAATACTTGATGCAACATATTAAATGCAGTAGGTGGATCAATACCACCTTTTATATTGTTAACATGTCCTCCTAAATAAATTAATAAACTTTGCTTGTCATTTGTAATGTCAGCTGCATATTCTTTTAAAGTTTCTACAAAAGCATTCAAATCTGCGTCATTAATTGAAAGTTTTTCTAATGAAGAAATAAATTCATCAATTTTTTCAGTAATATCAAAAGAACGTCTTGCAAGTCCTGTAACTTCTTCACTAAATGGCATATTCCATAAAGCACGTCGCATTGATAAATCTGATGGTGCAATCAATACATCTATCTTACAACCAGGATAAGCTTTTAATCTCCATGCTAATTGTTTTTCATATGTCGCAGGATTTCTTAATAAATTAGGGGCAATATTTTTAACTTCATCATTTGATTCATGATTTATGTAGTTTCTTTTCAATGATACATGAGGTTTTGGATTTACACCTTTCATCATTTTAAATTTACCCATTCCCATCTCTTTTAAAATAACTGAACGTATTACTCTTCTTAATTTTATTTCATTTAATAACATACATTATTCCTTTTTAATAATTATATATTAATTACTTACACTCCAAGTTAAAATAACACGACCTTTAAAGATACTCCAAAAATTATTGACTGCTTCTATTAAGTATTTATGAAGTGATTCAGATAATAAATAATCGATTGTTATAATGTCATTTTTATAGTTAGGTGCTAAACATCTCTTTATAATATCTTGTGGTTTATTAGAACCTGCTAACCCTGGATTAGTAGCATTATCTTTCATAATAGTACCATTATCAGGATTTAACCAACCGATAGCCATTATAACTAAATCAAGTGCAGCCTCTCTAGCATCCTGAATTGGAGTATTTTTAAAATTTGTACCTTCTAGAAAATAAAACTTACTTCTTTTACTAAACTCAATTGGTCCGTTTTCAACAAAGTTCTCTAATATTGAAGTTAAATGATATATAGGAAAGTCATGTGTTTCATCTAGTATCTGGTGAAATAAAATAAAAGGTGTTGGAGGAAGATTCGCCGCAGCATTAATAGGTGATGACCAATGACCTCCAAAATATATAATTAAGCCTTGTTGATCAGTTTGAACACTGTCAGCATATCTTTTAATAGTAGTTAAAAAATTATTTGTTTCAGTATTGTCAGGCAGTTCTTCACTTAATTCGTTTAATACTTTTTCTTCAACACCTGTAATATCAAAATAACGATAAAGTGCATTATTTAACTCATTAAAAACAGAATTTGGATCTTGTGCTGCACGATCTAAATGAAATGCAACAAAATCGAAATTAGATGGGGCCATTAAAAATTTAATTTCACAACCAGGATAAGCTGCTAATCGATATGATAATGCTTTTTCATATTTATCAGGAGCATTTAAAAAACTTTTTGCTTTATTTCTAGGATTAGGATTAATATATTTACTACCTGGCTTAGCATCAATACCTGGAATCATTTGAAAGCCAATCTGTCTTCCTTCGGCATCTACCGTATTGCTAGGTATATAAGACATCTCTTTTAAAATAATTGAATGTATTATTTCTCTTATTTTTTGTTCTGTTAATAACATATATTATCACTTTTTTTAATAATATATATGTCTTATCCTTGACAACTTAAACACTCAGTATCTTTAAAGTCTTTTAACTTTTCTGAACGTACTTTTTCACTAACTGTTTCAGCTTTAGCACCTGCGTTAGTTCTAAGGTAATATAGACCTTTTAACTTATTCTTCCAAGCTCTTAAATGTACTGCGTTCACAATAGCTTTATCAGTACCTGCAGGGAAGAATAGATTTACGCTTTGACCTTGACATAAAAATTGTTGGCGATCACCTGCATGATCGATCAACCAACGTTGATCGATTTCAAAAGCAGTCTTAAAAACATTCTTTTCCCATTCATTTAAACATTCCAAATGCTGCACAGAACCATCACTAGTAATAATAGATGTCCAAATCTCATTTAACCAAGTCTGTCTATCTTCTTCATTAATCTCAAGTGATTTTTGAGTTAATAAATTATCTAAATAACGATTCTTAACTAAATGAGCGCCGGCTCTTGTTCTATGTGTATAAGCATTACTCTTATATGGTTCAATAGATGGTGAAGTATTAGCAATAATTGAACTATTAGCATTAGGTGCAATTGCTAAAAGATGTGTATTTCTAACACCATAACCAATAGCATCAGGTGCTTCGCCTCTAATTTGTGCCAAATCTTGTGTTTTCTTAAAGGCTCTATCTTTAATAAGACTGAAAATTTTCATATTTTGAGACTTAGCCAAAGCACTTTCCCAGGGAATATTCTTAGATTGCAAATAAGCATGAAAACCCATCGCTCCAAGTCCTAAAGAACGTTCCTGAATGGCACTATATCTAGCTTTCTTTAAGCCATCATCTGTCGCATGATCCACAAAATATTGTAAAACGTTATCTAAGAATTCAATACAATCTTCAACAATTGTAGTATCTTTCCATTCTTCAAACTTTTCCAAATTTAATGAACTGAGACAACAGACTGCACTTCTGTCTTTAGATGTAGGTAAATGAATCTCATTGCATAAATTACTACCATGAATCTTTAAACCTTTTTCTCTCATATACTGAGGTAATTGACGATTGGCTTCATCAATAAAGTTTAAATAAGGTTCACCAGTTCTAAAACGAATCTCTAAAATACGTTGCCATAACTCTCGAGCATTAATGGTATCTCTAATCTGCTTTGTTTTAGGATCAATTAAATGCCAATCTTTATTATCAATTACAGCTTGCATAAACTCATCAGTAATATTAACGGCATTATTCAAATTAAAACATTTACGATGACTATCACCGCCAGTAGGAACTCTAATGTTGAAGAATTCTACAATATCAGGATGACTCACATCAATATATGCAGCGTATGAACCTTTTCTAGTTTTACCTTGACGATAAGCTGTCATATCAGCATCAACAGTCTTTAAGAATGGAATTGGTCCTGGAGAGATTTCGCTATTAGCTCTAACTGATGACCAATGTCCACCTACACCACCACCTTTAACTGACATCCAACGTAATTCATTGGAATGTTCCATTAAGCCTTCTAAACTATCATCAACATAAGTTAAAAAACAGCTAATAGGTAAACCTTTAGTATTCTTACCATCTGGAGATGGGGCATTGCTGAGAATAGGAGATGAAAACATAAACCAGTTTTTCGCTGCATATTCATAAATCCTTTGAGCCAAATTTAAATCACCATTAGAAAAAGCTAATGCAGCTCTGGCATAACTCATTTGTGGTGTTGTTTCATCTGACAACATATAATAATCTTTGAGTAAAGCTACAGCTTGCTCGTTGAGATTACTATCATAATCTTTATTAATTTCTATACCGTAATAATTCATAAAACCTCTATTATTTTTGATCTGAGCTGCCGACTTGACCGCTCTGACGTAGCGAAGACTTAGTAATCTCTAAATATTCGTCTTCTCCTATAACCTGAAAATCATGATCACATTTTACAACCACAATTTGAAAAGGTAATTTATCGCCTTCTTTAATAATATAAGTCGTATCTGAGACGTTTACCGCATTCACAAATATTTCTCCAGTATATCCTGGATCGATCACACCAGCCCTTACTTTTAAAGGGGTTTTTGTAACAGAACCACGTTCTAAAATTAAACCTGCATGTGATTTAGGTAATGCAATATGTAAACCTGTCGCAATCGTAGAACCTTTTTCACCACGTGGCACAGCTGCAGGATAAATTTCAGTCTGCGATGTAGCATATAAATCTAAACCTACACTTTCACCTGAATATGCTGGTGTATATTCTCTAATATTTTTATCGTTTAAAATGCTTTTTAATTTACTATTGGTATATACTTTAATCATTATTCATCCTTATTCTGTATTTCATTCCATTTACGTTTTAATTGTTCTTTTAAATCTAACTTGTCTGAAGTAATCACTTCTTGTAAGGTTAATTCAGTATCATCTAAAATTTCAAATTTAGATTTAGCTGTATCGATATGAATTGGGAAAAGAATACCATCACGACCTGCACGATTCTTTGCCACAAATAAACGACCTGTACCTAATGACTTTTCAGTAGGTTTACGACTTAATGACAAGACAATATCTGCAACCATAGCTTTACCATAAGCTTCAGACATATTCTCTAAACCTACCACATCTGAATTAGATGCATCACGGTTTGCTTGAGATGCTGTCCAAACAGGTATACCTAAATCCATAGCTAAATTTCTAAGTTCTTCATACACAAGTTTTAACTCATGTCTTAAACTCTCCATTTTACGACTTGAACGCATCACATCAGCATAATCAACTACAATTAGAGAAGGTACAAACCCTTTTAATGATAATTTTTCAATATGCGTACGAATTGTATTAACTGTCGCAGTACCAGTAGGATATTCCTTAATCACTAAACGACCTAACTGCATTTCTTTATATTTTTCAATAACTTCTTCTTTACGTTCTAAAACTTCATTTGAAGGAATATCACATAAATTTGAATCATATCTTAAACCGACATCAGTTTCAGTTAATTCAAAGGTATAATGTACAACATTTTTGCCATATCTCATAGCATTAGCGCCCATTGCTACCAAAAAATGTGATTTACCAACGCCAGTAGGTGCAGCTAAAACACCAATTTCACCACGTCCTAAACCACCTCTTAAAATATCTTTTTCATCTAAACGTTTTAAACCTGTTGGGCATGCTTGACGATTAACTTTTACAAATCTAGCTTCCATATCTTCAAAGAAGTCATGACCTTGTGAAGCTGGCAAACCTGCTGCAATGGCATCTTTCATAATACCTAAAACTGAATCATAATTTTCAGTTTGAATCATTTGCACACTTTTCTCTAAGGCTTCTTTAAAAACTTGACGTTTACAGAATTCTAGACTTTTTTC
>JACCDJ010878020.1_pt1 | contig 11193 bp, 9 predicted proteins | sample 7444481 | NCBI WGS metagenome assembly JACCDJ01 (sample SAMN15323435, study PRJNA562643) | freshwater metagenome | isolation source: river surface water | place: USA:Blue River Watershed | collected 2017-08-15 | reverse complement strand
GGGTGTTCCAGAAATTATCACTGTTTTTTCTCTATCGGATGGATTTTTGATATACATTGAAAAAGAAGGATGGCCCGAAATCAACTCAACTTTAATAGTGTCTGCTTTTGATTGGTTAGGTAGTTTAATGTTATCGGTAACTTTAAATTCGTAGTAAAATGGTTTGCCCGCTACAGCCAACATATCGCGGTTAGCATTGATCACAGGAGGATTATTGGTTCCCCCAAAATTATCGTGAATGAGGTCAAATTCCCTCATCGATCTACCAATGTATACCCATTTTTGAGTAGAGTCTAATCGGTATTCATAAAAGTGAATCACTGCATTAGAACGAGAATTTATGCTGTAAATATTATCGATATTGGGTTGGAATATCATAAGCCCTAGCGTTGTATCGAAATAAAAACCTCTTACCGGGTTGAGTGAGGGAAATGGATTGCAAAAACCTGTTCCCGAAGGAACACAATAGGTTGGAATAGGCGCATTGGCTTTAAATGGAGATGCCAAAGTGATTGTTTTATTGGGTATATCTGAAAGGGAAACTCCCATTTGACAGGTGATTTTGTCGTTGTCGTTTTTATCGTAAGGAGCAGGAGTAAAGGTATGGAGTTCTCTATCGGTAATTCTCATCTTTGGAGCGAAGGGAAACAACGGCGCATGATTGGTTTTTTTCGTGCATTTAAGCAAGTTCAAATAATGAATTGTTGCAGTAACGGTAAAAATGGTGCCTTGAGCCCCGTTGGTGTATATATTGTGTCGGCAACATCTTTGAAGAGAAAACGTGATTTCAGAACATTTACCGCCAGTCAATAAACTTTTGATACCAGATGTTGTCATATCGATGGTATCGTCAAAATAGTGGATTTCTAATCCAGTTCCTGTTGCATATGTATTGGATGGATTACAAGGCTGTTTTTGTCCTTTGTATAAATAAGTCCCATCTTTTATTTTGAAAGTTGGAGTGTTTAAGGTTATTGTGCCGCAGGCATTATCGCCATTAGATCCTACAAAACACTTAAAAACTACACCTTTATGAAAAATAGATACCCCGCGACAATCTCTGTAAATGGCACCGTGAACAACGATTTTATTATTGGAAATAAGAGATGCACTCATTTGACCGCCAAGTATTTGCGCCGTTATTGTATTGAAGAAATTTCCAATTACAAAAAGCAGAAGTGGTAATTTTAATTTCATAGGCTTAAGAATCAATGTAAAAATTTTTTAGTCCTAGGGATAGACAAATAAAGCTTCACGAACGTTGCTTCAAAACTTTTGGCGCTTAGAAGTGTTATCTTTGGGTTAAAATGCAACAAAGTATGAGATTATTATTTGCAATTTTCGCAATTTTGTTGACCAATTGTAGTCAAAGTCAATCCCAACAGAAAAAAATTATGAATTCAACAGAAACAACTCATGCAGATCCAGCAAAATTAGATTCCATTGTTTTAGGTGGTGGTTGCTTTTGGTGCTTGGATGCGGTTTACCGCAGAATGCCAGGTGTGGTTGGAGTTGTGGCAGGATACAGCAATGGTAAAATTGGAAATGTAACTTACCGTGAAGTTTGTAGTGGTTTAACGGGTGCCGTGGAAGTGGTTAAAATTATGTTCGATACCACCAAAACAACCTTGGAAGATATTTTGGAAGTGTTTTGGAGAGTTCATAATCCAACAACTCTGAACCGACAAGGGAATGATGTTGGCACGCAATACAGAAGTGGAATTTATTATATCAACGACCATCAAAAGGAAGTTGCCTTAACCAGTATAGAAGCAGTGAAAAATTCTAAACTTTGGGAAGGTACCATAACAACTGAAATTTTACCCCTAGAAAAATATTCTAACGCTGAAGATTATCATCAAAACTATTTCGAAAACAATCCTAATGAACCATATTGTATTTATGTGGTTGGCGAAAAGGTGAAGAAGTACGAAGAGTTTATGAAAAAAGATTAGAAAGATTAGAAAGATTAGAGGGATTAGAGGGATTAGAAAGATTAGAGGGATTAGGCTTTATTTTTTATAAGATAAAGACAGGTGTAGATTCCGTGAATCAAATAGAATCCTATGAGCACATTTAGCCCGATGGTTGCCAATTGAAAATTGAACAACAAGAAAATTGGGGCTAAAATGTTTGATAAAAACCAAAATGGAATGCTAAATGAGTTTCCATCCAAAACAAATCCATTTGAAAGTGTACCCAAAAATATTGTTGAAAATAAACAACCAACATAAAATTTGTCGAGTTGATGTTGGTATAAAATAAAAGCCAACAACATCGAAAATAACAACAATGCACCTGAAATTAATATATGGTTTGGGATGATCCTTTCTTTGGTTTTTGAATTGTATTCATAAGATTCGTCTATCATTTGTTTAAACGGCACATTGTTCACTTGAATGGGATTGTTTGATTTGACAGGATTTAAAATTCCAATTTGAACTGGGTTTTTAGCATCCTCGAGTTGAAAAGTTCCAAAGAGTTTGTCCCAAAAAGAAAATGTCCCTCCAAAATTTTTATCAATATATGGATCATTTTTTCCATGGTGAACTCGGTGGTGTGCTGGTGTAATCATAAATAATTCCAAGAAACCACTTTTTTTCACTAGATGGTTGTGATTGTAAAATTGAATCATATAATGAATTGAAGAAACGGCAATGAAAATTTCAGGTCGTATTCCAATCAAGGCCATAACAATAAAATAAGGGAATGAACTTAAAGAAGAATACCAAGAATTTCTGATTCCTAATGACAAACTAAAATGTTCTCCTTCATGGTGCACCACATGTATGCTCCACAATATTTTCCATAAATGGTGCGTTCTATGGAGCCAGTAAAACATGAAATCCCAAAGAAAAAATGCAAATATCCAAACAACCCAAATAGGTGTTTTTTCGAGTAACATAAAGCTAAATTTATGAAAAGTGTAGATATAGGCTGCAACTTCCAATCCTCTTAAAATCCATAAAAGGATGTGCCCAGAATTTAAGTTCATGATTAATTCTTTTATGGGAAGTTCTTTTTTGAGATAGAATTTAATGATTGCTGCTTCAATCAATACGAAAACAAATAATAATCCGTTTCCAACGAACATATCAAATTGACTCATAATATATTTACTGACTAATCAATTGAAACGAAAAATTAATTGAATTTATGTATTTGGGCGTTTAAAATAGAAATGCCGGTGCCAAATAAAATACCAGTGAGCACATCGGAAGGGTAGTGTTTTCCTGCAAGAATTCTTAAAGTGGCTGTACTTAAAGCCAAAATTCCAGCGCCGTAAGTAGTATATTTCAAGGAATTGCTGCTGTTGTTTCTCAATGCATACAAAATAGCGGTGGTTGCTGCACTTGCGGTGAGTGCACTATGTCCACTAAAAAATGAATAATTATCGTCTTTGTTTCCTTGAAATTGATATCCTGAGGCATTGGTATATGGTCGACTCCTTTGCACAAGTATTTTAACTAGTTGAACTGAATTTCCTGTAATCCATAGATTTTGTGTGAGTTGATTTAAATAACCTAGTTTATCTTCTTTGGGCATAAAAAACACAATGCCTGCGGAAATTGCCACGGTTGCTCCGGCTGTGAAATCTGCAGCATGTGCGTAATTTAAATTTAATTGATTGACAGCCAATTTGTCGAGAGGATTAATTTCCCAATGGTGTGGCAATGCATTTAATTTTTGCGTTAAATACAAATCGGTAACACTAAAGGCCAACATCCCTCCATAAAAAACTTTGTCGTAAGTGGGCTTGAAGCCATAATTTTGGGCTTGAACTCCATTTTTGCCTGAAAAAATAATGCACAAAACAAATAGTGTCAATTTTACACTTTTAGAAAAGGCATAGTATGTTAAAGCATTGAATTTTATTGATTTATCTAAATTTTTGGGCATAATAAAGTTTCAAATATATGAAAGTTTGATGTGCGTAAATATAAGTGCTGCAAATTTCACAAAAAATGACCAATGCCATTAACGATTCGGTAACTTTGCATCGTCAAATTTACGAAAAAATAAAGTATGAGTAACGAAGCGTTGATTGCTGAAATTAAGTCGCATGCAAAGCAAGTTTTTGAAAACTTAACCACCGATGAGCTAATTGAAAAAGCTCTCGAAAGAAACGAAGGTGTCATTACCGATAAAGGCGCTTTGGCTGCCGATACAGGTGAATTCACTGGAAGAAGCCCTAAAGATAAATTCTTAGTGAAGGATGAAATTACAGCAGATACCGCCTGGTGGGGTGCTGTAAATCAACCATTTGAAGCTGAAAAATTCGATGCTTTATTGAATAAAGTGGTAAAACACTTAGGCGATAGAGAGATTTTTGTGCGTCATGCATACGCTTGTGCAGATCCCAAATATCGTTTAAACATTCAAGTTGTAACTGAAAGTGCATATCAAAACTTGTTCGCAAAAAACTTATTTTTACGTCCAACCGCAACAGAAATTGCAACTCAACCAACAGAATGGTTAATCCTTGCAGCTCCTTCTTTTATGGCAGTGCCAGCAGAAGATGGAACGCGTCAACATAACTTCACAATTGTGAGTTTCTCTAGAAAAATCATTTTGATTGGAGGTAGCGGCTATACAGGTGAAATTAAAAAAGGTATTTTCGGTGTGTTGAATTACATTCTTCCACAAGAAAAAGGCGTATTGAGTATGCATTGTTCTGCAAACATTGGTGAAAAAGGCGATACCGCTGTTTTCTTTGGTTTGAGCGGAACAGGTAAAACAACCTTGAGTGCTGATCCTAATCGTAAATTGATTGGTGATGATGAACACGGATGGTCTGATACAACAGTATTCAACTTCGAAGGCGGATGTTATGCTAAATGTGTAAATTTAACGGAAGAAAAAGAACCTCAAATTTGGAACGCAATTAAGCGTGGTGCATTGGTTGAAAACGTTCGCTTTATGGATGGAACCAATACTCCTGATTACGATAATATTTCGGTAACTGAGAACACTCGTGTTGCTTATCCAATTGAATATATCGACAATATTGCAGTGCCATCAATTGGTGATGCACCTAAGAATATTTTCTTCTTAACAGCGGATGCTTTTGGCGTATTGCCTCCAATTTCTAAATTAACTCCAGGTCAAGCCATGTATCAATTCATTAGCGGTTACACTGCGAAAGTTGCTGGTACTGAAGCTGGTGTTACTGAGCCTCAAGCAACTTTCTCTGCTTGTTTTGGTCAAGTTTTCTTGCCGTTACATCCTGCGAAATATGCGAAAATGTTGGGAGAAAAATTATCTGCAAATCCAGACGTAAATGTTTGGTTAATTAACACTGGTTGGACAGGTGGTCCTTATGGTGTTGGTAGCCGTATGAAATTGTCTTACACAAGAGCAATGATTACTGCTGCTTTGGAAGGACAATTAGATGGAACTTTCACCAATCACCCAGTATTTGGAATGGCAATGCCTGATTCTTGTCCTAATGTACCTTCTGAATTGTTACATCCTCGTAATACTTGGGCTAGTGGTGAAGAATATGATGCACAATGTGCAAAACTTGCGAAATTGTTTAATGATAATTTTCAGAAGTTTGCAGACGGTTCATCTGATGAAATCAAAGCCGCAGCACCTAAAATGGCGACTGCTTAAATTCGAAACAACAATAACAAAAATAAAAATTGGACGCTCTCGGGCGTCCTTTTTTATTATCTTTGCACTTGTATTATGTCTCTTACATCTCAAGAAATTAAAGCGAAATTTTTAGCTTTCTTCGAAAGCAAAAATCACAGAATTGTGCCATCAGCTCCAATTGTAGTTAAAGGTGATCCTACCTTAATGTTTACAAATGCTGGAATGAATCAGTTTAAAGATTATTTTTTGGGAAATGCAGTAGCCACAAATAAACGCGTTGCCAATAGTCAAAAATGTTTGCGTGTGAGTGGAAAACACAACGATTTAGATGAAGTAGGGCACGATCATTACCATCACACCATGTTTGAAATGCTTGGTAACTGGAGTTTTGGAGATTATTTCAAAGCCGATGCAATTGCTTGGGCTTGGGAATTATTAACCGAAGTTTACGGTTTGCCAAAAGACCGTTTATATGTTACGGTTTTTGAAGGTGATGAAGCCGCGAATATCCATTTTGATCAAGAAGCTTTTGATATTTGGGCAGCAAGAATTGATAAGTCCAAAATTATCAATGGAAATAAGAAAGACAATTTCTGGGAAATGGGTGATACAGGCCCTTGCGGACCTTGTACCGAAATCCATTTCGATATGCGTTCTGATGAAGATCGTGCGAAAGTAGATGGTGCAACATTGGTGAACAAAGACAATCCAGAGGTTATTGAAATTTGGAACAATGTTTTCATGGAGTTCAATAGAATGGCTGATGGCTCTTTGGTGAAGTTACCTGCTCAACACGTTGATACCGGAATGGGTTTTGAGCGTTTGGTTAGGGTTATTCAAGGTAAATCGTCGAATTACGATACAGATATTTTTCAATTTATCATTCAAAAAACCGCAAGTTTATGTGGTAAAAAATATGGCGATAATGAAGCGCAAGACATTGCATTTAGAGTGATTGCCGATCATATTAGAGCAGTGAGTTTGTGTATTGCCGACGGACAATTGCCAGCAAATAATGGTGCAGGTTATGTAGTTCGTAGAATTTTAAGAAGAGCCGTTCGATATGGTTACAGCTATCTAGGATTTACCGAACCGTTCATGTTTGAATTGTTGGAAGATTTAGCTGCATATTTCGCCAATTCTTTTTCCGAACTTCAAAGTCAATTGGCTTTCATTCAAAGAGTTGTAAGAGAAGAAGAGTTGTCATTCTTTAGAACGTTGAGTACAGGGATGCAAAAAATCAATGCTTATTTTGCTGAAAATCCTTCAAAAGGAATTTCAGGTGAAATGGCATTTGAATTGTATGATACCTATGGTTTTCCGATAGATTTAACTGAGGTCATAGCCCGTGAAAAGAATGTTTCAATTGATATTGAAGGATTTGAAAAGGCGCTAAATGAGCAAAAGCAAAGAAGTAAGGCTGATGCTCAAAAAGAAACCGGTGATTGGAATTATGCCCATGAATCATTGGATGAAACCTTTATTGGATACGATAAAACCGAGTGTAGTACTTTGATTTCTCGTTCACGTTCTGTGACTGTTAAAGGCAAAAACTTAACACATATTGTATTGACTGATTCTCCTTTCTATGCAGAAAGTGGGGGACAAGTTGGCGATACAGGGGTATTGGTTGGTGAAGATGGAGAAACCATTCAAATTATTGATACCTCTAAAGAAAATAAATTGCATATTTTAGTAGCTTCTCAAGAAATTAAAAATGCAAAACAATTGTTTAAGGCAACAGTGAATGAAAAGCGCAGATTGAAAATTTCAGCGAATCACAGTGCTACGCATCTGATGCACAGTGCGTTGCAACGTGTTTTAGGATCACATGTAGCTCAAAAGGGAAGTTTGGTGAATGATGAAACTTTACGTTTTGACTTTTCTCATTTTGGGAAAATGACAGACGAGGAAATTTCAGCAGTGGAAACCATGGTGAATGCGAAAATTCAAGAAGGAATTGCACTCATTGAACACAGAAATATTCCAATTCAAAATGCGATCGATATGGGCGCTACAGCTCTTTTCGGTGAAAAATACGGCGATTTTGTAAGGGTCATTGAGTTTGATCGCGAATATTCAATGGAACTTTGTGGTGGTACTCACGTTGCAAATACATCTCAAATTGGATTTTTTAAATTGATTTCTGAGGGAAGTGTGAGCGCTGGGGTCAGACGTATCGAAGCAATCACCAATGAAAAGGCTTTGATGTATATTGGAGAGAAATTAACATTGTTAAATCAAATCTCTGAGAAATTAAATAACCCAAAAGATATTTTAACAGCAATTCAAAAACTCTATGCCGATAATGATGTTTTAGCTAAAAAATTAGAAACATTTGAGAATGAGAAAATTAACCAAGTAAAATCTCAATTAACACAGAGTGTAAATAAAATTGGTGACATTCATTTCATCAGTGCGAATTTGAATTTGCCTAGTGCCGATGCGGCAAAGCAATTGTGTTTTCAATTAAAACAAGAGTTTGCAAATTTAATTTGTGTTTTGGGCTATGTTGCCGATGAAAAGCCAGGATTGGCGATCTATATCGAAGAAAATTTAGTTGCCGAGAAAGGACTAGATGCTTCGAGTATGGTTAGAGAATGCGGTAAGTTTATACAAGGCGGTGGTGGAGGACAAAAGTTCTTTGCAACTGCTGGTGGAAAAGACGCTTCAGGGCTGGATCAAGCCATTGCCAAAGCAAAAGAAATATTAGGGTTCTAACATAAATGTCCCTCAAAAATAAAAAGGTGATTACTCAATTGTAATCACCTTTTTTGTTTCGAAAAAGTCTTCTTTGAAAACTTTTGAAATGTTATTGGATTTAATTTTTAACCTAGGATTTAATTGAAGGAGTTCATTCAATTCTTCAGACAAATCGCCACCTTTTAAAAGGTAGAATTTAGGTTTGTCCATCCAATTGTCTTTCATCCATTCATACAATTTAATGGCAGGCGCCACAGCTCTAGCAACTGCTAAATCGTAACCGTATTCGGAGTTTTCGGTGCGTTGTTGCTCAGCCAAAACATTTTTTAGTTCAATGGATTGAGCAACCTCTGTAACCACATTGATTTTTTTTCCAATAGAATCTACCAAGTGGAATTTGATTTCAGGGAACATAATGGCCAATGGTATGCCCGGGAATCCGCCACCAGTTCCAATGTCAATGACACTTTTAATTCCATTGAAATCGCAATATTTCACCAAAGCTAAAGAATGCAAAACATGGTGGATATAGAAGTTCTCCATGTCTTTTCGAGAAATAACATTAACCCTTTCATTATGAAACACATAGAGGTCGTAAAGTGCTGCAAATTGCGATTTCTGCAAATCGTTTAAATCTGGGAAATAGCGTTCAATGAGTGAAGAAGTGATTACCATACGATTTTGCGTTTAAAAAAGGCATTGATGGAAATAACCAAATACCAAAAGCTGTAAAAAAAGTTAAAAATAGGGTAGTATGGGTTGGCAAGTGGCATGTTTAAAAGTTTGCCTTTTTTGCTAAAAATAACCCATTCAGGAATGATTTTCACTAAAATCGGAATGATTGGCCAGATCCAACTACTTCCAAAGACAAACCAAAGTATAGTGGTTGTCCAAAATAATAACTGCGATACTGGAAGCCAAGCAAGTTGATTTTTTACATCTGAACGGTATTGCTTACCAATCCACAAATGGCGCATTTTTTGTTTCCAATATTCGTTCCAATTTTTTGGTCCGTTGGTGTTTACATAACTGTTTGGGTCGATGCAAATACCGGTATTAACGGAGTTTGAAGCTTCTTGCACAAACAAATCATCGTCGCCGGCAGGTAAATGGTGGTGTTTAGAGAATCCTCCTACAGAGTCATAGATGCCTCTTGTATAGGCTAAGTTTCTTCCCACGCCCATATAGGGTTTCCCTTTGATTGCCATCCCTAAAAACTGTAGGGCCGTGAGCATATTTTCGTATTGCACCAAACGGCCAAGGAAAGATTTTTTGGTTTTAACAGGCGAAACGCCTAAGATGATGTCTTTTTTGGTTGTAAATCCTGCAGCCATACTTCTGAGCCATTGGTCTGAATTTGGAACACAATCGGCATCGGTAAGAAGAAAATGATTGTATTTTGCTTTCTTGAAACCTAAAGTAAGGGCAAGTTTTTTACCTCCATTTTTAATGACTTCTGGATCGAGTAACACATACTTTAAGAGGGGTTCTTTTTCTGCGGTTTTAACGAGAAAATATGCAGTTTCGTCACCGGAGCGGTCATCGATGATTACAACTTCAAATTGTGGGTAATCTTGGTTGAGCCAATGTGGCAAATGGTCTTCAAGTTTGAGCACTGAATTCCTTGCGGCAATGATGATTGACACAGGCGGTAATTGCGATGCAGGTGCTTGATTTGTTAAGTTAACTGCTGAGAAATATTGAAAAAAGTAAAACCATCCCACAGAAAAAAAGATCACTGCGGCGATGCATAAAATGAGATCAACTTGATCGAAATGTAGAGACTGAATAAAAACTTGTATGTTCACAGTAATTTAATATTCAAATTTATATTCAAACATTTGATTGTAAGCAGTACGTTAAATTTTTGGGGATAAGTATTCGGTTTGTCAATTTTTTATTGAATCTATTAATTTCTGTATAAAACCGTTAATTATGGGTTAAATTGCGGCTTATTATTTTAAATCAATGAGGAAATTATTTTTATTGTTGTCTTTTTTTGGAGGGACATTGGCAGCGCAGATATCACAAGTAGATTCAAGCAGTTCATCAAAATTAACTGAGCTCTTACTCAAAGATTCAACTAAACTTGAGCCTCGAAATGAAATTGCAATTGCAAACTTTTTCCCTATGATTTTTCAACAAACTTGGGCTGGTAACATGGGGGTTATTTATAAAAGGCATCTTTTCAAAAAAGGATTGGCGGTACGGATTCAGTTTAATGGAAATATCAATCAAAATCACAAGCAAGCTTTTGACAACAGTGAATTGGCAACAAAAGTGAATGATGAATTTAATAACTACACGACGGGAAGTGTGAATTATAATATTGGCATTGGAATCCAGAAAAATTTCATCAATGAAGGAAAACTCAAAATGTATCAATTGGTAGATCTTTTCAAAGGTGGATACAGTTACAATCAAATTAGCGTAAATATGTTAAATTATGTCAATGGACCGAATGGAAAAACCATCACTTCTTTTGCTAGATATGAAACTGGTCAATCAAATGTTTCTTATGGGATTAACTATGGATTGGGAATGAATTATACTTTTTACAAGAACTTTAGTTTGCAAATAGAAACCACCGTTGGTGCAAACTTTAATAGAATTTCTGTTACAAATCAAAGAAAAACCATTGATTTAAATATTGCGGAAAATAATTATTTTGTATCTCAAATGGATGAAACCAAAACTCCCGATTACACTACCACTGTATTTAACTTATCACCAGTAACGAATTTGTACTTTTCCTATAAATTTTAAATTAGTATTCTTGAGTTATCTCAAGTAATCGAATCTTTCAATAATTACTTCAAATGGTTTTCCATCACTAGGAGCTCTTCCATTTAAAAGCCACAAATTGATACGTGCATTGGTTGTTGAACCTGG
>JACCDJ011831489.1_pt1 | contig 11206 bp, 10 predicted proteins | sample 7444481 | NCBI WGS metagenome assembly JACCDJ01 (sample SAMN15323435, study PRJNA562643) | freshwater metagenome | isolation source: river surface water | place: USA:Blue River Watershed | collected 2017-08-15 | reverse complement strand
GATCATGCGAAAATCGCTGCCTGGCGGAAACAACGGGCAGAGGATGATACTCGGTTACGCAGGCCGGACCTTTGGGAGCGCTATTGTGGCGCTCGGGCCCAGCCTGCCTCTGACGCGCGGCGGAAGACTAAGAAGGACAAGTGAGGCAATGAACCTCATTCAACAGATCGAAGCGGAACAGATCGCAAAATTGACCGCAGACAAGAAGATCCCGGAATTCCGTCCGGGTGATACGGTTCGCGTCGGCGTGAAGGTCGTCGAAGGTGAGCAGACCCGCGTCCAGAATTACGAAGGCGTGTGCATTGCCCGGTCGAACAAGGGCATGGGATCGAACTTCACCGTCCGCAAAATCTCGTTCGGTGAAGGCGTGGAGCGCGTTTTCCCGCTTTATTCGCCCAACATCGATTCGATCGAAGTCGTCCGCAAGGGCGCGGTGCGTCGTGCGAAGCTGTATTATCTGCGTGGCCGTCGCGGCAAGTCTGCGCGTATCGCTGAGCGTCGCGACACGATTATTACGACCGGAACGAAATCGGCCGGAGAGGCCTGATCCCGCTCGTTTAGCCAAAACGAAACACCCAAAAGGGCCGGGATCCACAACAGGGTTCCGGCCCTTTTTCATTTGGAGCATTGGGGGAATGCAGAGATGGATCTTCGCAGCAGGCCTGCTGGCCATGATGGTGGGAAGCCCTGCCATGGCTGAGTCACCTCAGCCCCTGACGCTGGAACGGGTCTTTGCTTCGCCCGCGATCAGCGGCCCGACGCCGCGCGCCGTGCGCCTGTCGCCCGATGGCAAATGGCTGACCAGCCTGCGGTCTCGTCCCGATGATCGGGAACGCTTTGATCTTTGGGCGATGCCAACCGATGGCGGGGCCTGGCGCATGCTGGTGGATTCAACCAAGCTTGGTACCAGCGGGCAATTGACCGAAGCAGAAAAAATGCAGCGCGAACGCGCCCGCATTGCCGGCACCAAGGGGATTGTGTCTTATGGCTGGTCGGCGGACAGCCAGTCGATCCTTGTTCCTGTGGATGGTGAATTGTTTCTGGCCGGGCTCGACGGGGCGGTGACGCGCCTGACGCGGTCGGCAGGCGCGCTGGATGCCAGCGTCAGCCCCAAGGGGGGCTTTGTGTCCTTTGTGCGGGACCAGAATGTCATCCTGCTGGATCGTGCAACCGGCACGGAGCGGGCCTTGACCCAGGATGGCGCCGATGCGGTGAGCTGGGGTCTGGCAGAATTTGTCGCGCAGGAAGAAATGCACCGCACGCGCGGGCTGTGGTGGTCCCCCGATGATGCGCGGCTTGCGGTCCAGCGCACCGATGAAAGCGGCGTCGCGCTGGTCAGCCGCTCTGCGATTGGGGCCGAAGGCACGCAGGTCTATCAACAGCGTTATCCCGTCGCCGGCTCTGCCAATGCGCGCGTTGAGCTGTGGATCATGGATGCCACGCGCGATCATCGCGTTCAGGTTGATCTGGGGGATAATCCCGACATCTATCTTGCCCGTGTCGACTGGGCACCCGACGCCCGGACGCTTTATGTCCAGCGCCAGTCGCGCGACCAAAAGCGGCTCGATATGCTGAAGGTGGATCCCGAAACGGGCCACAGCACGGTGGTTTTTTCGGAAACCAGCCAAAGCTGGATCAACCTGCATGACAGTTTGCGCATCCTGAATGACGCAAGCCTGATCTGGCAGTCCGAACGCGATGGCTTTGCCCATCTTTATCGCTTTGCCGCCGGGCGCTGGACGCAGTTGACCAAGGGGCCCTGGATGGTCCGCCAGCTTGTCGGCGTGGATGAGGCCAAGGGGCTGGTCTATTTTCTTGCGAACAAGGACACCCCGATTGAACAGCATCTTTATGCCGTGCCCATTGCCGGGGGACCGATTGCGCGATTGACGCAGCCGGGCAAATGGCATGCCGCCACGATGGACAAAAGTGCCCGTCGCGCGATCATTGAGGCGTCAAGCCAAAGCCAGCCGCCGCAGGTCTGGCTGGCGGATAGCAGCGGCGCGCGCATTGCCTGGATTGAGGAAAACAGCCTGAATGACGCGCATCCTTATGCGCCCTATCTGGCCAGCCATGTTGTGCCGCGTTTCGGGACGATCAAGGCCGCCGATGGCAGTGTGCTGCACACCAAATTGCTGACGCCGCCGCTGGTGCCGGGCCAGCGTTATCCCGTCTTGGTGCAGGTCTATAATGGGCCGGGCGCCGGGCGGCAGGTGATGAACACATGGGGCGGCGCGCTCCACCAATATCTCGTGGATCAGGGCTGGATCGTCTTTTCGGTCGATGGGCGCGGCTCGCCTGATCGGGGGGTGGCCTTTGAAAGCCAGATATATCGGGCGATGGGCGGGGTTGAGGTTGCGGATCAACTCGCCGGTGTCCGCTGGCTGCAGCAACAGGATTTTGTCGATCCCCGCCGGATCGCGGTCTATGGCTGGTCATATGGCGGCTATATGACGCTGAAGCTTTTGCAGGCGGCCCCGGGCGTTTTTGCCGCCGGTGTGTCGGGCGCGCCCGTCACCAAATGGGAATTATACGACACCCATTATACCGAACGCTATATGGGCACGCCGCAACAGGATGGGCCGGCCTATCGCACAGCTGGGGCGATGGCCGATGCCGACAAGATCCGCGATCCATTGTTCCTCATCCATGGCATGGCGGATGACAATGTTGTTTTTGAAAACTCAACGGCCTTGATGGCGCGCCTGCAACAGGCGGCTATCCCGTTTGAAACCATGGTCTATCCCGGTCAGACGCACGCCGTGGGTGGACCAAAGATCAGCGTCCATATGTGGACGTCAATTTTGAATTTCCTGAACCGAACCGTGAAGAACAAGGACTGAAGAATGGGCTATCGTGTTGTTGTTGCAGGTGCCACGGGCAATGTGGGCCGCGAAATGTTGAACATCCTCGCTGAACGCGAATTCCCGGCGGATGAAATCGCTGCCGTGGCGTCGTCGCGCTCTACCGGGGATATTATTGACTTTGGGGAAACCGGCAAGACGCTGAAAGTCCAGAATATCGAGCATTTTGACTGGACCGGCTGGGACATCGCCCTGTTTGCCATCGGGTCGGATGCCACAGCCATTTACGCGCCCAAGGCGGCGGCGGCCGGCTGTGTCGTCATCGACAACAGCTCGCTTTATCGCATGGATCCGGACGTGCCGCTGATCGTGCCGGAAGTGAACCCGGACGCGATTGATGGCTATACGAAGCGGAACATCATCGCGAACCCCAATTGCTCCACCGCGCAAATGGTCGTCGCGCTGAAGCCGCTGCACGATGCCGCAACGATCACGCGGGTTGTGGTGGCAACGTATCAATCCGTGTCGGGCGCCGGCAAGGCGGGCATGGATGAACTCTTTGAACAATCGCGCAACATCTTTGTCGGTGACGCGGCTGAACCCAAGAAGTTCACCAAGCAGATTGCCTTCAACGTCATCCCCCATATCGACAAGTTCCTGGACGATGGATCGACCAAGGAAGAATGGAAGATGGTGGTCGAAACCAAGAAGATCCTGGATCCTAAGGTGAAAGTGGTCGCGACCTGCGTGCGCGTGCCGGTGTTTGTCGGCCATTCCGAAGCGATCCATATCGAACTGGAACAGGAACTTTCCGCCGCCAAGGCACAGGCCCTGTTGCGCGAAGCGCCGGGCGTCATGCTGGTCGATAAGCGGGAAGATGGCGGCTATGTGACGCCGGTTGAATGCGTGGGCGATTATGCCACTTTTGTCAGCCGCGTGCGCGAGGACTCAACGGTCGATAATGGCCTCGCCTTGTGGTGCGTGTCCGATAATCTGCGCAAGGGTGCGGCGCTTAACGCGGTGCAGATTGCCGAATTGCTGGGCCGGCGCCATCTGAAAAAGGCGTAACGCCGGGGCGTCTTGCCAGCCCCCTTCCGATGCGACACTGTAGTGGCGACATTCAGGGAGGGGGCAGCGCCACCATGACATTGACGGCCGACATTTTTTGGTCTTTTCGATCGCCCTATAGCTATCTGGCGATCGGCCGCTATCGCGCCATGGCCGAAGATTATGATCTGCAATTGAACCTGCGGCCCGTCTATCCGCTGGCCATTCGGGAACCGAATTTCTTTGAACGCAATCATCCCAATTGGTTGCGCTATACCTTTCTGGATATGATGCGGGTGTCCGCCTTTCACGGCATTCCTTTTGGCCCGCCGCGGCCGGACCCCATTGTCCAGAATGTCAAAACCCGCGAGATTGCCGCCGATCAGCCCTATATCTTCCGCCTCACGCGTTTGGGCCAGGCCGCGGCGCGGCGCGGCCAGAGCCTGGCCTTTTGCCATGAAGTGGCAAAGCTGATCTGGGGCGGGGCCGAAAACTGGCATGAGGGGGATCATCTGAAAGGTGCAGCGGACCGGGCAGGCCTTGATTTGGCAGAGCTTGATGCCGAGGCATTGGCTGACGCGACCGCGCTGGACGCGGAAATCGCTGCCAATCAGGCGGCGCTTGAAGACTCAGGCCATTGGGGCGTGCCCACGCTGGTCTTTAACGGTGAGCCCTTTTTCGGGCAGGATCGCATCGACATGGCGATTTGGCGGATGGACCAAAATGGCTTGGCCCGCCGCTGATCCCGCAGGCGTGCTGTCATGACCGTGACGATGGGTGGCGGCTGCCAATGCGGCCGAATTCGCTTTGTTGCCCGGCTCGACAATTTTGATGCCTATTTCTGCCATTGCCGGATGTGCCAACGGGCAACCGGCGGGGTGGCGGCAGCCTTTGTCAATCTGCCCAAGGATCAGCGGGACTGGCTGACCGAGCCGGACTGGTTCGCCTCCTCACCCATTGCCCGGCGCCCCTTTTGCCGGGCGTGCGGCACGCCTTTGGGCTTTGAATATCCTGATGCCGCGCGGTGTGACCTGATGGTGGGCAGCTTTGATGATCCGACCCCTTTCGTCCCGACCAGCCATTTCGGTGCAGAGGCGATGCACCGGGCGTGGATCAACACCCAGGGCCTGCCCGAACACAGGTGCGAAGATTATCCATCTCTGGTCGACCGCTGGGCCAAGGCTGGGCTAGACGTGCCGACATGACACCGCATTTCTTTACCGCGCCCGATGGCATCCGCCTTGCTTATTATGAACTGGGGGCGGGCCGACCGCTTCTTCTACTGCATGGCTATATTTCGGATGCGCATACCAATTGGATGAAGTTTGTGCCGACGGCGCAAAGGCTAGCCGATGCCGGCTATCGCGTGATCATGCCTGATTTGCGGGCCCATGGGGCCAGCGACAAGCCGCATGATCCCGCCTTTTACCACAAGGACATCCTGTCGGATGATGCCTTTGCCCTGATGGCGCATCTTGGCCTCGTCGATATGGATCTGGCGGGCTATTCGCTGGGCGCGCGGACGGTGGCGCGGATGCTGGCGCGCGGCTGCCGCCCGGGCCGGGCGGTCCTTGCCGGCATGGGGCTGGAAGGGCTGACCATGGCGGACCGCCGGGCCGGATATTTCCGCCAAGTGCTGACCAATTTGGGCACGCATCCCAAGGGGTCATCCGAATGGATGGTCGCCGCCTTTTTGAAGACCAGCGGCGGTGATCCGGTGGCGCTCAACCTGTTGATCGATAGCTTTGCCGGGGTGACAGAGGCGGATATCCGGTCCTGGGACCTGCCGATCGGGGTGGTGTGCGGCACCGAGGATCAGGACAATGGCTATGCCGAGGCGCTGGCCGCCTTGCTGCCCCAGGGCCGCTATTACCCCGTTCCCGGCACGCATATGAGCGCGGTGACCAAGCCGGATCTGGGGGCGGCGATGGTGGCCGCACTTGGCCGCCCCAACCCCGATTACGTTGATCTGCCGCCAAGCCCTTGACCGTCGCTTCACGACAGGCCTAGCGTCGGCGCAACCCATTCATCCGGAGAGATTGCATGAAAACCCTTGTGTCCACGCTGGCCCTTGGCCTGTCCCTGGCATTTGCCGCCCCTGCGCTGGCCGCGGATCCCGTGCCAACGGCGGCACAGGCCGACAAATTTGTTGCAGATGCCGAAAAGGCCTTTTTTGATTTCTCAATCTATAATGGGCAGGTTCAGTGGATCAACAACACCTATATCACCGATGATACCGATGCGGTTGCTGCCAAAGTTGGTGCCGAAGGGACCGAAATGGCGGTCAAATATGCCGCCGAAGCGGCCCGTTATATGCAGGCCCCCGGCCTGAGCGCAGACACCAAGCGCAAGTTGGATATGCTGCGTGGCGGCCTTGTCCTGCCTGCGCCGGGAACGCCGGAGGCAGCGCGCGAATTGAACGAAATCGCAACCCGGCTCAATTCCACCTATGGCAAGGGCAAGGGGACGCTCAACGGGGCGCCGATCAACGGGTCGGACATCGAAGCCGAAATGGGGACCAACCGGAACCCGGAACAGTTAAAGGAAATGTGGGCCAGCTGGCACAATAATGTCGGCAGCCCGATGCGCGGCGATTATGCCCGTCTGGTTGACATTGCGAACCAGGGCGCCCGCGATCTGGGCTATGCCGATGTCGGCGCAATGTGGCGGTCTGGCTATGACATGCCTGCGGATGATTTTGCCAAGCTGACGGATAAGCTGTGGGCGCAGGTTAAGCCGCTTTATGATCAGCTGCATTGCTATACCCGGACCAAGCTCAACACCACTTATGGTGATGCCGTCCAGCCCAAGACCGGGCCCATTCGCGCCGATCTTTTGGGCAATATGTGGGCGCAGGAATGGGGGGACATCTACCCGCTGGTCGCGCCCAAAGGGGCTGGCGATATCGGCTATGACATTGGCGATCTGTTGAAAGCCAAGGGTTATGATCCGATGAAAATGGTCAAAACCGGCGAAGGCTTTTTCTCTTCACTGGGCTTTGATCCCTTGCCTGAGACATTTTTCACCCGGTCACAGATCACCAAGCCGGCCGATCGCGAAGTTGTCTGCCATGCCAGTGCCTGGAACATCAACAATGTCGATGATCTGCGCATCAAGATGTGCACCAAGGTCAACAGTGGCGACTTCGTGACCATTCATCACGAGCTGGGCCATAATTATTACCAGCGCGCCTATAACAAGCAGAGCTTCCTCTATTTGAACGGCGCCAATGATGGCTTCCATGAAGCCATTGGCGATGCCGTCGCTTTGTCGATCACGCCGGAATATCTTGTCCAGATCGGCCTGCTCGATAAGGCGCAAGTGCCCAGCGCCGACAAGGATCTGGGCCTGTTGCTGCGCCAAGCGATGGACAAGGTTGCCTTCCTGCCCTTTGGCCTGTTGGTCGATAAATGGCGCTGGGGCGTCTTTAACGGATCGATCAGCCCCGATCGGTATAATCAGGGCTGGACGGACCTGCGCCTGCAATATCAAGGCATTATCCCGCCGGTTGCGCGCAGCGAGGCGAATTTTGATGCCGGCGCCAAATATCATATCCCCGGCAACACGCCCTATACGCGTTACTTCCTGGCGCGCATCCTTCAGTTCCAGTTCTACAAGGCCGCCTGTGACATTGCGAAGTGGAAAGGGCCGCTCCATCGCTGTTCTTTCTATGGCAATAAAGAGGTCGGCAAGCGGCTGAATGCAATGCTGGAAATGGGCGCGTCCAAGCCATGGCCCGATGCGCTGCAAGCCTTTACCGGCACGCGCGAAATGGACGGCACAGCGATGATCGCCTATTTCAAGCCGCTGATGACCTGGCTGCAAAAGCAGAACAAGGGCAAGAGCTGCGGCTGGTAAGTCCCGCACACATTTGCCGAAACCTGAAACCGGCCCGGTGCTTGCGACCCCTTTATGGGGCCAGGGCCGGGCCGCTGTGCATCCACACTGTCCCCAGCCAATTTCGACCACCCGATTCCACGCTTGCGGTCAGACATTTGGCGCGTAAGAGGTTTGTCACAAAACTGTAACAATTGCCGGTTGTCGCTATTCGCCAGATTGCTGCCCTTCCCTACCGCATCGACGGGGATACGCTGGCCGCACCGGCGCGGGTCCTGCTTGTCACATCGCGGGGCACGGGCCGCTGGGTTCTGCCCAAGGGCAATGTCATCCGTGGCCTATCGCCCCATGCATCTGCGGCCAGCGAGGCCGAGGAAGAGGCCGGCGTGCTCGGTCTGGCCTGTCCCTTTGCCATTGGCAGCTATCGGTACCGCAAGACGCGCAAATCCGGTGCGTCGCTGATGGCGGAGGTGGATGTTTTTCCCATTCTGGTCACCGATGAACTGGACGAATGGGAAGAAATGGAGATGCGGGAACGCCGCTGGTTCTCGCTCGCACAGGCGGCTGATGTCGTCGAAGAGCCTGATCTTAAAGATCTGATCCGTCAATTCCGGGCGAGTGACGCCAAGGCCGCCGCAAAGGGCGGGCCGCTGGCCCAAAGCATCAAAGGGGGAAATAAAATGTTCGCGTGGTTCCAGCGCCTTCTGCCGCGGCAGGAGAATTTTTTCGATATGTTTGAAGCGCATGGCAAGACGCTTGTGGCGGGGGCGGATGCCCTGTCGCGGCTGTTGCAAGGCGGCCCCAACATGGCTGAGCATGTCAAGGAAATCGCCGAACGCGAACATGATGCCGATGACATCATCCGGGAGGTTTTGTCGAGCGTGCGCCGAACCTTCCTCACGCCCTTTGATCGTGGGTCGATCACCAGCCTGATCGGGTCGATGGATGATGCCATTGACCAGATGAACCAGACGGCGGGCGCCGTAAGCCTGTATGAAGTCACCGAATTCGAACAGGAAATGAAGGATATGGCCGCGATCATCGTCGATGCATCGCGGGTGCTGGCAGAGGCGTTGCCGCTGTTGCGCAACATCAGCAGCAATGGCCAAAGGCTGCACGAGCTTACCGAACGGCTGGTCCGGCTTGAAGGCCAGGCGGACAATATCCATGATGCCGGCCTACGCGCGCTGTTCAAGGCGCATGGCGCCACAAATACGCTGCGCTTCATCGTCTCGCGCGAAATCTATGGCCATTTGGAGCGGGTGATCGACCGGTTTGAGGATGTCGCCAACGAGATCGATGGTCTCGTGATCGACCACGCATAAGAGGCGAAGATGGAGCCGACCCTCGCGCTGCCGCTGCTCATCGGGCTGATCGCGCTTGCGCTCGCCTTTGACTTTCTGAACGGGCTGCATGATGCGGCCAATTCCATTGCCACCGTGGTTTCAACGCGGCTTTTGTCGCCTGTGACCGCTGTGGCCTTTGCGGCCTTTTTCAACTTTGCCGCTTATTTCCTGTCGCTGATCTTTCCGGAACTGCACAAAGTGGCCGAAACGATCGGCAAGGGGATTATCGATAAGGAATTGGTGACGCCCGCGGTTGTCTTTGGCGCGCTGATCGGGGCGATGTTCTGGAATGTCGTGACCTGGGTCAAAGGGATCCCATCGTCCTCCAGCCATGCCCTGGTGGGCGGTATTGTGGGCGCTGGCGTGGCGCATGCCGGCATGGAAGGCATCATCTGGACGGGCCTGAACAAAACCCTGGTCGCCATCATCCTGTCCCCGACGCTCGGCATGATTGTGTCGATGATCATCATGCTGATCAGCAGCTGGGCAATGAACGGGGCCACGGCGCGGCGGGCCGAAACCGGGTTCAAATCGCTGCATCTCTTCTCGTCTGCCACCTATTCGATCAGCCACGGCCTGAACGATGCCCAAAAGACGATGGGCATCATCACCGTGCTGCTCTATTCCACCGGCTATTTGCAGGGTGAATTCCATGTGCCGCATTGGGTGGCGATCAGCTGCTATGTCGCCATTGGTCTGGGCACGCTGTCTGGCGGGTGGAAGATCATCCAGACCATGGGAACGCGGATCACGAAGCTGTCGCATCATCAGGGATTTGCAGCCTCGGCGGGCGGTTCGATCATGGTCTTTGCGGCCTCGCTCTTGGGCATTCCCGTCTCCACAACACACACCATCACAGGCTGTGTGATCGGGGCTGGCGCGGCGAAGCGGGCCTCGGCCGTGCGCTGGGGGGTTGCCGGTAATTTGCTGGTGGCCTGGTTCCTGACGGTGCCGGCCTCGGCGCTGGTGGGTGCGGCCTTTTACATGCTGACCCGGCTGTTTTAGTCCGCGCCGGACTTAGGCATTGCGGGCCATCAACCCGCCATCGACCGGAATGACGGCCCCTGTCACAAAACTTGACGCCGGCAGGGCAAGGTTCAGCGTCATTTGGGCGACCTCTTCGGGCAGGCCATAACGGCGCAGCGCGGTGCGGCGTTTGGCAAAAACGGCTTTGTCGGCCTCATCAATCCGGGCCGTCATGCCGGTCAGGATCGGTCCGGGGCAGATGCAATTGACGGTGATGCCGTCCTTGCCCAGATCAACCGCCATGCCCCGCGTCAGGCCGGTGACGCCGGTTTTGGCCGCAACATAGGGCGTGTCGCCGGGGGTGGCGCCCAGCCCTTCGGTTGAGGCGATGTTGATGATCCGCCCGGCATCGCTGGCGCGCAGCCATGGCAGTGCTGCCCGCACCATGCGTTGATGCGCGGTCAGCATCACCGCCAGCGCCCGCGCCCACACCTCTTCATAGGCATCACTGTCCAGCGGGCAAAAGCTCGACACCCCGGCATTGTTGATGAGGATATCAATCCCGCCAAGGCGCGTGGCAATATCAGCAACGACCGTCTTTATCGCGCCGCCATCAGCGACATCGAGCGCAAAGGCCTGGGCGCTGAATGGGCCTGCGGCGACAATGTCATCGACGACCTGCTGGCACGCGGCCTGATGCAGATCGGTGACGGCCACATGGGCGCCTTCGCGCGCAAACAGATGCGCGGTGGCCCGGCCCATGCCCGATGCCGCACCGGTGATGATGACCCTGCGGCCCGCGACCGAGCGGCTGAGATGCTGATAATCGTCCATGTCCTCTCCTCTTGTGCGGCAGACTATCGGACAGGACGCCCCATGCAAGCGCTATGGCTGGACCCGCATCACCGGAAGGGCGGTTCGTTAAAGGCGCGCAGCTTGCGGCTGTGCAGCTTTGTCCCTTCGGCTTTCATCTGTCGGCACGCTTCGATGCCGATCAGCAGATGCTCGGCAATTGCGCGCTCGTAAAAGCGGTTGGCCTGTCCCGGCAGCTTTAATTCACCATGGAGCGGCTTGTCAGATACGCACAACAGCGTCCCATAAGGCACGCGAAAGCGATATCCTTGCGCGGCGATGGTGGCTGATTCCATGTCGATGCCAATCGCCCGGGATTGCGAAAAGCGCAGCGCCGATTTGGAATAGCGCAAT